>Ga0181579_10000007_pt1 | contig 184442 bp, 167 predicted proteins | sample 071ome_24_FD_132996 | JGI IMG/M metagenome (GOLD analysis project Ga0181579, IMG submission 132996) | Coastal salt marsh microbial communities from the Groves Creek Marsh, Skidaway Island, Georgia - 071402CT metaG (megahit assembly) | ecosystem: Environmental > Aquatic > Marine > Intertidal...
CCAGTAAGTCAGGTAATACGGGTCTACACCGATGCAGTGCCCACCAACCAGGCCGGGGAAGAATGGCAGGAAATTCCATTTGCTGCCTGCAGCATCGAGTACTTCCTTGGTGTTGATGCCAAGCTTCTCAAACAGGATAGCAAGTTCGTTAACCAGGGCAATATTCAGATCCCGCTGGGTATTTTCAATAACTTTTGCCGCTTCGGCTACCTTGATGCTGCTAGCCCTATGGGTACCAGCGGTGATGATGGTGCCGTAGAGCTTGTCGACTTTGTCTGCTGCTGCGGATGTAGAGCCAGATGTCACTTTTACCACGTCTGGTAGCGAATGTGCTTTATCGCCTGGATTAATTCGTTCCGGGCTATAGCCCACATAGAAATCCTCGTTAAAACGCAGGCCCGACACTTGCTCCAGGACAGGGACACATTCCTCTTCAGTAGCACCCGGATAGACAGTAGATTCGAAAATCACCAGATCGCCTTTCTTTAACATGCCAGCGATTAGTCTGGCTGCGCCAAGGACTGGCTCGAGGTCAGGCTGGTTCTGCTTATCCACGGGAGTCGGGGCGGTCACGATGTAGATATCGCAATCAGCCAGCGCACCTATCTCTTGCGAATATTGTGTCTTGCCGGATGCGAGAATTTCTTTGCTCAGGTCGCGATTGCGATCAAAATTCTGCTGAATTTCAGTAATTCGCTGCTCATTGATGTCGAACCCTGACGTCCGAAAATGAAAGCCGAATGCATGGGCCAGCGGCAAGCCAACGTAGCCCAATCCCAATACGCCGATGTGGGAGTTTTTATTCAGTGGTGACAAACTCATCCTGTTATCCTGTTAATCCCTGATCGAGCTGGGCTGATTTTGATATAAATATTGCCTTGATACCTGACAAAAACACTATGGCGGCCACATGCTACAATAACCGGCTGGAAATTAGCACCGGGGCCTGCGCAATTGGCCGTAATAACTGGATTTCATGACTAAATTCACGAGTATTGGAGTAGTGGGTCGCAAGGGCCACGCGGGAACGGTCGACACGCTTAATCGCCTGTTGCGGTTTCTCGCTGCGAAATCGCTTCCTGTGGTTATCGATGACCAGACCGCAGCGTTGGTGACTGACGATTCTGCTACTCAATACAAACTGTCTGAATTATCCAAACACTGCGATTTGTTAATTGTTGTGGGTGGGGATGGCACCATGCTGAATACGGTCAAGCATGTTGTTGCCGATGAAATACCAGTCATCGGTGTAAACCGGGGTCGCCTGGGATTTCTAACTGATATTTTGCCAGACGAACTGGACACGGCACTGGAAAGGGTGCTGGCGGGTGAATTCGATCTGGAAAAGCGCTTCTTGCTGGATGTGTTTGGCCCAGGGCCAGATTCGGAAGCCTTTCTTGGTTCTGCACTGAACGACATTGTCATTCACCCGGGTCCTGCTGCCCAGATGATAGAGTTTGAATTGTTCATTGATGACAAGTTTGTCTACAGCCTGGAGTCAGATGGCTTGATCGTTGCCACACCGACGGGCTCAACGGCCTATGCCCTGTCGGCGGGCGGACCGATTATGCATCCGGGCCTGCATGCCATGGTGCTGGTACCCATGTATCCCCATTCGCTCAGTAGCCGCCCGATTGCGGTTGGTGGTGATAGCGAGATTCGTCTGGTAGTTGCAGAACACACGCGACGCAATCCATTGATCAGTTGTGATGGGGAAGTGAAGTACACAGCATCTGCTGGCGACAGTTTCCTGATTCGGAAAAAGCCTATCCCGCTCAACCTTATTCATCCGTCCGGGCACAGTTTTTACCAATCCTGCCGTAGTAAATTGGGATGGGGTAATCGCCTCATCGGGGAAAATGATTAAGGCAGCGTCTCTCCCAATCGAAGCAAACCTGCTTGAATTCAGCCATTTTTTGTCACGGCGCGGGATTGTTCATCGCATCAACGAAGAATCCGGCAGGCAGGTAATCTGGGTGAACGATGAAGCCGAAGCCGCGCTCGTGCGCGAAGAACTGGAGACACTTCGACCGGGCCAGCGAACCGCGCGACCCGGGTGGGAAACCGGAGATTCAAGCCCACGCAGGAAGCGCTCATTTCTGACAACCGCAGTCTTTGAAATCCAGCGCAGCCCTGTCACGCTGATTCTGATTCTGGCATCGATTGTCGTGGCCGCAATAAGCGCTCTCGGCAGCCAGCCGCAGAGGGTGGATGAGCTGTTCTATCCGTTATTGCCAGCCAACGATATACCCATGTTGCTGAGCAATATCGATAGTGTGACCGAATTTCTGCAGACGCTGACTCCGATGTTTTTGCACTTCGGGGAGCTGCACCTGATCTTTAACATGCTCTGGCTCTGGTACTTTGGGCGTCAGGTTGAGTCGATTCAAAGCAGTTTTACGGTGGCAGCGCTGGTAGTATTTACGGCCTTTGTCAGCAATACGGCACAGTACTACACCAGCGGCTACAATAACTTCGGCGGTATGTCGGGCGTAGTATATGGCCTGGTCGGTTATGTTTGGGTGGTGCATCAGTTCATGCCACGCAGCTACCTGATACTGAATAGCAATATGTTTGTATTTTTTGTCATCGCGCTGGTGGCAATGGAAGTCCTGGCATCGTCATGGATAGCCACCGGGGCACACGTCGGCGGGCTGCTTTCCGGTTTGTTGGCGGGTGTGCTGATGGTTGCGTATTATCGTATTCTCTTGCAGCGTGATGTTGTGGGTTATTACAAAGGCAGACGAGGTTAAACCAGGTCATGACTGAAGAAGTAATGCAATTGCCCGAGCGTCCTGAATCATTGGCGCAATTGCTTTCAGATATTAATCCGGCGATTTATGAGCGGCTGAAAACGGCAATTGAGCTGGGTAAATGGGCGGATGGCACCCGACTCACCGCGAACCAATTAGAACACTGCCTGCAGGCCATGATTTTGTACGAAGCTGAACACTTGCCACCTGAGCAGCGCACCGAGCAACAATTACCCAGGGGTTGCGGTCAATCTAATCTGGCATCTCAGGCAGGCAAGGAGCAAGCAGGATGAAAGCCCAGGCCACTGGAATAATTCGCAAGATGCGCTCGCGCCTCGAGCAACCAGTAATCTATAGTCTGCCGTTGGGAGATAGCCTGCTGCCGCTTAATCAATTGCTTGAGAAAAAAATAAAACTGGAATACTCCGGTGCTATTTATTGCGTGGCTTGTGGGCGTAAAACCAGCAAGAGTTTCAATCAAGGATACTGCTATCCCTGCTTTCAGAAACTGGCGCAATGCGATTCCTGTATTATCCACCCGGAAAGATGTCATTTCGACCAGGGCACATGTCGTGAGCCAGCCTGGGGTGAAAAGTTTTGCATGCAGGATCACATTGTTTACCTCGCCAATTCTTCCGGGCTCAAGATTGGAATAACCCGAGCAACCCAGGTCCCGACACGCTGGGTTGATCAGGGCGCGACACAGGCACTGGCAATTATTCGAGTACGGAGCCGCTTACAATCCGGCACACTGGAAGTGATGTTCAAGCAGCATGTTGCAGACAAGACGAACTGGCGCGACATGCTGAAAGGCGATGCCACAGAGCTGGACATGGCGAGTGAGGCACAACGGCTGCTTACTGAATGCGAAAGCGAAATCAAGGAACTGGAAGAACGCTTCGGCTTTTTTGCTATTAGTGTGCTCAACGGCGTTGAACCAGTCAGTATCAGTTACCCGGTAGTGACTTATCCAACGAAAATCACTTCCCTGAATTTTGACAAAGACCCGGTAGTAGAAGGCACCCTGCTGGGCATCAAGGGGCAGTACCTGATATTAGACAGTGGCGTGATTAATTTGCGCCGTTTCTCTGGCTATGAAGTCACAGCCTCTCACTGAACTCTGTATTATTTTGAATAGACCGCAAATATGAAGAATGCCCAGGCCAGAACGACCTACCTGAAAGACTATCGTCCGCCGGACTTCCTGATTGAAACAACCGAATTGTTTTTCGACTTGTTCGAAGACCATGCACTGGTAATTGCGAAACTTGCCATGCGCCGCAGCACAAAGGAGGGGGCTGATGTGAATGCAGACTCCCTGACTCTGAACGGTGGTCAAGCTCTGCAACTTAAAAAACTTTTGCTCAATGGCAAACTGCTGGGCGCAACCGACTACCTGATTGATGAGGAATCCCTTACGATCCCGGACCTGTCCTCACACCTCGGGGGGGATGGCGATTCGTTTCAACTGGAATGTCACACACGTATCGAGCCGCAGAACAATACGACGCTGGAGGGTTTGTATAAATCCAAACGCATGTTCTGCACACAGTGTGAAGCGGAAGGTTTTCGCCACATTACGTATTACCTCGACAGACCTGATGTCATGTCGCGATTCGTTACCACCGTGTGTGCCGAAAAGGCACGCTATCCGATACTGCTATCGAATGGTAATTCCATCGCCAGCGGAGTTTCGGAAGACGATCCGAGCCGACATTGGGTTACCTGGGAAGATCCGTTCCTCAAACCCAGTTACCTGTTTGCATTGGTAGCAGGTGACCTGGTCAGCCTCGATGATACTTTTACCACCTCTTCAGGACGAGAGATTGCGCTACGCCTGTTTGTCGAGGAAAAGGATCTGGACAAGACGGCTCACGCCATGGACTCCCTGAAACGCTCCATGCGCTGGGATGAAGAAACCTACGGGCGGGAATATGATCTGGATATCTTCATGATCGTTGCTGTTGATGATTTCAATATGGGCGCCATGGAGAACAAGGGGCTCAATATTTTTAATACATCTTGCGTGCTGGCGAATCCTTCTACAACGACGGACCTGGCTTTTCAGCGCGTTGAAGCAGTCGTGGCGCATGAATATTTCCATAACTGGTCTGGTAATCGGGTGACTTGCCGCGACTGGTTTCAGCTTAGTCTGAAAGAAGGCTTTACGGTTTTCCGTGATTCCGAGTTCTCGGCTGATATGGGGTCACGTGCGGTTAAACGAATAGAGGATGTCAGTTTTCTGCGTACAGTTCAGTTTGCGGAAGATGCCGGGCCAATGGCACATTCAGTGAGACCTGACTCTTATATGGAAATTGCCAACTTCTATACGGTGACCATCTACGAGAAGGGCGCTGAAGTGGTCAGAATGATTAGCCTGTTATTGGGCCCGGAGAAATTCCGCGAGGCAACTGATCTCTATTTCGAACGCTTTGACGGCCAGGCAGTTACGACAGAAGATTTTGTGCGCACCATGGAAGACGCCAGTGGAGTCGACCTGGGCCAGTTCCGGCGCTGGTATAGCCAGGCCGGCACGCCCCGGCTCGAGATCAAGGGTGACTACAATGCTGAGCAGCAACAATATACGCTGACAGTGCAGCAGTCATGCCCAGCCACTCCCGGGCAACCCGATAAAGAGCCATTACATATCCCCCTGCGGGTTGGCTTGCTCAATACCGAGGGTGAAGAGCTGCCGTTGCATCTGCATGGAGTGGACCATAACGAGACCGCCGGTCAATCCGACCTGGTGCTCAATGTAACCCAGCGCAGCCAGCAATTCATATTCGATGATATCGCATCTCCGCCAATTCCATCGTTACTGCGGGGGTTTAGCGCGCCGGTCAAGATGCATTTTGACTTCAGTCTTGAAGATTTGTTTTTTCTGATGGTGCACGACACTGATGGATTCAATCGCTGGGACGCAGCACAGCAAATGGCAATTCAGGTGTTGACCGGGCTTGAAAAGAATCCCGCGAGTGAACCGCCACAACTGATACTCGAAGCCTTTCGCGGCGTGATCAAGAAATCGCTGGTAGCAGATGATATTGAACAAGCCATGACAGCACAGTTGCTGATGCTGCCCGCGACAGGAACACTGATCGAGCGTGCTGATGTTGCAGTGGTAGAGCGGATTCACGGGGCGCGGGAACAATTATTGAATTACCTCGCCGAGCATCTGCAAGGGGACTTCGAAAGATTGTATGAGGCAAACCAGCCATCTGGTGAATTTGAAGTCACGGCGGCGGCAATGGGAGTCAGGGCGGTGAAAAATCTGGCGCTGGGATTTCTGGTGCGTTCTGGCGATGCAACGTGGCTGGAAGCCTGCCACAAGCAGTTTCAGACCGCCGATAACATGACCGATCAGCTCGCAGCATTACGCTTGTTGGTGAATGCGGGCTCAGCAGCAGCGCAGCCGCTGGCAACCGAAGCGTTAGAGTCTTTCTACAAGCAGTGGCAGCACGAGCCGCTGGTCGTGGACCAGTGGTTTATCACCCAGGCCTGTTGTGCGCTGCCGGGGACACTCGAGCGAGTCAGGGCTTTGCTGGAACACGAGGCGTTCGACATCAAGAATCCGAACAAGGTGCGCTCGCTTATCGGTGCATTCTGCGGTCAGAACCACGTGAATTTTCACGCGGCTGATGGCGGCGGATATGAGTTTTTGGCAGATCAGGCACTGGTTCTGGACAAGTTAAATCCCCAGATCGCGGCGCGACTGCTGACGCCGCTTACCCGCTGGCGCAAGTTTGAGCCTGGCAACCAGGCGCTGATGCAAGCCCAACTGCAGCGTATCAAGGCCAGCGACAAGCTTTCGAAAGATGTGTTTGAAGTGGTAGAGAAGAGTACGCTCTAAAAAATGCCACATAAAAAAAGGCGCACATTGTGCGCCTTTTTTGTTTGTTGTAACCGGGTTTTAATCAGGCTACTTCCTGGATATTGGTCAGGGGGATCTGTTTGGCACGATCTGCCGCATCCTGATATCTCTTGATTTCATTGAAATTCAGATAGCGATAGATATCGCCTTTCATGGTATCCAGTGACTTCATGTACACCATATATTCTTCCATGGTGGGCAATTTACCCAGGGCCGAACTGACTGCAGCAAGCTCTGCCGAAGATAAAAACACATCTGCGCCTTGTCCCAATCGATTTGGAAAGTTCCTGGTCGAAGTGGAAACCACAGTGGAGTTGGGTGCCACTCGAGCCTGGTTACCCATACACAGGGAACAACCAGGCATCTCGGTACGCGCACCGGCCACGCCAAAAATATTGTAAATGCCTTCTTCCTTTAACTGGAATTCGTCCATTTTGGTAGGTGGCGCAATCCATAGTTTGGTGGGCAGAGAGCCTTCCACCTGTTTCAGTACTTCTGCTGCGGCGCGAAAATTTCCGATGTTAAGCATACAGGAGCCAATAAAGACCTCATCGATATTGGTGCCAGCCACTTCGGAGAGGGGCTTGATGTCATCCGGATCATTCGGACATGCCAGCAGTGGTTCCTTGATTTCATTGAGGTCGATTTCGAGTACTTTGAAATACTCGGCGTCTTCGTCGGCTTCCATGAGTACCGGATTTTCCAGCCACTCTTCCATGGCACGGGCACGACGCTCCAGTGTGCGGGCGTCCTGATAGCCATTGTCGATCATCCAGCGCAACAAGGTGACATTGGATTTGAAATACTCAATGATCGGTTCTTTATCCAGACGAATGGTACAACCGCCTGCAGAGCGTTCGGCCGAGGCATCAGCAAATTCAAATGCCTGCTCGACCTTCAGCTTGGGTAAGCCTTCGATCTCCAGTACGCGGCCGGAGAAGATGTTCTTTTTGCCTTTCTTTTCGATAGTCAGGTCGCCTGACTGAATGGCGGCGTAAGGGATTGCGTTTACGAGGTCGCGCAGCGTAATGCCGGGCTGCATTTCGCCTGTGAAACGCACCAGTACCGACTCCGGCATATCCAGAGGCATCACACCTGTGGCTGCCGCAAAAGCAACCAGCCCGGAACCAGCCGGGAATGAAATGCCAATCGGAAAGCGTGTATGTGAGTCGCCGCCTGTGCCTACTGTATCGGGCAACAACATGCGATTAAGCCAGGAGTGTATAATGCCATCGCCCGGTCGCAAGGAAACACCGCCTCGAGTTTGAATGAAATCCGGCAGTGAGTGTTGGGTTTCGATATCCACCGGCTTGGGATAGGCAGCGGTGTGACAAAAAGACTGCATGACCAGGTCGGCTGCAAAGCCGAGGCAGGCCAGGTCTTTCAATTCATCACGGGTCATGGGGCCAGTAGTGTCCTGACTGCCCACGGTTGTCATTCTTGGCTCGCAGTAATTGCCCGGGCGTACGCCTTTAACGCCGCAGGCCTTGCCGACCATTTTCTGGGCGAGGGTGTAGCCCTTGTCTGATTCTTCGGCGGCAAATGGTGTGCGGAACAGGGTGCTGGGCTCCATCCCCAGTTCTTCCCGCGCACGTTGTGTCAAGCCGCGGCCAATAATTAGCGGAATGCGGCCACCGGCTCGGACTTCATCGAGCAGCACTTCAGTTTTGAGTTCGAATTCGCTGAGCACTTCATCGCTGTCGTTTCTGGTAATCTTGCCGTTGTAGACATCGATATCGATGATGTCTCCAGTTTCCAGCTTGTCTACGTCACATTCGAAAGGCAGTGCGCCAGCATCTTCCATTGTATTGAAAAATATTGGGGCCATCTTGCTGGCAATACATACACCCCCACTGCGCTTGTTAGGAATATAGGGGATGTCGGTGCCGATATGCCATTGCACGGAGTTTGTTGCTGACTTGCGTGATGAGCCGGTGCCCATGACGTCGCCGACCAGGGCAACTTGCAAACCTGTTTTTTGCTCCAGCTCCTCGATCTGTTCCGGTGCATTGGTTACGCCGTCGCGAGGGTTCTTGTACATGGCGAGTGCGTGCAGCGGAATGTCGGGGCGCGACCAGGCATCCTGTGCAGGGGAGAGGTCATCTGTATTGGTTTCACCTGGCACTTTGAATACGGCGAGCGTGAGTTTTTCGGGAATTTCGGGCTTGGAGGTAAACCACTCGGCTTCGGCCCAGGACTGCATAACGCTCTTGGCCTGTTCATTGCCGTTTTTGGCCCTTTCTGCCACGTCATGAAAGGCATCAAACATTAGCAGTGTGTGATTGAGTTCCTTCGCGGCCGATTCTGCCAGTTCGTCATCATCCAGCAGCTCCACCAGAGTAGCGATGTTATAGCCCCCGAGCATGGTGCCCAGTAGTTTGACTGCGTGCTTTTTGTCGATAAGCGGGGATTCAGTTTCACCTTTGGCCAGTGCTGAGAGGAAGCCCGCCTTGACGTATGCCGCTTCATCCACTCCGGCCGGTACGCGGTGGGTGATGAGGTCGAGAATAAACTCTTCTTCGCCGGCGGGTGGCGCCTTGAGTAATTCCACCAGCTCAGCAACCTGCTCAGCATTAAGGGGTTTGGGCACAATGCCCTCGGCAGCGCGTTCTTCTGTGTGTTTACGATAGGCTTCTAGCACTATGGTTTACCTCTTACCTCTTACCTCTGATAATGGGGTTGAGTGAATCTCAGGGGGAGCGAAAACATGGCACCCTTTAATGGATGCGTCTCACTGGATGCGTCCGTGTGCGTCAGGCTCTTCGCGGGAATCACTCTATATTTGGATTTATCGGCATTCTGCCTGCCTGTCGGCGCGAGGGTCGCATGCACGTGTGCGGTATCGAGAAATCATTCTTCACCAGATGCACTTGCGCTGCGACTTACCAGACCCCGGATTGAATAAACTGTAAAACCGTACTTCTTGTCAGAAACTTCAAGTCTATCTTCAAGTCTATTCAGGGCGGTGCAGATGCTTAAAACGTGGGCGTATTTTATTGTAAATGCTACAAAATATCCAGTTGGAACAGACGTCATAGCGGGGCTGCCCGGGCGCGGTAACGCCCGGCTAATCAGCCAGAGACGGGGGATTACCAGCAGTTTACAATTAGATGAAACTTGTTAAAGTCTGTACAACTTCAAACGACTGTATAGTCATTACAACCGGCATCGCCCTTGGCGCGATCGTAGTAACCGCAAAGATGAGCTCTGTAAAAACTCCTTGCATTGGAATTTGTTCCACCACTTCGCTGGGGGACATTGTGTGTCGGGGTTGTAAGCGTTATTCGTTCGAGGTGATCGACTGGAATGGCTATGACGCTACCGCGAAACAGGCGGTGATGAAGCGGATTGAAAAACTGACTGCCCAGATTCTCGAAAGCAAGTTCCGCATATTTTCAGTCCCCAATCTACAATTGGGGCTGGCTCACTTCAAGATGCCATTTCATCCAGATCTGTCGCCATATTGCTGGTTACATAATCTGCTCAGCAAGCACCACCTGAAAATCGACAAGCTCGAGGATTATGGGGTTTATATTCAGCCCGAGTTCGCGCATATGGATCTGCACGGGATATGTGAGTTGGTGGAGCAGGAAATGCTGGTGCTATGCGAGGCGCATTATCGGCGCTACATCGATGTAGGCTGCGAGTCGAAGGAAGAGGCAGTTTAATCGGCGCGGTGCTATTTAATTGGTGCGGTGCTCTAGAGGCCGTTGCTCCAGGCTGATTCCTTCGGCATTGATCTCGACGAACCAGACGGCTTCATCCCAGCTTCCCAAAACAATACGACTGGCGGTACTGCCATCTCCCAACACCAGGCTGTGCTCCGCTGGCCGGTGAGTGTGACCATGAATCAGGATGTGGTGACCACTGTCAGCCAGAACGGAGGCAACCTCTGCCTGATTGACGTCCATGATGTCTCCGGCTTTCATGCTGGTGGCTTCCTTGCTCTGGCTACGAGCCTGTTCGGCGAAGGCGCGGCGCTCTGCCAGTGGACGGGAAAGGAATTGTTCCTGCCAGGTGTCGCTGCGCACCAATTGTCGAAATTCCTGATATTCCTGATCGTCTGTGCACAATTGGTCACCATGCATCAGCAGAACTGGTCCTGCAGATGTTGCAATCGCTTGTTGTTCAGGTAGTAACTCGGCCCGGCAGGCTCGGGCGAAACTGGCGCCGAGCAGGAAATCCCTGTTGCCGTGCATCAGGTAGATCTGACTGCCGCCAGCTGCAAAGTCAGCCAGTATGGTACTGATCTCCTGACCCAGGGGGTGGTCATCATCGTCGCCGATCCAGGCTTCGAACAGATCACCGAGTATATACAGGCTCGTGCAGTTGCCGCGATTATTGGCGAGAAACTGATTCAGGCTATAGGTGATTTCAGGCCGACTGGCTTGCAGGTGCAGGTCTGATATCAGCAATATCCGTGGGGCCAAAACTACTCCGCTTCTCCGACGATCTCAGTGGATTCGATAATAATTTCAGTAACAGGGACATCCTGGTGCCCGTTCTGGGAACTGGTCTCCACCTGCTTCATTTTATTCACCACATCCATGCCATCGACTATTTTTCCGAATACCGCATATCCCCAGCCCTGCGCCGATTCGATGCGGTGGTTAAGGAAATGATTGTCACTGACATTGATAAAAAATTGCGAGCTGGCTGAATGGGGGTCGGGCGTGCGCGCCATCGCTACCGTGCCGGTGAGATTGGGCAGGCCATTGTTGGCTTCATTGGCAATCGGTTCACCCTTGGGCTTTTCTGTCATGCCGGACTCGAAACCACCACCCTGGACCATGAAATCATCGATTACGCGGTGAAATATCGTATTGTTATAAAAACCATCGCGTGCATATTGCAGGAAATTAGCCGCTGATACTGGCGCTTTGTCGAAATCCAGCTCAATCGATATGGACCCATAATTTGTCTTGAATACAACCATCGTGACTTCTCTTGGAGTGTGATTAACGTGGTGAATGAAATTAATTTTCGAGGAATGCCCGTGAGCCGCTATAATACGCGGTTTAGCGTTTTCAAAATAGCCTTTCGCCACCGAGATTAGACAAGAATTTCCCGCATGAGTGAATCCAACAAGGATAGCAACGCCCTGTCAAACTTCATCCGCCAACTTATCGCCAGGGATCTGGCCGACAATAAGCATGGTGGCCGCGTGCATACCCGATTTCCGCCGGAGCCCAATGGTTACCTGCATATCGGGCATGCCAAATCCATTTGCCTGAATTTTGGTGTAGCCAGTGAGAACAATGGACTATGTAATCTGCGCTTTGACGACACCAACCCGGCGAAGGAGAGCCAGGAATTTGTCGATGCGATCAAGGACAATATTACCTGGCTGGGGTTTAAATGGGCCGGTGAAGTCCGGTATTCGTCCAATTATTTTCCATTGCTGTACGAATTTGCGGAACAGCTTATCGAAAAAGGCCTGGCGTATGTAGACAGCCTGAGCGCAGATGAGGCGCGGGAATACCGTGGCACGCTGACAGAGCCCGGCAGGAATAGCCCGGATCGAGACAGGCCGGTAGCAGAAAACCTGGATTTGTTCGCGCGCATGAAAGCCGGTGAATTCGCAGACGGCGAAATGAGTCTGCGCGCCAGGATAGACATGGCATCCCCCAATATTAATATGCGTGATCCGGTGCTATATCGAATCCGGCATGTGACACATCATCAAACTGGTGATGACTGGTGTATATATCCGACTTACGACTATACCCACTGCATTTCTGACGCACTGGAGAATATAACGCACTCCCTGTGTACGCTGGAGTTTGAAGACCATCGTCCGTTATATGACTGGATTTTGCAGAACCTGGATATTGCGAGATTGGCCGAAGTCAGCGATCTGGGTAGTCAGATTGATAAATATGTACTGCCGGAGCAAACCGAATTTGCCAAACTCAAGATCAACTACACCATAGTAGGCAAGCGCAAGCTGAAAGAAATGGTGGAAGAGGGTGTGGTCAGTGGCTGGGACGATCCGCGTATGCCGACATTGGCCGGCATGAGACGCCGTGGCTTTACGCCAGCATCGATCCGCAATTTTTGTGAGAGCGTGGGTGTAGCACGCAGTGAGAGCGTGGTTGATGTGGGCATGCTGGAATTTGCTATCCGCGATGATCTGGATAAAAACGCCCCGCGTGCCATGTGTGTCCTGCGTCCACTAAAAATCATACTGGAAGATTTTACAGAAGATCACCTGGAACACCTGAGCATGGCAAATCATCCCAAGGAGGAATCCATGGGCAGGCGCGACGTGCCACTGACCCGGGAAATCTATATTGATGCCAGTGATTTTGAGGAAGAACCTCCCGCTGGCTTCAAGCGCCTGGTACCCGGTGGCGAAGTCCGGCTTCGCGGTGCTTATGTGATCAAATGCGAAGAGGTGTTAAAAAATGCCAGCGGTGAGATCGAGGCGCTGCGTTGCAGTGTCGATCGCGATACGCTGGGCAAAAAGCCGGAAGGCCGCAAGGTTAAAGGTGTAATCCACTGGGTATCTGCCACCCATGCCCGCGCCGTCACTGTGCGCTTGTATGACAGGCTGTTCAATGTGGAATTTCCTGAAAGCAAGGACATCACCGATTATCACGAATGCTTGAACAAGGAATCACTGATTGAACTAACAGGCTGTCTGGTAGAGCCGGCAGCACTTGCGGCAGGCGCCAGCACCAACTACCAATTCGAGCGAGAAGGATATTTTGCGCTGGACTCGAAAGACTCAACCGATGAGTCGCCGGTCTTTAATCGCACAATTACTTTACGCGACTCGTGGGCTTCCTGAGCCTGCTTATTTACCAAACAAGAGATTTTTAGGTTTGTTTTCCCTCTACAACACATTAACGCAACGTAAAGAAGAATTTGTGCCCATGGAACCGGGCAAAGTGCGGATCTACGTGTGCGGACTTACGACTTACGATTACAGCCACCTGGGTCACGCGCGAATGCTGATCGCGTTCGACGTGATCGTGCGGCATCTGCGCGCGCGCGGGATGGATGTAACGTACGTACGCAACATCACCGATATCGATGACAAGATATTGAACCGGGCAAAGGAGAACGGTGAATTGTTCTCTGATCTCACCGCGCGATTCATCAAGGCCATGCACGAGGATGAGGCTGCGCTTGGTATAGCAAGGCCAGATCAGGAACCCCGGGCTACCGGCCATATCGAGCAGATCATCGACATGATCAAAGTGCTGGTAGAGAAGGATTGCGCCTACCGGGCCACCAATGGTGATGTGTATTTTGCAGTGGATCAGTATGCAGATTATGGCAAGCTGTCCAAGAAGAAACTCGACGAATTACTGGATGGGGCTCGCATTGAAATCGGTGAGCTCAAGAAAGACCCCAGAGACTTTGTGTTATGGAAATCTTCGCCGGATGACGGGGTAGGTTGGGACTCACCCTGGGGGTACGGTCGACCAGGATGGCATATCGAATGTTCTGCCATGTCTACTTCGGCTTTCGGCAACACGTTTGACATTCATGGCGGAGGCTCCGATCTGATGTTTCCGCATCATGAAAACGAGATCGCGCAGTCTGAAGCGGCAACTGGTTGCAAATTCGCCCACTACTGGATGCACAATGGTCCACTGCGCGTCGATGACGAAAAAATGTCGAAGTCGATCGGCAATTTTTTCACAATCAGGGATGTTTTGAAGCACCACCATGCTGAGGTAGTGCGTCATCTTATGGTGGCTAGTCACTACAGAAGCCCGATCAATTATTCGGAGGACAATCTGCAGCAATCAGCCAGTGTGTTGGAGAGCTTCTACCATGCACTCAAGGGCCTCGATATCAGCAGCGCCAAAACCCTGGCCAACAGCAGCTATGAGAAGGCGTTCATGAGTGCAATGGATGATGATTTCAATACGCCACAGGCTATTTCAGTGCTGTTTGATATTGTGCGGGAACTGAACAAGCAGCGGGGACAGGATGATGCCCGTGCGGCCCAGCTTGGCGGCCTGCTGGTGCGTCTGGGCGCGACCCTTGGCTTGCTGCAATGTGAGCCAGAAGCGTTTTTGCGCTGGTCTGCCGATACAGAGGTCGATGCGGCCGAAATAGACGAATTAATAGTTGCCCGGGAACGCGCCAGGGCAGAAAAAGACTGGAAGACGGCCGATGAAATTAGGGATAAACTAACAGCCATGAAGGTAGTGGTTGAAGATGGATCTGGCGGCAGTAACTGGCGTATAGAGCGGTAGCCGGGGTCGCGCAGCAGCGAAGTGATTGACTGGCTGGGGCGACATCAGTATTATGCCGGGCTCTTTGATCAGGTGGTTTTGTCGGGGTATAGCGCAGTCTGGTAGCGCGCTTGCTTTGGGAGCAAGATGTCGTAGGTTCAAATCCTGCTACCCCGACCAATTTCCTCAATGATTAATGGTGACTGTAGCTCAGCTGGTAGAGCCCCGGACTGTGACTCCGGTTGTCGTGGGTTCGAGCCCCATCAGTCACCCCATTTCTCTCCTGTAACTCAATCTCCTTATCTGCGGTCCTGTTAATTACAAAGGCAGGCTGGCAGGATATTCGTTATGACAAGTGATAATGACAAAGTGCCTACTCTGGATGGACGTCGTACACCGGTTTCTGATTTAAACACCGGCGTTGATCTTAAAGAGCAGCAACCCGAGGACACGGGCGGGTTGCGTGGTTTCTTCAGGAAACTCAATCTGGTGATGGCGGGTATGTATACCGGGCTGAATTGCTATGGAACGCCACATACGCATCACAGTTATAAGAAATAAGATGGAGATGCAGCTGCTGATATGAGTGAGCCGCAAGATCGGGGTAGTGATAAAGCAGGGTAGTGGTAGAATACGCGCCGCAGTTGGGGGTTGAGCCGGTTCTTTTCGAGTTTCAACCGGTGCCATCGAGAAGCAACTGTGGGGTACCACAACGGCACCATCTAGCGAGTTTTTGACATTGCGCCTGTAGCTCATCTGGATAGAGCATCGGCCTTCTAAGCCGGCGGTCCGAGGTTCGAAAGCAGCGTTAGCTGCGCAGACAGCGCGAAGCGCTGCCCCGGAGGGGTGAGTATTTTGCCTCAGGCAAAATACGAATCAATCCTGCCAGGCAGAGTATGACGAATATAGGAATAAAGAACTAAGCTATTAACATTGCGCCTGTAGCTCATCTGGATAGAGCATCGGCCTTCTAAGCCGGCGGTAGCAGGTTCGAATCCTGCCAGGCGCGCCATTAAATAGAAAAGGGGTCCTTTGGGACCCCTTTTCTATTTAACGGTTCACTGCATGGTTGAGCACCTGCTGTTCGAAAGTCGCGCAAGCGACGCAGACAGCGCGCAGCGCTGCCCCTCACTTCGGTGCTGTCGAGGAGCATAGTGGTGGTCCACAACGGAAAGTGAGAGAGGGCATCTAACTCCTCCTGGGGTGAGGAATTCAGCTTAGCTGAATTTCGAATCCATCCTGTTCGGCATTGCTCCTCGTGATCCGCTGACCGCGTTAATACACCCACTTCTTTACAAACCCCATTCCAGTCACGGAATATAGGTGCCAAACAAGAATCTCAGGTTGCCGCCCATGTCCCCCAAAGCCAGGAAACTCATCAAGATTCCCGCCATCGTCCTCGTGGCATACATTGCCATCGTAGTTCTCTTCGAAACCCTGCTGGGCTTCTACCAGCCCGCCAACCAGAGCATGATGATAATCACAACATACGGAGAAAGCGGTGAGCCCCATCCGCGCGTAGTTGCCCGCTTGGAGTCAGGTGAAGAGTTGTATGTGGCGGCCAATCACTGGCCCCGTGCCTGGTATCGTCAAGCCATCGCCAACCCCAGGATAGACGTGGAAGGTGAGGGGATAACTGGCACCTATACCGCTGTGCCCCTGGCAGGTGCTGAATTTGACCGGATCAACGCAGAACATGCGCTGGGTCCGATATTCCGCTTTATCACGGGGTTTCCACCGCGTCGATTGCTGCGGCTGGAGCCACAATAGCAGGCCTGTAAATCTCGGTAATAACGCTATAAAACAACAATTTACTAAAGATACTTATAGTAAAGCCGATCAGAAGAATAGCAGTTGCAATATGGGGCCTGGGTTAGGATTGGATTCTTAGCACCAGGCCTTTTTCTTGCTCATTCTTTGGCGGCAAGACCCGGCAATATGCCGAGCATTTCCCTCGGGCAAGCCACTACATCGTCCTGGCCGGACTCGCGCCATGACGCCATTGGTATGAGTCGATAATCGCCGCTGCGTTTGGCGCGCGAACCGCGTCTTTTTGCTTTGCTGCCGTCGGCACGGCGGGTGTCGAAGGTATACAAATCATAGTTTTCGGGAAGATATCCCTGCAATTCTTCGAGACTGTCGAAAGATAAACCAGCGCCGTATGTGATCTCGCAGACCAGTAAGGGTCGCCAGCGTCGCAGCGTTGCTTGAAGCCCTTCGAGTGCGTGCCGCTCAAACCCTTCTACATCAATTTTCATGACTGCAATATTCTCAACAGCCTTGGCTTCAAAGTAACTGTCGCCTTCAACGACTTCCAGAGTGCCTGCCGAGGCATTGCCTTTGCGTAAACTGGCAGCATCAAACGAGCCAATGCCCTGATTGCGGCCAGTTGGCGCGTAAAAGGGCAAGCTTTCATTGCGCGAACTTAAACCCACGGGGTGCACCTGAATATTGTCGAGATTATTCAAGGCGATGTGATGCTCGAGCCGGCTACGCACAACCCCGTAGGGCTCAAAGGAATACACCTGGTGGGCGAATTGCGACATGAACAGTGAATGCTGGCCAATGTTGGCGCCGACATCGACAAACGCCGCATTATCGCGCCCGCTGCTCACGTTCTGCATGAAGTCACGCAGGAAGAACAGCAGGGGTTTTTCAAAAGCGCCGTAATAGTAGATGCTGAATTCAATACTGCTATTGAGGTTGCCTTCATACTGCAAACCGAAAAACGAAGTAGTAAAAGGCGCATCGGGAGCGGGCTGTAGTTTGCACAATTTTTTATACACACTCTTTTTCCAGCCCAGTGGTAATGGGCTGGCCCAGAGTGCGCGCAGCACTGAAAGGTTCAATTTTTGCAGCAGTGGCATGGTGCCGTCATTTAACCTGTGAGTAAGACATGGGCATAGGTTTCAGATTAGCACGCAGGTATAGCGGGTGTCTGGGTTTAAGATCTTTGCTCAGTGCGATGCAGTGTAATTGCGGTAGAGAGTTGAGTACATCCTCGTCACGATTGTTATGACTGCCGTGTATGCCCCAACAGGCTATTGCCAGATCAGCTCGCGCAACGGCTTTGGCGATCCAGCGGTCGTTTTCGGGACCAACTGGCTGATCGTGGTTTTTAAGGTCTTCAGGATAGGTGGCCCGCAGCGCGAACAGGTTGACCACCTCCAATTCCTGAAATCCCCAGGATCGGGCAAACCCGATGCAGCGGCGGATAGTAGGGTCATCGCGCCGTGCATCGGCGCGCGATGGATTGAGTCCGACGAAAACGACTCGCCCGGCACCAAAGTCCCACTTTCTGTAAAGCGAATATCGGTAGCGTCCACAAGATGAAAAACGGGCTTTTTGTGAAACATATAGCAAATTTGTCACCGGGTGGTGCTTGAACACTGGTAATTTCGGAATATTGCAGAATAATACAATTGCTACTCTAAAAAATCTTCGCCAAGCCTTGATTGGCTAGCCTGGATTAAAAAAGCGCCAGGAAGTGCGGTTTACTTCCTGGCCAGGTAGCCTCTCCAAGCCTTCCTGTTCCTGATTCCTTCACTGTACCTGCCTGGGTGATTGCCACCCCGGTGATGCTGGTTTATGGTTGCGTCACATGGTGTCGTGATAGCAGGAATCATTAAATCGATGTTGGCAATAATTGGCGGGACGGGCTTGTACGCCCTCGAAGGGTATGAAGAGAGTGGCGTGGAAGCTGTCGAGACCGAATACGGCGCACCTGTTCAGCTGCATCGATACAGCGGCGCAGACGGTGAACTGATTTTTCTACCGCGCCATGGTGAAAACCACCAGTTACCTCCTCACAAGATAAATTACCGGGCCAATATCGCTGCCTTAAAAAAAGCCGGTGTGGCACAGATTCTGGCTATCAATTCAGTGGGTGGCATTCATCCGGATATGGCGCCCGGGTTCTTCGCTGTGCCAGAGCAGATTATTGACTACACATGGGGCCGCGATCATACATTTGCCGATGGCAGCGGACTCGAAAATCTCCACATGGATTTTACCCAACCCTACACTGAAGGATTGCGTCACTGCATACTTCAGGCATTCAGCACACTGGATACTCAAAGTGGCCGTATGGTGCCTGTTATGGGGCATGGAGTTTATGGCTGTACGCAAGGGCCACGGCTGGAATCTCCTGCCGAGATAAATCGCATGCGTAAGGATGGTTGCGACATGGTGGGTATGACGGGTATGCCTGAAGCCGCGCTGGCGAGCGAACTCGGAATGGACTACGCGGCACTTTGTCTCTCGGTTAACTGGGCAGCAGGATTTGGAGATGAACCTATCAATATGGATTCCATCCGCGCCGTAATTGAGCAGGGTATGGGTACTGTAATGCAGATTATTCGACTCGTGGCCAGAACCCGCTGATAAAAATTTCAGGCGGATTATTGCGTAAGCTGGTCTTCTTCCGGCGGAAATAAGTCAGGCTGGGGTAACGGTGGCACTTCATAGGGCTGCACCTGGATCACGAGTCCCATAGCGGGATGATCCAGAAAATGAAATTCATCGCTGCGCATTTCACGCGACTGTTCCATATGATAGATAACGGTTGGATAGTACTCTGGCGCATTTAATTCTGAGCGCGGTGCGTTGGTCTCTGGTGCGATTGCGGGCCTGCTGGGAATTTCCCAGTTTGATTGTTCTGGTTCGAAGGTACTGAACTGGGTTAGCCACAAATCGGCTTCGATAACTACCCGGTCCCGCTCGTTATTAAAGCCAAGCTTCAGGCTGCCTTCCAACTCCGAGTGATCTCCATACTCTGCACCACCCGATACGAATACTGCTGTTGCGTTGTCGATACTGGCCATCGGTTGTCGCCATAATCCATGAAACAACAAACGATATTCGCCAGCCTGGTTGATAGTGCGGTTGGTTTGCTGAAAGTCGCTGAGTGCAGGTGGCAGTTGTACAAAAGCATCACGGTCAAGATCCGGCAAGCGGAATTCACCCGGTGGGTTTGCTGGATGCGGGCCGGTAGCGGCAATCTGTGCCCGCAGCTCGGCAGCTTCAGGGTCTGCATCATCATCTGTGATTGCATTGCCTGGTGCTGTGTTGGCGGGTGAGGGGTGATCCGGCAGAAATTCCTGAAGCATAAACAGGTCCACAAAACGTGTCAGGTCAGTCAACCGGGAAGGATAGTCCAGGGCCAGCTTGTGCGCTGACCAGGTTTCTTCAATGCGATCTACTGCGGATTCGTTACTGAATACAGAGACTTCAACTGAAAACCAGCGCTCGCCAGTTTGTGCTGCCACGGGGGAACACAGCACTGCAGTTAGCAGCGCTGTAAACAGGGTCAGCTTATAAGATTGGGTCAGGTTGTTGCCGGATTTGGACATCACACTGTAAGTATTGCGGAGTTCCAGCCTCTCCGCAATGGTATGCCTGTGAGCAGACGCCTCATGCTGCCGCGGGGCTGGCAAGTTGAAAACGTTCAAGCAACTGCTCCACGGCCTGCAATCGATCTGCCGGGACGGCGCCGCTATGTTTGAAGTGCAGTTGATTTGCGTCTGTTAAGGAGTAGGTGGTGGGGTCATCCTGAATCAGCTGCACCAGCGAGGCTGGGTCCACGCGTGTGTCCTGTTTAAATTCTATGCGACCGCTATTGACGGTGGCATCGATACGGCGAATACCATAGTTTTGCGCTTTCAGTTTTACTGTGGTCAGTTTGAACAACAGTTTCAGTGGGTCCGGAAGCAGGCCAAACCGATCAATCATTTCGACTTGCAGATCCTGCAATTCTTCAGCATCACGAGATGAGGAAATACGTTTGTACATGATCAGGCGAGTGTGAACATCAGGTAGATAGTCTTCAGGGATTAGCGCCGGAATTCGCAGATTAACTTCGATAGTCTGATCCAGGTCGAGATCCGGGTTGGGCATGCGTCCGGACTTGATCGCTGCAACAGCTTCATCGAGCATCTCGGTATATAAAGAGAAGCCAATTTTTTGCATATGGCCGCTTTGTTCATCGCCAAGCAATTCCCCTGCACCGCGGATCTCCAGATCATGACTGGCCAGGGTAAATCCGGCACCAAGGGTCGTGGCCGATTGAATGGCTTCAATGCGTTTTTCTGCGTCTCGTCCCAAACGGGTTTGCGATAGCAGTAACAGGTACGCATAGGCCTGGTGATGAGAGCGACCCACACGACCACGCAACTGGTGTAATTGTGCCAAACCAAATTTATCGGCGCGGTGTATGAGAATCGTGTTGGCGCTCGGGATATCAATTCCGGTTTCGATGATGGTAGTGCACACAAGAATATTAAAACGCTTGTGGTAGAAGTCCGCCATGATCTTCTCCAGTGTGCGTTCCGGCATCTGGCCGTGGGCAATGGCGATGCGTGCGGTCGGGACAAGCTCTTCCAGGTGCGCCGCCGCCCGGTCAATACTTTTTACTTCATTGTGCAGGAAAAATACCTGGCCACCTCGAAGCAGTTCCCGTGAGATTGCCTCTCTGATCAGGCTGTCCTGTTGCTCGCGTACGAATGTCTTGACTGACAAGCGGCGTGCCGGTGGCGTGACGATGAGCGACAGGTCGCGTATGCCGGATAGCGCCATGTTCAGTGTGCGTGGTATCGGTGTAGCTGTAAGCGTCAGTATGTCGACGTTGGCGCGCAGGGATTTTAGTTTCTCTTTTTGTCGCACACCGAACCGGTGCTCTTCATCAATGATGAGCAAGCCAAGATTGCTGTAGTCGATGCTGCCGTTGAGTAGTTTGTGGGTGCCAATGAGGATGTCTATCTTGCCTGCGGCCAGCGCTTTCAGGCTGGCGGCCTGTTCACTGGTGGATTTAAAACGCGAGATTACTTCGATGACAAATGGCCAGTCTGCAAAGCGATCGCGAAAGCTTTCATAGTGCTGTTGGGCGAGCAAAGTGGTGGGCACCAACATCGCCACTTGTCGATTGTTATGGATAGCGATAAAGGCCGCGCGCATGGCAACCTCGGTCTTGCCGAACCCCACGTCTCCGCAGACGAGGCGATCCATTGCACGTCCGTTTATCATATCGGTTTTTACTGCTTCGATGGCCTGTTCCTGGTCTGGCGTTTCCTCAAATGGAAATCCGGAGGAGAAGCGGGCGTATTCCTGCTCATCCAGCTTGTATTGAAAGCCTTTTCTGGCTTCGCGCCGTGCATAGATATCCAGCAATTCTGCCGCAACATCGCGAATTTTTTCTGCTGCCTTGCGTTTAGTTTTGCGCCAGTGGTCTGTGCCCAGGTGATTCAGTGGTGCAGTATCCTGGTCTGCACCACTGTAACGGCTAATCAAATGCAGAGAAGTGACAGGCACATAGAGTTTGTCCTGATTGGCATATTCCAGCATCAAAAACTCGGCGGATTCACCATCAGTACTGATTGTCTGCAAGCCGCGATAGCGGCCAACCCCATGATCTACATGCACGACAGCATCATCCAGATGCAATTCGGTAAGACTCTTGACGATGAAATCGGTGTTGTGTTGCGTGGTGCGGCGCCGACGGCGCTGGGCCACACGATTGCCGAATAACTGTGCTTCAGTGATGAGTACGATCTTCTGCTCAGTCAGCCAAATACCTTTATCAATTGGTGCAGTGGTGATGCCTGTGGGACTGTCCGACTCTACAAATTCCTGCCAGTGAGTGTATTCCTGCGGTTGCACATCGATCTGTCGCAGCAGTTCCAACAGGGTCTCGCGGCGGCCGGCGGACTCTGCACAGAACAGAATGCGCAAATCATGGGATGACATGAAATCCTGCAAGGCACTGAATGGTGAGCTGAGCTTGCTGTCGGTGGCCAGATTCGGCAAATCTGCAGTGCAGAAGTCGACAGCAGAGGGATGGTCACGGAATTCGATGCGGCGATAGGATTTAAAACCTGCCATGACCTGATCGATCGGCAGAAATATCTCTGCTGGTGGCAGGATAGGCCGAAAACGGTCGATCTGGCGATCTTCATATCTGGCGTTAATGTCCTGCCAGAATTTTTCGCCCGTGGCCTGAAGTTCCCCGAGAGTGCAACACACTGTGTTATCAGGCAGATAATCGAACAGGGAATCGAGTTCGTCGAAAAACAGTCGCAGATAATATTCGAGCCCGGGCGTGCTCAGCCCATCACTCACGTCCTGGTATATGGGGCACTGGCGTAAATCTACATCAAAACGTTCCTGGCATTCGCCTCGAAAACGGGTGATGGCTCGGTCATCCAACGGAAACTCCCGGCCTGGTAGCAGGCGCAAGCTATCCAGATGTGTTTCTGAGAGTTGTGTTTCCGGATCGAAAGTGCGCAGCGTGTCGATTTCGTCGTCGAACAGATCAATACGTATGGGGCGGGGGCTGCCCATCGGGAAGATATCCATGATGGCGCCGCGCACTGCAAATTCTCCGTGCTCATACACGGATTCCACCGCCTGGTAGCCTGCCAGAAGCATTTGCTTGCGCATTTGATCTATGGAGAATTTTTCACCTTTGGCCAGCATCAGGCTGTTGGCCAGGATGTAGCTGCGTGGTGGCAGTCGATGCATGAGGCTGGAGATTGACACCACAAGAATGCCACGGGTGAGCGTAGGCAGGCGAAAGAGGGCGGAAATACGATCGGAGATGATGTCCTGGTGAGGCGAGAAGGTGTCGTAAGGCAGGGTTTCCCAATCTGGCAGGCTTAATACTTCCAGTGACTGCCCCGGTTCGTCGCCCGCACGGCAAAAGTAGGTCAGTTCGCGCCGATACTGTTCGGCACTTTCATTGTCTGCGCAAACCAGCAGCAGCGGGCCGTCGCATTGCGCGGCAGCATTGGCAATAGCCAGGCAGGTGGCAGCTCCCTGCATTGGCTTCCAGTAGCTGGAAGTCATTTGTGCGTCTGGCAAAGGTGGATTGAAAATCGAGTTCATGATTGCAGGCAGAAAACTTGGGACGAAAGTGCCGATATCCGGGGGCGGGCATTGTATCCTAATTCAGCATTGCTGGCAGACGTGCGCATCTGGAAATTGTACCCATAAAGACCCCCGTACTCTGTTGCATGGTCTATACAGGTAACCGATAATACCGGCCTTTTTAAAATCGACAGATTTGCGAGGACCAAGCGTGCAAAGACCCAGCGTAGACGACTATTTCAGTGACTGGAAACAGCGAGAAGCACTGGTGCAGGAGATGATCCCGGTGATTGGTCGCTTGTTCAGTCAATGTAACGTAGGTGTGTTTATCTACGGCCGTCCTCTGCATAACCGCTCTGTGACTTTCATTATGAAATCCCATCGCTATGTGCGTCAGGTTGAGCGTAATGAGATGTCAGAATTCGAGAGTCATCCGGTTCTCATGGCGATGGCCAAACTGGATCTGTCGCACGCCCAGATCGATCTCGGCAAACTCACTGTGAAATGGATGCAGACTGTGGCTGCCGAGGGTGATTCTGCACCTGATGTGGACACATTTGTGCGAGAAGAACTGGCCTACCTGGACGGCGTCAAACACAAGCCGGTAGAGAAATCCCAGGATGTGGTGCTTTATGGCTTTGGCCGTATCGGCCGTCTCATGGCGCGATTACTGGTGGAGCGAACCAGCACCGGTGAGGTCATGAAGCTGAGAGCCGTGGTTGTGCGCCCCGGACCGGAAGGCGACCTGGTCAAGCGCGCCAGTCTGTTCACCAATGACTCCGTGCATGGTTCATTCCAGGGTACGGTGCGCATCGACGAAGAGCGCAATGTGCTGGTGGCCAACGGCAACGAATTGCAGTTTATCTATGCCAATTCTCCGGAAGAGATCGACTATACGGAATACGGCATTAATGATGCGCTGATTATTGACAATACAGGCGCCTGGCGCGATGAAGAAGGGCTTTCACGCCATCTGAAATCCAAAGGTGCGGCCAAGGTCATCCTGACTGCCCCGGGCAAGGGCAATCTGCCCAACATCGTTTACGGCATCAACGATGAGCAAATCACCCCTGAACACAAAATCATCACCGCGGCGTCCTGTACTACCAATGCCATCGCACCAGTATTGAAAGTAGTCAACGACAAATTTGGTATCGTGCATGGTCACATCGAGACGGTGCACGCCTATACCAATGACCAGAACCTAATCGACAATTACCATAAAGGCGCCCGTCGTGGCCGCAGTGCTGCATTGAATATGGTGCTCACTGAAACTGGAGCCGCCAAGGCGGTAGTCAAAGCAGTACCGGAGCTGGACGGCAAACTGACTGGCAGTGCAGTGCGGGTGCCAACGCCGAACGTGTCCATGGCCATCATGAGTCTCCAGTTGGAAACCGCTACCTCGAAAGAAGAGTTGAACGAATTCCTGCGCCAAATCGCCTTGCATTCCGAACTGCAGAACCAGATCAGTTTCACCCAGGACCCGGATGCGGTATCTACTGATTTTGTGGGTACGCGGGAAGCGTCAGTTGTGGATTCCAACGCGACAATAGTGAATGGCAATCACTGTGTGCTGTATCTGTGGTATGACAACGAATTTGGCTATTGTTGCCAGGTTGGTCGCATGGTTTACAAGATGGCTGGAGTGGATTTCCTGCAGTATCCGGTAAAAGAGCCAACGGTGTAGCAAAAAAACCGCTACAGCGCCCGGTTTCACTAGAAATTTTAACCACTTAAGTCTATAATCTGCACCGCTCGAAATCATCCCAGTTTGGGCATATATCGGGGGTTCAATTCCACCATTCACACGTCAATCTGTTATGAATTTGTTCATGGCAGGGGTGCGTTATTATTTTTTGCGTTGCGGATGGGGTGCCGTTCAACGCACAGATTGGGCTCATGATCAGAATTAAACGTGGTCTGGATCTGCCGATAACCGGTACACCACAGCAGGTTATTGGTAGCGTACAGTCTGCCCGCACAGTCGCAATTCTTGGACGCGACTACGTGGGAATGAAACCTACCATGGCAGTCAAGGTGGATGACCGGGTGCGCCTCGGTCAGGTACTGTTTACTGACAAGAAAAATCCCGCAGTTAAATACACCGCTCCCGGCAGCGGAGTGGTTACCGCAATTAACCGTGGTCATCAACGTCGCTTGCTTTCCGTTGTCATCGAACTGGATGGTGACGATGCAGTCGAATTTCCCAGCTACAACAGCACCCAGCTCGCAGAGCTTGAGCGGCAGACTATCGTCGACGCCCTCGTAGACAGCGGGATGTGGACATCATTGCGTACCCGACCTTTCAGCAAAGTCCCGGATCCCGCGGCCAAGCCAGCTGCACTATTCATCACAGCCATGGACACCAATCCATTGGCTGCCAATCCGGAATTGATCTATAGCGCCGAGGGAGAAGCCTTTCTCAACGGCATCAATACACTGGCTAAATTAACAGAAGGCCAGTGCTACCTTTGCATATCTGGCAAATCGGCACTGCCATTTGCTGCAGGGAAACTGGCGCGCAATGTTTCCGTGCAGCAGTTTATGGGCCCCCATCCAGCAGGTTTGCCTGGCACGCATATTCATTATCTTGATCCGGCCGGTCCCAACAAGCAGGTCTGGCATATTAATTACCAGGATGTAATTGCCATTGCCCAATTTTTCGCAACAGGTGTCATCGCTACCGAGCGTATCGTGGCGTTGGCCGGGCCGCAGGTAAGGGAACCGCGTTTGGTGCGCACCCGCATCGGAGCCAATCTGGAAGAGTTGGTCGCTGGTGAACTGTTACCACATGAATCTCGTATCGTTTCAGGATCAGTTCTTGCGGGTGATAAGGCCGAAGGCAGCGAAGCCTATCTGGGTCGATATCATCTGCAAATATCCGCAGTGCGTGAGGGCAGGGAGCGACCCTTGCTGGGATATCTGTCGCCCGGCGCCAATCGTCATTCAGTGATGGGAATTTATGTTTCGGGACTGTTCAAGGATCGTCGCTTTGCCATGTCTACCAGCACCCAGGGTAGTGAACGTGCCATGGTGCCTATTGGCGCCTATGAGAAAATAATGCCCCTGGATATTTTGCCAACACAATTACTGCGGGCATTGATAGTCGGTGATATCGAAACCGCATTGAATCTCGGCGCCCTGGAACTTGATGAAGAAGACCTGGCACTTTGCAGCTATGTTTGCCCCGGCAAATACGAGTATGGTGCGATCCTGCGTGACAATCTGACTCGTATAGAGAAGGAAGGGTAACGCTATGGGATTGCGCAGAGTACTTGATGACCTGGAGCCACACTTTACGGAAGGTGGCAAATACGCTCGTTTCTATGCCCTGTACGAAGCCGTAGACACGATTTTTTACTCTCCCAGTAAAGTCACTGTGGCAGAGCCGCATGTACGGGATGGTATCGATTTAAAACGGGTAATGATCACGGTGTGGATTGCCGCGTTCTTCCCCATGTTCTATGGCATGTACAACCTTGGCTTCCAGGCCAACAGCGCCATCGTGGCAATGGGTCTGGACGGCAGTGGAGATTGGCATGAGCCCCTGATCAGTCTCGTGGCCGGACATGATCCGGGTAGCCTGTGGGATAACTTCTGGTTTGGTGCGATGCACTACATTCCCATCTATGCAGTTGTATTTATTGTAGGTGGATTCTGGGAAGTGTTGTTCGCCATCAAGCGTGGACATGAAATCAATGAAGGCTTCTTTGTCACTTCAATCCTGTTCTCGCTGATCGTTCCACCCGATATCCCGTTATGGCAGGCAGCGTTGGGAATCAGTTTTGGCGTAGTTGTTGGTAAGGAAGTATTTGGTGGCACCGGCAAGAATTTTCTGAATCCGGCGCTAACCGGGCGAGCCTTCCTGTTTTTTGCCTATGCACCACAGATGTCAGGTGATTCGGTATGGACGGCGATCGATGGATTTTCCGGAGCCACACCTTTGAGCCAGATCGCCGCCGAGGGCCTGCCTGCGATTGCGGTAGCCACTGGTAGGGAGCTCACCTGGCTGGATGCATTCTTTGGCCAGATGCAGGGATCCATCGGTGAAACTTCCACAGTGGCCATACTGTTGGGCGCGGTGTTGTTACTGGCAACCCGTATTGCTTCGTGGCGCATCATGCTCGGGGTTTTTCTCGGCATGTGTGCAACCGCAACGCTGTTTAACTGGATTGGTTCAGACACGAATCCCGGTTTTGCCACTCCCTGGTACTGGCACTTCGTGTTGGGTGGCTTCGCATTTGGCATGGTCTACATGGCCACCGATCCTGTTTCCGCCTCAATGACAAATACAGGCAAATGGATTTTCGGCGCACTGATCGGATTCATGATCGTATTGATTCGAGTAGTTAACCCGGCTTATCCCGAGGGCACGATGCTGGCTATTTTATTTGCCAACCTGTTCGCGCCTCTGATCGATTATTACGTGGTCAAAGCCAATATAAAACGCAGGAGGGCGCGCGGTGTCCTCTAGAGAGTCCATCCGTAAAACCCTGCTCGTTGCGTTTAGTCTCTGTGTGGTTTGTTCAGTAGTGGTGTCGGGCACCGCAGTCGTGCTTAAACCCATGCAGGATGCCAACCGTGTACTGGATCGCAACAAGAACATCCTCAATGCCGCAGGTTTGTTTGAACCTGATATGACGAACGAGGAAGTGGCTGAAGCGTTCATGCAATTTACCCCGCGCATCGTCAATCTCAATGCTGGTCGTTTTGCCACGGATGACGAGATTGCAGCTGCCGGCATTGACCCGGTCAGCTATGACCAGCGCCTGGTAATCAATGACCCGGCACTATCTGAAGCGATTCCGGCCGAAGATGATATCGCTGATGTAAAGCGCAGGGCGCTGTACCCGATGGTCTATCTGGTAGAGTCCGGAGATCAGTTCGAGACGATTGTCCTGCCCGTTAAAGGTTATGGTTTGTGGGGCATTATGTATGGTTATCTCGCCCTGGAAGGCGATGCCAATACGGTCAGGGGTCTGGCGTTTTATGAATTGAAAGAAACGCCCGGGCTGGGAGCCGAAGTGCGCAACCCGAACTGGACTGCTCTGTGGCCTGGCAAAGAAGTCTATCGCGACAATGGCGAAGTGGGGCTGACTGTGGTCAAGGGTGCCGGGCAGGGTGATTATCAGATTGATGGTCTGTCGGGTGCGACCCTCACCAGCCGGGGCGTTGCCAATCTCGTTCAATACTGGATGGGCGAGCAGGGCTATGGTCCATTGCTGGAGGAATTGCGTACGCAATAACAGGAATCATTATGTCTACTGCAAAGAAAGTATTACTAGCGCCGCTGTTTGAGAACAATCCAATTGCCCTGCAAATCCTTGGGGTATGTTCAGCGCTGGCAGTAACAACACAACTCTCGGTTACGCTGGTGATGTGTGTGGCACTGACTACCGTTGTGGCGTTTTCCAATCTGTTCATTTCGATGATTCGTCATCACATGCCATCCAGTATTCGCATCATCATTCAGATGACGATTATCGCCTCATTGGTAATTGCAGTTGACCAGTTCCTGCAGGCTTTCGCTTACGAAGTGAGCAAGAGCCTGTCAGTGTTTGTAGGTCTTATAATTACCAATTGTATTGTCATGGGGCGCGCTGAAGCCTTCGCCATGAAAAACCCGCCGGGTATCAGCTTTCTCGATGGTGTCGGTAATGGTCTCGGTTACAGCCTCGTATTGATCGTTGTGGCCAGCGTGCGCGAATTGTTCGGATCCGGCAGCTTGTTGGGTTATCAAATCTTGCCGCTGATCGAAAACGGCGGGTGGTACCAGGGCAATGGTCTGATGCTACTGTCACCCAGCGCTTTCTTTATTATTGGATTTTTTATCTGGGCACTGCGCAGCAAACGTACCGAGCAGGTCGAGATCCGCGAATATCGCATGGCACCACATAATTCCAAAAAAGGGGCGTTTTAATGGAAGCCCTGCTAAGTCTTTTCGTCCGGGCAGTTTTTATCGAGAACATGGCGCTGCAAATGTTTCTCGGTATGTGCACGTTTCTGGCAGTTTCCAAGAAAATCGAGACGGCCATCGGGCTTGGTGTCGCCGTGGTGGTTGTACAACTGATTACGGTGCCGGTTAATAACATCATCTTTAACCAGTTGTTGCGCGAAGGGGCGCTGGACTGGCTGGGCCTGCCGGATGTGTCTCTGCAATTCCTCGGCTACTTGTGCTACATCGGCGTGATTGCTGCCATGGTGCAGATTCTGGAAATGTTTCTCGACAAGTTTGTACCCGCACTCTATAACGCGCTGGGTGTGTTTCTTCCCCTGATTACAGTGAATTGCGCAATTCTTGGCGCCACTTTGTTTATGGTCGAGCGTGATTATTCCTTCTCGGAAAGCGTGGCATTCGGATTAGGCTCCGGTTTCGGCTGGGCACTGGCAATCGTAGCGCTGGCAGGTATCAGAGAAAAACTCAAATACAGCGACGTGCCCGATGGGTTACGCGGACTGGGTATTACTTTTGTTACTGTTGGACTGATGTCCCTCGGTTTTATGTCACTGAGCGGTGTTTCACTTTAAGTATTAAGAATTGAATCTGAGATGATTGATCTAACAACCATTTTTGGTGGTGTAGGCTTATTCACAGTAGTGGTCATGCTGCTGGTTGTCGTAATTTTGTTTGCGCGCTCCAGGCTCGTGAGCAGTGGTGATGTACACATTGAAATTAACGGCGACCCGGAGAAGTCGATCACGGTACCAGCCGGTGGCAAGTTACTCAATACACTGGCAGACGCGGGCATTTTCCTGTCTTCGGCCTGTGGAGGCGGCGGCACCTGCGCGCAGTGCAAGTGTCAGGTGATCGATGGTGGTGGCTCTATGTTGCCGACTGAGGAAGGGCATTTCACCCGCGGTCAGGCACGGGATAACTGGCGGCTTTCGTGTCAGGTAGCTGTCAAGCAGGATATGAAAATCCAGGTTGCGCCGGAGTTCTTCGGTGTCAAGCAATGGGAATGCACGGTGCGCTCAAATGACAATGTAGCGACCTTTATCAAGGAATTGGTATTGGAAATACCCGAGGGGGAGAGCGTCGATTTTCGGGCTGGCGGCTACGTGCAGCTCGAAGTGCCTCCTCATGAAGTTTTCTTCAAGGACTTCGATATTGCGGAAGAGTATCGGGGAGACTGGGAGCACTTCAAGCTCTTCGATCTTAAGTCAAAAGTTAACGACACCACGATACGTGCCTATTCGATGGCCAACTATCCGGATGAGAAAGGTATTATCAAATTCAATATCCGCATAGCAACTCCTCCGCCTGGTACAAATTATCCTCCGGGAAAGATGTCATCTTATGTATTCAATCTGAAACCCGGTGACAAGGTAAAAGTGTTCGGGCCTTTCGGTGAGTTCTTTGCCAAGGATACTCAGAATGAGATGGTATTCATTGGCGGTGGTGCTGGCATGGCGCCCATGCGTTCCCATATTTTCGATCAACTGCGGCGTTTACACAGCAAGCGCAAGATTTCATTCTGGTATGGTGCTCGTAGTCTGCGTGAACTGTTTTATGAAGAAGACTACAACGAACTGGCCGCTGAAAACAAGAATTTCGAGTGGCACCTGGCACTATCTGATCCACAGCCCGAAGACAATTGGGAAGGTATGACTGGGTTTATTCACAACGTGGTGCTGGAGAACTATCTCAAAGACCATCCTGCACCAGAGGATTGTGAGTACTACATGTGTGGGCCGCCCATGATGAATGCCGCTGTGATCAAGATGCTCAAAGACCTGGGAGTGGAAGACGAAAACATCGCGCTAGACGAATTCTCATGAAAGAAATACTGCGTCAGCACAGTTTTTCTATTGCATTTCTTGTGGTGTTGTTCGGTGTCGTATTCTATCCAGACGGCGGCGGCGAGATCGAAGTCTTTGAGGGCTTCACAATGGGCACGACTTATCGTGTCCAGGTGGCAGACTTCGCTGACTCACTCGAGATCGAGCAGGTAAGCGCCGACATCGCGGCATTGCTTGAACAGATGGATCGGGAAATCTTTTCAACCTACGCCCCGGATTCAGAACTGTCCCAGCTTAACCGATTTGAGGTTGGCAGGCCGTTTCCAGCATCAACCCATATGATGAAAGTCATGTCACTGGCGCGAGAAGTCAGCGTGCTAACCGGCGGTGCCTTTGATGTCACAGTTGGACCGCTGGTTGATTTGTGGGGCTTCGGGCCAACACTCAGGGTTTACGAGAATGTACCCGATCAGGCTGCCATCAATAGCGCCCTGGACCGGGTAGGGTTTCGCCACGTGCTGTTGAATCATGAGCGCAATGAGATTATTCGGACGCGGGATGTGGCAATTGATCTAAGCGCAATCGCGAAGGGTTACGCAGTAGACGAAATTGGCGAGTATCTGGCGAACCAGGGTATGGAAAATTATTTCATCGAGGTTGGCGGCGAACTCAAAATGAGCGGATTCAAGGCGGAGGATGAAGGCTGGGTGCCAGCCATAGAGGCTCCGGTTGATGCGGCGCCGTCTATCTACGAAGTGTTTTACAGCAGGGGTGATAGCCTTGCGGTTGCCGGCTCAGGAGATTATCGTAACTACTTCGAAGTGGATGGTGTGCGATATTCCCATGAAATCGATCCGCGCACTGGATATCCCGTCACGCACAATCTGGCAGCAGCCTACGTGATTGACGACTCGGCAGCGCGCGCAGATGCGCTGGCAACTGCATTCATGATTCTGGGGCTTGAGTCCGCCCAGCAATTAAGCGATGCAAATCGCATGGCCACGTATTTTATTTACAAGCAATCCGGGGACAGTTTCGCAGAACAGGTGAGTACGCCGTTTAACCGGTACCTCGCACAGGAATAATATGCAGCTGATATTGATTACATTTCTGGTCATCGCAGTTGTCGTGCTGATCATGTCAGTAGGGGTGCTGGCAGGACGAAAACCCGTGCAGGGTTCCTGCGGTGGCCTGAACAATATAGATGGCATGCAGGACTGTGAAATCTGCGGTGGTGATCGCAATAAATGTGAGGAAGTGGCGCCAGGGAAGAGCATCTAAATGAAAAAGCAAAAGGACCATTTCGATATTGTCGTTATCGGCAGTGGGCCAGCCGGCGAGGCGGCCGCGATGAACGCCAAGAAGAAAGGCCGCAGTGTCGCGGTGATCTGCTCATTGGAGCAGGTGGGTGGTAACTGTACACATCTGGCAACCATTCCTTCAAAGGCATTGCGTCACACCGTCAAGGAACTCATGCAGTTCAATACCAACCCCATGTTTCGGGATATCGGTGATGCGCGCAAACTCAGCTTTCAACAAATTCTCAAACATGCTGATCGCGTTGTGTATGAACAAGTGCATATGCGTAACGATTTTTACGAACGTAATCGCATACCCATATTCAAGGGCAAGGCCTGTTTTCTGGACAAGCACACAATAAAGCTCGTCAGTAAACGCAAAAAGATTTCGGCAGATTATTTTATTGTTGCCACAGGTTCGCGCCCCTACCATCCACCGGATGTAGACTTCGATCATCCCCGCGTATTTGATAGCGACACCATACTGGGTATGGAATTCTCACCGCGCAAGGTCACAGTTATCGGTGCGGGTGTGATTGGTTGTGAGTATGCCTCGATCTTTGGTGGATTGGGCTGCAAGGTGGAATTGATCAATCCGGCAGCGAGTCTTTTGAGTTTCCTCGATATGGAAATTACCGATGCGCTGGCCTACCATCTGCGCAACCTCGGTGTGCGCAGTCGCCACAATGAAGAGTATGCAAGCCTGGAGTATCGCAAAGACGGCGTCGTGACTTATCTGCAGTCAGGTAAAAAGATCAAGAGCGATATTGTGTTCTGGGCTAATGGCAGAACCGGCAATACCCAGGGTCTCGGTCTTAACTCAATTGGCTTGCGCGCAAACAAGCGTGGCCAGATTGCAGTGAACGATCAATACCAGACCAAAGTGAAAAATATTTACGCGGTCGGTGACGTGGTGGGTTGGCCATCTCTGGCTGGCGCTGCTTACGACCAGGGCAGGGCGGCCAGCAATGCCATCGTGGCGCCTGAGGAGAGTTACCGGGTAGAAGAAGTGGCGACCGGAATCTATACGATTCCCGAGATCAGCACATTGGGCAAGACAGAGGCCGAACTTACCGCGCAAAAGATACCCTATGAAGTTGGTAAGGCATTTTTCAAGAACACCGCCCGGGCCCAGATTACCGGTGAGCAAGTGGGCATGTTGAAGCTGATATTTCACTTTGACACCCTGGAAATCCTTGGCATTCACTGCTTCGGTGACCAGGCCTCAGAAATCGTCCACATTGGGCAGGCCATCATGCGTCAGCCAGGTTCGGCCAATACCATGAAATACTTCCTGACCACGACCTTCAATTACCCCACCATGGCTGAAGCCTATCGCACCGCGGCGCTGGATGGTCTTAACAGGGTCTTCTGACCCGATATTGCGTCCTGCCGCTCTCCTATTGCCTTGCTACCGAATCGACGGTAGTTTGTAGCCCATAAATATTGCTATCCCGTGTGGGGTACGCTGGAGAGTGCTATGAAAAGAACTGCCAAAGATATTCTGCAAGAAAAAGGTGGTCATATGGTGACCATCAATTCAGATGCGACTGTATTTCAGGCCCTTACCGTCATGACCCAGAATAAAGTGGGTTCAATCGTTGTGGTTGAAGACGAGAAGATTGTTGGTATCTGGACCGAGCGAGATCTCATGTTCCGCGCACTGGAAGAAGGCTTCGACCCGAAAACCGCGCGCCTGCGTGACAATATGAGTATCAATCTGGTCTCGGCCAATGTGAATGAGCAGGCTTATCAGCTTTACGACAAATTCCTGGGACGCCGTATTCGTCACCTGCTAATCGAGGAAGACGGTGAGTATATCGGACTGTTATCCGTGGGTGACGTCATGAAAGCCAATTTGCAGGAAAAAACTGAGGCTATTGATGAACTCAATCAAATGGTAAGTCTGGAGTATTACGAAAACTGGAAGGAAACGCAGGCGCAGCGATAGTGCAGTAAATACGCCGTCTTGCGATTGGTGAGCCGGACAAAAAACTTGCTATCGATCATTGATGCGTGTAGATTTTCAGCATCTTTGTGCAACAGATTCAATGTGCATAATGCGTTGTAAAACGCGGCCTGAGCGGTACTTGAGATACCAGTAAGGCGATACATATAAAAAGAAGAAAAATCGACGTAGTACATACGTGCTATCCGATTATCAAAAAGCGCAATAACAATAACGAGAAGTAGAGCCGCGGTCTTTAATATCTTCGTCATCCTGTAGCATGCAGCACATCACGTTCTGCAATAGTTGACAGCTTATCGGGCTCCCAGACAAGAGTGGTATTACTCGATGGGAAGTGACATACAGTCCCCTGGCTTTTTTGCCATGATTTCGGCGTGTAGCCTTAATACGGGATGGTCTCAGCCCCATTCAAAAAAGGTCGATCAGCATTCGGCCGTCAAAACGATCCTTTTTTCAGTTCACAATGGACTCCAACTGTTTTCCCTGGGTCGCGATTACTTTGTATTTCTTTGTCTTTGTTTAGCGCGGACAATGAGTTTTAGGGTGACATCGGTTGAAGAGGTACGCTGGATGATTCTGTAGTATGACAGTGCTGGTAGCGCCAATTGGCGCAGTGCCAGGGAGCTGTCTGAATCTTGGCGTCATAACTGGAAGGTCCGGGAATGCTGGAGTATTAGATTGGAACTTAGCAACGAATTAACACCGTTTTTGATCTACTTTGCCGCAGTGCTGGTAGTGGTAGTTACCATGCTGGGGCTGTCATATATTCTTGGTCAGCGTGTATCCCGGCCATCAAAAGACCTGCCGTACGAATCAGGAATTGTCTCGGTAGGCAGCGCACATTTTCGTATCTCGGTGCATTTTTACCTGCCCGCTATCCTCTTTATTATTTTCGATCTCGAAGTGGTCTTCCTGTTTGCCTGGGCTGTTGCCGTACGTGAATCCGGCTGGCCCGGCTTTATCGAAATCTGTGTATTTATTCTCATACTCCTCGCGGCGCTGTTTTACCTGTGGCGCATCGGTGCTCTCGACTGGCGTACGCAAACCCAGAGACGGGAACTGAAAACCCTTGCCGGTCCTGGTGGGGTCGTTAACAAGAAGGAATTCAAATTATGAACTGGCAACTGCAATCTGTGGATGAGGCCTCGTCACCGCAGCCCGGAGGCAGCTCTTTCGATGAATTTATCCGGCGCAATGTCGTCATGGCCAAGTTGGAAGACATGGTGTCATGGGGCCGCAAGAACTCCATATGGCCATTCAACTTTGGCCTGTCTTGTTGCTATGTCGAAATGGCCACAGCCTTCACCAGCCGCCATGACCTGGCCCGATTTGGCTCAGAGGTGATACGGGGTACACCGCGTCAGGCTGACATGATCGTGATTGCCGGTACTGTGTTTCGCAAGATGGCGCCGGTGGTAAAACTGCTTTACGACCAGTTGCTGGAGCCGAAATGGGTCATCTCGATGGGTTCTTGCGCCAACTCTGGCGGTATGTACGACATCTATTCAGTGGTGCAGGGGGTGGATAAGTTCCTGCCTGTGGATGTTTATGTGTCTGGATGCCCACCGCGGCCGGAAGCCTTGTTGCAGGGTCTGATCTTGCTGCAGGAACAGATTGGCCGCGAGCGGCGACCGCTGAGCTGGGTAATCAATGACCAGGGCATTATCCAGCGCGAAAAAACGCCGGTGCAACGGGAGATTCGTCACGCAGACCGCATCGCGGCACGTGAGCTGCGCTCACCAGATGATGTATAAAAAACAATAATAACAATAAGATAAATACTATATATAAAGTAGATTAAGATGGAAGCTGTGGGACACCCACAAACTGAAAGTGCAAGCTCAGATTCGCTGCTGGCGGATCTCAGGGAGCGCTTTGGCGACCAGATTCTGGCCGAACAGGTCACGTGTGATGCGATCCCGACTCTCTGGATTGACCGCACCAATGTGAAGGCCTTGTTGCGCTGCCTGAGGGATGAGGCATCACCCCGTTTCGAAATGCTGTTCGATATCACCGCCATTGATGAACGCATGCGCACACATCGCGCCGGGCAGCCCGCCTGTGAATTTACCGTTGTTTATCACCTGATGTCTTTTGCAGGTCGCCGTGATTTCCGTGTCAAGGTGCCGCTCATGGACAGCGATCTGAGTGTGCCGACGATCTGCGAATTGTGGCCCAACGCCAACTGGTATGAGCGCGAAACCTGGGACATGTTCGGTATCAAGTTTGACGGCCACCCCAATCTTTATCGCATCGTTTTGCCTCCTACCTGGGAGGGCCACGCGCTGCGCAAGGAGCATCCGGCCCGGGCCACCGAAATGGAGCCCTTTGCGCTGAGTGACGAGCAGGAAGACATCGAGCAGGAAGCGCTGAAATTCAAGCCTGAAGAATGGGGCATGAAACGCAAGTCCGAGAGTTCCGAGTTCATGTTTCTGAATCTCGGCCCCAACCACCCCAGTGTGCATGGGGCATTTCGTATTGCCCTGCAGCTGGATGGCGAGATACTCGTGGATGCCGTGCCAGACATTGGTTACCACCATCGTGGCGCCGAAAAGATGGGTGAGCGCCAGTCCTGGCATACCTATATTCCGTACACAGATCGCATCGATTATCTCGGTGGGGTCATGAATAACCTGCCATATGTACTTGCTGTCGAAAAAATGGCCGGTATCGAAGTGCCGCCACGGGTACAAACGATTCGCGTAATGCTCTGCGAAATGTTTCGCATCTGCAGCCATTTGCTGTTCTACGGGACGTTTGCACAAGACGTGGGACAACTGTCACCTATTTTTTATATGTTCGTAGAGCGCGAACGCATCTTTAATATTATCGAATCAATTTGCGGTGCCCGCATGCACCCAGGCTGGTTTCGCATCGGAGGCGTTGCCCAGGATTTACCTAACGGCTGGGAAAAACGGGTCGAGGAATTGCTGGATTTTATGCCTGCCCGACTCGATGAATACGACAGCATGGTGATGAATAACGGCATCCTCAAGCGTCGCACCCAGGGCGTTGGTGTATACGACACTGCAGAGGCATTGAACTGGGGTGTCACTGGTGCCGGCCTGCGGGCTACTGGAATGGAATGGGATTTTCGCAAGGAACGCCCCTACAGCGGCTATGAGAACTTTGAATTCGACGTGCCAATCGCTGTTAACGGTGATTGCTATGACCGTTGCGCGGTACGCGTGGAAGAGATGCGCCAGAGCCTGCGGATTATCAAGCAATGCCTGGTTAATATGCCGTCTGGACACTACAAGTCTGATCACCCACTGACAACTCCGCCGCGCAAAAACAAATCACTGAAAGATATCGAAACTTTGATTAATCATTTTCTCAGCGTCAGTTGGGGGCCGGTGATTCCGCCGAATGAAGTTACGATGGCCATAGAAGCCACGAAAGGTATAAACAGTTATTACCTGGTGAGTGACGGCAGCACCAACTCATACAGAACGAGAATTCGAACGCCTTCATTTGCGCACTTGCAGATGATTCCGGAAATCAGTCGTGGCTTTATGGTAGCTGACCTTATTGCCATTATCGCCAGCATCGATTTCGTGATGGCAGACGTGGACAGGTAGGAAAAATGTCAGACAGCGCAGTCAAACAAGCCAGTGTTATCGCAACGAGCGGAAGCCGTGCGCGCACCCTGACTGCGGAAGAACGTGCCGAGATAGATCACGAATTGACGTTGTATCCGGACAAGCAGGCAGTGGGGCTGGAAGCACTCAAGATCGTGCAGAAGCATCAGGGCTGGGTATCTGATGAAAGCTTGCTGGGAATTGCAGCTTATCTGGATATGTCGCCGAGTGACCTGGAAGGAGTGGCAACTTTTTTTAACCTGGTTTACCGCCAACCCGTCGGCCGGCATGTGATTCTCTTTTGTAACAGTGTCAGTTGCTGGATCATGGGCTGCGATTCAATCAGGGCGCATATAAAAGAAACACTAGGTGTGGATTTTGGCGAAACCACTGCCGACGGCGAATTTACTTTTATTCCGGTGCCGTGCCTGGGGGATTGTGACAAGGCGCCAGTAATGCTGGTTGGTACGGAGCAACATCGTAACCTCACTCCGGAGAAAATCGACGAGATTGTCGCGCGAGTACGGAGTGGGTCATGACAATATATTTAAATAAGAACAGGAACCAGCTTTAAGGTAATGGTAACTAATCCGCTCACAAAGAATATTGACCTCGGCCGCGGCCCCATGGATATGTCTGGCTATGAAGCGGCGGATGGCTACCAGTCGTTGCAGGCCATTGCCAGGGGTTTGAGTCCTGAGGATGTATTGCAGCTGGTCAAGGATTCGGGCTTGAAGGGGCGTGGTGGCGCTGGTTTTCCAACGGGGCTCAAGTGGAGTTTCGTACCCATGGGTGACAACGCTCCCAAACAAAAATATCTGGTGGTTAACGCCGATGAGATGGAGCCGGGCACATTCAAAGACCGCCTGCTCATGGAAGGCGACCCACACCTGCTGCTCGAAGGCATGATCATTGCGGCATATACAATCCAGGCATCGAAAGCCTATATCTTTTTGCGCGGTGAATACTTCGTTTCAGAAAAGGCCCTGCAGAATGCCATCAAGCAGGCTTATGAAAAAGGCTATCTCGGCAAGAATATCCTCAATACCGGATTCGATCTGGATATCATTCTGCATACCAGCGCCGGGCGTTATATCTGCGGTGAAGAAACTGCGCTGCTCAATGCGCTCGAAGGCAAGCGCGCCAACCCCCGTGCCAAGCCACCGTTTCCCCAGGTTAGTGGACTTTGGGGTAAACCTACCATCGTCAACAATGTGGAAACCATTTGTAACCTGCCTGGCATTTTGACCTATGGTGTGGCCTGGTACCACGGCCTCACCAAAGGCATCGACCACGGTACCAAGTTGTGCGGCGTGAGCGGCAAGGTAAAAAATCCAGGTTGCTGGGAATTACCGCTTGGCACACCCATTCGTGAACTCCTGGAAGAACGCGCTGGCGGTATGCAGGCAGGTTTGAGTCTGCGCGGTTTTCTGCCTGGTGGCGGCTCTACGGATTTTCTGTTGCCGGAGCATCTCGATCTCAATCTCGATTATGACGAGATTGGCAAGGCGGGTAGCCGGCTGGCAACTGGCACCATGATCGTACTCGACGACAAGACTTGTCCGGTTGGGATGGTGGGTAATCTGATGAAATTTTTCAGCCATGAGTCTTGTGGCTGGTGTACACCCTGCAGGGATGGTTTGCCGTGGATTGACGAAATATTCAATCAACTTGAATCCGGGCAGGGCAGCGAGGCTGATCTGGCAATACTGCATGATCATCTTGATTATTTAGGGCCGGGTCGCACATTTTGCGCTCTGGCACCCGGTGCGATGGCACCATTGGGAAGTGGCTTGCGACACTTCAAGGAAGATTTCGAACAACATATAAAACAGGGCTGCTGTCCATACAGGCATTAAAAACTGCAATACAGTAAAGGCTGGATTTAGATGAGTAAAATTATCATTGATGGAGTGAGCTACGAGGTAAACTCCGATAATAACCTGCTACAGGAATGCCTGTCGCAAGGGCTCGATCTGCCTTATTTTTGCTGGCATCCCTGCATGGGATCTGTAGGTGCTTGTCGTCAATGTGCGGTAAAGCAATACAAGGATGCCGATGACGAGCAGGGCATGATTGTCATGGCCTGTATGACGCCTGCCACCGATGGCGCAATCATCTCCATCGAAGACCAGCAGGCCAAAAAGTTTCGTGCCCAGGTGATTGAAAGCCTGATGATCAGTCACCCACACGACTGTCCCGTTTGTGAAGAAGGTGGTGAGTGCCATCTGCAGGATATGACGCTCATGTCCGGCCACAATTACAGGCGCTACGACAAGAAGAAAGTCACCCATCGCAACCAGTACCTCGGGCCCTTCATCAACCATGAGATGAATCGCTGCATCGCCTGTTATCGTTGTGTACGCTATTACGATGACTACGCGGGCGGGACTGATCTCGCCGCACAGGCTGCTCATCATCATGTGTATTTCGGTCGCCATACCGAGGGTGTACTGGAAAGCGAATTCAGCGGCAACCTGGTTGAGGTTTGCCCGACTGGTGTGTTCACCGACAAAACCTTTAGTGCTCATTACACCCGCAAGTGGGATTTGCAGACGGCACCGTCCGTGTGTGTCGGTTGCGCAGTGGGCTGTAACACAGCCCCCGGTGAGCGTTATGGCACTCTGCGCCGTGTGGTTAATCGGTATAACAGTGAAATCAATGGTTATTTCCTCTGTGACAGGGGCCGGTTCGGTGCTGATTTTGTTAACAGTGCCGAGCGCCTCACTGCACCTCTGCGCAAGATGGCTGGTGAGGTATCTACTATCTCAACTGCCGAAGCCAGGGAGGTGTTAGCGCAATCTCGCCAGAGCGGGCCGATTGGTATTGGTTCACCACGAGCCAGCAATGAAGCCAACTATGCGCTGCGATGTTTGGTGGGTGCAGACAATTTTTATAGCGGTAGCAGTGATGCGGAGCACGAGGCAGTGCAATTGATGTTGAACCTGGCTCGCGATCCGGCATTCCATATTCCGAGTGTCAGGGACATTGAAAGGTGCGACGCCGTGCTAGTTCTCGGCGAGGATGTGACGAACACCGCGCCGCGTATAGCGCTGGCCGTACGCCAGGCGGTGCGCAATAAAGCACGGGACATGGCGCAAGACTGTAATATTCCCCAGTGGCAGGATGCTGCCGTGCGTGAACTGGCACAACATGAACGTAGCCCGCTCATCATTTTGAGCCCGTTCGGTACGCGCCTGGATGATGTGGTTACCGAGAGTCATGCATTGTCGCCACAAGGTATTCGGGACTTCGGAATTGCGCTGGCCAATATGCTTGACGGTGCGGCGCCAGCGGCTAAGGCAGCCGAACCTGATAAAGTGTCAGCTGTTGCTGAAACGCTGACGCAGGCACGCAGGCCTTTGGTTATTGCCGGCACCGGGTTACATGATCCAGATATGGTGCGCATCGCAGCAAACATCGCCAGAGCACTGGGTACTGCCCGCGAGCAAGGTGCGGTGGATTTATGTCTGGTCACACCGGAAGTGAATTCCATGGGAATGGGCTTGCTGGCAGAGCCTGCCAATTCACTGGGCGCTGCGCTGGCGCGCATGGAAGCAGGCGGCGCCAGCCAGGCTGTCGTGCTGGAGAATGATCTTTTCTGTCGTGCATCACATGATGCGGTGGGCTCAGCGCTGGACAAGCTTGATTGCCTGATAGTTCTTGATCAATTATCAACTCCCACTACCGAACGCGCCAATTACGTCTTGCCAACCACGAGCTTTGCAGAACATGAAGCCACGTATGTGAATTATGAAGGGCGCGCGCAACTGAGTTTTCAGGTGCATCGGTGTCACTCGGAAGCTCAGCCAGCCTGGCGTTGGCTGGGAGAAGAACCGGATAGCTCAGTGGAATCTTTTGTTAACCGCTGTGCAGAAGAGTTGAAAAATTTTGAGTCACTGGATGACTTGTTACCTGATGCGTCTCGCTTCGTTGCAGGCATGAAGATTCCGCGTCAGTCCCATCGCTATTCAGGCCGTACTGCGATGAAGTCCAATCTTAATGTGCACGAGCCCAAGCAGGCAGTAGATACAGATTCTGTGTTTTCCTTTTCCATGGAAGGTATACCTCCGCAAAAAGATTCGAGCCTGATTGCCTCATCCTGGGCGCCGCGCTGGAACTCCAACCAGTCCATCAGCAAATTTCAGGAAGAAATCAATGGAGAACTGAAACAAGGGCACACCGGTACACGCTTGCTGCCGAAAACAACAGAGCCAGGCGACTATTTGCAAGTTGCAAGTGCGCCTGCAGACGCAGGAGCCGGGCTCGCGTTGGCCCATGCACAACAAATATTTGGTAGTGATGAATTAAGCGCCAGGTCTCCCGCCATTAAGGAGCGCATGACTGCGCCATATATTGGCTTGTCCCGCGAAGATGCCGAACGTCTGCAATTGACTACCGGTGACTGTGTCTCGTTGAATGGCAATGGTGCGTTGGCACTGGTTTGTGTGCGAGCGCGAGTCCCCGCCGGGACTGGCGTGCTATATGCGGGTGCTGGAGAGATAGACACTTATGCCATTAAGGGGCTTGATGGTATTGAAAAATCTTCTGCTCAATTGAACGGCACCCTGGGTAATCTGATCATTAGCGATCTGGTAGCAGAGGAGGGGCCAGCATGACCTGGGAGGTTGGCTCAGCGCTGAATATCGGCGTCATCCTGTTCTCGGTAATTGTCATTGCCGCGATGCTGATTTGGGTGGAACGTCGCCTGCTCAGCCTCTGGCAGGAACGTCTTGGCCCCAATCGCGTAGGACCATTTGGCTTGCTCCAGGTAGTGGCCGATATGATCAAGATTTTTACCAAGGAAGACTGGGTACCGCCGTTTTCGGACCGCTTCAGTTTCGTCCTTGCGCCGACCATCATCATGATGGTCGTACTGCTGAGCTTCAGTGTAATTCCTTTCGCGCCCGGAATGGGCGTAATCGACTCCAATATCGGCATTCTGTTTGTGCTTGCCATGGCTTCACTCGGCGCGTACAGCGTGATGCTGGCTGGTCTTGCCTCTGATAATAAATATGCACTGTTAGGTGCTTTGCGAGCTGCCGCGCAAATGGTGAGTTACGAAGTCTTTATGGGCATATCCCTGTTAGGCGTAGTGGCACTGTCAGGATCATTCAACTTGCGTGAAATTGTGTTATCACAAAGTGATGGCTGGTATGTGATTCCGCAGCTAATAGGGTTTGTAATCTTCCTCATTGCGGGTGTTGCCGAAAGCCATCGTCTGCCATTTGATATTCCGGAGGCCGAACAGGAAATTGTCGCGGGATACCATACCGAGTACTCCGGGATGAAGTTCGGTATGTTCTTCGTGGGTGAGTATCTGGGGCTGGTGCTGATTTCTTCGCTTATTACCGTGTTGTTTTTCGGTGGCTGGTTGGGGCCGGGCTTTCTGCCTCCGATCGTATGGTTTGTATTAAAGGCATTTGTGTTTGTGGCATTTTTTATCCTTATGCGCGCAGCCATACCACGTCCACGCTATGACCAGTTGATGACATACGGATGGTTGTTTCTGCTGCCGCTGTCGCTGGTGAATCTCATGGTGACAGGTGTAATCATCCTGTTGGGGCAATAGTAACTTTTGAATACATTTTGTAATCAGAGAATTTATGTTCAACCTAATTAAAGACACATTAACGAGCCAGATAGTCACCTTGTGGCGGGTATTCAGTCATGCCTTTGTCAAAGCGGACACGGTTGAGTATCCGGAGCAGGAGCCTTATATGTTCCCGCGCTGGCGCGGCCGTATCATTCTCAGCCGCGATCCTGATGGCGAGGAACGTTGTGTGGCTTGCAACCTCTGTGCAGTAGCTTGCCCGGTTGACTGCATTGCCCTGCAGAAAGGCGAAATGGAAGACGGGCGCTGGTATCCGGAGTTTTTCCGCATTAACTTTTCCCGTTGCATTATGTGTGGTTTCTGTGAAGAAGCCTGTCCTACCAATGCCATTCAACTGACTCCGGATTTTGAAATGGCTGAGTATGTGCGGCAGGACATGGTATGGGAAAAAGAAGATCTGCTCATTGATGGCACGGGTAAATATCACGATTACAATTTTTATCGAGTCGCCGGCAAGCAGATAAGCGGGAAAGACAAAGGCGAAGCACTGCATGAGGCGCCACCGGTAGACGTAAAGAGTTTATTGCCATGATTTTACTATTTTATCTGGCAGCCATGGTTGCCGTTATTTCCACACTCTGTGTTGTCCTGCAGAGCAATATCGTGCACGCCCTGATTTATTTGATCCTCTCGCTGCTTGCGGTTGCTGTCATGTTTTATGTGTTAGGTGCACCTTTTGCTGCAGTGCTTGAGGCGATCGTTTATGCAGGTGCCATTATGGTGCTGTTCCTCTTTGTCATCATGATGTTGAACCTTGGGCAGTCGAGCAGGGAGCAGGAGAACGCCTGGTTGGCGCCGCGGATATGGATTGCACCAGTCATCATGGCGGCGATTCTGCTTACACAGCTAATTAATGTGATGAGCCAGTATGACCACGCCTTGACGCCGAACACTGTAGGTGTGTTGGAGGTCAGCGCGCTGTTGTTCGGCCCCTATGTATTGGCGGTTGAGTTGGCTTCCATTCTGCTTCTGGCAGGCCTTGTTTCGGCTTACCACCTGGCGAAGAAGTAATGCGTAAAAATATGGATAAGGAATAGCAATGCAGGCGATACCGACAGAACACGGACTCATAGTGGCAGGGATACTGTTCACGTTGGGCCTGATCGGCGTTCTGACCCGGCGCAATATTGTCTTCGTGTTGATGTCACTGGAGATCATGCTTAACGCCAGCGGTCTGGCATTCATCGTCGCGGGCGCGCGCTGGGGCCATGCTGAGGGCCAGGTTATGTTCATCATGATTCTGACACTGGCAGCGGCCGAGGTGGCGGTAGGGCTTGGACTGATCATTCAGATGTATCGCCGTTACCATACTGTGGATCTCAACGTGCTGAATCAGATGAAAGGCTGACGGAAAAAGGAACTGTATTCGTGATTGATTACATCTGGTTACTACCGACATTCCCGCTACTGGGCTTTCTTGGCCTGGTATTGAGTGCTGGTATGTTGTCCAAGCGAGTAGTCGCAGTAATCGGTGCGGGATCGGTGGGTTTGTCATTTCTTTGCGCCGCCATCATTGCCTTTCAATTTCTTGGTAGTGGTGAGGAGCAGGTCGTCAGGGAAGTCTATACCTGGATGGCTGTCGGCAATTTCAAGCCAGGCTTTTCATTCTATCTCGATGGGCTATCCCTGGTGATGATATTGATAATCACCGGTGTCGGTTTCCTCATTCATATGTATTCCACCGGGTTCATGATCGATGACCCCAGTTATAGTCGCTTCTTCTCATACATGAACCTGTTCGTCGCCGCCATGCTCATGCTGGTGTTGGCTGACAACCTGGTACTGCTCTACCTGGGTTGGGAAGGCGTCGGATTATGCAGTTATTTGCTGATTGGGTTCTGGTATGAGAATCCGGACAATGGCTATGCCGCGCGCAAAGCCTTCGTGGTAACACGGGTCGGCGATACGTCCATGGCCATTGGTTTGTTTTTGTTGTTTAGCCAGTTGGGCACACTCAATATTCAGGACATGCTTCACGCAGCAGAGGCGGAGTGGGCGGTTGGTTCCGGCCTGGCGGTAGCGGCAGCGTTATTACTATTGGGTGGCGCAGTGGGTAAGTCGGCGCAGTTACCGCTGCAAACCTGGTTACCGGATGCCATGGCAGGCCCAACACCAATCAGTGCGCTGATTCATGCGGCGACCATGGTGACAGCCGGGGTCTATCTTATTGCGCGCACTCATATACTGTTTGAACTGGCACCTACGGTGCAGATGCTGGTGGCCTGGATCGGCTTGATCACCTTGTTAATGGCCGGCTTTACTGCCATGACCCAACGTGACATCAAGCGCATCCTGGCCTATTCCACGGTAAGCCAGATTGGCTACATGTTTCTGGGGCTAGGAGTCGGCGCCTGGTCCGCTGCAGTGTTTCACCTGATGACCCACGCATTCTTCAAGGCATTGCTTTTCCTGGGTGCCGGCACAGTAATACTCAGTCTGCATCATGAACACGACATCTTCAAAATGGGCGGCAAGCGCAAGCAATTACCCATCGCATTCTTGTGTTTTCTGATCGGCTCTTTGGCATTGGCGGCATTTCCGGGCACGTCCGGGTTTTTCAGCAAGGACGAAATTCTGTTGGCTGCCTATGAGCTTGAAGGGCCGGGCAAGTTGCTGTGGCTTGGCGGTGTAGTAGGGGCCTTCTTCACCGGCATTTACAGCTTTCGACTGGTATTCGTCGTCTTCTTTGGTGAGAGTCATGGGCATGACAACGAGAAGGAGGTGGCTGGACTCAGTATGGCTACACCGCTCATCATTTTGATGGTGCTGTCAGTCTTTGGTGGTTTGATCAGTATTCCTGTCGATAGTGTGTTCAGCCACGGTGAAGTGCATGAAGAGCATCACGCGAGCCTGTGGATAGAGGGAATCATGATTGCAGTACCACTCATTGGCATAGGGCTCAGTTACCTGTTTTATGTATCGGGCCACCTTTCTACCGAAAAGCTGATGAGTAGTGGGCTGGCTCGTGCGCTGCATAAATTCTGGTTTAGCGGTTGGGGCATGGACGCGCTGTACCAGGCGCTTTTTGTCAATCCATTCCTGTTTCTGGCGCGCCTGAACCGCAAGGATGTAATAGATGCAATTTATGGTCTCATAGTCTCCATTACCCGTTTTGGTCATATGCGCCTGGCGCGCACTCAAACCGGGTATCTGCGCTGGTATGCGCTGAGCGTAGCCGCGGGGCTTGTCGTCATCATCTCACTGGGGGTCATGCTGTGATACTGGTTGTACTAATCAGCCTGATGTTTCTCGGTGGCGTACTGGCCTGGCTGTCTGAGAATCTGGACCCCAGGTTCCCTCGTCTTGTGGCACTCACGAGCGTCATCCTGATACTGCTGATCTCGTTACCGCTGTTGGGGGCTGACACCGGTTCGATATGGTGGGCAGAATTCAACGCAAGTTGGTTACCACGGTTCGGCATTTCCTTTCATTTTGCCGCCGATGGATTATCGGTATTGATGATAGTCCTCACCGTTTTTCTGGGGCTGATGGCCATTGGTTCGGCCTGGGATGAAATTACCGAACGCCCTGGCTTCTTCTATTTCAATTTACTGTGGACGCTCGCCGGTGTGCTGGGTGTATTTACAGCGCTGGATTTGTTCCTGTTCTTCTTTTTCTGGGAAGTCATGCTGATCCCGATGTATTTCATTATCGCCATCTGGGGGCATGAGAATAAAAATTACGCAGCGATGAAGTTTTTTATCTTCACGCAAGTGACCGGCATGATGATGCTGGTGTCTATTCTGGTACTGGCTTTCTTCCATAGTCAGCAATATGGCTTTTACAGTTTCGACTATGTGGATTTGTTGAACGTTGAGCTCGAACCCGTGCTTGCCATGTGGGTCATGCTCGGATTCTTTATTGGTTTCAGTACCAAATTACCTACAGTGCCATTTCATTCCTGGTTGCCTGATGCCCATAGTCAGGCCCCCACTGCCGGTAGTGTCATCCTGGCTGGCGTGTTACTTAAAACCGGTGCCTACGGGTTGATTCGCTTTGCAGTACCACTGTTCCCGGAAGCATCGGCCACGTTCGCGCCTATTGCCATGACACTTGCCGTGGTCAGCATTCTCTATTGTGCCAAGGTGGCTTTCGCCCAGGATGACATCAAACGCCTCATCGCCTATACGAGCGTAAGCCACATGGGGTTTGTTATGCTCGGTGTCTATGCCTGGAATGAGCAGGCATTACAAGGGGCGGTAATGACGATGCTCGCGCATGGACTCAGCGCGGCGGCACTGTTCATGCTGGCAGGTGGGCTGCAGCATCGTATCCACACGCGCAACATGTCCGAAATGGGTGGTTTCTGGAAAGCCGTGCCGCGTATGGCAGTTGTGGCATTGTTTTTCTCTATCGCTGCCCTGGGTATGCCGGGTTTGGGTAACTTCATCGGCGAATTCCTGGCATTGCTGGGAGCATTCCAGGCCAACATTCCTCTCACAGTGTTGGCGGCACTGGGGCTTATCTTCGCCTCGGTGTATTCCTTGTGGGTTATCCAGAAAGTGTTTCACGGGGAATTTTCAACCACAGCATTTGATGCGACAAAACTGGTGGACCTCAACCGCAGGGAGATGGTGTATTTCGCTGCAATGATGCTGGGGCTGATATGGATGGGCATGTATCCACAGTCCTTTCTGGATATGTCTGCCGGATCACTGCAAAACATGATGACACACGCAGGAGAGGGGTTGGCAGCCCTGGTACGTAACTGATGATGAGTCTTGGTGATCTTATTCCACTGATTCCACTGCTGCTGGTAACCGGCACGGCAGTCATTGTCATGCTGATGATTGGTATTCGCCGCAATTACGTGTTGACTGCGGCGTTGAGTATGGTGGGTTTTCTTGCCACCATCATTGCGGCGTTGCTGCAATTCAATGCACCAGCAGCCCAGATTACCCCACTGCTTATCATTGACCAGTACACGCTGTTCTTTACGATTGTCGTGTGTGCGCTGGCGCTATGTATTTCCATCTTCAGTTTCCCCTACCTGTTCAACCTGAACGACAGTCGTGAGGAATACTACTTGTTGCTTGTAGTTGCCACTATCGGCGCAGTCGTAATGGTGAGTAGTAATCACTTTGTCAGTGTCATTCTTGGCCTGGAAACATTGAGCATGGCGCTTTATGGCATGGTGGCTTATCCGCTGCATTCGAAAGAATCGGCGAAATATCCGCTGGAAGCCTCAGTAAAGTACCTGGTGTTATCAGCAGTCGCTTCAGGCTTTATTCTGTTCGGTATGGCGCTGGTATACGCCCAAACCGGCACCCTGGCATTCGCTTCGTTAAGCGATGGGAGCGGATTGAGCGACGGCATCAGCATAGTGGCACTACTGCTGATATCTGCTGGCATGGCCTTTAAATTATCCCTGGCGCCTTTCCACATCTGGACACCCGATGTGTATGAAGGATCACCATTGCCAGCCACTGCCTATCTGGCCACGGTGGGCAAGGCCGCAATGTTTGTTATTCTGTTGCGCTACTTTGCCAGCGCGGAAGCATTCGAGTTTGAAGCTGTGCTCACGGTGTTTGAATTGATTGCCGTGTTATCGATAATCGCAGGCAACCTACTGGCGCTAATGCAGGAAAATCTTAAACGCATACTGGCGTATTCCTCCATCGCCCACATGGGTTACTTGCTGATTGCATTGATTGCCGCATACGGAGCTGATGGATCGCTGAGTATAGAAGCGGTCACGTTTTACCTGCTTGCCTATGTGGTTATGTCATTAGGAGCGTTCGGGGTTGCTTCGGTGGTTTCATCCAGTGAAAAAGAATTCGATGTAGTGGCAGATTATCGAGGTCTGTTCTGGCGCGCCCCCTGGCTGGCGGCAATCTTTACCGCCATGTTGCTTTCGTTGGCAGGGATACCGCTGACTATAGGCTTTATTGGCAAATTCTATATTTTCCTCGCTGGCGTTGAAGCGGAAATGTGGTACCTGTTGGCAGCTCTGATCATTGGCAGTGGCATTGGTTTATATTATTACCTGCGAATCGTCTATCGCATGCTTACGCCTGCCTCAGAAGAAATACCTTTTCGTGTTGCGGGCATCGAATCACTCAGCTCGTATGCTGTGTTGGCACTGCTGGTGGTTATTCTCCTGGTGTTGGGTGTTTATCCTGCGCCTGTCATGACCCTGATCGAAACCATTTCTGCGCTAATCTGATTCAAACCGGGCTGGTTTGGTTCTCTTGTCAATAAATCGGTGAGTGACTGCCATGTTCAAGGATCATTTTTCCGGTCATGCTGCCCAGTACGCAGCAGCGCGTCCAGTCTATCCCGCTGCGCTATTTGACTATCTTGCCAGCCAGTGCGAGCAACATGATCTGGCCTGGGATTGTGCAACAGGTAATGGCCAGGCCGCGGTTGCATTGACTGAATTCTTTACCCGCGTATTTGCCACCGATGCCAGCGCCGCACAGCTCTGCGCAGCGCGTGAGCATCCACAGATCGAATACCAACAATTGATTGCTGGCGAAGTTCCAGCACTTGCACAGCAAGCCGATCTGATAACCGTTGCGCAGGCACTGCACTGGTTTGATATTCCCGCTTTTTTTAAGAGTGTCGAACAGTGCCTGAAGCCGGGGGGTGTGCTGGCAGTCTGGTGCTATGGTGTGCACAGCGTGAGCCCGGCCGTCGATAAGGTCGTGCATTATCTTTATGCAGATATTCTCGGTGAATTCTGGCCTCTCGAAAGGCGTTTCGTTGAAGCGAGTTATAACGACATTGAGTTTCCCTGGCCGCTTGCACCCACTCCAGTTTTCGATCTGACTGTGCAATGGAACCTGGAAGCGCTGCGTGCCTATCTGCGTTCCTGGTCTGCATTGCAACGTTATCAGAAGAGCAGGAATGAAGATCCGTTACTTCTGGTGGACCGTGAATTGGCCGCGGCCTGGGGAGAGACAAAGGAGCGGCAGGTAAATTGGCCAATCCACCTCAAGTTGAGCCAAAAACCGCTTTGAGCCGGACATTGCGCTTCTTGGTATTGGAAACCTATTCGCCTATCATGAGGCAGCATTCGCTCACAGCAATGGATTGATAATGGCACAGGATAAAATTGCAGTTCTCGGCGGTGGCAGCTTTGGCACGGTGATAGCCAATATCACTGCCAATAATGGTCACAGTGTTAAATTCTGGATGCGTAGTCCTGAATCGGTTCAGGCTATTAATGAGCAACATGAAAATCCGCAATATCTTCCTGGTTATGAATTGAGTCCACTGGTGGTCGCCACCGAAGATATGCAGGAGGCGGTTGCAGAGGCTGACGTGATTTTTGTTGCCGTACCCAGTTCGTCGTTTCGCGATGTGGTCAAGCAGATGCTTGTTCATAGCCGACCAGAAGCAATACTGGTGAGTACCACCAAGGGAATCGAGCCGGGTACTTTTTTATTGATGAGCCAGATATTGTCGCAGGAAGCACCTGACTCACAAGTCGGCGTATTGAGTGGGCCTAACCTTGCCAAAGAGATAGCCGCAAGAAATTTAACCGGTACTGTGATCGCCAGTAGTCACGAGAACGTACGCGAAACTGTGAAGAATGTTTTGCGATCGGACTTTTTTCGAGTGTATACCAATGACGATACTTTCGGTGTGGAACTCGGGGGCTCGCTCAAAAACATATATGCCATTATTGCGGGCATGGCCGAGGCTATTGGCATGGGTTTCAATACCAATAGCATGCTGGTAACCAGAGCCTTGACTGAAATGGCGCGCTTTGGTCGGAAACTTGGCGCTGACCCAATGACCTTCCTTGGGCTGGCTGGAGTGGGCGACCTGGTGGTTACCTGTTCAACGCCGTTAAGCCGAAACTTTCGCGTGGGACAGGCGCTGGGCAAAGGCAAGTCTATCAAAGAAGCGACTGCCGAAATCGGCCAGGTTGTAGAAGGAGTCAATACGGTCAGGCAGGTGAAGGAGAAGGCCGACGAGTTGGGTGTGTACATGCCACTGGCCAGCGGTCTTTACAAAATCATCTACGAAGCAGAATCAATCAATAGCATTATTTCCTCACTCATGCTGAGTGAACAGGCGCTGGATGTGGAATTTGCCGCGAATGATGAGAAGGTAATGGAGGATTTGTAGATGCGTTGCCTTGACAAGCCGGTGTGCAAAGGCAACAGTTAAGGACCTTCTGCATGAGTCAGGTGGTCCCTCATGCAATGTAATGTGCAATATAAGTAATACAGGTAAAACAGGAAGCAGTTATGTCTGACGAATTTGACGATATTGTTGATAATCTACGCGAACCTTCTGCCTGGATCCGGGTGCTACTCATGATCGCCTTCGCCGTAGTGTTATACCTGATCATCGCCCCGGTAATTTTTGTCCTTATGGTCGCGCAGGCCTTGTTTGCCTTGATTAGCGGCAAGGACAATCGCAATTTGCGCTATCTTGGTGGGGCGCTGGCACAATATGTTTTACAGATTCTGCACTACCTGAGTTATAACTCCGACGTCAGGCCATTTCCATTCTCGGAATTCCCGGCATTGGAAGACGAAGTGCCGGAAGTGCACGACGCTGATGCGTCGGCAAAGGACAGCGCTGCCCCCAAAACCACTCAGAAAAAAGCTGCCAAAAAAGCACCACGCAAAAAGACCGCGAAGAAGAAAGCCAGCGTGAATAAATCCAAAATGTCATCTGAGCCGGATGACGACGATCAACAAGCCAAAGAATAGAGCGCAAACCCTGCATTTATCATGCTGAAAAAACTATTCAATACCTGTTTTGCATCATTACTTGGTTGTTGCGCAGTTAATGTTTACGCGCAACTCCCGGATCCCGATGTGGTGTATCTGGATCATCCATTACTGGATGGCTTTGCCTATTCAGAAATCGTTGAGTATGAATATCAGGAAGACGTGAATCATCGGGTTGTATTGGGTAGCCTGCAAAGAACCCAGCGCGAGGTAATTGCAGAAGATTCGGAGTTGTTGCGCGGCAATGTGACGAAGATTTTGTATGAAGTTTCCCAGGAGTTCTCAGGCGCCGATGCCTATGAGTTTTTCCGGGATCAAATGGTGTCAAAGGGCTATGAGGAAAGCTTCGCTTGTTCAGGTAGTGCGTGTGGCAGCAGTAATTACTGGGCCAATGACATATTTCGGAATCGCATACTCTATGGCCCCGAGCGTAATCAATACTACCTGGCGATGGAAACCAATCTCGGCCTCGAGGTTGAGCCGCGCATCAGCATTTACATCATTACCCGTGGCAACCGTCGAATTTATGCCTATGTGGAAATAGTGGAAGTGGGTGGGGTCGATGTCACTGAAATCCTTCATAACACGGAAGCACTGCTAATTGGATTGCGCACTGAAGGCAGTATCATTCTGCCTTCAGTTGAGTTTGATGCGAACGACCAGCTATTGCCTGGCAGTGATGTATCGACAGCGACTGACTTGCTGGAAAACGATTTGTCTCTGAATGTCTACGTGGTCGCACATTTGCAAGATTCAGGTTCATTGTCGCAGTTAATGCAGCGCTCACGTGTGCGAGCAAACTCGGTGCGTCAGGCGCTGATCAATGCAGGCATTGCAGCGGGGCGAATAGTTGCTGAAGGGGTTGGGCCGCTTGCGCCAAACTGCGCGGCCACTGAATGCGAAAACCGCATAGAACTCGTACTGCAATAAGTCTGGAAAAGTTCTGATTAATTCAGAAAGTTTTTGAATCAGCGCGAGTGAATGAGCGAGAGGAATTCGTTACGCGTATTCTGGCTGTTTCGGAATGCGCCAAGCATACACGAAGTTGTCATTACCGAATTTTGTTTTTGTACGCCTCGCATCATCATGCACATATGCTGCGCCTCTATGATGACACCTACGCCGCGTGCGTCAGTTTTATCCTGAATGCAACGAGCGATATCGCTGGTCAGGTTTTCCTGGATTTGCAGTCGTCGCGAGAATACATCGACCAGTCGTGCGACTTTTGATAATCCGATAACCTTGCCGCTGGGAATGTAAGCGACATGGCACTTCCCAATGAATGGCAACATGTGATGCTCACACATTGAGTAAAGCTCAATGTCTTTCACAATCACCATTTCATCGGAGTCGGACGGAAACAGCGCATTATTGACGACTTCATCGACATTCTGGCTGTATCCCTGCGTGAGGAATTCCATGGCCTTGGCGGCACGGCCGGGAGTGTCCAGTAATCCGGGGCGCTGTGGATCTTCTCCGATGGCCTTAAGTATATCGAGGTATGATTTTTCCATTGGTACAGGCGCATTTGCTGGTTCAGTGAGGAGGCTACCCTACGATAACATCAGTTGTTGGTAAAGAGTTTTTGTCACGGAGGCGCATGCTTCCTTTGGGGACGCGGGGAGCAAATGAACATTGCGGACTATATCGAGCAAGCCATAGAACAATTGGAAGCGGCGGATTTGTGCTATGGCCACGGCACCGATAATGCTCACGATGAAGCCTACTATCTGGTTTACGGAGTCTTACGGGTCAATGTGTTCGATGACCTGACGCTCGTAGACAGGCCTTTGAGCAGTGGAGAAGTAAAGCAGCTTGATGCGGCGCTGCGGGCCCGGATTGGCAAGCGTATACCTGTTGCATACCTGGTGGGCAAAAGCTGGTTTGCGGGTACAGCTTTTTACAGTGATGCCCGGGCACTCGTGCCGCGGTCCCCGCTGGCAGAGACTATCGAAAACGAGTTTCAACCTATGTTGCCCAAGGCGCCGGAGCGGGTACTGGATTTGTGCACCGGATCCGGTTGTATTGGCATCGCGACAGGTCTGGCATTCCCTGATTGCAGGGTCGATCTGGCGGATATTGATGGGGATTGCCTGGCGTTGGCCCAGCGCAACATCGATCTGCATGGTGTCGGCGATCGTGTGAAAACCTGCCAATCTGATCTATTTGAACAGATCGATGGCCGTTACGACCTCATAATCACCAATCCGCCCTATGTCAGCGCTGAAGTGCATGCTGATTTGCCTCCGGAATTTCTGCATGAGCCCATTCTCGGGTTGGTGAGCTCTGATGCCGGCCTGGATTTACCTCTGCGGATACTGCGGCAAGCCTCGCAGCACCTGACGACAAGCGGTTGGCTATTTATGGAAGTGGGATATCAGCAGGAGGCGTTGCAGGCCCGGGTTGGAGATTTGCCGCTACTGTGGCTTGAGTATGAATATGGCGGCGGTGGAGTTTGTGCCATACAGGCGGAAGCGCTACTGGCCGTGCAGGATAGCGCCTAATTAGTGTACAATGCGCAGCCTTTTTGGCCTCGCATTGAGTCGCTTGCCTGCTTTGGCAGGCAACATAGAGATAGAGCATGTCAGGGAATACTTTCGGTAAATTATTCACAGTCACCAGCTTTGGCGAAAGCCACGGGCCGGCGCTGGGCTGTGTAATTGACGGCTGTCCGCCTGGTCTAGAGCTATCCGAAGCCGATATGCAACGTGATCTGGACCGGCGCAAACCCGGACAATCGCGCTTCACCACCCAGCGACGTGAAGACGACGCCGTGCGTATTCTCTCCGGGGTTTTCGAAGGCAGGACAACCGGCACTCCCATCGGGCTATTGATTGAGAACACTGATCAACGCTCCAAGGATTACAGCAAGATCAAGGATCAATTCCGGCCGGCGCATGCGGACTACACTTATTTCAAGAAATACGGCATCAGGGATTACAAGGGTGGCGGGCGCTCTTCGGCGCGCGAGACGGCTATGCGCGTGGCGGCCGGGGCAATTGCCAAGAAATACCTGAAGCAGGTTTGCGGTACAGAAATTCGCGGATATCTGAGCCAATTGGGGCCTATTTGCATCGAAAATGTCGACTTTGCCGAAATTGAGCGCAATCCATTCTTCTGTCCTGATGCCAGTAAAGTCAGTGAAATGGAAGAATACATGGCGGCCTTGGGCAAAGAGGGCAATTCAATTGGTGCCCGCATCAGTGTGTGCGCCCAGAATGTACCGGCTGGCCTGGGTGAACCCATATTCGATCGGCTGGATGCAGATATTGCCAAAGCGCTAATGAGCATCAATGCGGTCAAAGGCGTCGAAATCGGCGCTGGATTTGCCGCAGTCGAGCAAAAGGGCAGTGAGCATCGGGATGAGATCACGCCTGAGGGCTTTCTGAGCAATCATGCCGGTGGCGTGCTCGGCGGGATCTCCAGCGGGCAGGATATTGTGGTGCATATGGCCCTGAAGCCCACTTCCAGTATTCGTATCCCGGGAAAATCGATTAATATACACGGCGAGCCGGCCGAAGTAGTAACTACCGGTCGTCACGACCCCTGTGTGGGCATTCGTGCTACCCCCATTGCCGAGGCCATGCTGGCCCTGGTGTTGATGGATCATCTACTGCGCGACCGTGGCCAAACAGGCCTGCAGCGCACGGTGACGAAGACCCCGCTGTAGTCCAGTCTGTTTTAGTTAAAAAAAGCATTAATACAATAGGTTACAGGTGTAACTTAATCTTATATATGAGTTGGTGAAAGTATGAAGGGAAAAACTCTCTACGACAAAATCTGGGACTCCCACCTGGTTAAACAGCAGGAAGATGGAACGGCGTTGATTTACATAGACCGGCACCTGATCCATGAGGTCACGTCGCCCCAGGCATTCGAAGGCTTGCGTCTGGCAGGGCGTCTGCCATGGCGGGCTGATGCCAATTTCGCCACTCCAGACCACAATATTCCCACGCTGGCTGCAGAGCGGCGCGAAGGCCTGGCCGGCATAAAAGATCCTGTCAGCAAGATCCAGGTGACGACACTGGATGATAATTGTCGCGAATTCGGCATATTCGAGCTGGAAATGAACGATCAGCGCCAGGGCATCGTGCACGTAGTGGGTCCGGAGCAGGGTGCCACATTGCCAGGCATGACTATTGTCTGCGGTGATTCCCATACTGCCACACATGGCGCGTTGGGCGCCCTGGCCCACGGCATTGGCACCTCTGAAGTAGAGCATGTGCTGGCTACACAGTGCCTGATGCAACGCAAAATGAAGAATATGCTGGTGCAGGTAAATGGCCAGCTATCGCCGGGAGTAACCGCCAAAGACATCGTACTGGCGATTATTGGCGAGATCGGCACAGCAGGCGGTACAGGCTATACCATCGAATTCGGCGGTGAAGCCATCCGCTCGTTGTCGGTGGAAGGCCGCATGACAGTGTGTAATATGGCCATAGAAGCTGGCGCGCGTGCCGGTTTGATCGCAGTGGATGAAACAACCCTGGAATACATCAAAGGTCGCCCTTTCGCCCCGTCCGGGGAGATGTGGGAACAGGCCTGCGAGGCCTGGCGTGGACTGGTGTCCGATCCGGATGCAGAATTTGATCGTGTGCTGGAGCTCGACGCCAGCACTATCGAGCCACAGGTTACCTGGGGCACGTCGCCGGAAATGGTGGCGCCGATATCTGGCCAGATACCCGACCCCGCTTCAGAGGCAGACCAGACCCGGCGTGGCAATATCGAGCAGGCGCTTAAATATATGGGGCTCGCTGGTGGCACTGCAATACGCGATATCAAGCTGGACTGTATATTTATCGGGTCCTGCACCAACTCGCGCATTGAGGATTTGCGCGAGGCAGCCAAGGTAGTCGCAGGCAAGCGCGTCGCTGCCAGTGTCGAAGTCGCCATGGTCGTGCCGGGCTCAGGCCTGGTGAAGAAGCAGGCCGAGGCAGAAGGGCTGGACAAGATATTCATCGACGCGGGCCTGGAATGGCGCGAGCCCGGTTGTTCTATGTGTCTGGCGATGAATGCCGACCAATTGGGCGAGGGCAAGCACTGCGCTTCCACTTCGAATCGTAATTTTGAAGGTCGACAGGGCTTTGGCGGGCGCACTCACCTGGTCAGCCCGGCCATGGCTGCAGCCGCAGCGATCCATGGTCACTTTGTGGACATAAGAGAACTAAACTAAGGGAATTAATAGGTTAGGTAATAATCATGAGAAAGTTTCTAGTTGAAGATGGATTGGTCATGCCGCTGGACAGGGCCAATGTCGATACCGATTTCATTATTCCCAAGCAGTTCCTGAAGTCCATTAAACGCAGTGGGTTCGGCGTTAATTTGTTCGATGAGCACCGCTACCTGGACAAAGGGCAGCCGGACGCTGACAACAGTAAACGGCCGGTCAATCCGGATTTCGTCCTGAACCAGCCCCGCTATAAGGGGGCTTCCATACTGCTGGCGCGTGACAACTTCGGTTGTGGTTCCTCGCGGGAGCATGCCCCCTGGGCGCTTGACGATTATGGCTTCAGGGTAATTCTGGCCCCGAGCTATGCTGATATATTTTTTAACAATTGCTTTAAGAATGGCTTATTACCCATTGTATTAGATAGGGAAATAAATTCCGGCTTGTTCAAGGAAGTGGAAGCCAGTGAGGGTTATAAGCTGGTTGTGGATCTCGAACAGCAAGAAATCCGCAAACCAGACGGCAGTACCATCAATTTTGAGGTCGATGCCTTCCGCAAAGGCTGCTTACTCAATGGATTGGACGATATCGGCCAGACCCTGGAGCACGCCGATACGATCAAAGCGTTTGAAGATAACTGGCGCCGCCAGGCCCCGTGGTACTTCACGACGGGAAAATCAGCCTGAAAGCTGCACACCGTAAGCTTCGAATAACCAGTTAACCCCCAGAACACCAGAGAGTCAGGTAATGAGTGAATACAATGTAGCGGTCGCAGGCGCGACTGGCGCAGTAGGCGAGGCGCTGATAGAAATACTGGAACAGCGCCAGTTCCCCGTAAAACAGCTTTTCCCGCTGGCCAGCGAAAGATCTGCCGGCAGCACGGTTATGTTCAGGAACAAGCCGGTGCAAGTGCAAAACCTGGCGGATTTTGACTTTACACAGACCCAGATAGGCCTGTTTTCTGCGGGCGGCAGCGTGTCAGCGGAATTTGCTCCCAAGGCAGCGGCGGCCGGCTGTGTGGTGATCGATAATACCTCCCATTTTCGCTACGAAGACGACATTCCGCTGGTGGTCCCAGAGGTAAACCCGGAAGCCATCGCGCAATACGCCAATCGCAATATTATTGCCAATCCCAATTGCTCCACGATTCAGATGCTGGTTGCCCTCAAGCCAATCCACGACGCTGTTGGCATCAAGCGCATTAGCGTCGCGACTTACCAGGCCGTTTCCGGCACTGGCAAGGCAGCGATTGAAGAGCTGGCGGCCCAGACTGCGGCCTTGTTGAATGGGCAGGATGCAAAAACTGAGGTATATCCGCGTCAGATTGCTTTTAACGTGCTGCCGCAAATAGATGTTTTCCTGGACAATGGTTACACCAAGGAAGAGATGAAAATGAGCTGGGAGACTCGCAAGATATTTGGAGATGACAGCATCCAGGTCAGCGCGACTTGTGTGCGGGTCCCCGTATTTTACGGGCATTCGGAAGCGGTGCAGATCGAGACCCACAAGCCGATCAGTGAGGCGGAAGTCAGGCAGCTATTGCAAAATGCCAACGGTGTCACAGTTATAGATGAAAGGAAGGATGGGGGATATCCCACTGCCGTGCATGATTCTGCGGGCCAGGACTCAGTTTTTGTGGGTCGGATCAGGCAGGATATCTCTATGCCAAATGGTTTAAACCTCTGGGTGGTGGCCGATAACGTGCGTAAAGGTGCGGCTCTCAACTCGATTCAGATTGCTGAAGAGTTGATAAAAAGCTATTTGTAATGAATACTTGCAAGCGTCTGTGAAGGAATTTTCTAAACACTATTAGTGATCACTAACCAAGACTAATAACCTGATCATAGAAGAACCGATATTAAGCCTGTGACCAGGGCTTGTTATCCTGTTTAGCGAGTTGAGAGAAAAAGGGAATATGCTACGTAAGTCCACTGTTATCCTCGCCATGTTGTTCGGCTTTATGGCGACGCAAGTCTATGCGCTGGGCCTGGGAACTGTGACCGTAGAGTCGGCGCTGAACCAGCCATTACGTGTGCGTATTGAGATTCTGGATCTCGGTGAGACCAGGCTGGAAGATGTCAATATCAGCATGGCATCTGGCGATGACTTTCAACGCTTCAATGTTGATCGCGCACTGTTCCTGAATAACATTCGCTTTGAGGTGGTCGCTGCCTCCCAGGGCAATTTTGTCATCCTCACCAGCAATCAAATCGTTCGCGAACCCTATCTCAGTTTCATTCTCGATACTCGTTGGCCCAGTGGCAGGCTGCTGAGTGAACACACGGTTTTACTGGATTTGCCGGCATTTGACGATCAGCAGCAATCCACTCCAGCTATTTTAGCACCAGTAAGCCCGGTTGCTCAGGCACCGGTTAACAATGACACTCCGGTTTTTGAAGCAGAGGAAGCAGAACCGCAACCCGCCGAACAGGTTACCGCACCGACAGTAACCGAACCCGCTGCTACACAAGAACCAGCAGCCGTCGCGCAACAGGAGTCTTTAGCAGGTCAAGAGCCTTCAGCCGATGAGGAGCCCTCAGCCAATCAAGAGCCAGAAGCAGTTGCCAACGCCATTGATGCTGGCCCGGGAAATACCGCAGAACCGATTCCCGACACGATTGAAACCCTGCCCAATGATACGTTGACCGATATTGCACAAAGAGTGCGACCCGACTCTTCCGTTACATTGCAGCAGACCATGATTGCGCTGCAGGAATTAAATCCGGATGCCTTCGCAGGTAGCAATATCAATCGCTTGCGTGCAGGTGAGGTGATGCGGGTTCCAACCCTCAACCAGATTCAGGATGTAGATCCGCGTCAGGCTATCGACGAAATTAGCCGACAGAATCAGGCCTTGGCGAGTGCAGAGCCGCTTGCTGCCCCAACGCAATCTGCAGGTAATGCAGACGACGGAGCGCAGGGTCAATTAAGCGTTGTAACCGGCGATGAGGATACTGACGGAGCAGGTGGCAGTGATGCTGAACTGGATCAACGGATCGCAGCACTGGAAAATCAGCTCGCGTTGCAAGAGGAAGCTGCGGATCGGGCTCGCATAGAGCGCGCGGAGCTGGATTCCCGTATGGCAGAGCTTGAAGGGCAAATCGCGGCAGCTCAGGAAGTCATTCGTCTGCAGGATTTGCAGCTGGCGCAGTTGCAGGAATCGCTCGCACAAGCGGCAGCGGAACAGGAAGCTGCACAAGCCGCGGCCCTGGCTGCACAACAGGCTGCCAATCAGCAATCCAGCCCGACTGCTGGCAGTGGTGGCGTTGCCGGGTCGTTAATGAATCTTTTCACAAGTAATCTCTATATCTACGGCGCTCTTGGTGTCGTAGCGCTTCTGATAGCTTTCTTTTTGGTTCAGCGCACACGCGCTGCGAGAGCAGGGGCTGCTGACGAAGATTCACACGACCTTGATGACTTCGATTCCGATGATCTGGACAGCGAGCTGGACACCATTATTGGTAAAGCAGAGCCTGAGGCCAAAACAGAATTTTTCGGCTCAAGCGCAAGTGATACTAAGCTTGAACGCGACGACGTTGCGGCGACGATGCTGGATGATATGGGCATTGATCTCGAGTTCTTTGATGACGAAGATGACGAAGATGACGAAGAGACTGAAAAGCCGGACTCGGATGCAACACCGTCGGATTCTGCCGAAGATGACTTCGACCTGGATGACGACACCGCTCCTGATACTGACTCTGAAGAAGCAGCAGAAGATGATGACGAACTGGACCTGGAGTCATTTGCTGCTGAGCTGGATGATGATGAGGAATCAGCACCCGCCACGCAGGCAGATGAATCAGACTCATTTGAGTTCGACCTTGATGAAACTCCCGATGCTGACGACGATGGCGAACAAGCCTCGGATAGCGACGGGGATAAGGCTGAGTCAGACCAGAAGCTGGAAACTTTCGACTTCGATCTGGATGACGAGGACGACGCTGATAAAGCAACCGAAGCAGAGGCTGAGCCTGCCAAAGCGACAGACAATGATGAGCTTGAAACTTTCGACTTTGATCTGGATGACGATGACGACGCTGATAAAGTAACCGAAGCAGAGGCTGAGCCTGCCAAAGCGGCAGACAATGATGAGCTGGAAACCTTTGACTTCGATCTGGATGACGATGACGACGCTGATAAAACACAAGCTGAAGCGCCGGCAGCAGAATCTGCAGCAGCGAGCGATGATAATTCTCTTGATTTTGACACATTCGACATCGAGGAAGAGGCTGCGGACTCTGATGCAAAGTCTGAAGAAAACTCCGATGAGAAAGATGATGACCTGGAAACTTTCGATTTCGAACTGGATGACTACACCGCCGATACGGTGGTAGAGAAACCTCAAAAAGAGGCCCCCGCATCGGCTTCCGATGATGGTGTGAGTTTTGATCTTGATGAGCCAGATGACACTGACTCTGAAGAAGCCGGGGCTGAAGAGGTTGGCGAGTCGGATGATAGTTTTGATCTGGAGTTCGATGTCGACGAGACTGATGAGCCAGATACAAAGGATGACACCGAAGACAAGCCCCAGGGAGTTCTTGATGATGAGGACATGGAAATCGAGGCAATCGATTTCGATGAAATCACGGATCTGTCTGATGATGATGAAGCTGCTACCAAACTTGAGCTAGCCTATGCCTATCAGAAGATGGGTGACCCTGAGGGTGCCAAGGAAATCCTGCAGGAAGTAATAAAGGAAGGTAACGAGAAACAGATCAAGGAGGCTCAGGATTTGCTGAGCTCACTTGATAAGAAAGCCTGAACACCTTCGCCCTTATAATCTGACGGGGCGAGACAGCCATTGAGCGAGTCCAATAAATATCCAGTTCGTATCGCACTGGGCATCGAATACGATGGCTCACGGTTTTCTGGTTGGCAACGCCAGCGTGATCCGGATCTTCCGACAGTTCAGGCTAATCTGGAGTCGGCGCTGAGCCAGATTGCCGACCACCCTGTTCAACTGGTTTGTGCGGGCAGGACTGATTCCGGTGTGCATGCCACGTGCCAGGTTGTACATTTTAACTGCGCCATAGACCGTGGTGAAAAAGCCTGGACGCAGGGAACCAACAGCCTGTTGCCGCCGACTGTCAGGGTAACCTGGGCGGTCCCTGTGGACGAAACCTTCCATGCCCGGTTTAGTGCCGAGGCACGGCGTTATCAGTATGTGATATTTACCCGGCGCACGGCATCTGCGTTATTAGCGGGAAAAGTTACCCATATTCGCACTGCGCTGGACTTCGAAGCTATGCACGAAGCCGCCCAGTCGCTATTGGGAGAGCAGGATTTCTCCAGTTTTCGTGCTGCAGGATGCCAATCGAATTCACCCAATCGCAATGTTTCCGCAGTGAGTGTTACCCAACGAGGGCAGTTTATTATCCTGGATATCGTAGCCAATGCTTTTCTACAGCACATGGTGCGCAATATTGCTGGTGCATTACTGGAAATCGGCAGAGGTGACCGGCATGCAGGATGGATTGCTGAGTTACTGGCGGCAAAAGATCGTACGCAAGGCGCGGTTACTGCGCCGCCTGATGGGCTGTATCTGGTTCATGTGCAGTACCCAGCAGCTTTTAAGCTGCCAATTACGCTGTCTTCGCCGCCAATTCTGGGCTAGTGGCACTTGTTTTGATAGAATTACCGGCTTTCGAGAGTCACACCCGCCTTGTCGAATATCTGGATTAAAATCTGTGGCATTACCCGCAACCGGGACGCCCTGAGCGCATTGGACGCCGGCGCCGATGCGCTTGGTATGGTGTTTTTTCCTGGCAGCCCACGCGCGGTTGAGCCAACTGCTGCGGCTGCGATCATGGCGGGTGTTCCGGATTCTGCTGCGATCTATGGGTTGTTTGTTAATCCTTCCCGAGACGAAGTGGAGTCGGCAATCGCCAGTGGGGCAATTAACTGTCTACAGTTTCATGGCGATGAGACAGAAGCATTCTGTAGTAGTTTCGAACTGCCTTACATGAAAGCAATCAGGGTCGAAGCAAGCACAGATGTCGAAGGCCAGGTGAACCTGTATGCTTCTGCAGAAAGAATTCTACTGGATACTTATAGCAATAAAGCGCCAGGTGGCACAGGTAAAACTTTCGACTGGTCCCTGGCGACAGGCGTAACCCCAAAACAGGGGCAGTCGCTGATCCTCGCTGGTGGATTGAATGCAGATAACGTGCAGTGCGCAATCACGATGGCGCAACCCGATGGTGTGGATGTAAGCACCGGCGTTGAGGACAAGCCGGGTATAAAGAACCCCGAGCTTATACGAAATTTTATTAGAGAGGTGAGAAGTGTCTGACACTGATGCAGTGAACAAGCAATATGACGGTCCTGACCTGGAAGGTCATTTTGGGCCCTACGGTGGTGTATTTGTTGGCGAAACTCTTATTGCGGCAGTTGAAGAACTGGCGCAGGTTTACGCACAGTTAAAACAGGACGAGAGTTTTTGGCAACAGTATGATGCGGAGCTCAAGCACTATGTAGGACGACCCTCGCCATTGTATTTTGCCGAGCGTCTGACTCAAGCCAGTGGCGGTGCACGAATCCATCTCAAACGCGAAGATCTGAATCACACCGGTGCTCATAAGGTAAATAACACGATCGGCCAGGCGTTGTTGGCCAAACATATGGGGAAGACCCGCATTATCGCGGAAACTGGCGCAGGGCAGCACGGCGTAGCCAGTGCAACAGTGGCAGCCAGGCTTGGTCTGGAATGCCACGTTTATATGGGCGCCGAAGATATCGTGCGGCAGGCCCCGAATGTGTACCGTATGAAACTGTTGGGCGCCAACGTGGTGTCGGTGGAATCCGGTTCACGTACTCTGAAAGATGCCATGAATGAAGCTATGCGCGACTGGGCGACCAACGTGGATAACACGTATTACATTATCGGTACCGTGGCAGGGCCGCATCCCTATCCGCAACTGGTGCGCGATTTCCAGTGTGTCATCGGACGCGAAGCACGCGCCCAGAGCCTCGAACAGCTCGGGCAACTTCCTGATGCGCTGGTGGCGTGTGTCGGTGGCGGTTCCAACGCTATTGGGCTGTTCCATCCGTTTCTTAAAGACAAGGATGTAGCCATGTTTGGTGTCGAAGCGGGCGGACATGGATTGGCCAGTGGCGGACATGCCGCTCCTTTAAGTGCCGGCATACCTGGTGTCTTGCACGGTAATCGCACCTATCTGATGACTGATGAAGGTGGTCAGATAATGGAAACACATTCGATCTCGGCAGGTCTGGACTATCCAGGGGTTGGGCCGGAACATGCCTGGTTAAAAGATACCAAACGCGTGCAATATGTTGTGGCGACTGACGACGAAGCAATGGATGCTTTTCACAAGCTTACTCGTCTTGAAGGGATTATTCCTGCGCTCGAGTCCAGCCATGCGGTAGCGTATGCCATGCAACTGGCAGCTAAAATGGATGCGGAACAGAACATCATCGTCAATCTTTCTGGTCGCGGAGACAAGGACATTGAAACTGTGGCGCGTATCGAAGGAATTAAACTCTGATGAATCGGCTCAACAAGGTTTGCTCTGCTGCGCGTGAAGCTAAACGCAAGCTCCTGGTACCTTATCTTGTCGCTGGTGATCCGGACATTGCAACGACATTGACGTTGATGCATGAGCTGGTAAAGCAGGGCGCTGATGTAATCGAACTGGGATTTCCATTTTCTGATCCAGCGTCGGATGGTCCGGTGATACAACGCGCCATTGAGCGTGCCCTGGCGGCAGGAACAAAGCTCAGCGATGTGCTGGCGCTGGTCAAGCGCTTCAGAAGTTCTGACCCGACCACGCCTGTGGTGTTAATGGGGTATCTGAACCCGGTCGAAATCATGGGCTATGAAAAATTTGCCGACAGCGCTGCCGATTCCGGCGTAGACGGCGTATTAATAGTCGACATGCCTCCTGGAGAGTCCGCCGGACTGAAGACTGCACTGCGAGCCCAGGAGATTGAGAGTATTTTCCTGGTAGCGCCGACTACGACCGAAAAAAGAACAAAGGCGATTGTGGCCCAGTGCAGTGGCTACCTTTATTACGTCTCCCTTAAAGGGGTTACCGGTGCAGCACTCAGCGACGAGGGCGCGGTCGGTGAAAAACTGTCTTTTTTGCGCCAACAAACCGACCTGCCAATCGTTATTGGCTTCGGCATCAAGGATGGTGCGAGTGCCAAAGCGATGGCAATGCTGGCTGATGGCATAGTCATAGGTAGTGCGCTGGTTTCCCAGGTTGCCCTGCTGGATCCGGCAGCGGGAATAAGCGATTCGCAGATAGCAGACACTACTGCTATTATCAGGCAGGCCAGAGAAGTCATAGACAGTATTAGCTAAGCCCTATAACTAACTGAATTTAATGGATTTATAGATGAGCTGGATAGACAAGATCTTACCCTCGATTTCGACTTCATCGACCAATGGCAAGAAGAAGACCTTGCCTGAAGGCGTATGGAAGAAATGCCCGCGCTGTGACGCGATGCTCTATAAAAAGTCATTGAGTGAGAATTTCGACGTCTGTCCCAAATGCGACCACCACCTGCGAATCGACGCGCGCCGCCGTATTGAGCTGTTTCTCGATTCAGGAAAACAACATGAGCTCAGTGCCGACCTCGAACCTGTAGACCTGCTCAAATTTCGCGACCTCAAGAAATACCGTGATCGTTTGAGTGCCGCCCAGAAAAGCACCGGGGAGAAAGACGCCCTGGTAGTGATGCAGGGCAGAGTCAATGAAGTGCCAGTCGTAGCGTGCGCCTTTGAATTTGGATTTATTGGGGGCTCCATGGGTGCTGTGGTGGGCGAGAAGTTCACCCGCGCGATAAATACCTGTATTGCGCAGCGCTTGCCGCTGGTGTGTTTTTCGACGAGCGGCGGGGCGCGTATGCAGGAAGCCCTGGTCTCGCTTATGCAAATGGCCAAAACATCTGCGGCGCTTGAACGGCTGCGCGGAGAAGGCCTGCCTTATATCTCGGTATTGGTCGATCCGGTCTATGGTGGTGTCTCTGCCAGTCTGGCCATGCTTGGCGATATCAATATTGCCGAGCCCAATGCGCTGGTCGGATTTACCGGGCCGGATGTTATTCGGCAAACAGTCAGGGTGAAACTGCCTGAGGGATTTCAGCGCAGCGAATTCCTGTTGGAGCATGGTGCGATAGATATGATTGTCCATCGCCGCGACTTGCGCGATCGTATTGCTTCGTTGCTCAGTAAACTGCAGTACTACAGCAACCGAGCTGTCTCCTGAGCAACCTTGTCATCACGCTCACTCTCTGATTGGCTGCATTACATTGCGGCAATCCACCCCCGCGAGATAGAACTCGGCCTTGACCGTATCAGAAAGGTCGCCAGCAAGCTTGGCATTCACAAACCCGCTCCCTGTGTTATTACCGTCGCCGGCACCAACGGGAAAGGTTCCTGTGTGCAGACGCTGAAAGTGGTATTGCGCTCCCAGGGATTGCGCACCGGTGCCTATACTTCTCCCCATATTGAAAGCTTCAACGAGCGTATTCGCTGTAATGGAGAAGAGGCCACCGATATCCAATTGGTCGCGGCTTTTAACAAGATCGAAGCTGCGCGTGGCAGTATTTCTCTAAGCTACTTCGAATATACAACCCTGGCAGCCCTGGTCATTTTCCAACAATCCAATCTGGATGTCGTATTGCTTGAAGTCGGCCTTGGGGGACGACTGGATGCGACCAATATCATAGATGCAGATGTCGCTATCATTACGAACATCGCACTCGATCATCAGGACTGGCTGGGTACCGACAGGGAACAAATAGGCAAGGAAAAAGCAGGCATACTGCGTCGCAACCAGTTTGTGGTGATTGGGTCACAAGACATACCCGTAAGCATTTTGGATCTGGCCGCGGAGTTGCAGTGCAAGGTATTCCGCCCCGGTCGCGAATATGAGTTTGACACCGCTGCCGATGGCACCTGGTCATGGCGGGGGCGCGATGCTGCTGGTGAATCGCTAGTGTTTGATAACTTGCCGGTCCCGCAGTTGGAATTGATGAACGTTGCCGCTGCGTTACAAGCCTTGTGCCTCACAAATCACGCTTTGCCTGACACAGATACATTGAAAAAGGTGATGCGGACTTTGGATCTGGCAGGACGTTGGGAGTGGCGCCTGGATTGCGCACAGCAGATCCCGGTTTTGCTCGACGTGGCCCATAATCCGGCGGGCGCTGAACTGGCGGGCAGGAAACTGGCCTTATGGCGTAAAAATGCCACGTCCAGGGCAAGAATCATTGCAGTCATGGCGGTGATGGCAGATAAAGATATAGAGGCTATGGCGCACGCTTTAGAATCACTTTTGGACATCTGTTATATTGCGCAATTTGACGATGCGCGCTGTATGCCCGCCGCAACTGCCAGGCAGCGTCTGGCAGCCTCTAGCCCCGGTTTGCATGTCGTTGAATTCGAATCGGTGCGCAGCGCCTATCAACAGGCGCTAAGCAGTTTTGCAGCGGGAGATTTGATAGTCGTCATTGGGTCGTTTATGACTGTGGCTGCAGTGCGGCCTCTGACAGAACCGCTTCCACAATCGTTTTAACAACAGTAACGAGCATCTTCATCGGACACTACGCGTGAATCAAAACACCAAACAACGAATAGTCGGCACTATCGTGCTTTTGGCACTGGCCCTTATCTTCCTGCCTCTTATTTTTGATGGCCAGGGGAGCTATCAGCCGCAAATTGCCAGCCGCATTCCGGATACCCCAGTCGTACCGCTGCTGAATGAGCCACTGCCGACAAGGCCTGTCATCCTCGGTGACGAAGCAGACGCTACTGCGGTTGAACCGGAAGAGAGTGCTACGGATAATGCAGAACCTGTTGCCACTCCAGTCGAAGTGGTTGAAACGGCGCCGGCGGATGATTCGACCGCGCCGAATAGCGCGGAAGTCGTAGATTCTGAACCAAGCTTTACCCGGGGTGTTCCCGAACTGGCCGACAATGGTTTGCCCCAGGGCTGGGCCGTGCGCCTGGGATCATTTTCCGATGTCAGTAACGCAGATGCATTAGTGGAGCGATTGCTGGCTGGCGGATACAGGGCTTACAAGCGCACTATTAGTTCCAATCAGGGTGCCTTGACTGCAGTGTATGTTGGTCCCTGGGTGGATCGCAGCACAGTGGACGAGTACCAGCGCCAGCTGCAGGAAGAGTTTCAATTGGCGGGCATTGTCGTCGCTTTTGAAACGGAACAGCTTTAGTTGGGCGCGTGCAGTAGTTAAATATGAATGAAATTGATGCAGTCATATTAGCTGTGACGGGGGTGTCCTGCGCTTTTGGTATATGGCGCGGACTGGTCAAGGAAGTGCTGTCTTTAGTGACCTGGATCGCAGCTTTGATAATAGCCAGGTTATACAGTGGGGAATTCTCAGCGCTCCTGGCGGGACTTATCGACAATGAGAGTGGCCGTTATGTAGCGGCATTTGCCATTCTGTTTGTCGTGGTAATGATGCTGGGCACATTGCTCACGCATTTGTTTACCAAACTGCTGACCCTGACGGGTTTGCGTCCCCTGGACCGGATTCTCGGTGGCGCATTTGGAGTCTTGCGCGGTGTCATTATAGTCGTGGTAATACTGTTTATTGCCGGTCCATTTGTCTCGGATACGCCGAGATGGCAAGAATCTGAAATCATTCCGTACGGAGAGCAAATAATTGAGTGGTCGAGGTTATTTGTTGGAGATTTAGGAGATATTGAGGACCCCGATGTGGGACAATAGTCCCTCACTAGAAATCAACGGAGCATATTATGTGTGGATTGGTTGGCGTGGTAACGGATGTTGATGTAGGCGTATGTCTCTATGACACGCTGACAGTGCTGCAACACCGGGGCCAGGATGCGGCCGGAATCATGACCAGCGACCAGGGCAAGCTCAATCTGCGCAAGGATAATGGCCTGGTGAGGGACGTATTCCGCACCCGCCATATGCGTCGTCTGACCGGACAAATGGGAATTGGCCATGTGCGCTATCCCACCGCGGGCAGTTCAGGCCCGGCACTTGCCCAACCATTCTATGTAAATACTCCCTACGGCCTCGCGCTTACCCATAACGGTAACCTCACCAATACCGCAGAACTCAGTCGTGACCTGTTTCGCGAAGATCTGCGTCACATCAATACTGATTCCGACTCCGAAGTCCTGCTCAACGTGTTTGCCCATGCATTGCAAAAACGCGGCAAGATGAAACCAGAACCTGAAGATATTTTTGCCGCAGTAAGAGGCGTTCACGAGCGCTGTCGTGGTGGCTTTGCTGCGATCGTGATGATCGCTGGATATGGTCTGGTTGGTTTTCGTGATCGCAATGGTATTCGCCCGCTGATCTTCGGCAGCCGCAAGAGAGCGGGCAAGACGGAGTATATGATTGCTTCCGAAAGTGTCGCATTGGACTCGCAAGGTTTCGATATAGAAAGAGACGTGGCACCAGGTGAGGCAGTTTATATCGATGTCGATGGCAATCTTCATACCGAAATCTGTACTGAACCCGGTGAGCATACTCCCTGTATATTCGAGCACGTATATTTTGCCCGCCCTGACTCGCTAATGGATAGCATCTCGGTGTACAAGGCACGGCTGCGAATGGGCGAGAAGCTTGCCAACAAGATCAGAAAAGAACGCCCGGATCACGATATTGATGTGGTGATTCCCATACCTGATACGAGCCGCACCTCGGCACTCGAACTGGCCAAGCACCTGGGGCTGAAGTTCCGCGAGGGGTTTGTCAAAAATCGTTATATTGGTCGCACCTTTATCATGCCTGGGCAGAGCCAGCGCAAAAAATCAGTGCGGCAAAAACTCAATGCCATCGAACTGGAGTTCAGTGGCAAGAACGTGTTGCTGGTGGACGACTCCATCGTACGCGGTACAACCTGCAAACAGATTATCCAGATGGCCCGTGATGCTGGTGCCAAGAAGGTTTACTTCGCCTCGGCTGCTCCACCCATTCGTTTCCCCAATGTTTACGGTATCGATATGCCAACCGCATCTGAATTGATCGCCAGCGGTAAGACGGAAAAGGAAGTGGAACAGATGATCGAGGCTGACTGGCTGGTTTACCAGGATCTGGAAGACCTTATCGACACAGCAACTGAAGGCAACCCGGACATCAAGAAGTTCGAATGCTCTGTCTTTAACGGTGAATACATTACCGGTGATGTCGATGAGGTTTACCTGAAACGCCTCGAGAATTTACGCAATGATGCTGCCAAAAATGCCCGTAAGAAAAATGGCAGCAGCAATCAGCAGAATCTGGTAACTGATCTGCATAGTGACGCTTAACGCATTCCCGGTTATGACGAGGCGCAGCAGGTAGCTCGATGGACATGTTTTCGCTCAATCTGGACAAGCAAGACACGGCTCGCGTTAAAGTCGAGGACAACAAGGCTTCCCGACAAGTAGACGCAGCCGTTCTTGAGGTCAGCAAGGCGCTGCTGGGTAAGGATCATCAGATTCGTCTGGCTTTATGCTGTCTGTTCTCTGGTGGCCACCTGCTGATTGAAGACCTGCCTGGCATGGGTAAAACCACATTGTCTTATGCGCTGGCGCAGGCCCTGGGGCTGGGATTTAACCGTATTCAGTTCACCAGTGACCTGTTACCGGCAGATATTCTCGGAATCTCGGTCTTTGACCAGAGCAGCGGTCAATTTACTTTCCATCCTGGGCCAATCTTTTGCGAACTGGTGCTGGCGGATGAGATAAACCGGACAACACCTAAAACCCAGAGTGCCTTGCTGGAGGCTATGGAAGAACGTCAGGTTACCGTCGAAGGTGAGACGCGCGAGCTACCAGAGCCGTTTTTCGTAATTGCCACTCAGAACCCCTCAACCCTGGCAGGCACTTATCCGTTGCCCGAGTCGCAGCTGGACCGTTTCCTGATGCGGCTGCGCCTGGGTTACCCCGATCAGCAGGCAGAACGCGAACTGCTCGAGATGAATACCGAACGCGACAAGATCAGGGAAGTGCAGCAATGCCTGAGCAAAGCCGATGTGGCCCGGTTCCGTCAGGAATCTGCCAACGTGAATGCCAGCGCAGCACTGCTTGATTATGTGCAACGTCTGATCGCATTCACGCGCGGCAAGGAAGAGTACCATTTCGGATTATCACCCCGGGGTAGCCTGGCTGTAATGCGGGCGGCCAAGACCTGGGCTCTCATGTGCGGCCGGGATCATGTCATTCCTGAGGACGTACAGACTATTTTACCGCCGGTGGTTGAGCACAGACTACGGGCTACTTCCGATGAGGATGGCCACTCTGGAGCATCGTTCGTACAGCGCTTGCTGAATGAAGTGGACGTCATCGACTAGTCGGGACTGACATACCCGTCCACCAAACAGAATTGTTGCCGTGGCCAATCGTCTTTCTACAAAACTTCGCAACGCCTGGAATGCCCAGTTCCAACGCTGGGTGTCGCGGCATATTCCACCACAGCAAAGTATTACACTGAACCGCCGCAATATATTCACATTGCCAACACGCAACGGCATGTTGTTCGTGCTTGCCTCGATCCTGATTTTCATCGCAGCGATAAACTACGCAGTCAGCCTGGCTTTCGGTTTGGCATTTTTGATGATCGCTGTGTTTATTCTGTCAATTCTCTACGCTTTTAATAACCTGAATCAGCTAAAGCTGGAAGGCCTGGCATCACCGCCGGTTTATTGCGGGGAAGCAGCCGGTTTTAAAGTGCTGATATCGCGGATGGCAGATCGTCGCCATGAGAGCCTGGAGTTGGTTTTTCCCGATGGTGCCACTACCCATGCCGACCTGGTGAGTCTGGATCAGCAGGAGGTCACGGTCTTCGTACCAACAACTCGACGCGGAGAGTTCAAGGCTCCACGCTTGCGTATAACGACTTTCTATCCCCTGGGTTTGTGTCGGGCATGGTCTGTGGTGGATTTGAATTTACAATGCCTGGTCTACCCCAAGCCCATAACTTTTGTCATGAATGAGTTCAACAGTGGCTCATCGGGCAATGATGATGCGGCTATCAGCAAAGAGGGCAGCGAGGATTTTTACGGCCTGCGCGAATATGTGGTCGGGGATCCCATGCGCCAGGTGGCCTGGAAAAATGTCGCGCGGGGCCAGGGCATGCAGGTCAAACAATTCGTAGACTACGTGGATGACCGATTGTGGCTGGATTGGGACATGTTCTATGGCTTTAGCACGGAAGAGCGCCTGTCTCGACTGTGCTACTGCGTGCTGCAACTGAGCCGCGCCAATAAACCCTACGGACTGCGCATTCCAGGCATAACCATTCCGCCGGCCAGCGGCGTAGGGCAACGTAACAAAATCCTCCGCCAGCTGGCGCTATTTGAAGGTGGTGCATAACCATGGATATCGCCTTGCAAATTCCCCGTAATGCGCTGATCTGGACATTGGTGGCGGTGGTCGCAGTAATGCTGCCACAAGTCACGCGCATGCCATCCTGGGTGATTTTCATAGCAGCGATGTGCGTGGCCTGGCGCCTGTTAATCTATGCCGGCAAGCTGGACTTCCCAGGCAGACTGCTGCGCACTGGGCTGGTGATATTTACTCTCATTCTGACCATGACCCAGATTCGCAATATAGGAGTTGGTCTCGATTCTGCCGCCAGTCTGCTGGCTCTTGGTTTCGTCTTCAAGTTGATCGAAATGCGTTACAAGCGTGATATCTACATTGTGATCTCGCTGTGCTTTGTAATGACACTGGTTATTTTTCTATATTCCCAAAGTGCATTAACCACTCTCTATGTAGGCCTGACGGTGACCATCATCATCAGCGCGATGATAGCGCTTAATCGCTCTGGCATCGTAAATGACAATCGTGGCACCGCCATGCTGGCTGCACGCATGGTATTACAAGCCATACCGCTGACTGTCGTGCTGTTTATGGTGTTTCCTCGTATTGCGCCACTTTGGGCTGTGCCGTTGCCCAGTGGCGGTGGCATGACCGGGGTATCGGATGAGATGTCCCCTGGCGACCTGGCAATGCTGGGTCGTTCGGCCGACCTGGCGTTTCGAGCGCAATTCGAAGGCGACTCAGCACCAGGCCATGAAGATCTGTACTGGCGCGGACTGGTTCTGGATAACTACGATGGTTTTACCTGGAGCAGGACACGCTCCAACTCGGCTTTTGATAACGCCATGGACACTGCCGACTTCAGGTTTCGCTGGGAGGGGCGCGTGGAAACATCCGGTGAGCCCGTAAATTACAACATCATCCTTGAGCCCACCCGCCAGCCCTGGGTTTTCGGATTACACCTGGCGGAACCAGCGTCGCGTAATCTGAACCAGACACGTAATTTTGAAATGTTCAACAGCGGCCTGATCACGCAGCGCATCAGTTATGACGTGACTTCCTATATGGAAAACCAGACAGACCTGATTCTGCTTAGCTATGCCCGGCGCCGCAGCTTGCAACTACCCGAGGGAGGCAACGAACAGTCGCGGCAATTTGCCGAGCAGTTACGCGCCAGTGTTGCCAGCGACATGGATTATGCCAATGCGGTGCTTGCGCATTTTCGTACTAATGAGTTTTTCTATTCACTCAATCCACCGCTGCTGGGCGACAACCGCGTAGATGATTTTCTGTTTAATACCCAGGAAGGGTTTTGTGAGCATTACGCCAGCACATTCGCCTTTCTCATGCGTGCGGCAGGTATTCCAACGAGGGTAGTCGTGGGTTATCACGGTGCCGAGTACAACCGGTTTGAAAACTACATGATGGTGTATCAATACAATGCGCATGCCTGGAATGAAATCTGGATAGAGGGGCAGGGCTGGGTCAGGATGGACCCTACCGGCGCGGTATCGCCTGATCGTATCAGGCTGGGCGTGGAAGCCGCCTTGCGTAACGACCCGGCATTTATGGATCAATCCTTGTTTTCCGCGGCCCGGTTAGGTGGCATTAACTGGCTAAATAACCTGCGGTTGCGCCTCGATGCCATCGAATACGAATGGAACCGGCGCGTGGTGAACTATGATGAAGACGTACAAATTGAAATCTTCGAACAATTCTTCGGTGATGTCACAGAGCGCAAAGTGCTTATCGTATTGTTCGTGATGGCAGCAATAGCGATTGGCGGCGTGGGCTTGACGATTATTAATCTGCGACCAACACACCATAGAACACAGGCGGACAAACTTTACTTCAAGGTCAGCAAGGAACTGGCCCGCATTGGGCTGGCGCGCAACAAGGGGGAAGGGCCACTCAGCTATCGCGACCGTGTGGTTGCGCAAAGGCCTGAGTTGAAAAATGAAATGGATACCTTTGTGGGGCACTACCTCGCGCTGACTTATCAGTCGAAATCCGGGGGAGAAGGTTCACGGAGCGAGCTGGCGACATTACGGTCAGCCGCACTCCAATTGCGTCGACGCCTGCCACCTTTGCGACGTTTTGGGATCAGGGCAGGGTAATCTGTAGCTGAGATGCCACGCAGTAAGCGCGTATGTGCAGAGTTCGATTGAGCTACGCCTGATGCCGGGGGTGTAATCAGAAGAGTGGGAGTTTGCGGGCCGCACCGTTCGATTCCATCAACTGCGCTATGACCCAGTGCGATGGGTATACCAGCCTGTGGCATTAATGATGAATGCCTATCCGCCTGTGAGCTTGACGTTGTAAGAGGCGCTGAGTTTTTCCTGCAGCAATTCCCGGTGATCGCCCTGAATCTCGATCACGCCGTCTTTGACTGTACCGCCACTGCCGCACTGGGATTTGAGCTGTTTCGCGAGCTTTTGCAGGTCTTTTTCAGGAAGCGGAATACCGCGGATCACACTGACAGTTTTACCGCCTCTGCCTTTGCTTTCCCTGCTGATTCTTACTATGCCATCGCTGGGCGTGGTTTTTGTGTTGGTCTTGCACTGACATTTGCGAAGGGGTTTACCGCAAGACTTGCAGTGGTTGTTGCCGCCGGTGGAATAAACCAGTTTGCTGTCGGACATGGATGAGATCAGGAGCGATACAGGGGAGGCAATTCGTAACGGGCACGCCTGGCGTGTTGTTTGGCCTCGCGGCGCTTCTCGCGGCGCACACGCTCCAGCAACTGTAATAAACCGCGGCTGTCCGGCGTGACGGGCGCAGCATCGCCCTTGTTGAACAGTGCAGTCTGTATCTGGTTGGCGTACTCGTGAAGTTCTGGTATCTGCCGCTGTTGCAGGATGTCTTCCATACTGTTGATACTGCGATCCGAGAAATAGTGATTGGCCCAGCGGATCAGGCTGTCGCGGATGCGTATCAGGTTCTGGCTTTTACAAGCCTGGCTAAGTTGCTGGAACGCGACGCGTTCATTGTTGCTGGGCAGGTAGTGGTTGTGAACCCGTTGCCGTTGTGTGCCCAAATAATTGCTTATCTGTTGCCGATTGGGTGCGATAACGAGGCTGTAGATACTGAAAGCCACCACGACAAAAGCAAAACCAATGGCAAGATTCATCCAGCCGGCATCAACTTCAATAAATTCCGCTTGTGCCTGTTCGTCTACCATGTCCTGATCCACGACAGGATCGCGCGCCAATAATTCCTGCAGATTGCCGGAACTGGCCACTGCCTGCTCTGAAGGTACTGCGCCCTGCACGCTGGCAATCTCAATACGGGTTGCCGGAATCACTGAGACTTCAGCCTGGTCGGTCGTGATATTCCACCAGGGAATTGCCATCTCCGGAATTTCGATGGCTCCACCTGTCGTGGGGACCAGTGTCATGGTTTCGCTGCGAGTTCCCACTATACTGCCATCGACAAAACTGCGGTCGATGTCGGGCGGGTCCGGGTACAGATTGAGTCCGTCAACCTGGGTCGGGCTGAAGGGGGGGAGTACCGCACCATCGAGCCCAAAGGCGGTCATTTTGACGGTTCGCACAACGCTGTCACCGATCTGCAGGTCGTTGATATCGTTACTCCAGCTCTCCTCCAAAACCAAATCGCTTACTGGCAACCAGAATTCAGAATTGCGTGCCGCAGCAGGGCGCTCCTGCACATCGATGGTGATGCCTTCGATGAATGCAGTCACGCGGCGGGTATTCAGATTGCGAAAAACGAAATTACTACTGCCATCGGTAACTTCGCCGCGAAACAGAATGTCAGGAATTTCCAGATCGCCGCTGCGTTGTGGAAAAATAACGTAGCGCTTTTCATAAACGCCGTAGCGAACACCATCAATAGGTTGCTCATACTGGCTGGGTGAGCCGATCAACTGAATTACCGTGTCTGGCATCTCCAGTTCAGTGAACTGCGGGTTGCGTATGCCGTTGATGGTGTAATAAAGACGTACAGTGAACAACAGCTGTTCCTGTACATAAACAGTTTCCTTGTTGACCTCTATTTCGAGAAACAAATCATCACTGTTCTGGTTGGATCGCGGACCTTCATTAATGACGTTGACAGTGATTGATTCAGTTAACGTGTTATTGATTGTCAGGCTGGGTATCGTCAGCTCGCCTTCGTTCAGCGGGAACAGGGTCACAATATAATCAGTCCAGGATTCTACTGCGCCGTTAATGCTGCGTATCTGGCTCGAAGTACGTGTACCGAGCACATCGAAGTCTTCTGTAAGAGGGGTCAGGTCTAACTGCATTCCCTGACGTTGATCATACACCCGAATATTCAGGGTTAAGGTTTCGCCCCGGGCGAGCTCAGGCATTTCACCTGGTGCGACTTCCGGGTCAGTGATGCTGATTTCGATATTCTGCGCGGTGGCAACGCAAGAGAACAGCAGCATCAGAATGGCGAGGCTTCGCCTGGCTATGTTTACCATATCTGACCTCCGTTCTGGATGCTGTTGGCGGTACCGTTCAGTTGTCGCTGGCGATACTGATATCTGAATTTGCGACGCAGTAATTCACCCGGATCGTCTTCAATACGGCGCAGCCATTGCTCGAGCGCCTGTTGTTCTTCAAAGTCTTCATTGCTGGTATCAGTGGGCGTATTTTGTTCGCTATTGGACTCGGAACTTTCCTGTTCTTCAGGTGCGTCGTTCTGTTGCTGTTCCTGCTCTTGTTGTTCCTGATTGCCTTCCTGGCTTTGCTCATCCTGGTTCTCGGACTGCTCTTGTTGCTCCTGGGATTCATTCTCGGAGTTTTGCTCCGACTGGTTTTCCTGGCTGTCACCATCCTGTTCTTCGCCGCTCTCGGATTCCTGTTGTTCCAGGAGTTCCTGCACGATTGCCCTGTTTTGCAAGGCGTCGGCATGCTCAGGATCTATTTCCAGAGTGCGATCATAGGCAGCGATTGCCTCAGGATAATTGCCGGCCAGGGCCAGGGAATTGCCTCTGTTGTAGTTGCTGTCAGCAGTATCCATGCCGCTGAATGCGGCTATGGCTGCGTCATAGTTTTCCGAGCGGTAGGACGCGGCGCCTTGCCATTGTGAGGACTCAAAGAGGCTGGCGGCCATAGCGTGCTCATCCCGTTCGAATGCTTCCGCGGCCTGCTGGTCCCTGGTCTTCCAAAGATCATCCCACCAACTCTGGGCGTGGGCTGGCTGGGCCGGGAGCATTACGCCGGAAAGGGTGATAAGGGCAAAACTGAATAACCAGCCACGCCGAAAGCACAGGGCACACATGGGTAGCACAAGTAATAATAGCCACGGGCCTACTTCGTACCAGACGTCGAATTCTTCTTCTACATCCGACAAACCCTCGTTGTCGAGAAAGTCGAAATCAGTAAGCAGATATTCCAGGTCAGAGTCAGACAGTTGTATGTCGTGATAGCGTCCGCCGACCCGGTTGGCCAGAGACTGCAGTACATTGCGATTCAGTTGCGGGATTACTGTCTGGCCGCGTTCGTCAGTGAGGAAGCTGCCATCGCTGGTTCGAATCGGCGCACCTTGTTCAGTGCCAATTCCCATAACTAACAATTGATATTCGGTTTCATTGATTTGTTCAGTCAGTATTTGTTCCTGGTCAAAACCGCTAATGCCGTCAGTCATGAGCAGGATTTTGCCGCGGACAGCTTCCACGTCATCGAGCAAGCCTATAGCAAGGTCGATAGCCGCCATGGGGTTGCTGCCAAATAGCGGCATGATATTGGGGCTGAGTGAGGGCACCAGCGCGTCGATGGTTACTACATCGTCAGTTAGTGGAGTGACAACGTGGGCGTCGCCGGCATAAACCACCAATGCGGTTTGGCCTTCTTCTCGCAACGCGAGAATGTCGCGAAGTTTACGCTTGGCCAGATCGAGGCGGCTGGGTTCATGATCGGGTGCGAACATGGAAAGCGACAAATCCATGACGATAACCAGTGCGTCATCCCGCTGCTGCACGGGTTGCGGGAGTTTCTCCCAGACCGGGCCAGCGAGGGCAATGATGGACAGACTCCAAGCCGTTAATAGCAGTAGCAGCGGTGTGCGCTGCGCGGTGCTTTTACTGCGATCCAGCAGGTAGGGCAGTAGATTTTTGTCGATAGCTTTGTCCCACGCGGTTACCACACTGTTAACGCGCCACATGGCGATAAAGAAAAGTAATGCCGGCACAAGTGCGAGGAGCCAGAGCGGACGCAGGAAGTGGAAATCGGTAAATAAACTCGCTGGCAGCAGGAAATCCATCAGGCACGACTCCCTGCAGGGTTGCTGCCGAGGGACTCATCGTCAGAAGGTGCAAGGCGAGCCTTGCCAGCCAGTGACATCCACGGAATGGAAAACAGTGCGAGGATAAAACTGATGATCATCGCCGCGCCTAATGGCCAGTAAAAAAGGACACGGGTGGGGCGATAGGTCTGCTCGTCCTGCTCAATTGTTTCCAGTCGATCCAGTTCTTCGTAGATTTCCACAAGATCATTGACATCACGCGCGCGGAAATAGCGGCCACCTGTTGATTCAGCAATTTGGGTCAAGACGGCTTCGTCCAGTTCCGCAGACGGATTAATGGCGCGCGCGCCGAAGAAGGTACGTTGCACTACCTGGTCAGCACCTATGCCTATGGTATAGACGCGAATATTTTCTGAGCGCGCCAACTGGCCCGCCTGTTCCGGTGACACGGCGCCAGCGTTGTTAACGCCGTCAGTAAGCAGTATCAATACACGGCTGTTTTCCGGGCGATTGCGCAGGTGGATAACGGCCAGGCCGATAGCGTCGCCGATGGCAGTGGCCGACTCCTCGATAATGCCAATATCTGCCTCTTCCAGCAGTGTGCCCACCGTGCCCCGGTCAAAGGTCAGGGGAGCCTGCACGTAGGCGTGTGCAGCAAACAGAATCAGCCCCAAACGATCGCCTTCGCGGCGTTCGACAAAGTCTCCTACCACGGCCTTCACCACATCGATGCGGGACGCCTGGCGGTTGCCAACAACCATATCCTGCGCTTCCATAGAGCCGGAGATGTCGACAGATAGCATCAGATCGCGACCAGTTGACGGAAGTTGTACAGGATCGCCGAGCCACTGTGGACGGCTCGCTGCCAACACCACCAGTAACCAGATCAGGGTGCAGCAAATGAGGTTCAGCAGGCGTGAACTGGTAAGGTTTTCGTTATCGGATTGCAGACGCGACAGGCTGCTGAAAAACGGCACATAGAGGGCAGCATCCTGCCGGGGGGCGCGTGACCACAGCCGATAGACGATCAGCGGTAGCGGCAGGGCCAAAAATGCATAGGGCCAGGTAAATTCGAGCATTAGCCAATGAGTTCCTGTTGCTCGGAGCGAGCTGCTGGAGGACGGTCATACAAACTGCGAATCCAGTCCTGTCCGAGTCTGTTCATGGCCTCCACATCTACCTCGCATTTGGTCTGAAAACGCCCATAACTCAAGGCGTTAGCTATATCTTCATCAAGCCGTTTAGAGTCACCTTTTTCCTGAATAAAATCAACCCAGGCCGCCCCTCCCAGGCTTGCAACATTGGCATGTGGGAAGTGCACCAGGGCGACCCTACGCAATACTGAATTGAACTCATTGACGTAGCGCAGACGTAATTCGTCCGGGTCGCCGTCAGCACTGGCGTATTTCTCATAGCAGCGATCCAGTTCCGCCAGGGCAGCGAGTCCAATCTTGCGGCGATGGCTGGCTTGTATCAGGTAGTGAATTCCCACACCCGCGAGCACGAGCAGCAGCACGCCAAGCACCCACCAGCCCGGTGCCGGTGGCCAGAAGCTCACCGGTTCAGGTAAGTGTATATCGGCTAGCTGGGCTAGTAGGTCTTCGCTATCCACTGACGAATTTGCTCCACGACCAAATCATTGGTGCGCATTTTGATTAGTCGAATCTGTAGACGATCGAGTTCCGCTTCGATTCCGGCCAGTCGTTCCTTGAACTGGTCGCGATATCGAATCCGGGCACGGTTGCTGTGGGTGTTGAGCGCGCCTTTGTGTGAGCCATCGGTAATACTGTAGACACCGGGCACCGGCAGACTTTCCTCAAGTGCATCATAAATGAAGCAACAAATCACGTTGTTGTGGCGCGAAAGCTGATTCAGGTACTGCAGGGCCTTCTCATCCATCGTCGCGAAATCAGAAATGACATATAGCGTGCTACCCGGTTTGGTAATGCGACGTATCTGGCCCAGAGCATGCGCCAGGCCAGGCTGGAAATCGCTGTCATGGGGCTGCGGCATGTCCTCGGGGTGGGTCACGTTCTGCAGGTTCTGGTTAAACTGATACACCTGATTCAGCAGGTGCAGTGCAGAACGCCGGCTGCGCTTGGGCCGCACCAGGCTGGCTTCATAATCATTAAAGACCAGGCCACCGACGCGGTCGCCATTGTCAATTGCGAGCCAACAGAATACTGCGGCAGCCTGGGCCGCTATGACCGACTTGAAAGCGACCTGACTGCCGAAATACATGTTATGTGTCTGGTCGACGGCAATGATCACTGGTCGTTCCCGCTCTTCCCGGAACACTTTAGTGAACGGTCTGCTCGTGCGGGCGGTGACACGCCAGTCTATAAGGCGAATATCGTCGCCCGCCTGATAGGGCCGGAATTCCTCGAAGTCGATACCCCGACCTCGCATCTTGGACAGGTGCAAGCCGGAAATACCGGCAATAGAGCGGGAGTGAGCGAGATATTCCAGTGTGCGCGCTGCATAGCGCTGAATCAATAGTTGCTGCAGGTTAACGACAGCACCAGTAGCCTGGTAGCGTTCGTGTTCCGGGTCGATTTGCAATTTCGCCGACATGTCGGTGAGTGTCCGGGGATCAGGCTGAAGGGACGCGTTCGCGTATGGTTTCCAGGACCTTGTCAGGAGTCACGCCGCTGGCTTCGGCTTCAAAAGTAAGCAAGATACGATGGCGCAGAACATCGAACATGATTTCCTGCACATCATCCGGGCTGACGAAATCACGCCCCTGTATCCAGGCGTGGGCTCTGGCGCAGCGGTCCAGTGATATAGTCCCGCGCGGGCTGGCGCCAAATTCCAACCACGAGGCCAGGTCATCCCCATACACTTCGGGCTTACGCGTGGCCATGATGATCTGAATAATATATTCCTCGACCTCAGGTGCCATATGCATCGCTAAAATATCCTGGCGTGCCGCAAACAGGTCGTCCTGCACCACGATCTTGGGAGATTCCGGGATCTTGTTGGCCGCTTCATTGCGCACCAGGTGCAGAATTTCGCGTTCGGCTTCGATGGTTGGATAGCCTATGGTGACGTGCATCAGAAAGCGGTCAAGCTGAGCTTCCGGTAATGGGTAGGTACCTTCCTGCTCGATGGGATTCTGGGTTGCCATCACAAGAAATAAAGGTGGCAGAGTGAAGGATTCGCGCCCGACACTGACCTGATGTTCCGCCATCGCTTCCAGTAATGCGGACTGGACTTTGGCTGGTGCACGGTTAATCTCATCAGCCAGAACCAGGTTGTGGAAAATAGGTCCCTGCTGAAATCGAAATGTGCCATCTTCCGGTCGAAATACTTCGGTACCTGTGATGTCACTGGGTAACAGGTCCGGTGTAAACTGGATGCGATGGAAATCACCCTCAATCGCGCGTGATAAATCCTTGATTGCCTTGGTCTTCGCCAGACCCGGCGCGCCTTCAACCAGCAAGTGTCCGTCAGCCAGTAATGCTATTAATAGACGGTCGAGTAAACGCTCTTGGCCAATGATTTGCTGCGATAACCAATTCTTCAGTTCTGTTATTATTCCGTGGTGGCTCATATCAAGAGATCTCTTCTGTCGGCGGAGCGCGTAGGGCGAAGTCAGGGATTGTAAACGTTTTATAATGTATGTCTAGGCGGAGTTTGTAGCGGAATGTGGCGTACACATACCCTGCAAAAGGTGCCTGAGCATGTTGTTTTTAGCATTGCTGAAACTGGCCACAAACAGACAATTCAACGCGGATTTCCTAACATGATACAAATTTTTCAGTACGTTATCGCGAATGGAGTATACGGCTTATGAAAGATGAAAATCTGGCCTCTCACTCTGCGTTGCTGAATCTGGATAAATTAATCACAAAAACGTACTCCGCAGCGCGCGCACAAAACCTGAAATTATTTGCTCGTCAGTATTTTGCCAGCACCTCACGCTCGGAATTGCAGAATAGCGCTACCGAAGTACTTTTTGCGTCATTGAAAGATGCCTGGGATTTTGTGCAGCAGCGCAAGGGCGCGTTACCCAAGATTGAAATTCATGATCGCACTGTGCGGCACAATGATCGAGACAAGCACGCCACGTTCATCTATGTGCTGGCCAATGACAAACCATTCATTGTCGATTCTTTACGCAATGGCATTAATCAGGCGGGGATCGCGATCAGCAAAGTCAATAATGCTGTGCTACATGTCAAGCGCGTATCTGCTTCGGCAAAACAGTCAGGTCGTCTCAAAGAATTGCATTCCAGTCAGGAATCCGGGTTCAGGGATGAAGCGCTCTGTGTGATTCAGTGCGGCCAGATTAGCGAGCAGCGGCGTCGTGAACTGGAAAAAGATCTCAAGGAAATACTCAAACATGTGCGGGCCGCCGTAAAAGACTATAGCCCCATCTGTCGACGGGTAGAGGAAATTGCCGAAAGCCTCGCAGCGTCCAAGGATCTGCCGGTCTCCGGGCAGCAGCAGAAAGAGACGGTGGAGTTTCTCAACTGGCTTGTCGACAATCATTTTACCTTTCTGGGTTATGAGGAATACCGGGTGCGTTATTCTGCAACCGGGGGTGCAATCGAATTACAGGAAGATTCCCTGCTAGGGGTTTCACGCTTCAAATCCACGCTGAAAAAGCGTGCGACTTTTTCCAGTTTGCCAGACAGCGTGTCTGAGTTTATCCAGAAACAGCAGCTCTGCAGTTTTGCCAAGTCGGGGTTGCGCTCCAAAGTTCACCGTCCGGTTTATCTTGACTATGTTCTGGTCAGGGAGTTTGACAGCAAGCAGCGAGTAATCAGGCAGCACCGGCTTATTGGTTTGTATACGTCATCGGTGTATTTTCGCGCAGTGACTGACATTCCATTGCTGCGTCGCAAGGTACAACGTGTGCTACAGCAATCCGCCTTTGCCCCGGGAGGGCATAGCAGCAAAGACTTGCTGCAGGTGATTAATCAGTACCCTCGCGATGAGCTGTTCCAGATAAGCGGCAAAGAGTTACTGCAAACAGCGGTTGAGATTGCGCGGGTTCAGGATACCAAGAGTTGTCGTCTATTCATCAGGCGCGACCTGTACGGCAAGTTCTTTTCCTGTCTGGTTTATATCCCGCGGGATAATTACAACACTGATGTGCGCCTGGCAGTGCAGCGCCTTTTGGAAGAAGCGCTGCATGGTGAAGAGGTGGAATTTAATACCTTCTTGTCTGAATCCGTTCTGGTGCGTGTCCATTTCGTGTTGCGTGCGCCTGAAATATACCGGATCAAATACGACCGGCGTGAGTTGGAGCAGCAAGTCGCTGCGCTGATCAAGCCCTGGAGTGATGAGTTGCGGGATGTGCTAAGTGCCGAATTCGGTGATAGCGCAGCTTTCGACCTCATGGATACTTATGGAAGCTGCTTTACTGCGGCATACCAGGAAAGTTACAGCGCCGATGTAGCCCTGGCAGATCTTCAACATGTTCGACAGGTGGAAGAAGACGGCCAACTCGCTCTCAAGCTGAGGCACTGTCAATCCTCCAATGGGGCTGAACTGGGTTTCAAGATATTCAGTCGTGACCAACAGCTCTTTCTTTCTAACGTAGACCCCATACTTGAAAACCTGGGTCTCAAGATTATCAGTGAGAAAGCGTTTCCGCTGGAAGCCCGTGAAAAGTGTCTGGTTTGGTTGCATGATTTTTCCCTCTACCGAAATCAGCAAGATGACGGAAAACTGAAGCCGGGAATTATGCGCAATTTCGAAGACGCGTTCCGTGCTGTATGGGAGGGCCGGGTTAATGATGACGGATTTAATGCGCTGGTTATTTCTGCGCGGCTTGACTGGCGAGATGCCGCATTGCTACGCGCCTATGCCGCGTATTTAAAACAAATTCAGTTTGGCTACAGTGCGGACTTTATCGCAGAGACGCTCTCCGCGCATAACAAGGTCAGCAGCTTGTTGCGAGATTATTTCTATGCGCTGTTTGCGCCAGCGGATGCTTCAGGCAAAAGCAAGCGCAGCGCCAAATCCATTCGCAAACGTATTCTTGGCAAGATAGATGCAGTAACCAATCTTTCAGAAGATAGTGTGCTGCGCGCTTTTCTCAATCTAATTGATGCGACTCAGCGGACAAATTACTTCCAGCGCGATAGTGCCGGAAATCTCAAGGACTATTTTTCATTTAAATTCAAACCTGAGTCTATCGAGGGCATGCCATTGCCCCGGCCAAAGTTTGAAATATTTGTTTTCTCGCGTCAGATGGAAGGTGTGCATCTGCGTGGCGGTAATGTAGCAAGGGGTGGTTTACGCTGGTCAGATCGTTCTGAAGATTATCGAACTGAGGTGCTGGGGCTGGTCAAAGCGCAGCAAGTGAAAAACTCAGTGATCGTCCCTGTTGGTGCCAAGGGTTGTTTCGTGGTCAAGGCCAGCGATGCCCGCCTCGATCGTGACCAGAAACAGCAACAGGGTATTAGCTGTTATGAAACTTTTATAAGCGGGTTGCTGGATCTGACAGACAACCTTGTCGATGGCGCCGTTGTGCCGCCACCGGGAGTTGTGCGGCGTGATGAGGATGATCCTTATCTGGTCGTGGCCGCCGACAAAGGCACGGCAACTTTCTCTGACATCGCTAACAAGATGGCTGCCAAATACAATTTTTGGCTTGGTGATGGATTTGCCTCGGGTGGTTCCAATGGTTACGACCACAAAGCGATGGGTATCACAGCGCGAGGCGCGTGGGTCTCTGTACAACGACATTTCAGGGAGATGGGAGTTGATGTCCAGCTCGAGGACTTTACCGTAGTAGGCATCGGCGACATGTCTGGTGATGTGTTCGGCAATGGCATGTTGCTGTCGGAGCATATATGCCTGGTAGCAGCTTTTAATCATTTGCATATATTTATCGACCCGAGCCCTGATGCCGGCAAGAGTTTCAAGGAACGCCAGCGGCTGTTCAAGTTGCCACGCTCAAACTGGGCCGACTATAAAAAAGAGCTGATTTCCAAAGGCGGTGGCGTATTCGAACGCACCGCCAAATCCATCACCCTTACTGCTGAAATGCAGGAACGCTTTCATATTAGCGCAGAAAAACTGACACCGGATCAGTTGATCAAGGCGATTTTGCAGAGCCCGGTTGATCTGATCTGGAATGGTGGCATCGGTACTTATGCAAAAGCCTCTCATGAATCCCATGCGGATGTGGGAGACAAGGCTAACGACAGTCTGCGAGTGGATGCCAAACATCTGCGTTGCCGTGTGATAGGTGAGGGCGGCAATCTGGGTATTACCCAGGATGCCCGTATTGAGTTCGCCCAGCATGGTGGTACTTCATTAACTGACTTTATCGATAATTCGGCAGGCGTTGATTGTTCGGATCACGAGGTCAATATCAAGATCCTGCTTAATGGCGTAGTCGATAAAGGGTCGCTTACCACAGCACGCCGCAATAACTTACTGGAAGCCATGACCGAGGAAGTCGCTGGACTGGTGCTGGATAACAACTATAGCCAGGTGCAGGCCATCAGCGTGGCCCATGCCCAGATGCAGGATCGTGGCAAGGAATTCGGCGAACTGATTAATTTCCTCGAACAGCACGCTGGTCTCAATCGCGAACTGGAGAACCTGCCGAATCGCGAAGAACTGGAAGAGCGCATGGCCAAGGAAATGTATCTGACGCGGCCCGAAATCGCGGTTCTTACTTCTTATATAAAGATTCATTTGAAAGCGGAATTGCCGGATGCTGACTATATCGATGATCCGTACCTGGAATCATTCCTGCTACGCCCGTTTCCCGCCAGGCTGCAGAAATCCTACCGGGAAGAACTGCGTGCACATCCATTACGCAAACGCATTGTGGCGACCCAGATCGCCAACATGCTGGTAAATCGGGTCGGGCCAAGTTTTATATATCGCATGGCTGACGCAACAGGTACCAGCACTGCAGAGGTGGTCCGCATCGCGCTGATTGCGCTGGATGTTTTTGATATCGAGCAACACTGGGATGCGGTGGAAGCGCTGGATTATGAAGTGCCTGCTGCGCAGCAGATAGACCTGATGTCGCGCATCATTCGGTTGGTTAGACGTGTGACGCGCTGGATGTTGCGGCACCATCGGGACAGTATCCATTTTGGTTCTGATCTGGCCCGGCTCAGAAAAGATGTCGCCGCCGTGCGGGATTTACTGCCATCAATGTTACCTGATGACTATCAGTCCATGCGCGAAGAGAAAATTGCGGCCTTGATTGACGCCGGAGTGCCGGCCAAAACCGCCGATAATATAGCTACCTCGGAATTTCTGTTTCCGGCCGTCAGTTTTATCGATATAAGCAGTGCCACTGGAGAGAGTCTCGAAACGGTTATTGAAACCTATTATTCACTGAGCGAGGCGTTACAGCTTAACTGGCTGGGCAAGATGATTAATCAATTGTCAGTATCAAATTACTGGCAGGCACTGGCACGGGAGACCTTCCTCGATGACTTGTCCCGCCAACAGCAGGCTCTGTGTATAAATCTTATGCAATCCAGTGATGGTCGGAAGAGCACAGAGGTCAGGGTGGAAAGCTGGCTCGACCAGCACGAAAAACCCATAGAGCGAGTAAAACAAATGCTGAAGCAGTTACAATCCGAGTCGCAGGCTGATTATCCGATGTTCTCGGTCTCGCTGCGTGAACTGAGTAATTTGTCCAATACCACGATCGAACAAGCCTGAATTGTATAAACTGATTCAACAATTGTTATTTATGCTCCCGGCAGAAGCGTCGCACAATGTGGCACTAACCGGTATGCGGTGGAATCATCGTCTGGGGCTGGACAAACTGGTCGCTGCGAACATTATCGGGCTGGCGGAACCAAAGGAGCTACTGGGACTTACATTTCCGCACCGGGTAGGTTTGGCGGCGGGATTGGACAAGAGTGCCGAATACTTCGATGCGCTGGCTGCACTGGGTTTCGGTTTCGTCGAAGTGGGTACCCTGACCCCGCGCCCGCAGGACGGTAACCCCAAGCCGCGTCTGTTTCGATTAAAACAGGACGAGGCCATCATCAATCGCATGGGTTTTAATAACCGTGGTATCGAATACGGAGTAAATAACCTGCGCCGCAAAAAAGGCGAGCGAATCGTAGGCGTAAATATCGGGAAGAATTTTGATACACCGGTAGAGCAGGCAGCGGATGACTATCGTCTTTGTATGCGCGCCTGCTATGAGGTCGCTGACTATATTACCGTCAATATTTCATCGCCCAATACGCCGGGACTTAGGTCTCTCCAGCATGGCGATGAACTACGCAGTTTGCTCGCGCTGTTAAAAGAAGAACAGCGTAAGCTGCAGGAACGCCATTCCTTCTATACACCGATGCTGGTGAAGCTGGCACCTGATCTCACTGAAGCCGACATCAAATCCACTTGCGAGCAGATAATGCAGGCGGAAATGGATGGCATCATCGCCACTAACACCACTCTTGCCCGCACGGGTGTGTCAGATAACCCCCTGGCAGCCGAGCAGGGTGGCTTGAGCGGTGCGCCATTGAGTATCCAGGCAACTGAGGTTATTACCCAGATCAGGAGTGAGGTAGGACCGCAACTGCCGCTCATCGGTGTCGGGGGCATAATGAGTGCTGCTGACGCCAAAGCCAGGTTAGAGGCGGGCGCCGATCTGCTGCAACTCTATTCCGGGTTTATCTATCATGGTCCGGAGCTCATCAGCGATATTCTTCGCGCTATTCACGATGCCTGAGTTAACCTTGTATACCACAGCCGGCTGCCACCTATGTGAAGAGGCAGCTGCCATGCTTGAACATATGCAGGCGCAGGATCAATGCCTATACGTCGCAGTGGACATTGTCGAGGATCCAGCATTGATGGAATTATATGGTATCCGTATTCCGGTCGTGCGGAACGAACGTCAGCAAGAAATTGGTTGGCCGTTTACACTGACTGAGCTGGAGCAACTGCTTTAGATTGCAAGAGAGATGCCGAACAACCGCTGCGCGTTGGCCGTAGTTTCCTCAGCCAACTGAGCGCTGGATCTTTTTGTGCATTGACTCAACATATCCAGTACTGCAATTAAATGACGTGGTTCATTGCGTCGGTCTTTGGGTTTGGGTGAAAGCGTGCGCGGTAACAGGTAAGGGGCGTCTGTTTCAATCAGCAATCTGTCTGCCGGTATGTCTGCCACCATTTCCTGTAATTCGACTCCACGCCGCTCATCACAGATCCAGCCGGTAATACCGATATACATATCAATAGCCAGATAGTCAGACAGCGCGGCAGCGTTGTCGGTAAAGCAATGAACTACACCCCCGGTAATCTGTGATCGATATTGTCGCAGTAGCTGAATGAAATCCTCATGCGCATCACGCTGATGCAGGAACAGGGGTTTGCCAGTTGCCGCGGCCAGCTGTAGGTGCATTTCGAATGCCGCCAGCTGCGCATCTTTTGGTGAATAGTTGCGATTGTAATCGAGCCCGGTTTCTCCTATCGCAACCAGTTCTGGAGCTGACGCCAGCCGACGTATTGTGTCCATGGCTGTGGCATCACAATCGCTGGCAACATGAGGATGAAAGCCGGCAGTGCAGGAGAGGTAACCCGGGTAGCGAGCGCACAGTTCCTGCGCCGCTTCACTGGATGCAATGTCAGTGCCGGTTACCATGATATGCGCCACATGGGCAGACCTGGCCTCGGTGAGCACCTGTTCCAGGTCGCTCTCGAAGGAGGCATGAGTGAGATTGGCGCCGATGTCGATTAGCTGCATTACTGGGACTACAGTGGATTATTCGCAGCTCAGGAGTCTAGCAAGGCAGAGCGCGACTCAACAGAGGAACGGGATGGATATTGCAGTTTTTATCACAGATAATACAGCGTTCTATTTATAGGGACTTCATTGCCCGAAAAATTGAACCAGAATCAGGAACAGAACTTTGAATGTGGACGCAAAATTGAGCAAGCCTGAGAAAAAAGCACTCAACTGGCAGGAGCTTGGATTCCAGTACGTCAAGACTGAGTACCGGTTTCGCGCGCTGCACGAGAACGGTAGCTGGAATGCGGGTGAGCTGATTGAGTCGGAAAACCTGAGCGTGCATGAAGGGGCGCCAACCCTGCATTATGCGCAGCAGTGTTTCGAGGGTATGAAAGCCCAGACAGCGGCCGACGGCAGGGTGCTGTTGTTTCGTCCAGACCTGAACAATGAACGCATGAATCGCACCGCACCGCGCTTGCTTATGCCGGAAGTTCCCAGCGAGTTATTCATGCGGGGTGTTGAAGAAGCAGTACGGGCTAACTATGCCTGGATTCCCCCTTACGGCTCCGGTGCGGCCCTGTACATTCGCCCAATGCTGATTGGCGTTGGCGAGAACCTTGGCCTCAAACCTGCCAAAAACTATGAGTTTCGCGTTTTCGTGTCACCAGTTGGGCCTTATTACAAGCAGGCAGGTCTTGCCTGTATCAGCCTGGCAGTGTCGGAATATGATCGTGCTGCTCCAAATGGCACTGGTAGTTTCAAGGCCGGCGCCAATTATGCGGGGGGCTTACTCGCTACGCGCAAGGCCCAGGAGCTGGGAGCCAATGAAGCACTTTACCTTGATGCAGCGCAGCACAAGTATATAGATGAAGCAGGGTCGGCCAATATCGTCATTGCCATGCGAGATGGCACATTTGTAACGCCAAAATCCCAGGCCATCCTGCCCAGTGTCACCCGACGTTCCGTCATGGTGCTGGCAGAGAAGAAACTGGGCCTCAAAACTGAAGAACGAGCGATCGACTTGCGCGCAGAGCTGGATCAGTTCGAGGAGGCCGGGGCCTGTGGTACCGCTGCGGTGCTGTCGCCTATTGGCAAAATCTGGGTCGATGGCCAGTGGCATAATATATTCAAGGACGGCGAAACCGTGGGGCCGACCATGCAGAAGCTATATGACCTGCTGGTGGGAATGCAGCGTGGCGAGCTGGAAGACGAGTTTGGCTGGTGCTTTGAGGTCGAGATTTAAGCCTGTTATCCGCGTATTTATCGCGCAGCGCACAAATAGTGCGAGCTGGCACTTTTTATTGATTTGGCATGCTAATCCCCATAAGTACTGTCAAAATACCGTCGCATATGGCGGCCTCTTGCGTTGCCATTCATACCCCTCACGGTAAAAATCTTTTTTGAAGGCTTGTGAGAATCCCTCTGAAGAGGCGTATTTACTGGGCTGCATGGGGATTCAATAATGCGCTTCTTTGCGACCTGGTTAAATTTTTTTCACCTAAAAACTTGACCCACCTGTCACTTATCCTTATATATGTGCGCTGCCGCGATGGGCACAAGCCGATAATTTAAGGAAAACACCGCTAATCATGTCGAAATCCCTGGTCATAGTTGAGTCTCCTGCCAAAGCAAAGACTATTAACAAATACCTGGGTAACGATTTTATTGTTAAGTCCAGTGTCGGGCATATACGCGATCTGCCCACCAGTGGGAATGGCAAAAAGGTTGACACCAAAGCCCGCGCAGCAGCCGCTGCCGCGACGCGCAAGATGGCGCCGGAAGAAAAGATAGCCTTCAAGAAAAAGCGAGCCAAACAGCAGCTTGTCAACAGAATGGGCATCGATCCGGAGCATGACTGGAAGGCAAAGTACGAAATCCTGCCCGGCAAGGAGAAAGTCGTTGCCGAACTGCAAAAGCTTGCGGAAAACGCTGATCATATCTACCTCGCGACTGACCTCGACAGAGAAGGAGAGGCCATTGCATGGCATCTCAAGGAATCCATTGGCGGCAATCCGGAACGCTTCAAGCGCGTCATCTTTAACGAAATAACCAAACGCGCTATCAATGAGGCCTTCTCTGAGCCTGGCGAACTCGACATGCGTTATGTGGAAGCGCAGCAGGCGCGGCGCTTCCTCGATCGTGTGGTGGGTTTCATGGTTTCGCCCCTGTTGTGGGCCAAAGTGGCCCGGGGCCTGTCTGCCGGGCGTGTACAGTCAGTCGCCATGCGTCTTGTGGTGGAGCGCGAAAGCGAGATACGCGCCTTTATTCCTGAAGAATACTGGGAAGTCTATGCAAAGCTGGCAACGGCTTCCAAAGCCAGGATGCGTTGTCAGGTAATTCGGGGAGACGGGGAGAAGTTCCGCCCCAATAATAAAGAAACAACTGACGCGGCTCTGGCAATTCTTGAGTCTGCACCGTATACGGTGCTCAAACGCGAAGACCGTCCTACTTCTTCGAAGCCAAAGCCACCCCTGATTACATCTACACTGCAACAGGCCGCCAGCACACGTCTGGGTTTTGGTGTGAAAAAGACCATGCTAATGGCGCAGCGCCTGTATGAGGCTGGATATATTACTTATATGCGAACTGACTCCACGCATCTCAGTAATGATGCCATCAGTATGTGCCGTAACTTTATACAGAGTTCATTCGGCGATGATTATTTGCCAGAAAAGCCATTACTCTACAGTGCGCGCGAAGGCGCGCAGGAAGCGCACGAGGCGATCCGCCCCAGTGACGTCAAGGTCAGTGCCGAGAAGTTAATGGGCATGGAGCATGATGCCGTTCGTCTCTATACCTTGATCTGGCAGTACTTCGTTGCTTGCCAGATGCCACCGGCCAAATATCTGAGTAGTACAATCACTGTCGCCGCAGATAAATTTGAGATGCGCACCAAGGGTCGCATCATGAAATTCGACGGTTACTTGCGAGTCATGCCTTCCAAAGACGAAGACGTAGTGCTGCCTGACGTGAACGAGGGCGACAGCCTGACGCTTCAGGAACTCGAACCCTTCCAGAATTTTACCAAACCGCCAGCCAGATATACCGAGGCTAGCCTCGTCAAGGAACTGGAGAAGCGCGCAATTGGTCGGCCGTCTACCTATGCCTCAATCATCTCTACGATTCAGGATCGCGGCTATGTAAAAGTAGAAAACAAACGTTTCTATGCGCTGAAAATGGGTGACATTGTTGCTGAACGTCTGGTGGAAAGTTTTTCGGAATTAATGGACTACGATTTCACTGCGCGCATGGAAGACTCGCTGGATGAAGTGGCCGCAGGTAAACGCGACTGGAAAAATTTACTGGATGAATTTTACGAGGGTTTTACCGAAGAGTTGGCCAAGGCTGAAGACGCCGATGGCGGTATGCGTAAGAACGATCCGACCGATACCGATATCAAATGTCCGACCTGTGGCAGGAACATGCAGATCAGAACCGCCTCCACAGGTGTGTTTCTGGGTTGCTCAGGTTATGCACTGCCACCCAAGGAACGCTGTAAAACCACGATCAACCTCACCCCTGGTGATGAAGCCATTCGCACGGATACAGCGGAAGAGGCGGAAGCGCAGGAAAACGCATTGCTGCGCAAGAAGCGTCGCTGCTCAATTTGTAATACAGCGATGGATGCCTACCTGATTGATGAGAAGCGCAAACTGCACGTATGTGGCAATAACCCTGACTGCGCAGGCTTTGAAATAGAAGAGGGCGAGTTCAAGATCCGTGGCTATGATGGCCCGGTAATCGAATGTGACAAGTGTGGTGCAGATATGCAGCTCAAGACGGGCCGATTTGGCAAGTACTTTGGCTGCAGCAGTGACGACTGCAAGAACACTCGCAAATTACTGCGCAATGGTGAACCGGCTCCACCGAAAATGGATCCTGTGCCGATGCCTGAACTGCAATGTGAAACCGTGGACGATCACTATATTTTGCGTGATGGTGCCTCTGGTATCTTCCTTGCCGCCAGTCAGTTCCCGCGCAATCGTGAGACACGCGCGCCATTGGTTGAGGAGCTATTGCCTCACAAAGATGCGATTGATCCCAAATACGATTATCTGATGGAAGCGCCAACCCAGGACGATCAGGGTAACAAGACGCTGGTACGCTTTAGTCGCAAGACCAAAGAGCAGTACGTGCAAACTGAGGTTGATAAAAAGGCCACTGGCTGGAAAGCATTCTACCGTGACGGTAAATGGGAGGTGACCAAGCCAGCCAGTAAGAAAGCGGCGCGGAAAAAATCAGCGAAAAAGAAAGCCCGCAAAGATTAAGGTCAGAGACGCATCCGGATTAATCCGATGGTCTCTAGATATCGCGCCGTATTACTCCGACGCTAATTCCCTCAATTGCAAAATCCGTTTCGCGTAAATCTACTTCTATCGGCGCGAAATCCTGATTTTCGGCAATCAGACTCAGTTTATATTTGCTGCGTCCGGTTTCCAGTCGCTTGACGGTTACTTCATCCCCAATGCGGGCCACAACGATGTCACCACTGTTGGCCTTGTCTGTCTTGTGCACCGCCAGCAAATCATCTTCATAGATGCCGATATCAATCATACTGGTGCCCTTGACGGTCAACAGATAATCCGCCGCAGGTGAAAACATGGTGGGGGGGATATTGCAGTAATCTGCAATGCACTCTTCAGCGAGGATCGGGCTGCCTGCTGCAACCTGGCCAATAATAGGCAAGCCCAGTTGCTCGCTGATCGGCAACTTGATACCGCGTGACGTGCCCGGCAGCATTTCGATGGCACCCTTGCGCGCCAGTGCCCGCAAGTGTTCCTCTGCGGCATTGGGGGAGGCAAAGCCCATTTCCTGGGCAATCTCAGAACGCGTAGGCGGGAAACCAGTTTCCTGCATATATTCGCGGATGTAGGCAAGGATCTGCTCCTGCCTGGTTGTGAGCTTGTGCATGGCAAACCTCAGCTAAGCAATTTAACTGTAATTATATACAGTTATCTGAACGAGGCAATAAAACTTTAGGAATTACAGCGAAGTGAGTGGGTATGTCCACAAAGCTCTGTAACAGCAGGTGTGGGCGGGTAGTAAATATACTTTAAATCAGCAGGTTAGGGGATTTACTTAAAGTATACCGAAGTCGTCTTCGAGGTCTGATATATCCGGTTCCAGCTCGGATAGCACACCTGACAGGTTGTCAGGAACCATCGTGTCATCAGCGTAAGTGGAGTCTTCCTGGTTTAACTCGAAGGCACTGTGCCAGTCTTCCGGTGCGGGCGCAGGAGACAGAAACAGTTCTTTCCAGGCGGCAGTATCATATTCGCCGACTTCACCGTCTACCATCTGGTATTCGATATAGCCGGAATCTTCATCGTACGCTACGACTTCAAACAAGGTGCCGGTTATTACGTCCTGGTACCATGCGGACACTTCGGGAATGAGGTGGTTCATTAAAGACCTCCGAGTGTCGCGGAAATTAACTGCTTATTACTAACTCCTGCGTGACTTGATATTGCTAAGGTTGCACTCTCACTATAGTGACTTTTGCAGGAAAATAAACAGGATTCTGACAAGTTCTTTTGGCGCATTTCAGTTTTCGAATTAAGTGCGAATGCTAAGCTGCTGAATGAACTTATATTATGATTTTGCCTGCGAAAAACTTATTTGTGATAATCCGCCCACATTAATTGGACTCCCCTATGGCCACAGAAGTAAACGCCCCGGCGTTATTAATGCTCGATCTGGTTGGCACCGAAATCCAGCCCATGGAAATTGATTTGCTGCGTCATTCGGCAGTGGGTGGATTGATCCTGTTTTCCCGTAATTACGCAAGTCCGCACCAGCTTCGGGAACTGGTGGCTGAGGTGCGTGAAAAAAATCCGCAGTTGTTAATAGCAGTTGATCAGGAAGGCGGGAGGGTGCAGCGCTTTCGTGAGCATTTTCTGCCGCTGCCGGCGCTGCGCAAATTGGGCAAAATCTATGAGAAAGACCCGGCGGCTGGCCTCGATGCGGCACAGGAATGTGGTTGGGCCATGGCGAGTGAGATTCGTTCTTACGGAATTGATATCAGCTTTGCACCAGTGCTTGATCTGTATAGTGCAGAAAGTGCTGTCATTGCAGATAGGGCTTTCAGTGCCGACGTGAATTCGACCGTGGAACTGGCGCGCGCCTACATCAAGGGTATGCATGAGGCAGGCATGGCGGCAACTGGCAAACACTATCCTGGTCATGGCAACGTGGCAGCAGATTCGCATCATGAATTGCCGGTTGATGAACGTGATGCGGAAAGCATTCTCGGCCATGACCTGCAAGTGTTTGCTGGTTGTGTGGATGTGCTTGATGCGGTCATGCCTGCACATGTGGTTTATCCGGCATTGGCACCGGATTGCGCAGGGTATTCAAGTTACTGGATTCAGGATCAGCTCCGCGCCAATCTTCAGTTCGATGGCGTGGTGTTTAGTGACGACCTTACCATGGCGGCAGCTGGCAGCGTCGGTGATATATCTGCGCGCATGCAACGAGCGCTGCAGGCGGGGTGTGATATGGTGCTGGTCTGCAACGACCAGGAACTGGCGCAAACCGCTGCGAATTGGCTGGATCGGGAGTTTCCAGCAGACTGGCAAGATGCGGCGCGGCGCAGCGAACAGAGAATTGCGGCAATGCGATTGTCACCACCGCAAGAACCTGAATCGCCACGGGGCGAACGCTGGGAGCGCGCCAGTGCATTTATCAATGAACTGGCGAATCAGCAATAACACGAACTGCAAAGCTGAATAACTGAGGACAAGATGGAAGAATTGCTATCACTGGAAACTTTACAGAACCTGGATTGGCGCGCTGAATTATTTGCCGTTGTTCTGTTAACACTGCTTATCCGTTTTATCGCCCTGCGCATGCTGAAGATGGCAGAGAACCAATTAAGTAAAACCGATAATGTCTGGGATGATGCACTGCTGGAAGCCGCACGGGCTCCGTTAAGCCTGTTTATCCTGATCATGGGGCTTATATGGGCGGTGGATATCAGTACGGGCTATGTCGACAGTACATTGTTCTCCGAATCAAATCTGGCAATTTTCCGTCAGCTGACCTTTGTGTTCCTGATCATGCTGTTCCTGGTGAAATTTATTTCGCTGGGTGAGGCGCGCATGAAAGAGCGGATCATGACAGGTGATCCGAAAGATGAAAATCGTATGGACCCCACCACGCTGGCTGCACTGGCCAAGCTTCTGCGCTTGTCTGTCATCATCTCTGCGGCGCTGGTGGCCTTGCCGACCCTGGGTATCGAGATAACAGCATTGTTGGCATTTGGCGGCGTGGGTGGTATCGCGATTGGTTTTGCCGCGCAGGATTTGCTTTCCAATTTCTTCGGTGGCTTGATGATCTACCTCGACCGACCATTCGCAATAGGTGACTGGATACGCTCACCTGATCGCGAGATCGAAGGTACGGTTGAAAACATTGGTTGGCGCCTGACTATCGTGCGCACCTTTGATAAACGCCCGCTCTACATCCCCAATTCCATTTTTAACAAGCTTGCGCTGGAAAATCCGTCACGCATGACGAACCGGCGCATCAAGGAAACCATTGGTATCCGTTACAAGGATTCAGCCAAAATGGGCACCATCGTAGCGGCGGTCAAAGATATGCTGCAAAACCATAAGGACATCGATACGAACCAGACCCTGATTGTGAACTTTAATGCGTATAACAACTCTTCTCTGGATTTTTTCGTTTATACCTTTACCAAAACCACTAACTGGATAGAGTTCCATGAAGTAAAACAGGATGTGCTACTGAAGATTGTTGAGATCGTGCATGAGCATGGTGCTGACTTCGCTTTCCCTACACGCACACTCGATGTTGAAGGCATGGACGAATTAATTGCCAACGGCGCTAACCGGGGCGAAGTTATTCCCGAGTCATGAGACCAGAACAGGCTAGCCAGGTATTAGAACGTGCCACGTGCCTCTATCAGGAAGCTGAGATAGAGGCGGTGCTGGATAACATGGCCAGCGCCATTACGAAGCGCCTTGGTGCAGATAATCCAATCCTGACTTGTGTCATGAATGGTGGGCTGATCACCGCAGGCAAACTGGCGACGCGGCTCAATTTCCCACTCGAGATTGATTACCTGCATGTCAGCCGCTATCGCGACAAAACAAGCGGTGGTGAATTCCAGTGGCACCGCCATCCACAGGCGAGCCTCAAAGGGCGAGTAGCCCTTATAGTCGATGACATACTCGACGAAGGTGCAACGCTTGACCACATCGTGTCCTATTACAAGCAGCAGGGTTGCAAAGAGGTTTATGTAGCGGTGTTGGTGGAGAAACTCCACGACCACAAACTGGCTTCAATAGAAGCAGACTTTGTCGGCGTGCAGGCCCATGACGAATATCTGGTGGGTTATGGAATGGACTACAAGGGTTATCTGCGCAATGCGCAGGGAATCTATGCGATTGCAGCGCAAGACTGTGATTAAAAGCGTTACCTGGGATCAGCTTACTTCAACAAGGCCCGGGATGCTGGTGAAATACAGCGCCACCTTGATCGGTTTGTTTTCCAGAGCCTCAAATAGCGCCTTGTAACGGGCCAGTTGACCCCGATATTGTTCGCACTGGACTGAGGCAAAACTGTCAGTGTCTTCTTCATAGTACGGTGCAGTCTTGTAGTCGATTATCCAGCGTGTGCCGTCAGCATCAACAAAACTCCGGTCGATGACATAGTTGGAGATAAAATTGCCATCACGCTTGCTAATTCTTAATTCGCAGCGACTGTCTTCCTGATCCGGAGAAAAGACCCACTGATTGGTTTTGTCATTCAGGCAGTTTTCTACGCCTTGAGAAACAAAGCTCACGGCCTTATCCAGATCTTCGCCCTCTGGCAGCCTGGTCTTTAACTGATTGCGCCAATATTGACGCAGGCGCTGCAGGCGAACTGCATCCATTGGGGGATTGCCTGACTGCACCTGAGCCTGCAGAAATTCGTGTATCAACGTACCGCACAACGCAGCAGCGCCGGACTGCTGGTAGTCCATAACTGCCAGCGTGCCGGGTTCATCATCACTGGCTGTTGAATCGTCAGGCAGCGGATCCGGAGTCATCAGCTTCCTGATACGTCGCAGCGGTGTGCCTGAAGTTGCGGGATTACTCTGGCTCACACCAGGCGTCACAGGCAATTCTGATAGAGGTATACGGGAAATTTGCCCGGGATCCAGTTCTTCCAACTGCTCCCAGATGCGCGCCAACAAGCAATTGGCTTGCGGAGAGTGTTCGCCTTGTTTGTCTGCACCAAGGCAGGCCAGTAGTCTGGCTGATTCTTTCGCCCGGGTTACTGCGATATAAAGCAGACGAGTTTCTTCCAGCAGGCTCTTTTGCTTCGCTTCATGGCTTAATAATTCGAACAGGGCTTCTGAATCCTCCCCGGCAGCGGCCCGCGTCGCGATAAACAATTTGCGTTCACCGTCGGCATTGATCCATTCGTGCCAGCGTAACAATGGCTTGTCATCGCTGCGCGGTTTTCTGGCGAGGCCGGGAATGATGACATGATCAAACTCCAGTCCCTTGGCCTTGTGCATGGTGAGTATATGTAGGCCACCTTCGCCTGCTTTTGTATCCTGCGTACCAGGCACATAGGCACGATTGACCTGTTGTTCAAATTCGAACAGGTTCTCCACTCCGTCACCCCAGGCGTGTTCTGCCAACAGGCTGAAAAAGCGATCGACGCTGCGGCGCTCCGCATCATCCCGCACCAGAGCCGACCCGCCGAGCCGGGCCCAGGCCAATTCAATTAATTCCCGCAACTCCATGCGTCCGCGCGCAGCGAGTACGGGTGACAATGCCTGTGCCAGATGCTGAACGCGATCGCCTTCCTGCAACGCCAGATGGCTCAAATGCTGGTCATTACCAATCACAGACCACAGGCTGTTTGATGCGGCGGCCAGATGCAATTGATGAATATCCTGCAGCTTGATGCCGCACAATGGTGAATGCAGCAGCGCGAGCCAGGCCAGATGGTCGGCTGGATTGCAGACTGCCTTGGTAAGACTTAACAGGTCATCTATCAGTGGCAGGCTGTCCAATGGATCAATATCAGCAGCGCGCCACTGCAGTCCGGCGCTGCGCAGAGCAGGAATGATTTTTTGCAGATGCGGTCTGTTGCGTACCAGAATAGCAATACTCTGCTCGGGGAAACGGGATTGTAAATCTTGCACGTGGGCAACCACGCGCAAAGCTTCTGCTTCTCTTGCCTGTTCTCCCTCTTCGGTTTCGTGTTCGATTATTTCAACACTTACTCCGGAGTTCGCCAGCGCCTCGCGTTGGGAACTGGAAGGCGAGTAGGGCACAGCGCCTCGTGAGATATCGGTTTGGGACGGGAACGCATCCCTGAAAATCCTGTTTACCCATTCGACTACCTCCGGTCGTGAGCGAAAATTGGCCTGCAGGATCAGCGATTGCAGCGGAATATCACCGAGGCCGCGTTCACGAACACCGAGGTAAATGCCGACATTCGCATTGCGGAATCCATAGCAGGACTGCATGGCATCGCCAACCAGAAATAAAGTGCGACCATCTCCGGGCTGCCAACCGGCAGTCAGGCTTTGCAATAGTTCCAATTGCAGGCTCGAGGTATCCTGAAATTCGTCAACCAGAATATGATTAATGCGATGGTCGAGGCTAAGTAATAAGTCGCTGGGATTGTCTGCGCTACCCAATGCCTGCCTTGCGGCCAAACTGGTCTGCGTGTGATCGACAAGGCGGAAGCGGCGAAATGACAAAAGTAATTGCAGGTTGAGCTGATGCAAGACACGCGTCAATGCGGCAAGGAACTGCCACTTCGCTTCCCCGTAGTTGGGGTCTGGTAGCAATCGCAGATAGGCGAGTGACAACCTGAGTTCATCGTTGTCACTGAGCTGCGCCAGCAATGCTTTAATGCTGGCCTTGTTGTCATTGCACGTTGCTTTGCTTTCTTTATCCAGCCCGTCTCCTTTGGGAAACCCGATTGTTTTGCTGATGCCTCGCTCTTTGCGCCAGTTGCCTTCTTTTACCAGAAGCATATTGACCAACAGGCGCCAGTTGGCCAGATCCTCAGGTGTGGCATCGGGCAGCGAATCAAGTGGTGTGAATGCGGCATAATCAGCCTCATCAGGTTTGTCCTGCTGCAAGTTGGCGATAGAGAAATTTAACAATTTGAGCAACTGCTCGCTGAGCGGTGCCAGTTGCTCAGTCACCGTGGCAACAGATTCAGCAATGAGTTCGAGCAGGGTTTGTTGCAGATACTCCCTTGCATCGGTAGCCGCGGACTTGATTTCAAGTACATAGGACAGCCACTGGTCACGGCTATGCAGCAGTGTCATCAATAGTCTTTCTACGGTTGCTGCATCATTATCAAGGTGGCGCATGAGCGCGGCAATATCGTCCGCAATAGCTTCGCCGGATTCCAGTTGCGCCATGGTGTTATTGATCGCATCACTGAAGCAGGTCTCGACATCGGTGCTGATGCTGGCGTTACCACCAAGTTGTGACTGCACAGGTAGCTGGCTGGCCAGAAACCGGCAAAAGCTGTCGATGGTTTGTATACGCAGACGCGAAGGGTTCTGTAATAACTGCCATTGCTGTTTGGCATCCTGACTGATTACTGCCTGAGCCAGTTGGAAACGTTGCGCATCGAGAGCGTTGTCGAAACCTGCGGTGGCGTCATAGTCTGCCGCCCACGCAATACTGTCGGTAATTCTGTTGCGCATTTCCGAGGCGGCTTTGCGGGTGAATGTTATAGCCAGCATTTCTTCCGGCGCCTGACAGCGACTCAGTAAATTGAGAAAGCGCAGATTAAGCAGTTCTGTCTTGCCAGAACCGGCAGGCGCCTGCACGATAAATGAACCTTCGTGGTCAATTCCAAGATGGCGTTCCCGGCTGTCTGGAAGATTACTCAAGTTCTTCTTCCTCTTCGGCAAAGCCCAGTTCCTGCTGCAGTTCATTGATACGACAGAACGAATGCAGGTTGCAGTACCTGCAAGTACCTGGGGGTTTGACCGGATCGACTTGCAGAGTACCCGCAGTGAAGGCGTCCAGGGTGTCGGTTACCAGGGTTTGCCAACGCTGACTTAATTCATGCCAGTCGCAGTCAATCTTCTGTACTTCTTCTATGGGTTTGATTTTCTTGTGCACCTGATCGGTTGCACTGATGCCTTTATAGGTGATTTCTGCAGCATTAACCTGGGCGATCACAAGTGCGGACACGGGTACGTCCAGGTTGGAACTTGCCACAGTGAGATACAGTGGCAATTGCATGTTTTCCGGTCGTTCACTTAGCCAGTCAGTTACACCGCTGGTGTATTTGCCACTCTTATAGTCAATGATGGCCAGGGAGCCATCCGCGAGTCGGTCAATGCGATCGATTTTCAGTGTCAGTTGCAACGCACCATGTTGCCAGCGCTGCGATTGTTCCTGTGCGAGCACTGCAAACTCTGGTCGCTCCAGTTCCAGTGATATAAACCCCTGTATCAGGTTGCTGAGTCGCTGCTGTTCCAGTTCGCAAAACCTGGGCGTCATCGTATGGGGGTGGCGTTTCTGCAGATAGCTGACGCCGAGATTGGCGGCAGCAGCGACGATGGGCCGGAGATTTTTCTCACTCAATTGCGACAGTGCAGTCGAATCTGGTATGGACTGAAAGCAGGATTCCAGGGCTTTATGCAGGGCACTGCCGCGATCGGCTGCATTGAGGCCTTCGGTGAAAGGCTCCAGTGCTTCCGCGGACAGCCTGTGGGTTGCGAATCCACGAAAAGCGCACATTGATTGATCACTGAGTATGGCCTGACCCCCGCGTGGCGTTTCGCACTCCTGTAACGGGATTGGCGGTGAATCTGCTACCAGTTCCAGCTCGTCAGAATAGGTATCAGGTGCCACACTTTCAGCTTGTGGTTTGATTTCAGTAAAGCCTTGCGCAAAAGGGCTGACGCGGTACTCGCGATCTTCTGCCAATTCATGATGGCTGCAGATAATCTCATCAGTCGTGCTGGCCTGTAGTATTGAGAAGATAGCTTGCGCGGCCTTGTGTTGCACATCGCTATTGCTGGCTGGTATCTCCCATTCTCTTTGCAGACTGTGCGGGATGAATGCTGAAGGATTGGCTGCTGCGGGCCAATGCTGATCGTCAAACCCTGTTATCCAGAGTTTGTCGAAGTGCAGCCCGGCGGCTTCTTCCAGTGTATAAACTGAAACCTGTGAAGCTGTGTTGCGCACACTGTCAGGGGAAGTGTGCAGGCAGAGTGTGCGCAATTGCGTCAGTGCAACCCCTACTGGAACATTGTCAGCGAGCATGCTCATGCTTGCCAACACATCGAGACGCGAGAGAAACGCTTCGGCGATCTCATGTTCCTCGCCAGTGAGTTGGTTCCCCGGCCAGCCTAAATTTGCCAGTTGCTGGCGGAACAGGGCCGCCCATTGGTCACCAGAACTTCTTTCGCCGAGACGCCTGGCAAGGCTGCGGTTTTGTAAAAGCGCAGCGCCTATCAGCGGGCAGGAATAATTTGCGTCACTTTCCTGCATGAGCTGCCCAATTTCCGGGCTGGGCATACGCGCGGGCTTATAGCGTCGCAAGAACTTCTGCAAATGAATACGTGGTTCCCGTTCCTCGGCATGACCAACAATATAAGAGGAGTGCAGTAACTGGCAGACCGTTTCGCTCTGCACCATCTCCTGGTTCAGGCTCAGAAAACCCAGGGCGTCACGCACGATGCCACGCTCGGTTAAAGCGCCGGAGCCGAGACTACTCATTACCGGGGTATTTTGTGTGTGCTTGAGTTGCTCGTTAAGCGCATGTTCCAGATCCTGGCGAAAGGGCAGATCCTGTTCGGTCAACACGCCAATGTGTTGTTCGCCTGGGTTTTCCAGTTGGTGCGCCACCCATGAGGCGCAGGCATTGATTTCACTGCTGGCATCTACAAAGGCACGCCTTGATTGAGTAGCGCTGCAGTTCGTTGGGGTGGTTTCAATACGGATAATTTCGCCGAGCTCGGCCAGCCGCTTGAAAATTTCTTCATACAAAGCGGGCGGGTTGCTGAAATTGACGATGTATATGCGTTGTGGCAGTGCCAGTTGTTCTAGCTCAGTCATGTTGCGCAGCATATGGTTGAGGTCAACGAGACTGATCAGATGATATTGCTCGCAGCGTTCCTGGAATTTTTCACACCAGAATCGAAACAGGCGCACATTGGCGCCGCTGAAATCAGCCAATGCGGTTGCGGGGTCTTGCAGTTGCCATTGCCTTAAAGCCTGATAACTGCGATTTACCTCAAGCGCTGTATCTTCAGGATTGAGCAATGGTGCCTCAGCACTGGATTCATCGATGATGGTTTCCCAGAGCAGGATTTCTTCTGCGCGCTCCATGAGCCGATAGTTGCAGCATGGTTCAATGCCGACACCGGCGCCGAATCGCCAGCGCTCTCTGAGCCATATATCGATTGCTTGTACATTGGGCGTGCGCCAGGCGTGCTCGGATTGAAGCGATGCGTAGTGTTCAAGAATGGCCTGGCGCATGCGCTGGTTAGGCACCAGTAGCAGTTCATTTTCTGTCAGGCTAGAGGGAAGGCTCTCAGGATTGATGCGCTGTATCGTCATGAATTAATACGGCGCGATTGCGAAACATCCATGTGTGCGGACCAGCGCAGAAACTCTTCACGCGTGCCGCGAAACACTACGCGCTGCAACTTCTTATTCAGTTGATAGTCATACATGGGGTCATAATAGCCTTCCAGCAATTCGCGAATCCATTCGGCATGTGCCTGGGGATCCTGTTTGTTGAACTGCGCATCAAGGGCTATCACCATTTTCTCCCTGATGATCCGATATTTTTCTCCTCCCAGACGCCGTTCGATACGCTCGAGTGCTTCCAGCAAATGATCAGAAAATGCCAGAGGCGCGTTGTCTTTACTGACGCTTGCAAACTCAGAGAAGGTGTACAAAATATAATCGTGCATGATGGTTTGCACGCGCTCTTCCATCGTGGTCTCTATGACTGCCAAGGGTGCTTCTCGCATACGAGCGTGCAATTGTTGCGGTACGGACAATGAGCCGATTGCGCGGCTTTCGTCTTCAAGGAATACCTTATTGGGTTGTTGCTGTTCCAGCCGCAGCATGGCTATGGCCAGATTGTTTTCAAAGTTAACCTGGTTGGGCTGCTTGTGATAATGACGGCCGAAAGAAGATCCGCGGTGGTGTGCCAATCCTTCCAGATCGACAGAATTGGGCAATGAATTGATCAGGTGGGTCTTGGCAGAACCGGTCTTGCCGGCGACCACGATAAAATCGTTCTCGTGGCAAAGCCGTTCCAGCGCTTCTAGCATCAGTCTGCGAAGTCGTTTGTAACCGCCAGCGACTCGCGGCACATGGCAACCTTCAGCCGCTAACCACTCCTGTACAGTGCGCGAGCGTAGCCCGCCTCGAAAACAATAGAGTATGGCGTTGGGGTTAGCCGCTATGTATTCCTGCCACGCCTTTATCCGCATGAATTTTACGTCGTCGCTCACCAGCGACTCCGCGAGGGCGATGGCAGCAACTTTGCCGGTGCGTTTGTAACGAACTCCCACCTCGTGGCGCTCGGCATCCGTCAGCAAGGGCAGGTTGGTAGCAGTCGGGAAAGCTCCGCGCGCGAATTCGACCGGAGCGCGCACATCAAGCAATGGTGTTGCATCTGTCAGGGCCTGTAACAGCACCTGGTCTTTATCTATTTCTTGCATAGAGTGCGTTGCGGAGCGGCAGATTAAACAATCCCCAAGTGTATCACCCGAGGCGCAATCTCATAACGCCTGAGTTTTTGGATTCGAATGCAACTCAGTCTTACTAGTGCAGAGCGAAGCACTTGTGGGATTGCGACGATATGGCGGTTTGATTGGCCTTTAATCCCGCTGGGCTGGCGTTTACACTGGGAACGAAGCCTCACAGATAAACCGGAGCCCGTGACTAAATCCAAATCAAGCTCACCAGACCCCTTCAAGATGGCGCGCAGTATCGAAACCCAGGGCCCGGCACCGGTGCACCTGTGGGATCCGCCATTCTGTGGTGACATGGACCTGGTTATCCGCCGCGATGGCACCTGGGTTCATGAAGGCAAGCCGATCCGACGCAAGGCCATGCGCAAGCTGTTCGCCTCAATATTGAAAAAGGAGGAGGATGGGGAATTCTATCTGGTCACACCCGTCGAAAAAGTTCGGATCCAGGTCGAAGATTGCCCATTCATAGTTACTGATATGGAAGTACAGGGCGCTGACGCTGAGCAGCTGATAAGCATGACCACAGATACTGATGAGACATTCAGGATCGACGGGGATCACCCCATACGCGTGGAAGGCGGTGAAGATGGAGCGGAGCCCCATCCTGTGGTGCATGTGCGCAATGGTCTGTACGCGCTGATCAGCCGTAATGTCTTCTATCGACTGGTAGATATGGCCGAACAGAGTGAAACGCCAGAGGGCACCCTGATATCAGTGCGCAGCAGCGGTGAAAATTTCGTATTGGGAAACTGCTGAAACCAGCGCGAACAGGGGACTTTGTTGACCTGACCCGGTAAACGCGGCATTATTGCGTCCTTTTTTTGACAGCGAGAACTAAAATCGCTGCCTGTCGCATCACGATCAAATTCAAGTGAAAATCTGGAGAATCCATGAAGGTTCTTGTAGCAATCAAGCGCGTCGTTGACGCCAACGTTAAGGTCCGGGTCAAGGCCGATGGCACCGGGGTCGATCTGACCAATGCCAAAATGGCCATCAATCCATTCTGCGAGATCGCCGTTGAAGAAGCGATCAGGCTAAAAGAGGCCGGCACGGCTGACGAAGTCATTGCGGTTTCTATCGGACCACAATCTGCCCAGGAGCAGATTCGCACGGCGCTGGCGCTGGGTTCTGACCGCGGCATTTTGGTGCAAACCGAAGATCAGGTAGAACCACTGGCCGTGGCCAAGGTATTGAAAGCTATCGTGGAAAAAGAAGGTATCGATCTGGTTATCCTCGGCAAGCAGTCTATTGATACTGATAACAACCAGGTAGGCCAGATGCTGGCAGCACTTTGCAACATGCCACAGGGCACATTTGCCTGTAAGGCTGAGATCAAGGATGGCAAAATCGAAGTTACCCGCGAGATAGATGGTGGCGAACAGACTGTACAGTTGTCCTTGCCTGCAGTGGTAACGACAGACCTGCGTCTTAACGAGCCGCGCTATGCCTCATTGCCTAACATCATGAAGGCGAAGAAGAAGCCTATCGACACAATGACTGCAGCCGATCTCGGCGTGGATATGGCATCCAAACTCAAAACCCTCAGTGTGGCACCGCCTGCGGAGCGTTCCGCGGGGGTCATCGTTGAGTCTGTGGAAGAACTCGTCAACAAACTGAAAACCGAAGCCAAGGTTATATAAGGAGGCACCATGTCTATATTAGTAATTGCAGAACATGACAACGCCTCTCTGAAAGGCGCAACGCTAAGCACGATTACTGCCGCGCAGGCGATCGGTGGCGATATTGAAGTCCTGGTGGCTGGAGCTGGCTGTCAGGCGGTCGCCGACGAAGCTGCCAAGGTAACCGGAGTGAGCAAGGTATTGCTGGCCGATAATGCTGCTTATGAGCATCAGTTACCCGAGGCTGTAGCACCATTAATTGCCGAGCTTGGCAAAAACTATTCACACGTTCTTGCCCCGGCTACGACCACGGGCAAAAACGTCATGCCCCGTGCCGCTGCATTGCTGGATGTGGCGCAAATCTCTGATATCACCCAGGTGGAGTCTGCCGATACCTTCGTGCGTCCAATCTATGCGGGCAACGCCATGGCCACTGTGCAATCTGAAGACGCGGTGAAGGTAATTACTGTGCGTACCACAGCATTTGATGAAGCCGGTGCTGAGGGTAGTGCAGCGATTGAGGCCTGTGATTTTGTTGCTGAGCAGTCCATTGCCAGTTTCGTAAGCGAGCAATTGTCGAAATCCGAGCGACCAGAACTCATCTCTGCCTCAATCGTAATTTCCGGTGGCCGCGGTATGCAGAATGGCGAGAACTTTGCCTTGCTGGAAAAGGTGGCTGACAAACTCGGCGCAGCCATTGGTGCATCTCGTGCAGCAGTGGATGCGGGATTCGTACCCAATGATATGCAGGTTGGGCAAACTGGCAAGATCGTTGCGCCCGATTTGTATGTTGCCGTCGGTATCTCCGGCGCTATTCAGCACCTCGCAGGTATGAAAGACAGTAAGGTCATTGTGGCAATCAACAAGGACGAAGAAGCCCCGATTTTCCAGGTGGCAGATTACGGCCTGGTAGCTGATCTGTTCAAGGTCATGCCTGAACTGGAAGCTGCTTTGTAAGTTTCAGCAGGATAAAAAAAAGCCCGGTTTATACCGGGCTTTTTTATGGGCGAGATATTTACTCGCTTTGTTGTGCAGCCTGCTCGCGCATCTGGCGCCGTTTGACTTCGCGCGGATCATTCGGTGCGCGTCCGTCAGCAGAGCCTGGCAATGTGACACCGGACTGGGTATTTGTTACCGGTTTCGGTGCAGGCACTGCTTCTGTTGCTTTGGGCTGAGGTGGCTGCGGCGCAGGCGCGACCGGTTCGACAACGCTTGCTTCCTGATTGGCGGCAGGCGCAGCCGGGGCCGGTTGTGATCGCTCAGGCCTGGACTCGGCAACCTGTTCTGTCTGCTTTGGTGCAGGCGCAGCTTGTTGCGAATCGTTACCCGCTTCAGCAGATTGTGCTTCCTGTGGCTTGTCCTGATCTACAGGCTTGGGTCGTCGCGCCGGCTTGTTCTGTGATTCTCCCTGTTGCGCTTCAGGCTGCTTGCCTCTTTTCTGGGCTACAGACTGCAGCGGGGATACATTGGATTGCTCCGCCTTGTCACCAGGCTCATTTGCAGGCTTGGGCTGCGAATTGCGTTGCTGGATGTCTTGCTTGAATTGTTCCTTGGCCTGGACGCCGGCGTCTGCAGTGTCATTGCTCGCTGCGGCATTGTCCTGGTTCTGTTGTGGACGTGGACCGCGTTTGCGTTCACGCGTATTGCGCGGGCGCTTGCCGGAAGGGCGGCGTTCGGCCTTATTGCCGTCACTCGCCTCCTGGTTGCGATTGTCATTGTCATTGTCATTGCTGCTGTCCTGGTTAGCCGCCTTGTTATCAGGTTTCTTCTCGCCATCAGGACGACGGCGTTGGCGCCTGGGTTTGTCATCTGATTTCGCGCGTGAAGACGAATCACCGTCAGCATTTTGTTTGCGGCGGCCCTGATTACTATCACTACCGGCACGATTGTCTTTACGCTCGCGATTATCGCTGCGCTCGCCACGGGGCTTACTGCCAGATTTGGCGCGACGGGCCTGCTGACCTCGTTGACCACGGTCGTCTGAACGACTGCGGTTACGATTTTGACTGTCGCGGGCAGGTTTCTTTGGCGCTTTTTTCTGCTTACTTTCGCCGCCGCCAAACAGGCCGGCCAGTGCACTAAACAGTGCTGCAAAAAAACCTTTCTTTTTGGCAACTGGCGCAGGGCGGGGCGGTGGTGCCGCAGCAACAGTGGGTGATTGCACAGCGGGTTGTTCCGGTTTTACATCCGGAGAACGGCTGTTAGGAGTAGCGGCAGGCTCAATGCTGCCATCGACCTCATATTCTTCTGCGTTGCGATTAAGCCCCGTAATTTCGTAATGCGGTGTCTCCATCTCCGGATTGGGAACGATGATGACACGCGTTTTACTCTGGGTTTCTATTTCAGCCAGAGCAGCACGTTTTTCATTGAGCAGATACGATGAGACCACAAGCGGTACTGCTGCCTTGACTTCCTGACTCTTCTGCTTGTTCGCTTCTTCCTGCAGGATGCGCAGGATTGACAGTGACAGTGATTCCACATCACGGATGCTGCCCTGGCCAGAACAGCGCGGGCAGATAATGGCACTGGTTTCGCCCAACGAAGGACGCAGTCGTTGACGTGACATTTCCAGCAGGCCAAAGCGTGAAATACGACCTACCTGAACTCGGGCGCGATCCGCTTCCAGGGCTTCACGCATACGGTTTTCTACTTCGCGCTGATTACGGTTGGCATTCATATCGATAAAATCGATGACTACCAGGCCACCCATATCGCGCAAGCGCAATTGTCGGGCAATTTCGTCCGCTGCCTCAAGGTTGGTGTTCAGCGCTGTCTCTTCAATATCGGCTCCGCGTGTGGCACGCGATGAATTGATATCGATAGAAATCAGGGCTTCGGTGGGGTCGATAACCACAGAGCCACCGGAGGGCAATTTCACTTCGCGCTCAAAAGCGCTCTCGATCTGTGCCTCGATCTGAAAACGGTTAAACAGAGGTAGTGGCTCATCGTAATACTTGATGCGACTTTCGTACTGAGGCATGACCTGTTTAACGAAAGTCAGGGCCTCGTTATAGGAATCTTTCGTATCGAACAGTACTTCGCCAATTTCCTTGCGCAGGTAATCGCGAATCATGCGGATGATGACGTTGCTTTCCTGATAAATGAGGAAGGGGGCCTTTTTGGTGGTGGAGGCTTCCTGAACGGAGTCCCACAAAGCCAGCAAGTAATCCAGATCCCATTGCAGCTCGTCCTGTTGTTTGCCAACACCAGCGGTGCGCACAATCAGGCCCATGCCATCCGGGAAATTCAGATTCCGCAGGGCTTCACGTATTTCGGAGCGCTCATCTCCTTCAATACGACGGGAAATGCCGCCAGCCTTGGGATTGTTGGGCATTAATACCAGATAGCGGCCAGCCAGGCTGACATAGGTGGTCAGGGCTGCGCCCTTGTTGCCACGTTCTTCTTTCTCGACCTGCACGATGACTTCGGTGCCTTCGGGCAGCAATTCCTTCAGATTGGAACCGCTTTGGGGGTCCCGCGTGAAGTACTGGCGCGAGATTTCCTTCATTGGCAGGAAGCCATGGCGCTCGGCGCCGAAATCTACAAAAGCAGCTTCCAGGCTGGGCTCTACACGGGTGATTTTGCCCTTGTAGATATTGGCCTTCTTCTGGATACGGGTACGGTTTTCGATGTCCAGGTCATACAACTTCTGGCCATCGACGAGGGCAACCCGGAGTTCTTCTTCCTGGGTCGCATTGATTAGCATTCTTTTCATAGTGGTTCTTAGTCCTTGAACCAGGAATCTCGGAAAAGTGCTAATTCGAATCCGGAGCAGGCATTTGGCCTGATTCGGCTAGACAGGAGTCCGACAGAATGGGGCTCCGATAAGACACAACAGTATTTCCTAACCACAAGCACACTCTAGATGTGCTCGTTTCGCCTACTTCAACCTGAACTGAGGTTGTTGATAATTCATTAAGTTATTGAATTTATTAAGAATTATGTATGTCTAACTGTTTATCCAGGCTGCCGCATACTGCTGGCAGTGCTGTATCGAATTAGTGCTTCTGAAATCTCTGGTCGCGCAAACATGCCCTCGGGCATGATGTTTGAATTTCAATAAAATAGTTACGATGGCTTCAGCCTGTGGCGGGTGAGCACCTGTTTGTACCGCATCCATTATGTGTCCTGGATGGGGTGCTCCCGGCCTGATCCTGAAGCTATCCTGTGACCTCCTGGGGTCGTACTCTGTCTACAGAGTTACCGGCGGCATATTCATCTCAGCCTGCCGAACCTGTGACCTGCTCTGTTTCGTAAAATTCGAGTCAGGTACGTCCAATACCGCGTCGATTGTGTCGTTACTACGGTATATGGCGCTGAAATATAGCAGTAATAGATAACCGACTCAATGAATTTAATGATTGAGTCATGATTTTTTGCCCATAAAACAAGGCCCTAGAGAAACTACCGGAGAAGCTTCGCGGAGAGGAAGGAGTATGTTATCGACAGCGTTGGCAATTTCTTGATTCGTAAAAATTCCTGTGGTTACAATAGCCGCCCCACGTGGCTTTGCCGTTGCAAAGACACATTGACACGGTCCAGGTGGGTAAAAATTACAATAAAAACAAAGAATTATAGAGGGTGAGGCAGTCGATAAGCCGGCCAGAATGAGCCCGGCAGCAACACAATAATTCATACCGGTTACAGTGAAAACCGGATTTTGCGGGCCAACCCGGTCTCCCAGGGGGATTGCTGGCCAGCGGGGCGCACCAAAATGACGATTTATTCCTATTGCCGGACATCTGAGCTGGAAGCAGGGATGGAGCAGGACGAGCTTGATGCCATCCTGGAGCCAGAACTGCTGAGTATTCAAACTTACTGCCTGCGACAGCAGTGGTACATGACAGAAACCATCCGTGACCCGGCTTGTAGCTGGAATGAGGAATTGACCAGCCGCGACGGTGGTCGGCGTTTATTGTCGATGGTCAGACCTGGCGACGTGATTCTGTGCAGCAGACTGGAGCGTATTGTCAGCTCCAGTCAGGAAGCCGCCAGTCTCACCCGCATGCTCAAAGAGCGTCAGGTGCAGCTCCACATCGTCGAACTGGGGGGTGATATCACCTCAGCCGATTTCAATGTGAATTTTGAAAAAATTGCAGCGATCTTCTCATCCCTGGAAAAGCGCAAGTCTGCCGAGCGCATCAAAGGCGTCAAACAAAGGCAGCGCAAGCAGGGCAGATACCTTGGTGGCAGCCGACCCTTTGGATACATGATTCACGAAAATGGGCGCTTGATTGAAAATCCCATGGAACAGCGGGTGCTGAAGAAGATCATGGAGCTGAAGAAGGAGGGTAAGTCCCTGCGCGCTATCTCCAATGAAGTATCGACCCCAGTAATGCCCATCAGTTTCAAGACTGTGCAGCGCCTTTTGCAACGACACGCCGACCAGATCTAGCTCGGTGACCGTTGCGCACTGGAATCTGGCAGTGAACTTATAACAAGCAGGTAAAGAGCAGCGCCGATGTTCAGACCTTTCCCACTCTTCGTCGGCCTGCGTTATTCCCTGACCCGCAAACGCAATTTCTTCCTTTCTTTTGTGTCGCTGATTTCCATGCTTGGAATCAGTCTCGGTGTGTTGATTTTGATCGTCGCCTTGTCGGTGATGAATGGCTCCATCGCCGTGCTGCGCGATGAAGCGCTCAAATCCGTTCCCCATGTCACGGTTGAAGGCGGTGCCGTGACAAACGATTGGCAACTAGCTGCCAATGCGGCATTGCAGGATGTCAGTGTGTTGGGTGTGTCACCTTTTATGGAAGGGGAAGTCACTGTGCGCTACCAGGGTCGTGACAGCTTCATCCAGTTGCGCGGCATAGATCCTGAGCGGGAGGCCAGTGTGCTCAGCAACCCCGGGCGCATTTATGACGATATGCTCGAGCTGTTGGCGCAAACCGATAACGGCATCATCCTCGGTACGCAGCTGGCAGGGCAACTTGGAATCTACGGCACATCAGAAATCAGCGTCATACCACTGAGCAGTTTACTGCGGCGGGATTTTGATGACTCCCGGGGTTTACAAGTCATCGGCTTTGCCGACTTTGGTGTCTACGGCAATAACAATCTGGCGCTGGTCAATCTGGCGCAGGCGGCTGACATGTTTGCTGATGCACCGGGAGTAAATCTGCAGTTACGATTGCGCGTGGATGATGTGTTTGCCGCGGAAGAGATTGCCGGGCGCGCGCTGAATGAATTTGATGGCCTCAATATTGCCCCGTGGAATGTTACCCGGGCATCGCTGTTTAATGCGTTAGGCATGGAAAAAATCATGACAACCTTCATGTTGCTCATGATTGTTGTCATCGGTGCGGTGAATATTGTCTCAACACTGGTGATGGTCGTGTCGGACAAGAGCGCAGACATCGCTATCCTGCGGACAATGGGTGCCAGTAGTGGCAATATCATGCAGGTGTTCATGGTGCAGGGGCTGATTGCCGGCGTTATCGGCACGGTCGCCGGTGCCGTCCTGGGCATCATACTTGCCCTGAGCATCACCGACCTCAGCCTGATGCTGGAGCGCTTAGTGAACAGTCTGTTGGAAAACGGTAATTTTTATTTGATATCACACCTGGAATCGCAGGTGAATGTGGGAGAAGTGACGCTCGTATGCGTGGCAGCTTTGATAATCAGTTTCATTGCAACATTGTATCCTGCCTATCGTGCCAGTCGGGTGCAGCCGGTCGAGGTGTTGCGTTATGAATAATGCTGACCTGGTTTTACGATGTGATCACCTGCGCAAGGTTTACTCGCAGGGTCCACAGGAAGTGGAAGTGCTAAGCGATGTTAATCTCAGCGTGGCACCTGGCGATCAAATTGCTGTCGTGGGCTCTTCGGGTTCCGGCAAGACCACTTTGCTCAATTTGCTTGGTGGATTGGACTTGCCGACTTCGGGGCAGGTGTATGTGGCTGGCCAGGATGTCTCGCAACTTAACGAAGCAGCGCGAGGCAAATTACGCAACCAGTACCTGGGCTTCGTTTACCAGTTTCATCACTTGCTGGGAGAGTTTACCGCCCTGGAGAATGTCGCCATGCCGTTGTTGATTGGCGGACTGGGTGTGAATGATGCCAGCGAACGTGCTTCCGAAATCCTCAAGCGGGTTGGGCTCGAGTCCAGGCTGGACCACAAACCCAGCGAGTTGTCCGGCGGTGAACGGCAAAGAGTGGCGATCGCTCGCGCGCTCGTGACAAATCCCCGTTGTGTCTTGCTCGATGAGCCAACAGGTAATCTGGATCGTGGCACGGCCGGGGAAATCCAACAGTTAATGACAGAGCTCAATCAGACTCTTGGCATCAGCTTCATTATCGTTACCCATGACGAACAACTGGCCAATTCCATGCAGCGGCGTTTGACGCTGAGGGATGGGGGCCTGCATGAAGAATAAGCCGGTTAATCTGGCGCGCCATATTGCCATGCGTTATGTGCGCCTCGGCAAACGCAGCCAGTTAGTGGCTTTCATGTCAGCAATCGCCGTCTCGGGTCTGGCCGCCGGGGTGGCTATTCTCATCATCGTGTTGTCAGTACTGAACGGTTTCGATTACGAGATGCGACAGAACGTGCTCGGCATCGTGCCGCATATCACCATACGCGCCGAAGATCGACTCAATCAGGAGCAATGGGATGAGACCATCGACTTTATCGCGGCGCACGACAGAGTAGCCCATGTGGCGGGGCTGGCTGAAGTGACAGGTGTCATTGCCACGCGCAATGGCAGTCAGGGAGTGCTGGTTAATGGAATTGATATTGAATCAGATGCCATTGCAGGGGAACTGTCCCGATTTGTCACCAGCGGTGCTGTTGAAAGTCTTGCGGAGCAGCGCTGGTCAGTGGTGCTTGGTGCCACTCTTGCGCAGCGCCTGGGGGTAGGGCTGGGTGATTCGATAGATTTGTTCTCGCCCAGTGTCAGTATCAATCCCCTGACTCCCCTGGCCACGTTTCGCAGTTTTGAGGTCGTGGGTATTTACCGGGTTGGTAGCGAAGAACTGGATGGTCGCTTGGCGATTATTCCGCTGCAATCTGCCCGCGCACTGTTTCGGCTGCGCTCTCCCTACAATACATTGCGAGTCAGTGTCGACGATGTGCTGCAGGCTGATAGCGTAATGAACAATCTTGCAGACGCTATGCCGCCTGGATTTCTGCTGCAAAGCTGGAGTGCCCAGTTTGGCAGTATCTATGAAAACATCCGCTTCTCTCGCGGCATCATCGGTTTTATGTTGTGGCTTTTGGTGGGAGTGGCTGCGTTTAACCTGGTAGTCAACCTGATCATGATCGTGCGCGATAAAACTGGTGATATCGCTATTCTGCGAACACTCGGTGCAGAGCCGCGCACCATTTATCGTATCTTCATTTGGCAGGGTGTATTGATTGGCGCGCTGGGATTGCTTATCGGTATTTTTCTTGGTGTGCTGGGTGCGCTGAATATCTCGAGCTTCGCCAGCGGCCTGGAGTCTGCCTTTGACATCCAGTTCTTCAACGCCGAGGTGTATCCCATCGATTTTCTGCCGTCGCAGCTTGCCATGTCTGATGTGCTAACAGTCAGTATAGGGGTAATCATATTATCCTTGCTGGCAACGCTTTATCCTTCGCGTCGCGCCGCGGCAGTCAATCCGGCAGCAGCATTACGCGCTGATTAAGCAACACTTGACCGGGCCAACTATAATCTTAATTAGAAAACTGAATTAGCACGTAGCCCCGGGGACTGCGGCGCTTTGTTATTGCTGTGTCTGGTTGTGATTGCTTGAGATTGGTTGTGATCGGTTGTAATTGGTTGAGATAAAGGGAACCAAAAGAACAGACAGGGAAAGAGGAGAGGCGAGTGCGTGCAGGGATGTTGGCATATTGCGTCGGCATTATCCTGGCAATCCGGATGCCATTGCCGGTACTCACACCATTCTCGGTTTACTTCCTGTTGCTGCTTGTTGCGGTGGTCGCATTTATTCTCACCCGGTGCGCTGGCCGCTACCGGCATCTGCTGATTGTTGTGATCGGTCTACTGCTTGGTACTGCGTGGCACATGTGGTGGGCAATTCAACTGATGTCGCAACGTTTGCCACCACACCTGGAAGGCATCGACCTGCAAGTCAGCGGGCAAATCATTTCGTTGCCCCAGCAACGTGGGCCGGGGCAACCTTTTCAATTTCGCGTGAACGGACTGGATAGCGTGTTGCCCGGGCGTCGGCTGTTGTTGCAATACTATGGCGCAGAGCGCATGTATGGCGGCCAGCACCGGCGCTTCACTGTGCGGCTTAAACAACCCCATGGCATGTCGAATCCCGGTGGTTTTGATTTTGAGGCCTGGCTGGCGCGCAACCGCATGCATGCTACTGGTTATGTCGTTGACGCACCAGCACCGGTGCTAGTCCAGCAATCCGGCTTATCTTTAACGGCAGCGCGCGAGATGTTGCGCCGGCGCTTGCTAAACTTAATATCAGATTCTCCGGTGCGCGGTCTGGTCCTGGCCCTGAAACTGGGTGACCAGGGCGAGATCGACGACAGCCAGTGGCAGCGCTTTACCGACTCCGGCACCAATCACCTGTTTGTGGTTTCCGGATTACATATCGGCATGCTGGCGGGCCTGGGTTACGCCGTCTCTTTATTGTTATTCCGCATGCTGATCGTGCCGCAACGCTGGCCGGCACAGAAGTGCGCGGCTGTTGCAGCGCTATTGATTGCCGGCTTGTATAGCTTGCTGGCGGGTTGGGGGCTGGCGGCGCAGCGGGCAATGATAATGCTCGCAGCGTTCATGCTCGGCTATTGCTTCGCCATACGCGTGCCGATGGCGTGGCGATTCATCGTGGCACTCGCACTGGTGCTCACCCTGAATCCGCTTGCGGCCACCGGTGCAGGCTTCTGGCTTTCCTTTTGTGCGGTAGCGGTGCTGGTAGCCAGTGGTAAGGCCAAACCTGCGCAGAGTGATCTGTCCCCAACACACAATAACGCGCTTGACCTGGTGCAAAACTATGCCGCGCCGCAGTGGCGAATTTTTCTTGGCCTGGCGCTGCCTTTGCTGATCTGGAACGGGCAAGTGTCGGGATTGGCGCCGCTGGTTAACCTGCTGGCAATTCCCGTTGTTGGTTTCCTCATTGTGCCCCTGTGTCTTTCGGGCATGGTACTGACGTGGATTAACGTCAGCGCCGCCGGTTTTGTATTACGCGGCGCAACCGCGTTGCTGGAATTCGCCTATTACTGCCTGGAACGTCTTGTGATGTTTTCAAGTGATGTTGCCATTGTCAGCCTGCCGCCGCCTGCTCCCCTGGTGTTGATTTGTGCCGTACTTGCCATCTCTTTATTGCTGTTGCCGCTGCGGTTATTCCCGTCGTGGGTCAAAGGGATACTACTACTCCCGTTGCTGTGGCCTATGCGACAGCACTCGGAAGCGTTACTGGAATTACATGTAGTGGATGTAGGGCAGGGTCTGGCCGTGCTCGTTCGGCATCACAACTACACATTGTTGTACGACACCGGTGCGAGTTACCCCTCCGGGCTCAGCATGTTGGAGGCCACTGTAATGCCATTACTGCGACAACTGCGCATAACTACAATTGATACGCTGGTGATCAGTCATGGGGATAACGACCATGCCGGTGGTATACCAGACCTGTTGGCGAATTATCCGGTGCAGCAAATTTTCACCGGTGACTACCTTGACTCGATCAAGGAAGATTCCGCCACTCAGCAACTTTGTGAAGAAGTGATCGACTGGCATATCGCAAACCTGCACTTCAGATTTCTGCACCCGTCAGATGGAAGTTACATTGGCAATGATCGTTCCTGTGTCTTGCAGATACGAGGGCAGGGATTTAACGTGCTGTTGCCTGGAGATATCAGCCGCGCAGTAGAACGAAAACTTGTGCCGCAGTATGGCGAGACGCTGCAAAGCGATGTGATGATCTCTCCCCATCATGGCAGCAATACCTCGTCCGGTTATCCATGGATTAAAACCGTGGCGCCAGTAATCACTGTTCACTCTGCCGGTTATCGCAATGCATTTAATCATCCTGCACCAGTTGTGCAGTCGCGCTATGCGAATTTGGGGATAGAACAGCTCAGCACCTTCGATACCGGCCACATCCTGCTGCGTTTTTATGATGGCCAGGTGCCTGACGTTGTGGTACATCGGGATCGCTACCGGCGTTACTGGCATTATCAGAGTTTCAGTACCCTTGCCGATAAATAGGGATTGAGGAGTTTATTGTTGTAACGCACACAACAGACAGCGAAGCGTGCGAAAACTTGCGCACCTTCACAGCATGTACGCCCGGGGGCTGTGTTACAGTAGGTCGCCCCCAGCAGTGAGATTGGAGACACCCTGTGGTAGAGATAGTACAAGCCGGCGGTTGGCTGATGCTGCCGATCATTCTGTGTTCCATAGTAGCGATTGCCATCATTATCGAACGCTTCTGGACGCTCAGCACCGCGCGTATCACACCCAAATATGTTTTGGCGCAGGTATGGACCTGGCTGAAGAACAACCAGCTTGATTCCAACAAGTTGCGTGAATTGCGCCTGTCCTCGCCACTGGGTCAAATTCTTGCGGCCGGACTGCTGAATTCCCGCTATGGCCGTGCGGCCATGATTGAAAGTATCGAGCAGGCCGCTGCCCAGGTTATCCATGACATGGAGCGCTATCTCAACACGCTGGGCACTATCGCTGCCATTACGCCGCTACTGGGGTTACTGGGCACGGTAGTTGGCATGATCCGGGTCTTTAGCGAAATCATGCTGCAAGGCACAGGCAACGCTAACGCACTGGCCGGGGGTATTTCCGAGGCATTGATATCCACCGCAGCAGGGCTCACGGTTGCCATACCAACTTATATGTTTCACCGTTACTTCACTCGCAAGGTGGATTCCCTGATCCTGAATCTCGAACAGGAATCCATCAAACTGGTGGACGCCCTGCACAGCGACCGCAAGGTCGAAGTCAAATAATGTTGCTGTGAGTTCGCAGGAAGGCATTTTGAAATTCAAACGCAAGATTCGCGAAGATCTATCGATTAACATCACGCCGCTCATCGACGTGGTGTTCCTGCTGTTGATTTTCTTCATGGTAACCACCACGTTCAACAGGGAAACAAGGCTGCTGGTAGAATTACCGGAAGCCGACGCCGAACTGGCAGATGGGTCAGTAGATTATATTGAGATACTGGTTTCGCGCGATGGGGACTACCTGATTAACGGCAGAGCGCTGGTGAATACGCAGGTAGCCACCCTGATTCGCGGGCTGCAGGAAGAAAGCGGCGGTGATACCAGTTTGCCTGTTTTATTGATCGCCGATGCTGATGCCACGCACCAGGCCGTGGTGACAGCTATGGACAGTATTGGCCAGGCGGGTTTTACTCGGCTTAATATAGCGACACAGCGCCCCCAGGATGGGGACAATCCAACGGATTCCAATTGAGGCCGCATGGCTAAAACCGCAAAGCAGCCGCGAGACAAGGCAGCAGAAAAATTCAACAGGCAAGAAGCATGGCGGCTTTACAGGCGCCTGCTGGGTTATGTCGGCGCGCACAAACCGGCGTTCTATGTCGCGATTCTGGGATACATCATCTTTGCGCTAACGACACCGGCCACAACCGAGTGGCTGGGATGGACGCTGGATGCCATCACCTCGGAGAATTTCGAGCAGGCCAGGATACTAAGTCCGATTCTTTGTGTGGCCATTGTTATCGTGCGTGGCATAGGCGGATTCATGGGCAGCTATTCACTGGCCGCCATCGCCAATGCAGTGATGCACAAATTACGCTGTGAACTGATCGATCACCTTATTGTATTGCCGGCGGTTTACTATGACCGTCATGCTTCCGGCAAACTCGTCTCCAAACTTACCTATGATGTGCAGCAAATCACCGGGGCCAGTAGCGGTGCTATAGCAGTTATCCTGCGGGAAGGCTTCACGGTCATCGGCCTGTTGGCTTATCTGTTCTACATCGACTGGCAATTGAGCCTGACATTTCTGCTCATTGCGCCCGTAGTAGGCAAAATCGTCAGCATTGCCTCAAAGAAGTTTCGCCGTTACAGCACACAGATGCAGGACTCCATGGGTGATGTGACACAAATAACCAACGAAGCCATCAAGGGTTATCGGGTGATTCGCACCTTTAATGCTGAAGACTTTGTCAGTGAAAAATTGCAGGGCGCCAGCGAAGCCAATCGCAAACAGAATATGAAGATGGAGCTGACCCGCAGTGCCAGCACCCCGATCGTGCAGTTTATTGTGGCGATGGCGTTGGCTTTCCTGGTATGGATGGCGATGTCGCCGGATTTCTTCCAGGACAAAACTGCAGGTGACTTCGTTGCCTTCCTCACTGCAGCCGGTTTGCTGGCCAAGCCAATCCGTCAACTGACCCAGGTTAATTCCGTAATACAGCGAGGCATATCAGCTTCGCACAGTATCTTTACCTTGCTGGATGAACCCATCGAAATCGATCAGGGCTCACACAAGGCGGATAAGGTGGAAGGGCGTATCGAGTATGAACATGTGTCGTTTGCCTATGACGGTGAGAAGCTCGCCCTGGATGACATCAGCTTTGTTGCTGAACCAGGCAAGATCATTGCGCTGGTAGGCAAATCCGGTAGCGGTAAATCCAGTCTGGTAAGCCTGCTGCCACGTTTCTACGAATATGGGCAGGGGACAATTACGCTTGATGGTGTGCCGATCCGCGAGTATGACCTCCATAACCTGCGCCACCATATATCCCTTGTGACGCAGCAGGTGGTGTTGTTTAACGGCACGGTAGCTGAAAACATCGCCTATGGGGAAGAGACTCTGGACTACGAGCGAATTACGGCAGCGGCCAAGGCGGCCCATGCCTGGGAATTTATCGAGCAGTTGCCGCAGGGGCTCGACACGCAGGTAGGAGATGATGCCAGCCAGTTGTCTGGCGGACAGCGCCAACGCCTGGCTATCGCACGCGCCTTGTTAAAAGATGCGCCTATTCTGATTTTTGACGAAGCGACTTCAGCGCTGGATTCAGAATCAGAACAACATATACAGGAAGCATTACAGACTCTGGTGAAAGGGCGCACAACGTTTGTAATTGCACATCGATTGTCTACGGTAGAAAACGCCGACTTGATTTTGGTGCTCGACAAAGGAAAGATAATAGAGTCAGGTACACATGAGCAGTTAATCGCTCAGCAAGGGGTGTATCGCAAGTTACACAAAATTCAGTTCACGGAGTCTGACGCAAGCGATAGCGCATGAGTAAACTGGAAAAGGCATGGTACAGCAAAGCGGGTTGGCTGATCGTGTTATGGCCGCTCGCATTTGTGTTTCAATTGATTGTTCGCCTGCGTCGCCGCCTGCAACAAAAACAGGAAAGACCAGCCAATCTGAACGTTCCTGTAATCGTAATTGGTAATATCTCGGTTGGTGGCACCGGCAAAACACCCTTACTGATTGCGCTGGTCAAGCATCTGCAGACACAAGGCTTTAGTCCCGGGGTTGTCACGCGCGGATATGGCGCTGATACCCATGCGAAAAAAAGCGCCAGTTATCCCCTTAATGTTACTGAGAGCACCCCTGTTGCTGTTTGCGGTGACGAAGCCCAACTCATTCACACTCAAACCGGATGCCCGGTAGTTGTCAATCCGGATCGTCCTGTCGCCGTCGCTTGTTTGCTGGCTGAACACGATGATGTGGATGTCGTCCTTAGCGACGATGGCCTGCAGCACTATCGATTGTGGCGCGACCTGGAAATTGCGGTTGTCGATGGTCAGCGACTTTTTGGCAATGGCATGTGTCTGCCTGCTGGTCCGTTGCGTGAGTCAGTGTCACGACTTGGCGAAGTCGACTTTATCGTCATCAATGAAGGCGAACCTGACGCGCTGGCACAATTGAGCAACTGCCCTGTAGAAAAAATTGCCAGCATGCATCTCAAACCCAAATCGCTGGTTAATATGGTTAATGGTAAAAAATTACCCTTTAGTGGCGCGCCGTTTAACATGGGAGCCAGAGTGCAAGCGGTCACTGCACTGGGCAACCCTGAGCGCTTTTTCGAGACGCTCTCGGCGCTACCCTATGAAGTAGAACACTTCACATTTGCCGATCACCATCTTTATAACGCCGATGATTTTGGCAGCGCCGGAATCGACAGTCATCAACCGGTCGTCATGACCGAGAAGGATGCGGTAAAATGCCAGGACTTTGCCAAAACCAATTTCTGGGTACTGTCCACCGCATTGAAAGTGGACAAAGAACTGCTGGAGCGGGTTAGCGCCAGAGCGCAGGCAATTGGCAAAGAGATTGAGCAACAAACAAGTCAATCGACAGGGCAGTCTTCAGTCACCGCACGAGCTGCTGGCAAAACAAATGCGGCTATAAATCAAGACAGGCAATAAGAGAGTCTTAATGCTCGATACCAAATTACTGAGTTTACTGGTTTGCCCCATCTGCAAGGCCGATCTTCACTATGATCGACAGCAAAATGAATTGATCTGCACAGGCGACCGTCTGGCCTTTCCAGTTCGCGATGGCATTCCCGTGATGCTGAGCGAGGAAGCTCGCAACATCAGCCTCGAAGAACGAGAAAAATATTAATGGCATTCAGCGTCGTTATCCCGGCCCGTTACGGCGCTACGCGCCTGCCGGGTAAGCCGCTGCTGGATATCGCCGGCAAGCCCATGCTTCAGCACACCTATGAGCGGGCCTCGGCCAGTTCGGCTACTGCGGTGTATATCGCGACCGATGATGAACGCATCAAGTCTGCCGCTGAGGGTTTTGGTGCCAAAGTTTGTATGACCGACGCCAACCATCGCTCGGGCACAGACCGGATTCAGGAAGTGGCAACCCAACTTGGTTTGCCCGATGACGCCATCATCGTCAACGTGCAGGCAGATGAACCGCTGTTGCCCCCAGATGTGATTGATCAGGTGGCCGTCAACCTGCAAGCCCACGCGGCAGCCGGCATTGCGACTTTATGCGAGCCCATGAGCTCGAAAGAGGAGATCGAAGACCCCAATGCCGTCAAGGTAGTCATGAATGAGATCGGCATGGCCCTGTATTTCTCCCGCGCCACAATCCCCTGGCAGGCCAGCACTTCAGCCCGTAATTGCTACCGGCATGTGGGTATTTATGCCTATCGGGTAGCTGTGTTGAACCAGTTTGTGCAATGGCCACCCGCTGAACTTGAGGTGCAAGAGAAGCTTGAGCAGCTCAGGGCCTTGTATCACGGTATTCCTATCCACGTAGCAGTTTCCGCCGCGCGCATCCCTCCGGGTGTGGATACCGAAAAAGACCTCGAGGCAGTGCGTGCTCACATACGTGCTGACCCCGCAAAACCCGCAGGAGCAGCATAATGCCTGCGGGCTCAAACAGCAGCCGACAGGTGAAACTGCTGATGGTGTGCCTGGGCAATATCTGCCGCTCGCCCACTGCCCATGGCGTTATGGAAAAGCTTATAAAAGACAAAGGTTTGGAAGGAAGTATTCAAGTAGATTCCGCTGGTACCAGCACCTATCACATTGGCGAACGCCCCGACTCGCGATCGGTCGCAGCCGCTGCCAAACGGGGTTATGACCTGACCACCTTTCGGGCCCGCCAGGTTAGCCCTGCAGATTTTCAGGAGTTCGACTATATTCTGGCCATGGATCGACAAAACCTCCGTGAACTCCGCAAAGACTGCCCCGGGGCAGCCCATGGCAAGCTCAGCCTGTTACTGGATTACATCGATAATGAACACGATGCCGTGCCAGACCCGTATTACAGCGGACCTCATGGCTTTGAACTGGTGCTGGATCTGGTGGAAGCGGCCTGCAATGAGCTGCTGGAGCAGGTTTGCCAGGAGCATTTTACCGCCCATGGGGCGTCCTGAACTCATTGAACTGACCATCGACCTATGAATATCCAGGAAAACGTCAATCTGGCGTCGTTTAACAGCTTTGGTGTGGCCAGTCAGGCACGCCATTTCGGCACGGTAACCTCGGTTGCCGAGCTGGAATTTGCCCTGGATTTCGCGGAAAAACAGCGGCTCCCAGTGCATATTCTGGGCGGCGGCAGTAATACGCTGTTTGTGGCGGATTATCCGGGCCTGGTGTTACGTATCGCTATTGCCGGTATCGAGCCGCTGGAAGCGCCCGGGCAGCTACGCATCGGGGCGGGCGAGGAGTGGCATCACCTGGTTATGCATAGCTTGAAAAAAGAGCTATATGGTCTTGAAAATCTTGCATTAATTCCAGGCCTTTGTGGTGCGGCACCGATTCAGAATATTGGCGCGTACGGGGTGGAACTGGAACAGTTTTTTGTCAGTCTGGAAGCTTTCAATCTGGCGACCCGGGAGATAAAGACCTTCGATGATGACGCCTGCGAATTCGGCTATCGGGACAGCCTGTTCAAGCAGCCGGGCAATCCCTGGGTAGTGCTGTCCCTGACCCTGCAATTGCACACCGAGCCCGCGCCGGTACTCACTTATCCTGCGCTGGTTGAGGCCCTGGGCACCGCAACGCCGACACCCCAGCAGATATTCGATTCAGTGTGTGCCATTCGCTCCAGCAAGCTGCCAGATCCGGCCAAACTGGGCAATGCCGGCAGTTTCTTCAAGAATCCGGTGGTGTCACGAGACAAATACCAGTCCCTGAAGGCCGACCACCCGGATTTACCCTGCTATGACACCGAAGATGCCGATCTGGTGAAGCTACCGGCGGCATGGTTGCTGGATACCCTGGGCTGGAAAGGCCGTCAGCGCGGGTCGGCGGCAGTGCATGACCAGCATGCCCTGGTGCTGGTAAACCCGGGCGATGCCTCGGGTGAGGATATTCTGCTGCTGGCGCAGGAAATGAGCACCTCCGTGCTGGAAAAATTTGGCATCGCTCTCGTGCCGGAAGTACACCTCATTAGCGGTTGATCACCCACCATCCCGCGTTTCCAGTGGTATTTAGGAAAAGTGTGAGCCAGTTCATGTTTTGTTGACCCAAATTTGTTCCCCTAAGGTTCGTGTGTTACTTATTTAACATCTTTCGTGTGAAGGGCGACACAAAACGCCCAAAGAGCCTGCCATGAATAATTTCGAAACTGGTCACGAGCAAAGCAACAGCAAAATTTCCATCCTCCTGGTGGAAGACCAAACACTGGTCCGACAGGGCATCGCCCGCCTGCTGAATGATGAACCGGATATGGAAGTCATCGGTCAGATTTCCAGCGGTGAAGGTGCCCTTAAGTATATGGAGCAGCGCGGTGCCGATGCACAGCCCGATGTAGTGGTGATGGATGCCCGCATGAGTGGCATTGTCGGCATCGAGGCGGCCCGGCAAATGCTGGAGAAGTATCCCCAGACCCGCATTGTTGCAGTGTCATCCGTGGCTTCCGGCGTCATTCCTTCACAGATGCTGCGTGCAGGCGCCCAGGCCTTTGTGACCAAGAACGTTGACCGGGAAGAACTGATCAAGGCCATACACATGGTCAGCAAGGGACATCACTACGTGACACCTGAAGTGGCTGTACAACTGGCAACCGACCCGTTCAGCCAGGAAGGCCGCTCTATCTTCGACAAACTGTCGCGGCGCGAACTGCAGATTTCCCAATTATTGACTGACGGCAAGAAAGTCAGCCAGATTTCCACCTTGCTTAACCTGAGCCCGAAGACGGTATATAGCTATCGCTATCGCATATTCGAGAAGTTCGGTATCCGCAGTGATGTGGAACTCACCATACTCGCAGTGAAGCATGGTCTTGCCCATGATTCCGGTGATCACGCAGATCTGATGTATCTCGAACGCGCTGCCAGTTGAGCCACTGACCCGCATCGGCTAACCTGCACCTGACTCCATTGTCAGTCGTGCAGGACAATGCCCGCAAAAAAAGTTCCACCCAAGAAATCGAAAGCTGTTAAGCAGACTTCCTCCCCATCCGCATCGCGCAAAAAGCAGCCCGATGGGGATGGCGCACGCTTCGATCACAAGCATTTTCTCAAGAGTCTTACCAATCGCCCTGGCGTGTATCGCATGCTCGATGCGGACAACAAAGTGTTGTACGTGGGCAAAGCCCGTAACCTGAAAAACCGGGTGGGCAGTTATTTCCGCGCCAGCGGATTAACCACACGCACCATGGCCATGGTTGAGAAGATTGCCCACATCGAAGTTACTGTAACCAATAGCGACACCGAAGCCCTGTTACTCGAACAGAGTCTCATCAAATCCCACAAGCCGACTTATAACATTCAGCTTAGGGATGACAAATCCTACCCCTACATCCTGTTAACAGATAAAGACGAGTATCCGCGTCTGGCTTTTTATCGTGGCACGCGCAAACGAGCAGGGCGTTTCTTCGGGCCTTATCCAAGCGCGCATGCCACACGGGAAACCCTGGGCATACTGCAAAAAGTATTTCGTGTGCGCCAGTGCGAAGACAGTTATTTTCGTAATCGCACACGACCCTGTTTGCAGTATCAGATTGATCGCTGCACCGCACCTTGCGTTAACCTGATCTCGCCAGAAGAGTATGCGCAGGATGTGCGTTACTCCACGTTGTTTCTGCAGGGCAAGAGCGACGAGATTACCCGCGAACTAACCAGGCGCATGGAAAAGGCAGCGGCCAAGGAAGAGTTTGAAAAAGCCGCAGTAATTCGTGACCAGATTGTCGACCTGCGCCGCATCCAGGAGCAGCAGTTCGTTGCCAACCAGGGTGGTGATGCCGATGTGATTGCAGCCGCTATCGAGCAGCCCTATGTGTGTGTGCATATGATCTATGTGCGCTCGGGGCGCATCATCGGCAGCAAGCAATACTTCCCGCGTTTTCGACTGGCAGAAGATACCGGCGAGGTATTAAGCGCGTTTATTTCCCAGGCCTATCTGGGTGATGACAAGAGCGCCAACCTGCCAGCGGAAATCATCGTGCCGGAGAGGCTGAACAAGGAAGGCGAGGACGAAGAAGAATTAGAACAGGCACTTTCTTATGTGGCCAATCGCAAGATCAAACTTTCCACCCGGGTACGCGGGCATCGGGCCAAGTGGGTGCAACTGGCGCAAACCAATGCGCTGGAATCCCTGCAGGCTCATATTAGTAACAAACAGAATGCCCACAAGCGTTTCGAAAGCCTGCGGGGCGCCTTGAAACTGGAGGAACCGGCAGGGCGCATCGAGTGTTTCGATATCAGCCACACAGCAGGCGAGGGTACCGTGGCCTCTTGTGTAGTGTTTGATCGCAATGGGGCGGTAAAGAGTGACTACCGGCGCTTTAACATCAAGGATATCCAGGGTGGTGACGATTACGCCGCCATGGAACAGGTGCTTGACAGACGCTTTACACGGCTGACCAAGGAAGGCGCCAAGTTGCCGGATATATTGCTGATCGATGGTGGCAAGGGACAATTGAGCCAGGCGCAGAAGATCCTGGAGAAATTCCAGTTACCGGAATTGATCCTGCTGGGCATCGCCAAAGGCATCAGCCGCCGCGCCGGACAGGAAACCCTGTTCATGCGAGTTGGTAGCAGCAACCGTGAGATCGCGCTGCCGACCAATTCTCCTGCATTGCATCTGCTGCAGCAGGTGCGGGACGAAGCCCATCGCTTTGCCATCACCGGCCATCGCCAGCGGCGCAGCAAGGCGCGCAAACAGTCATTACTGGAAGAGATTCCGGGGCTGGGGCCAAAGCGCCGCCGCGAACTGCTCAAGCATTTTGGTGGTCAGCAACAGATCAGCAAGGCCAGTGCCGATGATATTGCCCGCGTGACTGGGATCAGCAAGAAATTGGCCGAAAACATATATGCGCACCTGCACAACGGGTAACATTCATCATTCTATTTATGTAGTCAGAGCAATAATAAAAGCCAAGTGAACTCAGCCAATTTAGTCACCTTAAGCCGCATCGCCCTTATCCCTGTAGTCATTGCCTGTTACTACTCAGGGCTGGCCCAGGCGCACCTGATTGCGGCTGTAATCTTTATCATCGCCAGCGTTACCGACTGGCTGGATGGTTATCTGGCCCGCAAACTGAACCAGACCTCGGCCTTTGGCGCCTTTCTCGATCCGGTGGCTGACAAGCTGCTGGTAGCCTGCATATTGATCATGCTCACAGCGGTGTACGAGAGCCTGCTGCTGGCCACAGCGATTATCATCACGCGTGAGCTGCTGGTGTCGGCTCTGCGGGAGTGGATGGCCTCCCAGGGGGAGCGAGATGTGGTGAAAGTGGCATTTATCGGCAAGCTCAAGACCACAGTGCAGATGATTGCCATCAGCGCCTTGTTGCTGGTGAGCGCCACTACGCCGGAGCTGCTCTGGCAACTGGGTTACTGGCTGATCATGCTGGCGGCGCTTTTGAGTATCTGGTCCATGATCGAGTACTTCAACAAGGCCCGCGGCATATTGTTCAAGGATTCCTGACGCGTGCAGTCAATGTGGGTGGAAACCCCCGTAAACACTGATAAATCCTTGACTTGGAGAGTTTTGGGATTAGAATAGGCGCCTCGTTTTAGCCCGGTGCCTGTATGACAGCGCATTAAGCCTGCTAAAATAGATCTCAAGCGGGAATAGCTCAGCTGGTAGAGCGCAACCTTGCCAAGGTTGAGGTCGCGAGTTCGAACCTCGTTTCCCGCTCCAATTTCTTTCTATACTCTCCACAATTACACCACCGCCTCACCAGATTGTCGCCAGCCACTGAAGCTGCGGCAGGAATTCTCTATAATCTGTGAGCGCGCCGGGTGCAGACATACCCCGCTTTAATTCTTTTCACATGGCTGCTGTACAATTATTAACCAATATCTTTTAACCAATATCTTTTAACCAATTTCTTTTGGCCAATGTCAGCCATGAAGTCGAGGACACAGTGAGCGATCTACTTAAAGCCAGCGATGACACCACCAGCAAAGACCAACCCTGCGATGGAGTGGCGCTAACCCTCACACCAAAGTCGAAAGACTTGGGTGGTTTTTCGGTGCGCCGTGCACTGCCATCAGCGCAACAGCGCAAGATTGGCCCCTGGATATTTTTTGACCATGCCGGCCCGGCCACATTCGAACCCGGCGACGGCGTGGATGTGCGTCCACACCCCCATATCAATCTGGCCACTGTGACTTATATGTTCGAGGGCCAGTTTCTGCACCAGGATTCCATCGGCAGTGTGCAGGTGATCAAACCGGGGGATATCAACCTCATGGTAGCGGGCAGGGGCATCGTACACTCCGAGCGTACGCCGGATGACTTGCGCGCCAGCGGCCATACCCTGCACGCACTGCAATTGTGGCTGGCGTTACCGGAGGAAGACGAAGAAATCTCCCCGGCCTTTTATCACTACCCTGCAGAGGATCTGCCAACCACGGAAGTGAATGGCGTTACTGTGCGCGTGATGATAGGTGCGGCCTACGGCCTTACCTCGCCGGTGAAGACCTTCGCCGAGACCCTGTATATCGAAGCCGACCTGAAAGCCGGCCAGAGCCTGGAATTACCAGTGGCCGAAGAACGTGGCCTGTATGTGGCAAAGGGGCAGGTCACAACAGCCGGCACGGCCATTGATGAATTCACACTGGCAGTGCTGAACGACAAGCCCGCAATCGTGATCGAGGCAAGAATCGACAGCCGCGTCGCACTGGTAGGCGGCGAAGCCCTGTCGGAGCGCTTTATCGAGTGGAATTTTGTCTCCAGCCGCAAGGAACGCATCGAACAGGCCAAGGCGGACTGGAAAGCAGGGCGTTTTGACAAAGTCCCCGGCGATGATGAGGAATTCATCCCGCTGCCGGAATAGGGGCCTGCGAACCAATAAAACCGTAGAAAAACATGCCCAAACCCGCATGTTTTGGTATAGTTCGCCCTCGCTCGAATCAGAGCATTTGCTAGAAAATTAAAGGCTGGGTGGCAGAGTGGTCATGCAGCGGACTGCAACTCCGTTAACGCCGGTTCGATTCCGACCCCAGCCTCCATTTCTCACCAGCAAAATCCATCCTGTTATGCCCAGGTGGTGAAATTGGTAGACACAAGGGACTTAAAATCCCTCGATCATTGCGATCGTGCCGGTTCGATCCCGGCCCTGGGCACCATCATCCGTTATTTCCTTGATAGAGAGACCACTGACAAGTGAGGTCTCGGTTTTAATTTGCCTACGCCCCACAAACCCGCTAAATTAGCGGAATTGCAAGACTGAACGTTTAAAAACCGAGCCTACAATGGCTCGCTTATTAACGAGGGGTCTCCCTGTACAAATGTTAGCCATACGGAATCTAGATAGTGCAAGGTTTTAGCGCAAAGGACATTGATTCTTTTGAATTGGAGTTAAGTAAATTAAATATCAAAGTACCTGCTAGAGGGGAAGGTAGAAAAACTGAACATTGTGAGCAATATCAGATTTACCACCAACTAAAGGGGCTATTTGAAGCTGGTAAAATCGAGTATCCAGCATCTTTGGTTAAGAGAGAAAGACCAGACTTCGTACTGATGCTCGGACAAAACATATGGGGCATCGAGACGACTGAAGTTGTTCACCCAGACTGGGCTAGGGCATCTACGCTTCCTGAATCGCAAAATGATGATTCTGTTTTAGACCCCTCTTTATTTAAGTGGGGAACCAAGAATAGAAGCCTCACCAAATTGAGAGAGATAGCATCGAAAGAAAAGCTTACTGGAACTGGATGGGCGGGAGATTCCGTCGAAATCGAATTCGCTCAATCGATTTATGACACCGTTTGTGCCAAACACTTGAAACTCATAGAAGGATACGAGAGGTTCCAAAAAGACTGTTTACTTATCTATCACAATCTTTCTCCACCAATCTTAGATTTTGATAGAGGTGCGGAACTTGCCTCAGAAGCATTGAATGGCTATTGGCAAGAGCAGGGATTTTCGATCGTAGTCGTTCACAAGAACAACAGTATTGGGTGCTATACGTAAAACCAGTTTGCGTGGATAGTACAAACTGATGGCTAACAATCAGTTCAATCAAGGACAAACTGCTGCGCAGTTTGCCCATTAACAAGGGCGTTAGGTGTAAAACAAGGTGTCGGAGTAGTTGGAAATCGACAATAATTGGTGTTGGTCAAAGCACTCCGCCCCCTTTGATTTTCTAGGTGTAAAAAGCGCGAAGGATTTGGCGATGAATCAATACCTGAAGATATTTTTAAGAGGCATCATTTTCGGATCTGGTGCAGTAGTTTCCATTGTAGCTACGTTATTGATCGCTACCTACTTCCTGAATTTGTTTGTTGTAAATTCAGGTTCCGCCAGTGATGAGTATGAACTATTGTAAGAATGGAATAGTTGGTCAGAGCAAGAAAAATTCGAGCAGGCGACTGCTATCGCTATCATCAGATTCAATGAAGGGCCTGATAATGAATATATTGCTTATGTCAGTGAAATCTATAAAAAAGATCCGTCAATCAATATCGAGTGGGAGGAAGGTGATCGGTATCCAGAAGAAAACTATTTTCGCTCCTCCTCAACAGCTACTTTCAGGTATGAGCGAGACGGAGTTATCGAAATGTTTACAGGTAACCCTGCAACTTTAAGAGGATCTGTATTTTTGTACGAAAACAGGGCGACTAGTCATAGAGACATGCCGCTCGATGTATTTATACAGAGATTTCAGGTGGCAAATGAATCAAATGGGTCGGGGTAGTTTGAATTTGACGATAATTGGTGTTGGTCAAAGTACTTCGACCGCTTTTTGATTCCTTTGATTCGCTCCAGGTATATGAAGTCGGCCCCTTCTTGGCATGAATAAAGCTTGGTTTAACAATGGGGCAGATGCCAAATTTTACTAAGTTATAAAGCTATTAGTGTCCCCTGGTGTTATTTAGCTACTCCATTGCATCAGGATGTATGTCGTAGTTTCCAACAGGGACTCCGGCTTGCACAAAACATTCTCTGAGTTTGCCACTACGAGCGAGCACACCTCCGAGTCCGTGTGCATCATACGGGTGCAATTTAATCTCGACACCTGGCACTCTTTGCATGTAAAGCGTGCGTTTTGCATCCCATTTATGATTGGCAGATGCATGCATGGAGTAACGAGTAGTGCCATTCCAAGTGGCTAACACTTTATCAAGATCGAAGTATTTTTTCGCTTGCATCGGTAGTTGATCAAATAGTTCAATCTGATCAGCCATCATTTTCGCCGCAGGGTCATGCATTGCGCTGATTGTTTCTTTTTTCAGATAAGGATAAGTCGAAAAAACTACTGCTGAATCTGCATTTAGCAGATGCGCGTACAACATAGCCGAATGACCCCCACCAGAGGTGCCAACACAGACCAGATATTTATGAGGAATCTCAGATATTTCCTCTTTGACGAATTGGAAGCAGGCATCGAAATCGACGAAGCGTGGAGGAAATCCACCAAGAGTTTTCAATCGGGATTTATCGTAGATAACAATCTTGCTGGCATTCCTGAACCCCGAATGATAGAAAAATTTACCAGCTTGCAAATGTAGCTTGCCAGCCCAACCAGTAAAAGCAAGAACTAACAGATCAGAGTTTTTAACGGATTTCTGATAATACTGGTAATCGAGAGCCATGGCTGTTGTGAGAGTATCAATTTGAGTGTAATAGTTTGTCATACAACTGAAAGAATGTCGCCATAGCAGTTCATCTGGGATGGTAATTGCATTACAGGCAGGGGAGTAATTTAAACAGATAAGAACAACCACGGAGGCCGAAAATGAAAAACATCGTGATTTGCTGCGACGGTACCGGCAATGAGTTTGGAGAAAATAATACCAATGTCGTGGAAACCTATGGCATCGCCAAAAAGACCGCCACGCAAACTGTGTTTTACGATCCCGGCGTCGGCACCGGTGACTGGGAATATTCCGACGGTCCGGGCAACGGCTCACTCAAGGCAAAGAAGGATCAGGCCACCGGGGAAGGGCTGCAGAACAATGTGAATGATGCCTATGCCTATCTGATGGAAACCTATGAGGAGAGCGACAAAATATTCCTCTTTGGCTTCAGCCGCGGTGCGTTCACCGTGCGTTCACTAGCGGGCATGTTGTACAAATGCGGCCTGCTGCGTGCTGACAACGACAATCTCGTGGGCTATGCCGCCAAGCTCTACAACACCCCGGGCAATATCAAAGTAGCCCATGAATTCAAGAAAACCTTCTCGCGCAAATGCCCAGTGCACTTCATCGGAGTCTGGGATACGGTGTCGTCACTGGTAATGAATGCTGGTAAAAGATGGCATAACTCCACATTGAATCCCGAGGCCAGCTACGGTTATCACGCCATGGCCATTGATGAAAAGCGCAAGGATTTTCCTCCCTGCCCGTGGAACGAAGATAATCTCGCGCCCAATCAGATCATAGAGCAGGTGTGGTTTGCCGGCGTGCATTCTGACGTAGGCGCCTGGTATGACGAGCGCGGCCTGTCCAATATTGCGCTGCACTGGATGATGAGCCGCGCCAAGCGCCATGGGCTCAAGATCGACACCGCAGAACTGAACAAGCGCAAGCCAGACCCCAATGACAAATTGCATAACTCCTACACAGGTATCTGGAAAATTCGCGGCACCCACAAGCGTCAAATTCCCGAGGGCGCGAAGATTCACGAGAGCGTTTTCATTCGCAAGCGCCGACCAACAAATAACTACAAGCCGAAGAATTTGCCGACACAATACGAAGTGGTGCAAACCTAGCCGTTAGCGCGGTGGCTAAGGGCTCCTTTGATTTTTGCCCCTAAAAGGCATATTGTCTGAAGCAATTCTAACTATAAATCCAGCCCCTCCTGGAGGTTGTCTATGCCTCGCTTCCCAAGTTCTGTTTGCACATTGTCTCTTTTCATCTGTGGCTTCGCGAGTTCAGTTGCCCTGGCGCAACGGCCCGATCTGGAAGGCACCTATACCAATAAGTCCCTCACCGGTTTGCAGCGCCCCCAGGGCGTCGAGACGCTGGTGGTCACGCCAGATCAGGCGCTTGTTATAGCTGCCAGCACGCCGATTGCAGGGATAGAAGGTGGCCTGGATGAAGGCGATGGGGTTAATGATGTGCCTGAGGAGGGCGCTGATGATTTTGGTGTGCGAGCCTATAACAATTTCTGGGTTGAGCCTGGTAATAACCTCGCGATGGTAAAAGGAGAATACCGGTCATCTTATATTGTTGATCCGCCCAATGGTCAGATACCGCGCCGGGACGATCCCCAATACGATTTTGACAGGGCGAACTTTGGCTCCCGCTATGCCACCGGTATCGCTGATTTCAGTGGGCCTGAAGCCTTCCCCAACTCCGAGCGCTGTCTGCTGGGATTCGGGAATAAAGCAGGCCCTGGCATGATGGGTGCACTGTACAACAATACTTATCAGATCATTCAGACTGACGATTACGTAATGATTCTGGTGGAAATGGTACATGATGCCCGCATTATTCCCATTCACGACACAGCCGAAGCGGCGCGTGCAAATCGTCGGCCCGCTGCCCACGAACCCTGGTTTGGCGATTCAGTGGGTTGGTATGAGGGCGATGAACTGGTTGTCGAAACCGTCAATATCAATCCATTACAGTTGAGCCAGAGCTCTGTCCCAATTACCGACGCAGGGCGCATCACTGAACGTTTCAGCCGCTACTCCGCAGGTGAAATTTTTTATCAGTTCACAGTGGAGGACAGCAATCTGTATACGCAGCCCTGGACCGCTGAATTGAGTTTCTACGCGACCGATGACAGGTTATACGAATATGCCTGCCATGAGGGCAACTATTCAATGCCAGGTTCTCTGGCCGGCGCGCGCACGCTGGAAGTGCGGGAAGAACTCGGGCTGGAATAAATATTGATGTTCAAACCTGGCGGCGCAGCGGCACTGCAATGATAAAAATCATTGCAGGCGTGTCTGGTGCTTGCGCGCCAGCGTTTCAATAGTGCTTTGCCAATCTATTCACCTCCGCAATTATTGGTTAGTTGTAATTATTAAGCGCCGCACTTGACTTATATCAAGCAAACCCCAACCCTTCATTGATTGCAGGTTCATACGGCCCCAAACTGAAGGTGTCATTAATTGATACCGGGGTTACGTAACATGTATTCAATATCTAATAGCAAACTGCCAGCGCTTGGTCTGTTGGGCGTGTTCGTAGTCACGGCTCTAGCCGCGTGTGGTGAACCAAGGCCACGCGACCAGGAAGTGCTGCGTCTGCCAATGAGTATTAACGAGGTAATGGCTTCGCTTATTAATCACTCGGCCGATCCAATCTGGCTGGCAGCATGGCGCAATCCCCAAAGCGAAGAAGACTGGCGTGAGTTGGAACATTTAGTGAGGCAACTTGAATTGGGTGGCGCATTAATCCAGATTCCCGGAACCGGGCCGGTAGATGAGCAGTGGACAGGTCGTCGGGAATGGCATGACTATGCAGTGCAACTGGAACAAGCGGCAGCACGAGCTGTTAATGCGGCCCGCAGTCAGGATGTGGAGTTGATCGCGCGCAGTGGCGATGAGATCGTCGATATCTGCGAGAGTTGCCACACTGACTACAAACCTGGGCTGCCTACCATGAATATCTATGGTGAACTGTCGCCCACGGCGGAAGACTTCAAGCGCTAAGACCGACAGGCAATCAGGGCGCGCCATTGGTTACTAATTTGCGGTGTCTCTGCTAAATTTGGTGGCTCCAGATACGCATGGAGCCACTTGAGCCAGTGTTAAAAATATTTTCTGTTTCGGCATTGATCTTCTTGCTGGCTGGCTGCTCCCCGGACGCCGAACTGGCTCCCTTTACCAGCGAAGGTTGCTCACTTTTCCCTGGCTCTTCTTCCATCAGCCAACAGGACTGGTGTGCCTGCTGCGTTGAACATGACAAGACGTACTGGCGCGGTGGAACCGAGGCGGAGAGGGAAGCTGCCGATGTGGCGCTGCGGGATTGTGTGCTGCAACGCACGAAAAATACTCCGCTCGCCAATGTCATGTATGAAGGGGTGAGGTTTGGCGGTAGCCCGTATTTCTACAACTGGTATCGCTGGGGCTATGGCTGGGGCTTCGAGCGCACCTATCAGGCACTTACTACTGAGGAAACTGCGCTGGCGCACTTAATGATGCAGGAGTACGAACAAGGCAATTCGGGATTTCAATGTGCAATTTGAAAACAATTGAGGGGGTAGCATGACCTTAACAAAACGTCAGCGACTTATTCGCTTCCTGGAGTTTCTGGTAATCGGCGTGGCCATGGGGCTCGTTGAGGATCTATTGGCGATCATGCTGGCAACGGATGCGGAAATTGAGCCGCAAGTGGTTTTGATTGTGCTGCTTGTGGCGATTCCCTTTGCAGCTTTGAGCGAACTGCTGGTTGATCACCCGAACTTCTGGGAGAAGCTAATGCCGCGACATTGGTTTCCACGTCACTGGGTGGAACCGCGGCATGCTAAAAAGGAAGGGATGTAAAAAGCACTGCAAAACTTTAAGATCGCGGTCGAGCCAATTCCGGTTGGTCCACTGCTGATTGGATTCTACCGACGTGACTCGTGTATTCTGGACTTCCTGAATAAAGAGAAAACTACAGGAGGCCGTAGTGACTGAATCACCACCCAATACTATCAAGCGCCCCCTGATAGTTCGTATTCTGTGCGCACTGGCCTGGCTCATGCTGATCTATATCGGTGTTAATTTTCTCGTTGGCGGTATCGTAGGAGGCATCGCTGGCGCCGGTGAAACCACGGCCGCCGCCGGTAGTGCTGCCGGTCAGCAAGCTGCCGAGGAGTTTTATAGCAACTATGGGGTGCTTGTTCTTGCGGGAATATTGATTGCCTTTGTGGGTCTGCTTATGAGCGGCAAGCTGCCAGGCACCGGGCAATACAAGCAGTTAAAGCGCAGTATGCCTGCCAATGCAGACCAGTCAGGCAGCAGTGACTAGGTACTCCACTAAACAGTTGCCAGGCTAAGTACAGGCTTGGCGAGTGTCGACCCTGTCAATGTGTTCGGTTAATGGCTGATGCTGATTTTCTCTATCAATATAGGTCGTATAAAGCTTGATCTATCGCAGCACCACACGAGTGTTTCAGACTTACTCTGGTAGGTGCTACTCAAACTTGTTTACTGGAAGGTTTTTATGAGATTTCTTACTTCGAAAATCCTGTACATGTTGGCCGTTACCGTCACATTGGCGTTACCCGTTGCGCTTCATGCACAGCAAGATCACAGCGCCCATTCCGCTGATCAGTCCCACCAGCATTCCAGCCCGCAACAGGGAGGTATGATGAATCATGAAGGTGGCGGTGGCATGATGAACCACGAAGGGGGGATGGATGGCATGATGGAACATATGCAGCATATGCATGCGCAGATGCATGCCGCTGACACTCAGTCTTCCGGGAATGTATTCAACAGTATTCAGCAAACCGTTGAGCAATTGCGTGCGGACCCCAACACTGACTGGAGTCAGGTAGATATTTCTGCACTGCAACAGCACCTGGTCGATATGGAAATGCTCAGTCTGTTTGCGTCGGTTGAAAGCCAGGATATCACCGGTGAGGCCAGGTTCATCGTCTCAGGACAGGGCCGGGTACTGGAAGCAATACAGCGAATGGTGCCTATGCACGCCGAGCAAATGAACAAAGAGTCCCAGTGGCAGTTCAATACCGAGGTCATGGCAAATGGTGTGGAGTTTACGGTTGTCTCGGCAATCGCTTCTGACACGGTTCAGATTCGTGCCTTGGAATCATGGGGCTGATGGTATTGGGAGAGCATCACGAGCAACACCATGCTGAAATGGCAGGTAGTGAAGAAGGGCATTCTGCTCATTCACACTAGATGTTATTGAGAATGGGTAGTGGTTGCTATGCAGTGTTTTGAAACACTTTGCCCTGGTTTTCTGCTGACTTCCTCTGCCAGTTGATCTGCATTAACGATACCTCAACCCTTGTGGTGAGTAGCTGCGCGCAATTTCGCATCAACGGGCAAAACTCGCTATTATCTCGGCTTCACATATCCCTGAAGCCTTAAGTCCTATGCCCACTATAATTCGAGCCGCACTATTACTCCTTTCATATCTGTTTACCACAAATATCGCCGCACAAAGCTGTGAGCCAGCCGACCTGGTTTTGCACAACACCACCATCTACACCGCCAACGATGCTCGGTGGACAGTAGAAGCTGTGGCAGTGATGGATGGACGTATCGTCGCTGTCGGTAGTAATGCCGACATAGCGCCTTACGCTTGTGGTGATGCCGAAGTGCTGGATATGAGTGGCGCTACCGTCTTTGCCGGTTTTACCGATAGTCACCAGCATCTGGAAGGGATAGGGCGCCGCACCAAGACCCTGAGCCTGTTTGGTATCCCCACGTTGCAGGAAACCGTTGCTGCCATCGAAGACTGGGCGGCAAACATACCTGCGGGAGAATGGGTGCAGGGTCGTGGCTGGATTGAACGAGAATGGACTGATGAGCGGCGCTTTCTCAATAAATACGACGTGGATCCGTTTACGCAAGATAAACCTCTGTTCATGCCCCGCGCCGATGGTGTATCTGCTCTGGTAAATTCCCGCGCACTGGAACTGGCTGGTATCACTCGCGACACACCAGACCCTGAAGGCGGGCGTTTTGATCGTGATCTGGACGGCACGCCTAACGGTTATGTTCTGGCCAATGCCATGAATGTATTCCGCGAACTTATTCCACCGGAAACCGATGCCTATTTGAAAGACAATTTACTTCGCGGCCTGCAAGCCAACGCAGCGATGGGATGGACCCAGACCCAGGATGCAGGGATGTCATATCGTTTGCTTGGACTGCTGCAGGAAATCCACGCGGAAGGCAACATGGATCATCGGGTGTATGTGGCCATACCGGTAGATGAAGCCGCAACCATGATCGAGCGGGGCAGGGAAGTAACGCCGGATAATATGATCGATGCCCGCGGCATCAAGGTATTCATTGATGGCACACTGGGCTCGCGTGGTGCTGCACTGCTGGAAAATTATTCTGACGCCGACCACAACGGTTTTATGAACCGCACGACCAAGGAAGAGTTGATGCCCATTCTCGATGCTGCCTTGCGGCAGGGTATTCAAATCGAAACCCATGTGATTGGTGATCGCGCTGTACGTTCCTTGCTGGACTGGTACGAAGAAGCCTATGACGCCGTGCCACGCGATGAGTGGGCAACTACCGATTTACGCTGGCGTATGGAACACGCGCAAATCATTCCACCGGTGGATCAGCAGCGTTTTGTTGAGCTTGGTGTGCTGCCTTCAATGCAACCAAGTCACGGTATCGGTGATTTGAATTTTGCACCTGACCGGCTGGGTCCGGATCGCCTGAGTTATGCCTATCCCTGGCAGCAATTGGTTGATAGGGGTTTGATGATTCTGGCCGGTTCTGATGCACCCGTAGAAGCCGGTGACCCACGTATCGAATTTTATGCTGCTGTGGCACGCAAGCGGCTGGATGGTACGTCCGGCCCGGGCTGGCATCCGGAGCTGGCGGTGTCACGGGAAACCGCTCTTAAAATGTTGACGATCTGGCCGGCCCACGGCGCGTTCCAGGAAAACATTCGTGGTTCGGTGGAAGTGGGCAAACTGGCGGACTTCACCGTATTCGACAGTGATCTGATGACGGTTCCCGAGATGGATATTCTGGACAGTGAAGTGGTAATGACTGTGGTGGGTGGTCAGATCACCTACCGAGCGCAGTAATGCGCCAAATTTCAATTACACCTTTGCTTCAGTGTACTTAACACATAAGATCAGTCAGGTTCGTAAATGGCTGATCATAGGAAAATAATAACAATGAATTGGGACGCAATTGGCGCTGTCGCTGAATTACTCGGAGCTATCGGCGTGATCGGTTCACTGGCTTATGTGGCGACTCAGGTGCGCGCCAGTGTGATAGCCTCAAAAGTGGAGTCCAAGCTGCGTATGACCGAGCAAATGGTCAACTATGCGGATCTATTAATAGCCGACCCGCAACTGCAAAAATTGATGATCGCCGGCCGCCGCGACTACGACGCGCTCTCCAAGGACGATCAGCTGCTGTTTTCAAATCTGGCCCTGAAAGCCTGTTGGTATCTGTCCTCAGGCTTTTTCATGCACCAGCATGATTCGATTACTGACGATGACTGGTTCGAGCTGAAATCCATTGCAGTTTACTGGGCGAGCAGTCCGGGTTTTCAGCAATGGTGGCGTAAACGCGGTAACCAGAGCTTTGCCGGCCCGTTTATTCAATTTATCGAACAGGAAATAGAGGCTGCAAATGCCCTTGCCGGGGCCGAACCAACCCCCGCTTGACCGGCACATGTAACCTTTTAATGCCTGGCTCGTCTAAATGGATAAGTACGACACAACCGGCTTATTCGAGGGCAAAACCCATGAAAAAACTCACCGCACCCCTGGTTTTACTTGTGGTTCTGACGGCTTATGTCACGAATGTGCATGCTGCCAGCACCAAGATGATCACTGAATCCTTCGATACCACTGGCCTGGAACGGCTGGAGCTGAATATCTCAATTGCCGAACTGGATATCGAAATCTATGAAGGCGATACCGTGGATGTTGAGATTCTGTTGGAAGGCGAGCGGCGGTTCTTCGGGTTTTCCCGCGAGGATGTGGATGATATCGATCTGGCACAGGATGTAATGGGTTCAGCGCTGTATCTGACTATAGAAGATCGTGATATCGAACAACACTGGCTCGTGCGGGTACCCGCCAAACTGGCTCTGGAAGTAGAACTGGGTGTCGGTGAAGTCTCAGTAGAGGGCGTTCGCAATGCACTGGATATGGAAGTCGGTGTGGGTGAAGTCCGGGTAAGCGTATTTGAAGAAGCCATCAATGAGATCTGGCTCGACGTCGGCGTCGGTGATGCCATATTCCGCGGCATGAATGAGCGTGTTGATAATGAGCGCAGCTTTATCAGCGACGGTGCTCGCTATTTTGGCCAGGGCGAACACAATATCCGCATTGACCTGGGTGTGGGAGAGGTTCGCGTACGCGGCGAATAATTCGCAGCCTGCTCGGGAGCTATCTATCCAGCGCCTCTTTATAGCTGGCGATCCAATCGTCTACAGTACGCTTGGTCGCCAGTTCTCCAATTAGTTCATAGGATATCTGCTCAATTTTCTTGAAACGGATACAACTCTTGCCCATATCCAGTTTCGTCTTTATGTGTTTTGGATATTCCTTCATAAACCAGTGCAGTAATTCCTGGTCTACATAAATCCCGAAGTGATAGAGCGCGATAAAATTCTTCTGTGAGGCGATACTCATGTAAGGCAGAGGTGTGTCTTTTGTGCAGTGATAGCCTTCAGGAAAAATGGCAAGCGGTACTACCCACGAGGGCGTATTGGTCATGACTTCCTGGAACCCTTCCGGCAGGTTATCGCGGATAACTTCACGCAGGCGCGTCATTGGTTCTTGCCGCTCGAGAGGCAAGGTCGAAATGTAATGTTCAACTGTATTGGCTGGGGTCATATCTATAAAGTGAGGCTTCAGAGCTTTGTGCTTTAACTTCTATAAATCTTAATCTAGCAGAAAATAACGACAGGTGAAGTTGCCAATTACCGGTAGCGATAAAAAAGGGCAGCGCCGGTGGCCCGGATCTGCCCTGTGATAGGCCTCAGTTTAAATAAACGCTATAAGAAGTTATTGGGCCAGATCATGGTGCGCCACATATGCGCTGTCGGGCTACCATCAAATCCCAAACCTTCCTTCGATTGCTTGAAGTTGCGCCCGATGATGTCGGTGAAATCATCCACATCGACCACCACGCCTTCCTCGAAAGAATACAAATCATTCAGCGTGATCAAGCGTGAGGTCATATACCATTTATGATTACGCGCCTCTTCGTGTGCCTGCACGATGTAGGGCTCAGGTTTGTAGTCTTCACCGAAAAAACGGATATAGGCTTCGGGATATTCGTAACCCACAGACTCGTCAGGGAAGAAACGCAAAGCCTGGTGGGCCTGAATGGCCCAGCTTATTTCTTCATCAACGTAGGGCTTGATCAGTTGGGCACACCAGTAGCCGTGATCCGTGCGCATCAGGTTGGATACGCAAATGTCATGCAGCAGACAGGCCAGTACGACTTTCTCTTCCATGCCGTTGATCATGGCAAGGCGCGCGCTCTGCAGCACGTGATTGGCCGGGGCAAAGCGCAATTTGAAGAAATCTATCAGCGTGGGCGCTGCGGGCATTTCCGGCAGCCTCGGATCGTCATGCATGTAGTAGGGGCGTGTATCCCCGGGAATTGGATCTGGTGTAGGCTCGATGTTGCACATCCAGGGCGTGGCAATGCGCTTGTCGAGTTCCACTGCCATGGCTTCTTCCAGGGCATCGGCTTTTTGGGAAAGCGTGGCTGAGCCAGCTATTGAGGCGAGCGTGGCTGCGCTCATATTGCTGAGGAATTTACGACGGTCCATATTATTCTCCTCGGATTATTCGTAATTTGTGTCAGGAGTAAGGACCGGTGCGCGGGACTGCAGAACAGGGCACCGACACCTCTAGATGTATCACAGCCGGGAAGTAACCTCTAGCCTTTTTGCTGCCTGCCGTTATGATTAGGGAGGTCGCAATTTCGCTTGCAGCCACGGTATTTCGGCCGTTGCAGGTGATTTGAGTGAATCTGACACTATAACGGGCCGGTAACCGCCAGCCGATTGAAGCAGGGCGCAATATGTACGAACCCAATTGGATGTCGGTGATTCCGCCGTTGTTGGCCATTGTGCTGGCTATAGTCAGTCGCCAGGTTATTTTGTCGCTCGGTATCGGTATCTGGGTCGGCTTCGTAATACTCGAGTCAGTGAATCCCATTAGCGGCCTGGGTCTGGGTATCGAGGGAATCGTAGCGGTATTCAGTGATGCCGGGGATACCCGGGTGCTGATCTTTACGCTGATTATTGGTGGCCTGATTGCCACGATCGAAAAGGTCGGGGGTGTCAGGGGCTTTATCCGCATGCTGGAGGGGCGTAACTGGGTCGACGGGCCGCAGAAAGCCCAGTGGCTGGCATGGGTGACAGGACTGGTAATCTTTATCGAGTCCAATATCACGTTGCTGGTGGCGGGCTCTATCTCCCGCCCCTTATTCGATCGCTACAAACTGGCGCGGGAAAAACTGGCTTATCTCATCGATTCCACTTCGGCGCCGGTTTGCATCATGATTCCGCTTAATGCCTGGGGAGCAGTAGTCATTGGTTTGCTGACCTCCTCAGAAATTAAAAATCCCATCGGCGTGTTTATTACCGCTATCCCGTTTAATTTTTACCCCATTGCCGCGATTCTGTTCAGCGCATTTGTCATCTGGCGCAAGTTTGATATCGGGCCGATGAAAACTGCGCAGCAGCGCACGGAGCAGGGCGAGTTACTCTGGCCTAACGCTACACCTATGGTTGACCCTTCCATCATAAGCCAGGATACAGAAGCTACTACTGAGGACCGTGCCAGCTTCATGGTATTGCCAATTGTCGTGATGGTGCTGTCCATGCCATTCAGTCTCTATGTCACTGGCGATGGTGATATCAGTGCGGGCTCAGGCTCCACATCGGTGCTATGGGCCGTGTTGTTGGCACTGCTCACGTCATGGATTCTGGTATTGCTTAACAGGCGCTTGTCGCTGGAAGGCCTGATGCAGACTTTTCTCAAGGGGGCAGGCGGGTTATTGCCAGTGGCGACTATTCTCCTGTTCGCGCTGGCACTCGGTGATGTTGCCAATGCGCTGGGCACCGGAGTTTATGTAGCGCAATTGGCGCAGGAAACTATTCCAGCGGCACTGTTACTACCGCTGCTGTTTCTTATTTCGTCAGTGATCGCGTTTTCCATCGGCAGCAGTTGGGGCACATTCGCCATCATGATCCCGTTGGCCATGCAGATAGTTATAGCGCTGGATTATCCGCCATCGCTATTTCTTGCGGCGGTGTTGTCCGGTTCAGTGTTTGGAGATCACGCCTCACCCATTAGTGATACCACAGTAGTGTCATCCATGGCTTCGGCAACTGACCATATAGATCATGTTAGAACGCAATTACCCTACGCCCTAATCGCGGCCGGTATGGCCACGATAGCATTTTTTATAGTGGGACTGATTGGACTGTAACTGGTCTGCAGAACCTGCCGGCAGGGGGAGCGGTGGGTGCTTAATCTTCCCGATCGAGTGCTTCGTTACCGGACATGCTGCGAATCTCGGTAATTGGCATCATCTGTACCTGCTCGTATTTTTCTGCAATGACGCCATCTGGCATCATGCTACCAAGGCTGGCGTAAGTATCAGTGACAAAAACCGATTCGCCATTGTTGGCGAGGCGGGTGATACCAAAGCCGATATCATTCCGATTTTTCCCAGGTATCTGGTTCAACATGGATTTGGTTGCCCAGATACTGCCGCCACGAGCGAAATCGCTAAGCCGTGAAGCGTGATTTATGGTCTCGCCCAATACGGTAAATTCAACGTGTCCTGCGGCGTGATAACTGCCAAACCACTCCTGCCCAACATTGAGTCCGATATTCAAGAACAGATCGCTAAACCATCCCTTGCGAGCCTGCCAGCGTTGCGTGATCTTGCGCATCATTTGCTTCAGTTCAAGTGAGCAGGCGATGGCATTCAAGCGATAGTCACAATCAGGCTGTGGAAAGAAGTAATACACCATACCGTCGCCCACATGCTTGCCATAAGTGCCATAGTATTTACGAAACACAGATTCACTTTCCTGCCAGATATTATTGATCAACTCAAAATATTCTTCGGCAGGCAGTTCAGAACAGATACGTGTGGAATTCTGTAAGTCTGCGACCATTACGGCCACATCAGTCAAATGCGGTTTACGCTTCTTCATCAATTCATTGATAACGAAATTGCGCTTGCTGAGGAAATCCAGCAGGTAGTCGGATTCCAGATTCACCGGGCTATAGGTAAAAAAGATACCCTCACGATAGAAACACACATACAGATCCGCAGGCTGGGGATTGCCTTCGGCATCGTCCAGCATGATCGGGAAATGAGTCATCGGCTCTTTGCCTAGCGGTTCGGCCTGGTTGTAGATGTCTTTCAGGAAGCCCAGTTGTTCGCTGGACAGTGATGAATAGATTTTTATCAGCGTTTGCTGGGTCAGGCGTTTTTTGCCCGCGGTGAGATGTGGCAGGAGTAATTCGCGCAGTTTGTCGCTGTTTTCTGCAGATTTTTCACTCAGTAACAGCTTGATGAGGTTGCGGGCTTCCAGGTTGCCGGGAAGGTCATCGCTATAGTGAAAAACCTGTTGCGCCGCCTTGTCATTCCACCAGATCAGTTCAAAGTTGTTATTGACCATATAGGCAGGAGCGGGGAGATTGTCGATTGATTCGTCCCAGGTGATGTTCTGGTCAGAAAAGTTGGTGAGCGATCCCTGCTCACCAGCCGAGGAAACTTTGTCGTCGTTGTTCTGCTTGCCTAATTCCTTTGCGATCTGGGCCATACTCAGCCCCTCCTTTTTGAGTGCCTGCACTTTTTGAATGATGTCCACAGCTTCGTCATCGAAATAACCCAGCCGGGTAGCACGGGCCTCGTCGCCAGCAGGGGTGCGTACGACGGGATTAGGCAGTATGCCAAGCCCCACATAGTTGTTTAATGTGGCTCTGGAAATTCCTGTAATTTCAACAAGTTGCTTGCTATTTATCATGTTCTTTTTGGGTCATTAGTGACACAAGATTTAGGCAGTATAATTAGACAGCCTTGTACAGTCAACAGTATATTTAGACAGTATATTTGGGTGGTTTGACCGGTGGCCTGGCGGTGCAAAATTGAGTGGTAAAAGAGGGCTGGATATTTGCTAAAGTTAGCGCTGCAACCAAGGCAGGATTAGACCCTATGAATTTCAAGCGCATTGGCGTTGAAGAAGCACGAAATTTAATCAGTGCGAGTACTGACAAACCCGTTCAGATAGTGGATATCAGGGACGACGCTTCGTTTGCGGCAGGCCATATCGAGACGGCAACGCACCTGCATGGGAGCAACGTGCAGGAATTCGTCGATGACGCGGATCCCGAGGCGCCCTTGCTGGTGTATTGCTATCACGGCAATATGAGTCAGAGCGCAGCGGCTTATTTCGCCGACCAGGGCTTTGCCGAAGCCTATAGTCTGGATGGGGGTTATGAGGCCTGGGCTCAAGATAAAGATTGAAATAACAATAAAATAGGATGTATACCTACTTTAACTTCTCATCTTCTGCAGCACGTAAATCAGCCTTCTCGAAGATCCGTTTGGCAGTCATGAGCCCCACCATATAGATCAGGGTCAGCATCGCCCAGGCAAAGATCTCAAAAGGCCACAGGGCGTGTGATTGGGGATCGATGGCCCTGGTCAGGATGATGAGGGCGACCCACAGCAGCAATACGATAAACGGCAGCAAGGCGCCCAGACGCCAGGCGCCCTGCCACTGACGCGCAGCCGCAAGCGGCAATGCGCCGCTGGAAGCAGCAGCGACCAGCACAATCAGTGCAATGACGAGATCCCATAGCCAGTTTGCCGGCTCGGCCTCAGCGCCGAAGACCGCTGCAGGTATAAACGCCAGAATGGTCAAAAAATAACCAATTCGGCGGCGAAAAATGTGGCGGGCTGGCTGACTCATTGATGGCTCAATCCTTGCTGTGTTCTTGGCATGCTGCAGTATTTGTAATTTGTACAGGTGTGTAGCGCTGCCGGGTTGCGTCGCTTGGTGGTATCAGGAGGACGCGGTGGCTGATTAAAACAGAGCCGCTCGCTCTGATAAAGGCCTCGAGGCCCATTACGACACATTCTGCAACCACAATCGATATAGGGACAGAGTACAATAGCCCGCAATTTCGGGTCATAAGGCGCCAGCAGCAGGCCAAAATCAGTGAAATAGGCCATTACTGGCCTTAAATGCGTTTTTAAGAGGTAGGAAAGCAGTGTCACAGGACAGAATCAGGAAAGCCTATGAGAATGGAGTGGAACTGAATTATCAGCTCTACAATGGTTTGTTTCTCACATTGCCCCTTGATGCGGTTGAGCAAACCGGCCTGTTACTGCCCCTGCTTGAAGAGGATTGTCACAAGGGCCTGGCGGACGGGCTGGATCCCCAGCAGATTATCGAATCGTTCTTTGACTCACAGCGCCCGGACCTGGATGAGTTGGGCAGGGTACAGTTCCTGTTCAAGGTTATTCAGTACGTTGAGCGGCAGATCGTGCTCGTGGATGCTCTCGAAGACGCCTCTTACAGCGCCATTCACGATGTTGACGCAGCCAATCAACTTCGCAAGCTAACCGAGCGGGTCAGTGTGGATGGTTTGCGCAGCAAGCTTGCTGCCTTGCTGGAAGAGTTCAGCGCAAGGGTAATTTTAACCGCACACCCTACGCAGTTTTACCCAGGGCCGGTGCTGGCCATCATAACTGACCTGACCGATGCCATTCGAAACAAGGATACTGAAGCGGCGCGTACGCTGTTGCAGCAGCTTGGTAATACGCCATTTTTCAACAAGGAAAAACCAACCCCACTGGATGAAGCCGCCAATCTGAGTTGGTACCTGGGCAATATCTTCTATCCGGCTATCAGCACTATCAGCGATAGCCTTTCGGATTTTTTCGACAACAACGTGGCGCTCAACCCCACGTTACTCAGCGTCGGGTTCTGGCCCGGTGGTGATAGAGATGGCAATCCACTGGTTTCCAGTGCGACCACATTGCGTGTGGCGGCCAAGTTACGGGCGCGGATCATCGAGTGTTATCACCGGGATATTCGTCGTCTCAAGAGACGCTTGAGCTTTGCCGGTGTGTATGAAGAACTGGAAGCTGTCGAGCGTAAACTCAATGGCGAAATAATTAATGAGACAGATGCGGCTTTTGAAGATGTCAGCGAGCTGCTGAGTGTACTGGAAACTGTAGAGAAGCGTGTCGCTGAGTCCTATCAAGGGCTGTTTCTTGATCAACTCATTTCCTTCAAGCGGCGCGTCCAGGCATTTGGCTTCTACTTTGCCAGTCTGGATATCCGCCAGGATTCGCGCGTATTGTCGGGTGTGCTGGACGCAATTCAACAGGCACGGCCTGAGTTGTTCCCGGAAGACTTTGCTTCTCTGGATGAGCAGTCGCGCAGTGCTGCATTGTTCGCTTTAAAGGGTGACCTGACGCCTGATGATTTCTCAGACGAGCTTGTCAAAGACACGCTTGGGTCGATGCAGGCCATGCGCGCCATACAGGCCAGTAATGGGGAGCGCGGTTGTCACCGGTACATCATCAGCAATTGCCGGGGTGCGGCCGATGTGGCGAACCTGGTTGGGCTGTTTCGCCTGTCTGGTTGGCATGACGCACCGCTGTCGGTAGAGCTGGTGCCTTTGTTTGAAACCATCAGCGACCTGGCCGGTGGTGGCGCCAGTATGCGCAAGCTGTACAGCATGCCGGCCTACGCATCGCACCTGAAGGCACGCGGTGGTCACCAGACCGTGATGCTGGGCTTTTCTGATGGTACCAAGGATGGTGGTTACCTGATGGCGAACTGGGCCATCTATCGCGCCAAGGAAGACATCACCGCTGAGTCCCGCGCTTCCAAAATTGAAGTCAGCTTCTTCGACGGTCGTGGTGGCCCGCCCGGTCGCGGCGGTGGTAATACTTATGAGTTTTATGCAGCGCTGGGTAAACAGATCGAATCCAACCAGATACAGATCACAGTACAGGGTCAAACTATCAGTTCGTTTTATGGCACGATGGATGCCGCATTACATAATCTCCGGCAGCTATTGGCCGCAGGACTGGAAAACAATCTTTACGATCGTCCTGCGCGTGAATTAAATGATGAGCAACGTGCGCTAATCGAACAAATGGGTGAGCTGAGTTATGCAAAGTATCAGGCATTCAAGGCGCATCCTTTATTTTTACCTTACCTGGAACAGATGAGTACGCTGCATTACTACAGCATGTCGAATATCGCCAGTCGCCCTTCCAAGCGTGGTGGTAGCAGTGAGTTGAAGTTTGAGGATTTGCGCGCCATACCTTTCGTTGGGGCCTGGGGTCAGCTACACCAGAATGTTCCGGGTTTTTATGGATTGGGATCTGCACTCAAGGCACTGGAAGACGAGGGCAGGCTGGCAGAGTGCCAGGCCTTGTATCAGGATTCGCTGTTCTTTCGGGCGCTGTTGAACAATAGCATGCAGAGCATGAGCAAGGCCAATTTCGATTTAACCCGTTACATGGCAAAGCATGAAACCTTCGGCGAGTTCTGGCAGCAGATTCATGATGAATATGTTCTGAGTCGGGATATGGCACTGAAGGTGTCAGGTCAAACAGTATTGCTTGAAGACAGCCCGCGTAGTCGCCTGAGTATTAATCTGCGACAGCGCGTAGTACTGCCACTCCTGATTATTCAACAATATGCCATGATGAAGTTGAATGAACTTGCGGACGACGATGCTGCAGATGACGCAAGCATCGCACGTTACGAAAAAATGGTGATCCGCAGCATGTTCGGCAACATCAATGCCTCGCGCAACTCTGCTTGATTAACTGTGCCTGATAAACCTCAGTGTTTGGTGTCAGGCAACCAGATATCAGCATAGCTGTAGGCTTCCACGAGATCCCTGTCGATCACATCGTCTTTCTGACCCATAGCGCTCAACGCGCGCTGGGCGCCGAACAATGACCAAATATTGTGCGGATGCTCGCGCAGATCCTGACGGTATTCGGCCAGTGCATTATCATAGGCACCTAGCTGCATGTAAGCCGCACCCAGCCAGTGTCGCGGTGAGAAGGGCAGTGGCTCAGGTTCGTCGTAGCCGAGATTGTCATAAAAATCTGTGGCCTTGCGAAATGCCGCAGCAGCGGCTTCCAGATTGCCTTCTTCCCAGGCGATCTCACCTTCGAGAATGCCGGCCATCGTACCGATAATGTCTTTGCCATCATGGAACCGAAAGCGTGCTGTGGTTGTCGCGGTCAACTCATCGAGCGCTTCCTGGGTGGCCTTCGCTGAATCCACATCGCCTGTTTTCAGTGCCGCATAGCCACGCGAGAAATCATACATACTGCGATTGATCTCGCCGTTGGGCGCATCGTCCAGTTCCAGCACTTCATCGAAGCGTCCGAAGCGGGTAAGCGCCATGGCGAGCATGGCCGTATTGCTGTTGATCTTGGCCAGATCCTTGGCGGCCTGAATGGCTGAAGCACTTTCTCCTCCCATACTGGCGGCGTAGTAAAGCATGGTCAGGTTATGGGTAGGGTAGATAGCAAAGCCCTGGCCGATTGCGGCTTTCTGGTCAGAGTGCCAGGCAATCGTATTGGAGCGCACGGCATCGTGCCACAGGCCCATTTCGTTCCACGTATGGCTGGGCATATGGTTAATGTGGCTGGCTCCAGGAATTGAATCACCAAGATAACGTGCGCAGGGTGCTGCCATCTCTGGTTTGGGTGTGGATTCAGTAGCGTGTACCAGTAAATGGCAGGCGCCCGGGTGACGAATATCTTTTTCCAGCACACTCAATAAAACGTTATGCAGGCGCGTGACGTTGGGATCGTCCAGTGAGCGATAGCCGCGACGTTCTTCCAGCAGGAACAGTGCATCCCCATACAGGGTGACGATGTCGAGATCATCCGGGTATTTTGCTGCGACTTCTGCCATGGCTTCAGCATAAGCTTCGTCCTGGGGGCGGCGATTTTCCGGATCATAGTCTTCGATGTAGCGATTGGAGATTGCGCGGATAAGATCGGCTTCTTTTTCGGTGGCGCTATCGATGCGGGCCATTGCCTGTTCCATGGCGTAATACGCGCGCGGTGCATTGGCGGTGGTCATTGCGCCGTTGAGATATGACCCAAAACTCCAGGCTTCGCCCCACCAGCAGATGGCACAATCCGGATCCTCCAGTCGTGAACGCTGGAAAGAGCGCTGTGCATCTTCGGTGGCGAAGGAATACATGAGCTGGAACCCCTGGTCGAAATACGCCTGAGCAGCCTCATTGTCGCTGGAAATAGGATAGTGCAGATCACCCAGCACATCGAGATACAAGTCCATCGGTTCATTGAAGGAATCAGGGTATGTGATTTCTTGTGCCGACAACATCGGTATCATAGAGCCTAACAAGGCATATAGGGAGAAAAGCTTTACAAACTGCATGGAAATCTCCTTCATCAAATAATTACTACATACTGAATTCAACAGGTGCATTGGGGCCGAGTGGGATGCCAAGAACAACCCATATAATCGTGAGCGCTATACCACTGATGAGCAGCAACATTGAATACGGCAGCATGGTGGCTGCCAGACTGCCCAGCCCAAAATCTTTCTGCCAGCGTTGACAGAAAATCAGTATCAGCGGGAAGTAAGGCATTAGCGGAGTAATGATATTGGTTGCACCATCGCCGACACGATAAGCAGCTGTGCTCATTTCCGGGCTAATACCGATGAGCATAAGCATGGGAACAAGGACCGGTGCCATCAGCGCCCACTTGGCACTGGCGGAGCCAATGAACAGATTTACGGTTGCGCCAAACAGAATAATCAACGCCATGAGCGCTGCATCGGGGAGGTTTGAGCCTTCCAGTATCGCCGCACCATTAATGGCGATGATGAGTCCGAGGTTGGACCAGTTAAACATGGCAACGAAATGCGCAGCTGCGAAGGCCAGCACGAGATAGTAGGCCAGATCTCCCATGGCACCGCTCATCATTTTGACGACATCGCGGTGATTATCCACGGATCCGGCGGCTGTACCGTAAGCGATGCCGGCACTGAGGAAGAGAATAAAAAATCCGGCAACCAGAGACTGAAACAGCGGATTAAAGCGCGCCTCGGGCGCCGCGGTTTCATCAATTAACGGTGTGCCAGGGCCGATAGTCAGGAAGACCCAGAGGACTACGATTCCCAGCGCTGCCCAACCAGCTCTGCCAAGACCTTTGAGCTCGGCCTCTGTTAATCGGGTATCGGGATCTTTGATTACTCCGGCCGTCGTGCTTTCCGCATCGCCGGGCTTAATTGGCGCGAGCCGCGGCTCGATAATCTTGTCGGTTACATACCAGATCACTGGCAGGAACACGAAGGTCATGGCAATGATGAAATACGCGTTGCCGGCAATATTGGCATCCCAGGTGGGCAGAATTGTTTCCGCTGCGGCTTCGGTGATGCCGAACAACAAGGCATCGAGCTGGCCGGGCAAAAGATTGGCGGAGAAGCCGCCGGATACCCCGGCAAAGCCCGCAGCGATCCCGGCGATGGGATGGCGACCAGCAGCGGCGAAAATCACACCTGCAAGCGGAATGAGCACGACATAGGCGGCATCAGCAGCGAGATTGCCGAGCATACCAATCAGTGCGACTGCAGGGGTCAGCAGGAATTTTGGAGCCTGGGATACGGCGCCACTCATGGCGGCGGCAAACAAGCCGGAACGCTCAGCCACACCAGCACCCAACATCACTACAAGTACATAGCCCAGAGGATGGAAGCCCGTGAACGTTGCTGGCATTTCCACCAGCAGGCGCTGGATATTGGCAGCAGATAACAGGCTCTCGGCGCTCACAATGACTGGATTGCCATTGGCATCGAGCTGCGTTGGATGGGGTGCACTCACGCCGGCCAGCGCGCACACCACACTGATGACCATTACGGTGACAATACACCAGAGAAAGATCACTACAGGGTCGGGCAGCTTGTTACCAGAGCGCTCTATCCAGGCAAGGATGCCGCGCATTTCACTGGGAGTGGGGTGGTAGGTTTTGGAATCGCTCATTTCTTGATATTTGTCTCTGAATTTATTCTTGTTGCGACTTAATCTACCTCAGTAAACGATAAAATGCCCGCACATCGTCCAGATACAACCGGGGTTGCTCAAGCGCGGCAAAATGCCCGCCCTCAGGCATCATGCTCCAGTGTCGTATGTCATAGGCTTGTTCGGCCCAGGCTCTGGGCGTGATAAAAATCTCCGCCGGAAATACCGCAGCGCCCGTAGGCACATCGATGTAGCCGATGGGCTTTTGCAGTGGTGTGTTACGACTCTCGTAGTAGATACGCGTTGAGGATGTAATGGTCTCGGTAAACCAGTAGATCGCAATGTTGGTGAGCAACTGATCTTTACTGAAGTAGTCATCGAGGTCACCGTCTGCGCCCTGGGGCATATCGGTCCAGCCGTGAAACTTCTCTACGATCCAGGCCGCTAATCCGGCAGGCGAGTCGTTCAATCCCACGCCCAGGCTCTGGGGCTTGGTGCCCTGAATCTGCTGATAGGCTCGTTCATCAGCCATAAACGCGCCACGGGCTTCGCGCAGGCTGCGCTCAGTGTCGGTCAGATTGTCTCGTGCTTCCTCGTCATCGGGCGTGGACGCCAGAATCATATTGGAATGCAAGCCGATAAGCCGTTCAGGGAAGTGATTTGCGAGGTAGCGGTTGATGATCGCACCCCAGTCGCCGCCAGCCAGGGCATAACGTTCATAACCCAGTTGCGCCATAAGGTCGGCAAGTACCAGCGCAATCTTTTCCGGGCTGTAACCGGTGGTTTCCGGAATACCGGAAAATCCGAAACCCGGCAATGAAGGTGCAATGAGATGAAAGCTGTCAGATGCATCACCACCATGCGCTGCCGGGTCAGTCAAAGGACCTATGATCTTGTGGAACTCACTCACTGATCCTGGCCAGCCGTGCACGAGCAAGAGTGGAATAGCATCGGGATTGGGGGAGCGCTGGTGAATAAAATGCATTTCGATCTCGCCCACAGGCATCGTGAACTGATCGAACTGGTTGAGCATGGCTTCCTGGGCGCGCCAGTCGAACTGGTTTTCCCAATAATCCAATAGCTCCGCCAGGTAAGTCGATTCGGTGCCGTATTGCCAGTCGGTGCCCGGAATCTGATCCGGCAAGCGCCGCATGGACAGTCGCTGTTGTAAATCAGCGATAGCACTGTCCGGGATAGCAATGGTAAATGGTGTGGGTGTCACGGCAGAGTCAGGCGATTGGGCCCGCAGTGGCAGCGCAGCGCTCAAGATAATTAGTATGCCGAATAGCGGAACTGCGCGTCTTGTTACTGCATGCATGCCTGGCTTCCCCTTTGATTGTGTAATGCTTTACTGCCAAGCGGATAATACCTCAGACAGAATCTCCAGAGCCTGATTCACTTCCGCCTCGTTCACTGTCAATGGCGGTAGCAAGCGCACGCTATTGCGGCCAGCCTTGACGACCAGCATGCCGGCAGCTTGCAGACGCTTGTTCAGTTCAGCTGCGTCGCTATTGCACATCAGGCCTACCATGAGTCCCAGGCCCTGGACCGACTGCAAATGCGGTGATTGTTCAACGAGCGCAGCCAGCCCTGAGTGCAACTGTGCGGCGCGCGCGTTCACATTGTCCAAAAATCCCGGGCTGGTGACTTCATCCAGTACGGCGTTGGCAACTGCCATCGCCAGTGGGTTTCCACCAAATGTGCTGCCGTGACTGCCTGCAGTCATGGGGCTGGCAAATTTTTCTGTAGTCAGACAGGCGCCAACCGGAAATCCGCCACCGAGACCCTTGGCACTGGCCAGCACATCCGGGCTAATGCCCATTTGCTGATAGGCGTACAGCGTGCCACTGCGCCCAATACCGCATTGGACTTCGTCGAGCATCAACGCCAGGTCATTGTCATCGCAGAGTTGGCGTAGCTGTCCCATGAATTCTTCAGAGGCCACCCGAATGCCGCCTTCACCTTGCACAGGCTCAATGATAATGCCGGCGGTTTCGACAGTAATTGCCCGCCTCACTGCATCGATGTCACCCCAGGGCGCCTGGTCGAAGCCACTATCGCCCACCAGAAAGCCATCTGTGTGTGTGGGATTGGCAGCAGCAGCAATCGGGGCGAGGGTGCGACCATGAAACGCCTCACCCAGCGCGATAATGCGCTTGCGTTGATGATTGCCCTGGGCATGCTGATAGCGACGGATGAGTTTGAATCCGGCTTCCACTGCCTCAGTACCCGAATTACAGAAAAACACCCGATCGGCGAACGTAAGCTGGGCCAGTCGGGCCGCAAGTTTTTCGCTTTGGGGGATGCGATACAGGTTTGAAGTATGCCAGACCTTGTGGGCCTGATCATTGAGCGCCTTGATTAGTGCCGGATGACAATGCCCGAGCGAGTTGACGGCTATGCCGGCGCCAAAATCCAGATAGCGCTCCCCAGCGTTGGTATAAAGATAAGTGCCTTCACCATGGTCAAACTCCAGTTCCGGAGCGCCATAGTTCTGCATGAGATAGGATATCATTATATGAAGTAATCAGGTTAATACGGCTGTGAGCCTTGACTCGGCGGCATCATGCCCCAATGCTCAATACTATTCAATAGAACCTCCCAGTAGACCAACAAGAGACCACCAGGAGGCCAACAGGAGACGAACATGCTTTTCGGCGCAACCACCCGACCTCTCGCAATTCCCGCAGCAGATGATGCCATTCCGGATCGCGCTGAGGTTATGCGGTTCTCCCCGCAACATTTTGTAAATGGTAATCCCATCGTAGACCCGGTTCCTGAGCATATCCAGAAAGCTGTGTTTGGCATGGGGTGTTTCTGGGGTGCAGAGCGTCTGTTCTGGGAACTGCCTGGCGTGTTCAGTACGGCTGCAGGATATGCCGGAGGCATTACTGCCAACCCTACCTATGAAGATGTGTGTAGCGGCATGACCGGACATACGGAAGTGGTTCTGGTTTACTTTGACCCAGATAAGATAAGTTATGGTGAATTACTGAAAGCCTTTTGGGAATCCCATGACCCCACCCAGGGAATGCAACAGGGAAATGATCGGGGCACGCAATACCGCTCGGGCATTTATACAACCAACGCACAACAAGCTGAGATCGCTGAGCAAAGCAGAGCGGAGTTCCAACAAGCATTAAATGACAAGGGTTATGGCAATATCACCACCGAGATTGCCGAACTGGACAAGTTTTTTTACGCCGAGGATTATCACCAGCAGTATCTGGCCAAAAACCCGGCGGGCTATTGTGGTCTTGCTGGTACTGGCGCCTGTTATGCGCCTGCCAAATAAAATCAATAACCAGTTGGCATAAAATTGTCAGTCGAGATCGAAGAATTTGGCTATTTCTTCTTCTTGCGCCATGGCATCGCTGTAACCCAATTGCCAGAGCGCGGTGCAGAAACCACTCTCGAACAGGATAAGACTCAATAGCGTGCCAGAGGAATCTTCTTTTATATAGCGCGCCATCTGCTTGGGTAATTCAGCGTAGTGTTCCATAGCCAGAACATTCAGTTCCTGGCTCGGGGATATTTCCAGCAGTTCGATTTCTGAATGATCGATCTGATGTTTTTTCATGCGTCTCTGCGATACATGCGGCAACACGTCATTCATGTGCTGCAGGAATTCAACATCGTTTTCCAGTGTGTCGACAAATGCACTGTTCATAATGTGCCCAAGAATTTGTGCCAGGCCCGGTTGCTCTGCCTGTTGATCTGCCAATGGAGGCTTGGTTCGATTGCCACTGACTCCGATGACCAGTATGCGACGTGCTCCCAGGTGCAAAGCCGGGCTGGTTGGCGCCAGTTGTCGGATTGCGCCGTCGCCATAATACTGATCGCCAATTTGTACGGCGGGGAAAATCACGGGTATAGCGCTCGACGCCAACAGGTGTTTGTGAGTCAGCTTTGTTCTAACACCTATCCTATGTGGTCCGGTCCAGTCCTTGATATCCTCGCAAGCCTGATAGAAAGAAACTGATTCACCGCTGCTATAGGCCGACGCGGTGATACTAAGCGCGTTTAACAGTCCGCGATCGATATTTTGTTGCACTTTCTCTATCTTGATAACACGGGACAGCAAACCGGTAAGCGGTGAGTTATCAAGCAGGGCAACCGGCGCATCTGACTTGCGGCCGGTCAGCATGCTCAGAATCAAACCCGATGTGCTGGTTAACAGGTTTGCAGAATTGGGGTCGTAGACTTTTTCGCTACTGAGGTTTTTCCACACCGCTTCCAGAGTGCGCACACCGGTACGCAACCGATGCGCATGGGTGGCAAGTGACGCGGCATTTAATGCGCCAGCAGAAGTGCCAGAGATCACGTGAAAGGGGTTGGCTGCATGACGCGGCAGGATATTGGCAATAGCACGCAGCACACCAATCTGGTATGCCGCCCGGGCGCCACCGCCTGACATGATAAGCCCCAGTGGTTTTTGCTCTGGTGCAGGTTTTCTGAACAATCCCATGTTTACTTCTATTTTCCTGTTAAGTACTGGTCTCTATGTCGATAATTATGACTGAATGCTTGAATAGCTTTGTGTGCTGCCCCACATTATGATGGAGGCATCCGGCAATTAGCACAGCAATCAGGGAAAGCATGAGCGTAACAGACCAAGATGAAAGCAAGAGCGAAAGCGGTCAGCCGCGGATAGATCCGCTGGTGATTGCTATTTCCTCGCGCGCCTTGTTCGACCTGGCTGAAAGTCATCAGGTATTTGAAGAAGAAGGGCTCGACGCATATCAACGTTACCAGATTGAGCACGAAGAAGAACCCTTGCAACCTGGTGACGCATTTGAGCTTGTAAAAAAACTCCTGCACCTGAATGACCTGCTGGAAGAATCTCCTGTGCAGGTCATTCTTCTGTCACGCAATTCTGCCGACACCGGCTTGCGTATTTTTAATTCTATCCAACACTATGGGCTCGATATTTCCCGCGCCGCATTTTGCGGTGGTGATAGTCCGTATCGTTATATTGCTGCTTTTAACAGCCATCTGTTTCTTTCTACTGACGGTGCGGATGTCCGCAGGGCGCTTGAGCTGGGTGTAGCAGCGGCAACGATTCTGCCATCGAAACGCAACAAACCGCAGCAAGAAACACTCAAGATTGCCTTCGATGGTGATGCTGTGCTGTTCTCTGATGAGTCAGAACAAATTTTCAAATCGGCCGGCCTCGAAGCCTTTACCCATAACGAGCGTCAGGCCGCCAACGAACCACTCAGTGGTGGGCCTTTCAAGCCTGTGTTGGCTGCACTGCAACAGATCCAGATGGCATTTCCTGCCGGTTCAGTGCCGGTGCGTACTTGCCTGGTGACAGCGCGCGCTGCACCAGCTCATGAACGTGTGGTGCGCACCTTGCGGCACTGGAATATCCGCATCGATGAGTCGTTGTTCCTCGGTGGCCTCGACAAAGGCGAATTTTTGCGTGCCTTCGACGCCGATGTATTCTTTGATGATCAGGAAGGGCACTGTGACTCAGCATCAAAACACGTGGCAACGGGTCATGTGCCCCACGGCGTCGCCAACAAATAACAAGCTGCAAACAACCCTTGAGTTAACTATGCATCGCACGCTCTAAAAAGGCGCGGCCAGGCTGTAGTAAATTCCCAACCCCAGCAGCAGTACAGTCAGAATTCTCTGCAGTAATTGATCTGGCACCTGGCTGCTGACTCGTGAACCCAGATGAATGGCCGGTAATGACCCGACCAGCAAACTCAGTAGCAGCACCATATCCACATAACCTGACAGAAAGTAGCCCATGCCGGCTATAAAGGTCAGGGGTACCGCGTGGGCAATATCGGTGCCGATGATCCTTACCGTCGAAATCTGCGAATAGATGGTCAGCAGTACAGCCGCACAAAAGGCGCCAGCACCTACCGACGACAAGGTCACGCAAATGCCCAGCAGCACGCCCATTACCAGGGTAACCGGGGTGCGATGATTGTGAACGAAGCCCATCAGGGCGTGCGGCTTGTCCTCAATTGCGCTAAGACGCATTTTCTCGCGAAAAATCAACATCAAAGCGGTGATTATTAACATGATTCCGAGGCTGGTAGTGAGCACATCTTCGAAGGCTTTCGTGTCCTGAAAACCCGTGCCGGCCAACACCACATGAACCAGGATAGCGGCGGGAATACTGCCGGCAGCGAGTATCCCCACAATGCGCCAGTCCACGTTACCGCGCCGGTGATGAGAAACGGCGCCACCGGCCTTGGTAATGGCGGCGTAGAGCAGGTCAGTACCGATGGCTACTGGCGCCGGGTAACCGAACAGCAGTAGCAGTGGGGTCATGAGGGACCCACCGCCCACACCCGTCAGGCCAATGGCAAAGCCAACGCCAGCGCCGGCCAGTATATGCAGTAAAAATTCCATTTCAGTAAATCGCCCGCGCGCAGTGGCCCATTGAATTGGGCGCTAATCTAGCGGAACTTTGTTATTCAACAAAGAACTATTTATTTATATTTATATTACTTTTTGTTATATAAAGGCTGGATAGAAAACAACCCTTCGTTACAGGCAGGCCGCACCGTGAAATTACAGCAATTACGATTTGTCAGGGAGGTGGCCCGACACGGCATGAATGTGTCCCAGGCTGCTGTCAGCCTGCATACCTCCCAACCGGGTGTGAGCAAGCAAATACGGGCTCTGGAAGCCGAACTGGGGGTGCAGATATTCAGCCGCAATGGCAAGCACCTGAGCGGACTGACAGTGGAAGGTGAAGCCATTCTGGCCCATGCAGAACAGGCCATTAGTGCTACCCAGCGTATTCACTCGCTGGCGCAGGAATTTCGTGATGAGACGCGTGGCAGCCTGGGCATCGCCACCACACATACCCAGGCGCGTTACGCCTTGCCGCGGGTTATTGGGGATTTTATCGCCCGTTACCCTGATATTTCCTTGCACATGCACCAGGGCACACCAGCTCAGATCGCCGAAACCGCGGCGCGCGGTAATGCTGAATTCGCTATTGCGACCGAGGCGCTCGAGTTGTACGAGGATCTGGTCATGCTGCCGGCGTACCAGTGGAACCGTTCAATACTCATAGAAAAAACTCACCCATTAGCTGAGGAAAGTTCGCTAACTCTCGAAAATATAGCGAAATATCCCATCGTGACCTATACATTCGGTTTTACCGGACGCTCGCGCCTCGATGAGGCATTTCGTGCCTGTTCGCTGGAGCCCCGAGTGGTATTTACCGCCGCAGATGCCGACGTGATCAAGACCTATGTGAGGCTGGGGCTTGGCATAGGTATCGTTGCGGCGATGGCTCATAGCCCTGATCAGGATGCGGATCTGGTGGCCCTGGATGCATCACACCTGTTCGAACCCAGTATTACGCGGATCGGCTTTCGCCATGACGTGCTGCTGCGGGGTTTTATGCTGGATTTCATTGAAATGTTTGCCCCGCACTTGAGCCGGGAGCGGGTCGCACAGGCGCAGAAAGCGGGGGATCAGCGGGAGGTTGATGCCATGTTTGCGGATATCGAACTGCCGCTGCAACAGTAATGGCGCCCCGCAGGGCTATTTGTCCTTGTCGCCTTGCAGATTATCCAGATGCAGGCCGCATTCCTTGATGGTGGCCTCTTCCCACCACCAGCGGCCTTCACGCTCGCGCTGAGAGGGATTTACCGGCTGGGTGCAGGGTTGGCAGCCAATACTGATGAAACCTTCATCGTGCAGGGGGTTATAGGGCACGTCGAAAATGCGGATATAGGTCCATACCTGTTCCCGGGTCCAGTTGGCCAGCGGATTAATCTTGATCACCTGGTGTGCGTCGGTACTGAAGGTTTCGTCAATCTGGATTACCGGGACGTTGGTGCGGGTCGGGCTCTGGTCACGGCGCTGGCCAGTGATCCAGGCATCCACACCAGCCAGTTTGCGGCGCAGTGGTGCTACCTTGCGTATGCCGCAGCATTCTTCATGACCGTCTTCGTAAAAACTGAATAGCCCCTTGGCGCGCACCAGTTTTTCCACAGCTTGCGCATCCGGACTGAGCACTTCGAGGTCGAGACCGTAATGTTCGCGCACAGTTTCGAGAAAATCGTATGTCTCGGGATGCAGTCGACCGGTGTCCAGCGTGAATACCGCCAGGTCTGGCGCGACTTTGCGGCCAATCTCCACCAGCACGACATCCTCGGCACCACTGAATGCCAGGGCAATACTGTCAAATTCAGGCACCAGGCGCGCCAGAATGTCCTTGGGCTCAGCATCGGCCAGTTCAGTGGCCAGTTGCTCGATATCTGCAGGAGAAATCATAGTGATGTCACGTCGTCGGTAAGGTCGCGGTTACAGGAGCGCCAAACGGTGCCGGCGCAGGAGGCGCACATTCTCGGTTATTTGCAGCAATCGGTAAAGCAAGGCGCAGGGCAGAGCGCCGCAACGCTTGTGTGAAACTGTACAATGAAAATGTTTCACGTGGAAAAAATGCAATAAAATTAACAACTTAGACTGTATAAAATGCAATTACGATCATAATCTGGTCAGTTTTGGAAAGTCGTTGTGGATATATGGTATAGCGCTGTCACAGATTGCAGTGACACACTATTCCCAAAAACTCGCATCTGGTACATTGTCCACCTGCATTTGACAGCTTTTTGTACAGCCAGCCCGGAGAATTAGACACATGGAACTCGCCTGTTTGGACCTGGAAGGGGTGTTGATCCCGGAGATCTGGATCGGATTTGCCGAAAAGACCGGTATCGAAGAACTACGCGCCACCACGCGCGATATCCCGGATTACGATGTATTGATGCGACAACGTCTCGGCCTGCTGGACCAGCACAAGCTGGGCTTGCCGGATATCCAGGAAGTAATCGCCACGATGGCGCCCCTGGAGGGGGCTACGGACTTCGTAAAATGGCTTAAAGAAAGGTTCCAAGTCATTATTTTATCAGACACATTTTATGAATTTTCTCACCCACTGATGCGCCAGCTGGATTTTCCGACGCTGTTCTGCCACCGCCTTATTGCCGACGACAGTGGCCGCATTGTCGACTATAAATTACGCCAGGAAGACCCCAAACGAGCTTGCGTGAAAGCCTTTCACAGTCTGAATTTTCGCGTGATAGCGGCGGGTGACTCCTATAACGATACGACCATGTTGTCTGAGGCGGATGCCGGTATTCTGTTCAAGGCACCGTATAACGTGATCGCAGAGTTCCCGCAGTTTCCTGCCGTGCACACCTACGATGAACTAAGGCAGCAGTTTATGGATGCCAGTGAACGCACGCTAACCTTGTGACCATTGGCGGGTCTGCAGCGCGTTGACGATAGGCCTGATCTTGTCGCGACACTCGCGGTATTCGGCATCGCAGTCTGAATCCATAACAATGCCTCCACCGGCCCAGCAGCGCAGTTCGTCAGGCTGCCACAGTAGCGAACGGATGGTGATATTGCTGTCGAAGCGGCCGTCCGCTGACAGGTAATACACGGATCCGCAGTAAATGCGGCGCTGATGGGATTCCAGCTCCTGGATAATTTCCATGGCACGCAGTTTCGGTGCACCAGTGATCGATCCCCCCGGGAAACAGTTCATCAGCAGATCAATGGGATCGCAGCGCGCGTCCAGCTTACCGGTAATGGTGCTGATAAGGTGATGTACGCCGCGAAAACTCAATAGTTCGAACAGTTTTTCTACCCTGATGCTGCTAGTCTCGCAGACCCTCCCTAAATCATTGCGCAACAAATCCACGATCATCAGGTTTTCTGCCCGGTCCTTCTCACTGTTAAGGAGTTCATCGCGCAGTATCTGATCCCTTGTGGGATCGGCGGCGCGCGGTCGTGTGCCCTTGATAGGTTGGGTGAGGACAGTGTTGTCGGCGCTTTGTACGAAGCGTTCCGGCGACAAGCAAAGCAGGGCGGAATTCTCCTGGCCAATATAGGCAGAAAACGGTGCCTGGTTGGCGCTGCGCAGCATGTTGTAGGCAGTCACCGGATTACCCTGGCACCGGGCCACAAACTCCTGGGTGAGGTTTACCTGGTAGCAGTCGCCGGCAGTGATGTATTTCTTTATTCGCTCAAACCCAGTGGCATATTCAGCGGCGGATTGCGTGGGCGTAAATTCATCAGTCAACGTGAAAGTTTGCGATTCGATACCGGTGCAACTTTGTGTCACTAGCGATTGGGCGAATTCCCGGGTCTTTGCGTCACACGCCGGATGAAATACTAGATGGCTGGTTCGGTCGATGTGGTCGATTACAACAGCCCACAAATACATGCCGATAAAGCCGTCATCAAGCTGCAGCTGATCCTTGCCAACTTGCGTGGGGTAACCCAGATAGCCGATGAGCCCGCCGCTAAAAGGCAAGACTTGTGTCGGCAGCGACGGTTGCATGAACTCCGCCTGCAAAGCGCGCATGACACTGAAGTATCCACTGGCTTGCATGGTTTGTGTGATTGACAGATGCCGCACTGGTGCAGCGCTCAGAATGTCGTAGCGACCGACACGTCCACCATAACCGCTGCTATCGAGAAAGACCGGATAAGGTTGCTGCGCCAACAAAGTGAAAAGTGCGCTGCTATCAAGCTGGTATTCCAGTTCAATGCTTGAGACTGCTGACATGTTTGAAACCTAACCTGGGAATTTCAGGGTGCAATAAGCGTACCCTGGTTGATCAGTTCCACCAGTAGTTGAGGACCGGCTTCGGTTTGGAGAATACGTTCATGCTCGCTGACTGGAATAATGCGCTGTGCACAAAGCGACTCCACAATAGCAACAAATGTTTCGGGAAGTTCAAACAATGAGGCGTCGGCGAATAATTGCACCCCCGTTGCAGTGCGCAGGAAAGCAACACGTGAAGCGGGATTTATCTCCCAACTGGTTGAGGCAGGAATATCATCTGGCGTAACCGGCGGCTGGGGTCGGCTGATCAGTTCCGGATATTTGGGTTCAGTGACCGCGCAGCCAAAATAGTTCTGGAAAGTGGTTGGGCTATCCAGCAACCTGGCGATTTGCTGATAGCCGGCGGCAACGTCACCAGGTCTGATCTCGGCAGGATTGGTAATCTTCTGGCTTACTTCATGAAAGCGAATTTCAGGACCAGTCTTGTCGATGATGGCCTGGCTGAATCCTTCCAGCATCTCTGCTGCCGAGGGGTGGCGTAATCCAATCGAGTAACACAGGCTATTGGAATGAGCGATACCCCAGTGGGCAAAACGCGCAGGGATGTACAACGCATCCCCGGCGCTCAGCTCAAAAGTCTGTAGGGTTGTAAAGTCGGCAAGCAGTTTTAATCCGTCCTGGTCTACTAACTCGCCCGGGTCTCCGACAGCACTGCCTGTGCTCGTATCCAGGTAGCGTGCGCCGACTTGCCACTTACGATTGCCGCTGCCTTGCAAAAGAAACACATCATAATTGTCGTAATGGGGTCCAACTCCGCCACCGGGCGTAGCAAAGGACACCATCACGTCATCGATCAGCCACGCGGGCAGAAATTCAAAGTAATGCAATAAGTCAGCAACGCCTTCGTCCCACTGGTCTACTGCCTGTACCAGTAAGGTCCAGCCGCGTTCATTCAGTGTTTGCAGTTGTTGTTCAGGAAAGGGGCCGTGTTCGAGACGTAATTCAGACGGCTCGGTGCCATGTACCAGGCGCGACTCCACCTCTATCTCGCAGGCCAGGCCCGCCAGGTCGTCGGCGCTAACCGGATCGACAAAATCCTCAATGAATTTTGGTAACAGCCGGGGCTCACGCTGCCAGGATGTCGCGAGGAATTGCTCTACATCAAACTGCGGATTCAATTGCAATGGGGCTAGACATCCCTGGCTTGTTGTTGCGCATTTCCTATATAGGCGCGCGGAGTGAGTTCCAGTAGCCGTTGCCTGGCTGCATCGGGAATTTCCAATGTGTTTACGAAGTTTTGGATGCTGGCCTGATCGATGCCTTTGCCTCGAGTAAGATCCTTGAGTTTCTCATATGCCTCGGGTACCTGATAACGACGCATAACAGTTTGTATAGGTTCGGCAAGGATTTCCCAGCAATTATCGATGTCCGCATCGATTGCAGCCGGATTGAGTTCCAGTTTTTCCAGCCCCTTGAGGCAGGCACGCCAGGCCACGATGGAATGGGCCAGTCCGGTACCGATGTTGCGCAATACAGTGGAGTCGGTCAGGTCGCGCTGCCAGCGCGAAACAGGTAGCTTGCTCGCGAGGTGTTGCATGACGGCATTGGCCATCCCAAGATTGCCTTCCGAGTTTTCGAAATCGATGGGGTTTACCTTATGCGGCATAGTGCTGGAACCGACTTCACCGGCGATGGTTTTTTGCTTGAAGTATCCCAGTGAGATGTAGCCCCATATATCACGATCGAGATCGATGAGGACGGTGTTAAAGCGAGCCAGACAATCGAATAATTCTGCAATGTAATCGTGTGGTTCAATTTGTGTGGTGTATGGATTCCAGGTCAGTCCCAGGCTGATCACGAAATCTTCGGCTATGGCTGGCCAGTCCGCGTCGGGGTAAGCGAAGAGGTGCGCATTGTAATTTCCCACAGCCCCGTTGATTTTACCCAGTACGTCGATGCCAGAAAATTGTGACATCTGGCGCTTTAGTCTATAAACAACATTGGCAATTTCCTTGCCAACGGTGGTGGGGGAGGCGGGCTGACCATGGGTGCGAGAAAGCATCGGCTGGTCGGCAAAAGCATGAGCGAGTTCTGTTAATTTGTCGATGACTTGCTGCATGGCTGGTAGGAATATCTGTTCTCTACCCTCGTGCAGCATTAGTGCATAAGACAGGTTGTTGATATCCTCGGAAGTACAGGCGAAGTGAACAAATTCAAGATGTGATTTCAGTTCTTCGCAGTCTGCCAGTTCCTGCTTGATAAAATACTCGACTGCTTTGACATCGTGATTGGTCGTGGCTTCGATATCTTTTACGCGTTGCGCGGCGGCAACATCGAAATCAGTAACCAACGCATCGAGCCGATCCTGGGTGGCTGCGGAGACTTCCGGTAATTCTTCAATAGCAGGGTGTGCAATCAGTGCCTGTAGCCAGCGCACCTCCACCAGTACGCGAAACCGAATGAGTCCAAATTCGCTGAAGAAAGGGGCGAGGTCATCACATTTGTTGCGATATCTGCCATCCATTGGTGTGATAGCCAGCAAAGGGTCGCCTGCTGCGTCTGTCATATCCGATTCCTAGATTGTTGCGATTAATTTACGTCTTATATCGGCCGCAGTCTCTCGAATCCTGCGCCGTCTTAACAGCAGTGTCCAGCGCCGGCCGCCAAGCTGATGCCATAATACCGCTGATCTGATGCCTGCCAGCAGCAGGGCCCGAATACGATTGGCCACATCATCCTGCTGCAGGTATTCGACCTTGCCCTTGACCTGGATACGGTAAGAGAACTTGCTAATTGTATCTTGATAGAGGCGGGCAAGCTGCTTGTAGATATAGTCATTGGCAATACGGATGCGTTTTTGCGCTTCAGGATCGGGGTCACTGGCAATGAGAGTGAGCCCGTCAAGGCCCGCCAGTTGCTGTCTGATGGTTTGCTGCATGGGGCCGTGCCGGTTAAGTCGCCCCCTGAGCACGAGCATACTCAGCGCATAATTGGCAATTTCGCCCATATGCCGGGCAGATTCAGGCGCCAGGACTTCCTGTAAGGTACGCAACCCCGTGCTGAACGCATTAACGCTGGGATAGACATCGGCTGTGGAGCCGGTGTTCATGACCCACAGGGGTTTCAGAGTGGCCAGTAATTCTTCTTCATCCACTTCTCCATGCCAGGCCAGTTTCTGCACCAGCACGGCTGCCTGCATGGAAGCAGCCAGGGCGATCGTCTGGTATTCCCATTGGCTGAATTCAGTCGATGAAGCGTTCAATGACAGCCCCTCCGAGGCATTGCTCGTTCTGATAGAGCACGATGTACTGACCCGGGGTGACGGCCCGCTGAGGCTCAGTGAAATCCACACGGATACGGCCATCGTCTTGTGCTGTCACCGTGCATTCCTGATCAGCCTGCCGATAGCGAATCTTGGCTGTACAGGCCAGGGGTAAGTGCGGCGCGGTATTGATCCAAGCTGGTGCAGCGGCGATCAGGGCGCGAGAAAACAGGTCTTCATTGGCATTACCCTGACCGACGACCAGTACATTGCGCTGCAGATCCTTGTCTACAACATACCACGCGGCCTCAGGATAGCGCGCCAGGCCACCGATCCCCAGTCCCTGACGTTGACCCAGGGTGTAATACATCAGCCCGGAATGGCTGCCAATAACGTCGCCTTCAGTCGTCTCGATTTGACCCGGTTGGGCCGGCAGATATTGTTCTAGGAAGTCCTTGAAGCGCCGCTCACCGATAAAACAGATCCCTGTGCTGTCTTTTTTGTCATGAGTCGCAAGTCCAAGCCGGGCAGCCACTTCACGGACTTCGGCCTTATACATCTCGCCGATGGGAAACAGGCTGCGGGCGATGCAATCGGAACTGACTTCACACAGGAAATAACTCTGGTCCTTGCCCGGGTCGAGCCCTTTTATCAGTCTGGCACCATCTGCATGATCTTCGCGCCTCACATAATGGCCGGTAGCGATCAGGTCGGCGCCCAGTTCAGTGGCATATTCGAGAAAGGCCTTGAACTTGATTTCGCGATTGCACAATACATCCGGGTTAGGGGTGCGCCCGGCACGATACTCCTGCAGGAAGTGTTCGAACACGTTGTCCCAGTACTCTGCAGCAAAATTGGCGGTATGCAGCGTCAATCCCAGTTTGTCGCAGACGGCCTTGGCATCTGCAAGATCTTCCTGCGCCGTGCAGTATTCCGTGCCGTCGTCTTCCTCCCAGTTCTTCATGAACAGCCCTTCAACCTGATAGCCTGCCTGCTGCAACAGATGGGCGGCCACAGATGAGTCGACGCCGCCAGACATGCCAACGATGACGCGAGTTTGAACCGGATTGAGTGATGCAACTGCAGTCATGTTCAGGGATCTACCAATAGTGACAGGGGGAACCGCACCCCGTTTTCAAAATCTTCAATACAACGCAATACAAGCGGACTGCGCAGTGGTTCATCTTGCGCTAATAGTTCAGCTTTGCTGAGCCAGCAGGCTGCAACAATTTCCTTATCCAGTTGTGCTGTGGAGTCTTCCTCGACTGGTTTGGCAATAAAACAGTGGCGCACGTAATAGATATTGTTGGTGGCAGACCAGTATGTGTATATGCCCAACAGACCGACAATGTCGACCTTCCAGCAGGTTTCTTCGAGCGTCTCACGCACCGCAGCCTGAATGAGACTTTCGCCCGTTTCCAGATGGCCGGCCGGTTGATTGATTACAACAAGGTTGTCACTGAGTTCGCGCACGAAGAGAAATTCGCCATCTCTCTCGACTACGGTGGCCACGGTGATATGGGGGCGATCTGTCATGCTGCAAGCCTGCAAAAGCGCTAATGCTAGCCGTTACGTGCCTTGCTTATCAAATCCAGCGCTGATTTGTGGTGATTCAGATTTCCTGATCGTCCTGATCGATAGGTACACGGCAAGTGCCATCCCGCTTCAAAAAGCCTGGATGCTTGGGGTAATCGAGTGAAAAGTGGATAATGCGCGGATTACGGAGTTTAACCACCATGAATGACCTGACGCATCTGGACAACGACGGCAATGCCCAAATGGTTGATGTAGGTGAAAAGCCTGCAACAAGCCGCACAGCGACGGCTTCCGGCAGAGTGGAAATGCTGCCTGCAACACTGGCCCTGATCGAACAGGGTGGCCATAAGAAAGGTGATGTGCTGGCAGTGGCGCGTATTGCCGGAATTCAGGCTGCCAAGCAAACCAGCAACCTGATACCACTTTGTCACCCCCTGATGCTCACTTCAGTGGATGTGCAGCTCAACCTTGATGCAGACAATAGCGCGGTAGAGATTAGCGCCACCTGTAAGGTCAACGGCCAAACAGGCGTCGAAATGGAAGCGCTGACAGCAGTTTCTGTAGCCGCGCTGACGCTTTATGACATGTGCAAGGCAGTCGACAAGGGTATGCGAATCACCTCGGTGCAACTGGAAGAGAAAGCTGGCGGGCGCAGCGGGCATTTCAAACGCGAGGGGTCATCAGCGTGATTTCAGTGCATTACTTTGCCAGTTTTCGTGAGGCGCTGAACAGGAGCAGTGACGAAGTTCCAGCGAGCAATATTGCTTCGGTGGCAGATCTCGTGAGTCATTTGGCAGCACAGGATGATAATTTTCAGCGCGTTTGTGCGGGCGACCAGCAACTCCTGGTGGCAGTGAACCAGACAGTGGTGAATCTCGAGCATCCGCTACAGGACAATGATGAAGTGGCGTTCTTCCCACCCATGACCGGCGGCTAACGGGAACCAAAGGCTAAGCAGATGATAGGTGTACAGGAAACTGATTTTGACGTCGGCCAGGAATACGAGGCCCTGCGGGAGATTGCGGGCGATGCCGGCGCCATAGTGACCTTTACAGGCCTGGTACGGGAAATCTACACCCCCGAAAGTGATAAATCGGAGGCGGTGACGGAGCTTTTTCTCGAGCACTATCCTGGCATGACGGAACAGCGACTGGAAGACATCGCCAGGCAGGCCGAACAGCGCTGGCCACTGCTGGGCGTTCGTATCATTCATCGTATAGGAAGCCTGAAACCTGGTGATCAGATCGTGCTGGTAGGCACCGCCAGCGCACATCGTAAAGCAGCGCTCGAGAGTGCCAGCTTCATTATGGATTACCTCAAGAGTCACGCGCCGTTCTGGAAGAAACAATTCTCCAGTGAGGGTGAGAAATGGATAGAGAGCCGCACCGAAGATGCGGAAGCGCTTGCCAACTGGCAGAGATAGTTCTTTGAGGGTGTCAGGCTTCGATCAACTTCCATTCACCTGGGGTCAGGTCACCCAGTTTCCAGTCTCCAATGCTGATGCGTACCAGCCGTAAAGTGGGAAATCCGACTGCTGCGGTCATGCGCCTGACCTGACGATTTTTGCCTTCATGGATTGTAAGTTGTAGCCAGCTGGTGGGGATGTGCTTGCGCTCCCGGATAGGAGGATCGCGCTGCCAGAGATCCGGCGGTTCAATACGCGATGCGGCAGCGGGCAGGGTGGGGCCATCTTTCAACTCAACGCCAGCGGCCAGCCGCGCTATAGCCTCGTCACTGATTTCACCCTCAACCTGTGCCAGGTAGGTTTTTGCGGTTTTATGCCTGGGGTTACTGATGCGCTGCTGTAGTTTCCCGTCATCAGCGAGCAGCAACAAGCCTTCAGAGTCTTTGTCCAGTCGGCCGGCTGCGTAGAAGCCTTTCTTGTCGATATAGGCAGCCAGCGTGTACCGCTGCTCAGCACCGGTAAACTGTGACAGTACGCCAAAGGGTTTATTGAATAGAATTATTCTGGACAAAAACAATTAGGGGCCACGCACACGAAATCGCATGCGAACCCATGCCTCATGACTACATGGAATTCACTGCAGATAGTGACACAGCACCCGAGGTGCTGTCGTCATTCACTCAGGCTGCGCCGGAATCCTCAGCGCTGGCCTCAGTGGCAGTTTCCTGCTCCGGTTCGGTCGCCGGCATGTCTGCTGGTGAGGAAGAATCAACCAGTGGTTGTATATTGGCTGCGTGCAGCCCCTTGGGTCCTTCAATGGTGTCAAAGGAAACCAGCTGACCGGCCTTGAGGGTCTTATATCCCTCCATGCCTATCGCTGAGTAATGGGCGAACAAATCATCGCCTCCATCGTCGGGTAATATAAAACCAAACCCTTTGGCATTGTTAAACCACTTCACTTGCCCGGTACTCATGGGGGTAACTCCGTACTTCTTATTATTTGTTTTAATTGTTGTTGTTCCTGGTGCAAACGGGTAAGAAATCCGAATACGCAGCAACAGGTTTTTCCCACTTTTTCAAACTGTTACAGCAACTGCTGTATTTGTGACAAGTCGCCACAAAGACTGCTATACATCATCACGAATCCAATGTCAAAAAATTGACGTGATAGTGGGAGAGCGTGTGGTGCGTTGATTTGCTTGAATTTCCCCGACTGCACCCCAACTTAAGGCTATAATGTTTTCGCCAGCAGCGAATTCTGTGTGGCAGATAGGTCTTTTCTTAATCCACGTTCTGGCGCAAAATATTCATCACCAATCGGGCGCTGAATATTTTCCTGTTTCACGAAGCTGACGAAACTGACTAATAGACTAGAGTGCCATGAAGTTTTACAACGAATTCCTGAATGATCTGCGCATGACCGGGTTGCCCATGGGGCCACGTGGCGGGCAGGACGATGACAACCCCGATCAAGACCTGGGCGTTGCGACTACTACTGAGAAGCCCAAACTGGAGAAGCCGCCTCTTTACAAGGTGGTATTGCTCAATGACGACTACACGCCAATGGATTTCGTAGTTGATGTATTGCGATCATTTTTCGGCATGAATGTGGAAAAAGCCACGCAGATAATGCTGAAGGTACATACTGAAGGCAAAGGAGTTTGCGGCGTATTCAGTAAAGATGTAGCAGAAACCAAGGCGGCCCAGGTCAATGACTATAGCCGCGAATGCGAACAACCTCTGTTGTGTTCGGTCGAAGTTGATCGCTAGCACATAAATCCAGCACGTCGACACAGGTACTGAGAAACGATGTTAAGTAAAGATCTCGAAGCCACCCTCAGCGACGCTTTCAAAGGCGCACGTCGCAAGCGCCATGAGTTCATGACCGTTGAACATCTGCTCCTCGCATTACTCGATAACGAAGTGGCGGCATCTGTGCTCGTTGCCTGCGACTGCGACCTGAACTATCTCCGCCATGAACTACAGGATTTTGTAGATAACAACACACCTTTAATTCCCCATGCTGAAACCAATCGCGACACACAGCCGACCCTGGGTTTTCAGCGCGTACTGCAGCGTGCCGTTTTCCACGTCCAGTCATCCGGCAAGCCCGAAGTCACCGGTGCGAATGTGCTGGTCGCAATCTTTTCAGAGCAGGAAAGCCAGGCTGTGTATTTTCTCAAACAGCAAAATGTGGCGCGCATCGACGTGGTGAACTACATCACCCATGGCATCTCCAAGATTCCCGGAGATGCTGGCAACCCCGATTCCCATGAGCCAGCGGAAGAAGATGGCTTGGAAGAGTCTGGTGGTAATAATCCACTGGAAAGTTTTGCGACCAATCTGAATTTTGAAGCCGAGCAGGGTCGAATCGACCCACTCATCGGTCGTCTTGAAGAGGTTACCCGGGTAATCCAGATATTGTCACGACGCCGCAAGAACAACCCCTTGCTGGTGGGCGAGTCCGGTGTCGGCAAGACTGCCGTGGCAGAGGGACTGGCCAAACTTATCGTTGATGGGGAAGTGCCGGAAGTATTGGAAGACGCCGTTATCTATTCGCTTGACCTCGGTGCATTGCTGGCCGGCACCAAATATCGCGGTGATTTTGAAAAGCGTTTCAAGGCTTTGTTGGCAGAACTGAAGAAGCGTGACCACGCAATTCTCTTCATCGATGAGATACATACCATTATCGGCGCGGGTGCTGCATCGGGCGGTGTCATGGATGCCTCCAACCTGCTCAAGCCCGTGTTGACCTCTGGCCAGATGCGCTGCATAGGTTCCACTACCTATCAGGAATACCGGGGCATCTTTGAAAAAGACCGCGCATTGTCACGCCGCTTCCAGAAAATTGACGTGGATGAGCCTGATGTTGAAACCACCTATCAGATACTTAAAGGGTTGAAATCCCGCTTTGAAGAGCATCATGAATTACGCTATAGCGACAAATCACTCAAGGCGGCATCAGAGCTCGCAGGCCGCTATATCAACGATCGTTACATGCCTGACAAGGCAATCGATGTGATCGACGAAGCGGGTGCATTCCAGCGACTGCAACCGGCAAGCAAGCGCAAGAAATTAATCCAGGCCACTGACATGGAAAAAGTGGTGGCATCGATTGCGCGGATTCCTCCCAAGCATGTATCCAGCTCGGATATCGATGCGCTGAAGAATCTTGAGACGAATCTCAAGATGGTGGTATTTGGTCAGAACGAAGCGATCAATTCGCTGGCTACCGCTATCAAGCTATCTCGCGCCGGATTAAATGAATCTGAAAAACCCATCGGCTCATTCCTGTTCTCCGGACCTACCGGTGTTGGCAAGACCGAAGTCAGTCGTCAGTTGGCGAAAATCATGGGCATAGAATTGGTGCGCTTTGATATGTCAGAGTATATGGAGCGCCATACCGTTTCTCGATTGATCGGTGCGCCACCTGGTTATGTGGGATTTGATCAGGGTGGTCTGATGACTGAAGCAGTAACCAAGAACCCCCATTGCGTGTTGTTGCTGGATGAAATAGAGAAAGCTCACCCGGATGTTTTTAACCTGCTACTGCAGGTGATGGACCACGGCACGCTGACTGACAATAACGGGCGCAAGGCTGATTTTCGCAATGTGATTCTGATTATGACTACCAATGCCGGTGCTGTGGAAATGTCGCGCGCCTCAATTGGTTTTACCGAGCAGGACCATAGCACTGACGGTATGGAAATCATCAAGAAGACATTTACGCCAGAGTTTCGCAATCGTCTGGATTCCATTATTCAGTTTGGCGCACTCGACCATGAAACTATCCGCACTGTTGTCGACAAGTTTCTGGTTGATTTACAGGTACAATTGGACGACAAGAATGTTGTCCTGCATGTCAATGAAGATGCAATGGACTGGTTTGTCGAACATGGTTACAGCGAGACCATGGGGGCAAGACCGATGGCACGCCTGGTTCAGGAAAAACTCAAGAAGGCGCTGGCGGAAGACATCCTGTTTGGCAAGCTGGCTGAAAATGGAGGTGACGTCGAAGTGGGTATTGAAAACGACGACATATCTCTGACCATCAAAAGTCGGGACAAGAAAGCCAAAGAAAGCGTCCCGGCTAACGATTAGCCCGGTTAATTAATTAGACTGGAATAATTATTCAGCCACGATCGGAAGATCGTGGTTGGGTATCAGCGCGCGCGGTAAGTGATACGACCCTTGGTCAAGTCATAGGGGGTAAGTTCAACCCGCACGAGATCACCGGTGAGAATCCTGATGTAATTCTTGCGCATTTTGCCAGAGATGTGGGCAGTCACGATGTGACCGTTCTCCAGTTTAACGCGGAACATGGTGTTAGGAAGGGTATCTACTACTTCTCCTTCCATTTCAATCTGGTCTTCTTTTGCCACAGACGCTCCTGAGGTTTTGATAGGCGCCGCATTGTGCCCGATTTTTACCGGTTTAGCAAAGTCGGTGAGTGGAGAGGGGGCTATTTAATACGCATCCATTTGCCTTCCAGCAGCAGTTCAATAGGTCTGAAGCGGGTCTTGTACTGCATTTTTGCGCAGTCCTTGATCCAGTAACCGAGAAATACGTAATCGAGTTGCATTTGCCTGGCCAGATGGATTTGCCAGAGTATGACGAAATTTCCCAATGAGCGTTTGTCCAGGGAAGTGTCAAAGAATGTGTATACCGCGGACAAGCCATGCTCCAGCAGGTCTGTAACGCTCACTGCCACCAGGTTGTCGTCAAGATAAAAACCGTAATAGCGCGTGTCAGGTGTACGGGTTTTTATGAACGCAGCATATTGTTCAGGAGTGGCCGGGTACATATCACCATCCTGATGACGAGAATTGATGTAAGACTTGTAAAGCCTGTAGACCGATTCCGCTTCGATATTTTTGATTTCCTTTATGACCAGATCGGCATTGCGATTCCAGGTTTTGCGATGGCGGCGGCGCATACGAAAATCAGCGACGGGCACGCGGCAGGAAATACAGGAGTTACAAAAATCGCAATCGGGTCGGTATAGGTGGGCGCCACTGCGGCGATACCCCAGATCGCTTAACTTCGTGTTAAGACTGCGAGTAATGGGAATTTCCGGGTCAACGAATACAGTGGCAGCTTTTTTATCAGCAATATAACTGCAGGCATGTGCCGATGTGCGGAACAGGCGAATCGAACTGATGATTTTCGACTTAGAGTTCATGTGCTAACAATTGCTTGTTAAAAATCCACTGACCGAGTCTCGTCTCACCGTTGAGCGCTTCAGCAAGAAGTTTCATGAAGCGCGCCCGGGATATCTCGCGAGCACCCAGGGTAAGTAGGTGATTGCTGGTGACCTGACAATCTATAAAGTCATAGCCCCACGATTCTAACTGCCTTGCCAGACAAAGTAGAGCGAGTTTTGAGGCATTGTCCCGCAGACTGAACATGGACTCGCCAAAGAAGGCGCTACCAATGGACAAACCATAGAGCCCTCCTGCCAGATTTCCATCAGACCATATTTCCACGGAGTGGGCGTAACCCTCCTCATGGAGCTTTTGGTAGGCTGACTGCATGGCAGTGGTGATCCAGGTGCCATGGGCACCCTGTCTTACCTCAGCAGTGCTGCAAGCCTTGATGACGGCTGGGAAAGCCTGGTCCATCGTCACCTGATAGTTCTGCTGGCGGGCGAGCTTTTTGAGACTGCGGGAGGCGTGAAATTCCCCGGGGAACAGCACAAGACGGGGGTCTGGAGACCACCAAAGCAGGGGCTGACCTTCCTCATACCAGGGAAAGATACCGCTTTTGTAGGCTGCCAACAGCCAATCCATGGACAGTTCGCCGCCAGCAGCCAGCAAGCCATTGGGGTCCTCCAGTGCTTCAGTTACTGGTGGGAATTGCACCGGGTCCGGGGCTAACCAGGGTAGGGTCATGCAGTCCTGCTGTTACAGGTCATCCAGGTATTTTTCGGCGTCCAGCGCTGCCATACATCCAAATCCTGCACTGGTTACGGCCTGGCGATACACCTGGTCGGCGATATCCCCGGCTGCAAACACGCCAGGCACGCTGGTTTGTGTGGCGTTGCCACCAAGTCCGGTATTCACCACCACATAGCCATTCTTCATCTCCAATTGTCCCTGGAATATTTCTGAATTCGGTATGTGACCAATGGCGATAAATACACCATCAACTGCGAGATCCTGCTGTGAGCCATCCTTTGTGTGAGCAATCGTGATGCCCGTGACGCCCATGTCGTCGCCTTTAACTTCTTGCAACACGTGATCCCAGGCGATGGTGACTTTGCCTTCTGCCACGCGCTCCATCAGTTTCTTCTGCAGAATTTTTTCGGCGCGCAGCGTATCGCGGCGATGAACGAGGGTAACGTGCGAGGCGAGGTTGGCCAGATAAAGGGCTTCCTCTACCGCTGTATTGCCGCCACCGATTACAGCCACGGGCTTGTTGCGATAAAAGAAACCATCGCAGGTAGCGCAAGCGCTGACGCCCTTACCCATGAAAGCCTCTTCGGATTCCAGACCCAGATACTGGGCAGAGGCGCCGGTGGCAATGATCAGGGCGTCGCAGGTGTAAGAATTGCTGTCACCCTTTAACTGAAAAGGTCGCTGATTCAGGTTGACCTCATTGATATGGTCGAAGATGACTTTTGTCTCGAAACGCTCGGCATGGTTTTTCATACGTTCCATGAGCGCCGGGCCTTGCAGGCCTTCTACGTCTCCGGGCCAATTGTCCACGTCAGTTGTCTGGGTCAGCTGACCACCCTGTACCATACCGGTAATGACTACCGGGTCGAGATTGGCGCGCGCGGCATAAACTGCGGCGGTATAACCAGCCGGTCCTGAGCCAAGGATGATAAGTCGGTGATGCTGTACTTCTGACATGTATAAGATTCCTGTTGCTTGAGGTGATTCCTTTAAAGGCTATATGTGGTGCCGCGGAGGAAATTTTTAAAGTGCCAGCGGTAAAGACCGCACGCGGACATATTCTACTCAATTTTGTCGCTCTTCCGACGTTAAACTGACAAGGAGTTTACGACTCCGGGATTGCTGTCGCCTTCAGAAAACTTCGCACACTTTTTCCATACCAGGCAAAGTGTGGAGTAGCTCAGAAATTCTGAATATTCCGGTAACTATTCTCGAAACGATACTATAAACTTGCTACAGGTATCTGATAAGTTTGAAAAAAATTGCAATGAACAAGTCCGACCCAAAATCTGAAGTAGGCAGTGTAATACAGCGACTGGTGCGAGAGGGCGCGTTAATCGTCTACGCTTTGCTGGCCCTGTTTTTGTTAATAGCGCTGGTTAGCTACTCGCCGAATGATCCCGGATACACCACAACAGGTACCGGCGCTGAGGTAAATAACGCCGTTGGGGTCTATGGCGCCTGGCTGGCAGACATCCTGCTGCACCTGCTGGGTTATCTGGCGTACGCCTTTCCAGCCTTTCTCTGCTACAAGGTTTATACCTCGTTTCGTGAAGACGAACTCGAAGCTGATTTTTCCTGGCCAATGTTCGGGCTGAAATCACTGGGGTTTATCCTCTTGATGATTTCCGCCTGCGGGCTCGCCACCATGCATTTTGCAATCGCCGCCGACATGCCCTACATGGCCGGTGGCGTGGTTGGCGCTATTACTGTGGATTTATTCCAGCCCTTGTTGGCAGTCCTGGGGAGCACCTTGTTATTCCTAGCGATCTTCTTGTTTGGCCTGACTGTCACGCTGGCTATTTCCTGGCTACAGGTGATCGACAGGCTTGGGGCCATGACGCTCAATGGCAGCGCATTAACGGTCTCGCGCCTGCGCAAATGGCTGGAGGAACGTAAACAGAAACAGGTCGCACAAGAACGCCTGGAAACACGCAAGAAGGTGTTGAATGTCCACATCGCCAAAGAGAAAAAGCGCGTAGCGCCGACCATCTCCGAACCACCCAGGCAAAAAGTCGAAAAGAGCCAGCGCGTAGAACGCGAAAAGCAGGGTACGCTGTTCGCGGCGACCTCGGTCAAGGAATTACCTGCCATCGGCCTGCTGGATGCCTGGCAGGAATCCAATGAGTCAGGTTTTTCCAAGGAGTCGCTTGAGGCCATGTCGAAGCTTCTGGAATTGAAGCTGAAAGACTTTGGCATCGAAATTGAAGTGACAGCTGTCAATCCCGGGCCTGTTATTACACGTTTTGAAGTCCAGCCCGCACCGGGGGTCAAGGTCAGCCGCATAAGCAATCTGGCCAAAGATCTGGCCCGCTCTCTGGCAGTGATATCTGTGCGAATTGTCGAGGTGATACCAGGCAAGACAGTAATTGGCATAGAGATTCCCAACGAACACCGGGAAATTATTCAGTTGAGTCAGGTGTTGTCCTCACCAGATTTTGACCGTGCAAGTTCTGCTCTCAGTATGGCATTGGGGCATGACATTGTTGGTAAACCAGTCATCGTTGATCTTGGCAAGATGCCGCATTTACTGGTTGCGGGTACTACCGGCTCCGGTAAATCTGTTGGCATCAATGCAATGATCCTGAGTCTGCTGTTCAAGTCGACGCCTGAGAAAGTGCGCGTCATTATGATTGACCCGAAGATGCTTGAGTTGTCGGTCTACGATGGCATCCCACATCTGTTGACTCCGGTCATCACAGACATGAAAGACGCGCAGAATGGTTTGCGATGGTGTGTGGCGGAAATGGAACGACGCTACAAACTGATGTCAGCTTTGGGTGTACGCAACCTGGCAGGCTTCAACAAAAAAGTTACAGATGCCAAGAAAGCCGGCCAGCCAATTATGGATCCTATCTGGAAACCGGATCCCATGCTGTTGGAAGAAGAACAATCTGCTGAAGAACTCGAGGCGTTGCCAAGCATCGTCGTTATCGTGGATGAACTTGCAGACATGATGATGGTAGTGGGCAAAAAGGTTGAAGAACTTATCGCGCGCATTGCGCAAAAAGCGCGAGCAGCAGGAATCCACTTGATCCTTGCGACCCAGCGCCCCTCGGTGGATGTGCTCACCGGTCTGATCAAGGCCAATATCCCCACCCGACTGTCCTTTATGGTGCAATCCAAAGTTGATTCACGCACGATTCTGGGTGAGGGCGGGGCAGAGCAGTTACTCGGTCACGGGGATATGCTGTTTCTGCCGCCCGGTGGTGGTGTGCCTACTCGTGTCCATGGTGCGTTCGTGAGCGATGAAGAGGTACATCGGGTGGTTGCTGACTGGAAGAAGCGCGGCGAGCCTATCTATATCGATTCTATTACCCAGGGTACCGATGAGGGCGACATGGGTAACTTCGGCGCTTCCGCTGCAGACGGCGGCGACGGGGAAGAGGACGACGCTCTTTATGATGAAGCCGTGAGGTTTGTCACCGAATCACGCAAAGCTTCTATTTCAGCAGTGCAGCGCAAACTGCGCATCGGCTACAACCGGGCAGCCCGCATGATAGAATCCATGGAAGCGGCTGGAGTTGTCTCAGAAATGAGCAGTAATGGTTCCCGTGAAGTGATTGCACCACCTCCGCCGCGCGACTGATCAAGGGCTCTTTGCAAGATTCAAAGAGTTCCTAATTGTTCTGGATTCAATATGAAAAAACTCACGACCGGACTGTTGGTGTTTTGGCTTGCTGCATTTGGTGTTTCTGCCTTTGGGCAGGATGATGCAGCGAGTGCGCTCGGGCGTCTGTTAGGGAATATCGACACCCTGTCGGCAGATGTGCAACAGTTATTGGTGGAGTCTGATGGTGGCATATTGGAGGAAAGTGAAATCCTCATGCGCCTGCGACAGCCTAACGGTTTTTATTGGGAAACAATTTCCCCGTTTCCGGAACTCATCGTGACTGATGGAGAGACTCTGTGGAATTATCAGCCGGATCTGGAGCAGGTAGTAATCGAACCCTGGGACAGCTCCGAGAGTGAACTGGCAGCACAGTTGCTGGCAGGTGAGACCGCCAATCTGGACAAGGAATATGTCATAGAATCCAGTGGCGGTGATACCGAGACCCACACGGAATTTTCTCTGACCCCCATCGCGAGCGAAAGTGTCTACGCAGAAATACGCATCAGTTTTTTTCAGAAACAACTGGATATGATTCGAATGCGCAGTAAAAACGGCCAGCAAACTGTCTGGCAGTTTATGAACCTGAGCATGAATACACCGCTGGACCCAGACCTGTTTACCTTCGAACCTCCGGCCGAGGTTGAAATTATCAATAATAACTATGTGCCCTGACTGGATCGCTATATGAATTTGTATATCGCAATTGCCAGTGGGGGAGCCCTGGGCGCTCTGGCGCGTTACTGGTTAACGGGATTTACCGAGTCCTTTAATAGCTCAACTTTCCCAATGGGTACGTTTGTCGTTAACGTGCTGGGTTCATTTATCATTGGCCTGGTCTTCATCCTGATGGCCGAGAAAATGGTGTTGAGTGAACAGTGGCGCCCCCTGATTACGGTTGGTTTTCTCGGCGCCATGACTACATTTTCTACATTCTCCCTTGATGCCCTGTTGTTATTCCAGCAGGGCCATTACAATTCGGCGCTGTTGTATGTGCTGGCCACTGTGCTGGTGTGTATATTTGCCGCTTTTGCAGGAATGCAGCTCGCCAGACTGCTGTTTTAAATACAGGAAGCAAAGATGTTAGACCCCAAAAGGATTCGCAGCGAACCGGAAGAACTGGCTCGCCGACTCAAGATAAAGAATTTCAACCTCGACACAGCGATGCTCGAGAAGCTCGATGGTGAGCGCAAGACCCTACAGCTTGAAACCGAAGCACTGCAGAATGAACGCAATGCCAGTTCCAAACAAATTGGTAAAGCCAAAGCTGCCGGTGAGGATATCACTCAAATTCTTGCCGGCATGGAAAACCTGAAAGGCAAGCTGGAAGAGAAGAAGGTTCAGCTTGATAGGTTGCAGCAGGAGTTACAGAATTACTTGTTAGGCGTGCCCAATGTGCCTGATGATGAAGTGCCTGTTGGCAACGACGAATCAGACAATCTTGAAGTATCGAAGTGGGGCACCATTCCCGAATTTGAGTTCACTCCCAAGGATCACAGCGAACTTGGCGAAGCGCTGGCAGAAGGGCTGGATTTTGCTGCCGGTGCAAAACTGACAGGCGCTCGCTTTGTTGTCATGCGCGGCCAGACTGCGCAGCTACATCGGGCTATCAAACAATTCATGCTTGATACTCACACCCGCGACAATGGTTACATGGAGCTCAATGTTCCTTACATAGTCAACGATGATTCGCTGCGCGGAACGGGCAACCTGCCCAAATTTGAAGAAGATCTTTTTAAACTGCGCGGCGAACAGGATTACTACCTGATACCCACGGCCGAAGTGCCGGTGACCAATCTGGTCAGGGATGAGATCCTCGAAGCAGATGAGTTGCCTCTGAAGTTTACCAGCCATACGCCGTGTTTTCGTTCCGAAGCTGGCAGTTACGGGAAGGACACCAAAGGCATGATCCGCCAGCATCAATTTGAAAAGGTTGAGTTGGTGCAAATTGTCCAGCCGGAGCAATCAATGGAAGCGCTGGAACAATTGACCAGCCATGCGGAAATGATTTTACAAAAACTGGAGTTACCTTATCGCAAGGTTTTGCTATGCGGTGGTGACCTGGGCTTCGGGTCCGCAAAGACTTATGACCTTGAAGTCTGGCTGCCAAGCCAAAATACGTATCGCGAAATTTCATCCTGTAGTTGTTTCACTGACTTTCAGGCCCGCCGTATGCAGGCCAGATGGCGCAATCCCGCTACAGGCAAGCCAGAACTGGTACATACCCTCAATGGCTCCGGGCTGGCTATAGGTCGCACCCTGGTGGCGATACTGGAGAACAATCAACAGGCCGATGGCCGTATTCGTATTCCTTCTGCACTCGTGCCCTATATGAATGGGCTCGAGTATCTTGGCTAATGAACCTGCTGCCCATATTTCTCGATATCAGGGGCAAGCGCTGCGCCCTGATTGGCGGCGGTGAAGTTGCTTTGCGCAAGGCCAATTTACTGGTGCGTGCTGGTGGCCATGTGCATGTTATCGCGCCAGAGGTTTGTGATGACTTGCAACAGCTATTAGCAGACAACCAGGGCGCAACCATCAATGAAGAGTTTACTGCAGCACATCTAAAGGACATGGTTCTGGTGATTGCTGCGACTGATGATGACGCGACCAATGCCAGGGTAAGCGAAATTGCCAAGGGCCTGGGTCTGCCTGTCAATGTCGTCGACCAGCCGGAGCTATGCAGCTTCATCGTGCCGTCTATCGTGGACAGAACCCCGATAGTGGTAGCGATTTCCAGCAGCGGTGCTTCCCCCATCCTGACGCGACAGATCAAGGAAATGAACGAGACTATGTTGCCGGCACGCATCGACAAGCTGGCGATGCTGTTGCAGTCGTATCGAAAGCAGGTTCAGCAAGCTATTAACGACTTTGCTGATCGAATTCGCTTCTGGGAAGGTGTACTGGACAGTGAGATTCCCGAACTGGTGTATAGCGGGAACGATACTGCAGCCGTTACAGCCCTGGAGCAAAGATTACAGCAGCAGGATCATTCGCAACGTGATGGCGAAGTTTATCTGGTGGGTGCCGGGCCAGGTGACCCAGATTTGCTGACACTGCGTGCTCTGCGCCTGATGCATAAAGCAGATGTTGTTTTGTATGACCGACTGGTGTCACCAGAAATCATGCACAAGCTACGTCCGGATGCAGAAAAGATCCATGTAGGTAAGCAGCGAGCCAATCATACTGTGGAACAGGAATCCATAAATGCCATGCTGGTGCGCCTTGCCAGCGAAGGCAAAAGGGTGCTGCGCCTAAAAGGCGGAGACCCATTTATTTTTGGACGTGGTGGTGAAGAGCTTGCCAGCCTTGCCAGTGCCGGCATCAAGTTTCAGGTGGTACCGGGCATTACAGCCGCTTCCGGCTGTGCAGCCTATGGAGGGATTCCACTGACGCATCGAGACCATGCGCACTCTGTGCAGTTTCTCACAGGGCATTCGAAGGACGGCGTGCTTGACCTGGAATGGGAAGATCTCGTTCGTCCAATGCAGACCCTGGTGTTCTACATGGGCCTTGTAGGTTTGGAACTCATCGTAAAACACTTGCTTGACGCGGGGATGGCACGGGGCATGCCGATTGCCATCGTGCAACAAGGCACGACCTCGCAACAGAAAGTATTAAAAGGGACTCTCGATACCATTGTCTCGTTGGTGAAAGCTGATCCTCCCAGTCCGCCAACGATCATTATCATAGGTACGGTCGTAACGTTACAGGAGAATTTAGCCTGGTTTGAGGGCACAGCCTAGTTACAGGCAGTTATCGGGTTTGGGTAAGCCGGCCAGCTTACTGGCGGTTTTGGCGGAACTACCACCGAACAGGCGCATGAGGTATACACTGCGACCTTTTTCTTCACCCAGCTCACGCTTTACCAGATTAATCAGTGCGCGCGTCGCCGGTGACATCTGATGGCGCTGATAAAAACGTCGCAGTAGTTTGATCACTTCCCAGTGCGCTGTTCCCAGTTTGATTTCTTCAGCATCAGCTAGCGCTTCCGCTACCTCGATATCCCATGCGCTGAGGTCGCGCAAGTAGCCTTCCGCATCGACCGGGATTTGTTTGTCACCAACCTGGAGAAAAGCCATCGGGTTGTACCGCTCAGAACCAGCTAATAACCCTGTCGTGCTCACAACTGAGGGCGACAAAGTCGGCATAGTTTATCAGATTGACTTTTGCATCAACCTTCTCAAGCACGGCGCGCGCCGTACAATCCTCGCGCAAGCCGTATAGTTTGACGTTTTCGGGTAGTGGGGCTGGCAGGAACTGTGATTGCGTGTGGTAAACCCCGTCCTCCAGAAACAGCACTGCATCACCAGAAGATATTGCCGCCAGGAATTGCTGTGCCAGTGCAGAAGTCGGGCTGCCGTTTATTGTGTGTAGTGTACTCATCAGATATTAAACACCGTATGAGATTTGGCGAGCAGTTGTTGCAGCGTTTTGTTATCGATGACCTGCACATCCAAAAGCAAGTCTTCTTCGCTCAGATTGCGAGACTCAAGTGTGTCCGCTGTCACGAATACATTTTCAATGCCGTAGAGATCAAGGGTCTCCAGGGCCTTGCCCAGGGTTTTGGCGTGAATGGATTCGCCATTCTGCCCCTTCAAAAGTTGATATACCCCGTCACCAAGAAAAATGTAATTCACATCCTGTTCAAACACTGCAGTGGCGAGTGCCATGTCCAGACAAAGTTGAGGCCGGGTGCTGCCGTATGGCGCCGAACGGGTGATGAATGTCAGGGTCTGTTTGGGATCGTCAGCCATAGGTTTCAGCCGAAATTGACGACGCGGTCGGAATTCAACGCCGCATCAACCAGTTGTCCCAGGCCTGCTATTTCCGAACTGGACAAGGAGCTATGGGAATCGAGTCCGTAACGCTCGGCTTCCCTGGCATCGATCACGCCGCGTTTGATCGCTGAGGACACACAGATTACAGAATCAAGTTCGCAATCCCGGATAAGCTTGTCCCATTGCTGCTGCAGATTGGGCTCATCCTGAGGTGTGATTGCCAGTCGATTGGCGTTATGCACGCCATCGCCAAAGAAGAAAAGGCGATAGATTTCGTGGCCCTGATTCAATACTTCGCGGGTGAATCGATAGGCAGTGCTGGCAGCCTGGGAAGAGTAGGGTGCCGCGTATACCACGATAGAGAATTTCACGATGAGGGCGTCTTGTTAAACAAAAAGCCCCTGTGGTCAGGGGCTTTTATAGAGAAATGAATTAGCTGATTATTGTCTGCCTGTCAGTGCTCCAAGCAGGTTCAACAAGTGGATGAACAAGTTGAAGATGCTCAGGTACAGACCCACGGTAGCCATGATGTAATTTCGCTCACCGCCGTTAACAAGCCTGCTGGTGTCGAAGAGGATAAATCCGGACATCAACAGGATCACCGCTGCGGAAATTGCCAGGCTCAGTGCCGGAATTTGCATAAACAGATTAGCGATGATGGCAACGA
>Ga0181579_10000008_pt1 | contig 179087 bp, 174 predicted proteins | sample 071ome_24_FD_132996 | JGI IMG/M metagenome (GOLD analysis project Ga0181579, IMG submission 132996) | Coastal salt marsh microbial communities from the Groves Creek Marsh, Skidaway Island, Georgia - 071402CT metaG (megahit assembly) | ecosystem: Environmental > Aquatic > Marine > Intertidal...
AACCCGGTCCACTGGATGCCCTGGGGGCCTGAGGCTTTTGCAAGGGCCAAGGAGGAAAACAAACCGATCCTACTCTCCGTCGGTTACGCCGCCTGTCATTGGTGCCATGTCATGGCGCACGAGAGTTTTGAAAACGACGACATCGCAAACCTGATGAACGAACTGTACATCAACATCAAAGTTGATCGCGAAGAGAGGCCGGATGTCGATAATATTTACCAAACCGCTTTGGCCATGCTGGGCGAACACGGCGGTTGGCCGCTGACCATGTTTCTCACGCCCGATGCCGAACCGTTTTGGGGCGGCACGTATTTTCCGCCGACTGCCCGATACGGCCGGCCTGGGTTTAGCGAAATCCTGCGCGCCATCGCCAATACCTACAACACCGAACATGACAAAATCCTTAAAAACGTTACCGCCCTGCGCGACGGCCTGAAAAACATCAGCGAGGCTCGTGGTGGAACCGGCTTATCGATGGCGAAGCTCGACGATGTCGCCGACATCGCGCTCAGCATGGTTGACTCCGTTCACGGCGGGACCACCGGCGCGCCAAAATTTCCGCAGCCAGCTTTTTTTCAGTTTTTGTGGCGGGCCTACAAAAGAACCGGCGAACTTTTTTATCGTGAAGCCGTCACGCTGACCCTCGATAAAATTTGCCAGGGCGGGATATACGACCATCTCGGCGGCGGGTTTGCGCGTTATTCAACGGATCCGATTTGGCTCGCGCCGCATTTCGAAAAAATGCTTTACGACAACGCGCAACTCATCGAGCTGCTAACGGCGGCCTGGCAGGAAACGCAAAGCCCGCTGTATGAGGCCCGCATTCGTGAAACCATCGACTGGGCGTTGCGCGAAATGCGCGCGCCGGCGGACGGACCCCTCGACAAGCCTTACGGCTTTACCAGTGCCTACGACGCCGACAGTGAGGGAGAGGAGGGCAAGTTTTACGTCTGGAGCGAGGCCGAGATCGATGCGTTGCTGGGTGATGATGCCGAAACGTTCAAAGAGGCCTATGACGTGACCCCATACGGCAATTGGGAAAACAAAACGATCCTCAATCGCAGCAAAAATCCCGGTCTCGGCGATACCGGGTTTGAGGCCTCGCTGGCGGCGATGCGAGGTAAGCTGCTTGCGGTTCGCAACCGTCGCGTGTGGCCGTCCTGGGATGATAAAGTTCTCGCCGACTGGAATGGCCTTGTGATCGCGGCGCTCGCACAAGCCGGCGCCTGCTTTGGTGAAAAAAACTGGATCGATGCGGCCAAAAACGCTTTCACGTTCGTTTGCGAAAACATGCGCGATGGCGCGAACGAACATGACCGACTGTTTCACGCCTGGCGCGACGGCAAGGCCAAACACCCGGCCATCATCGATGACTATGCCAACATGGCACGGGCCGCCCTTGTTCTGTTTGAGGTGTCCGGCGAAGCCGCGTATCTGCAACAAGCACGGCAATGGGTTGCAAGCGCAGACGCGCATCATTGGGATGAAAAAGACGGCGGTTATTTTTTGCCCGCCGACGATACCGGCGATCTCATCGTCCGGGCCAAAACCATTCACGACAATGCAACGCCGACCGGTAACGGCACCATGGTCGAGGTGCTCGCGCGGCTTTATTATCTTACCGGTGAAACGCATTTCCGTGACCGCGCCGATAAGATCGTACAAGTTTTCTGCGGCGAGGATTTACAACCGATGATTGCAATGCCGGTTTTGCTGGCCGGCTATGAATTGCTTGAAAAGGCTGTGCAAACCGTTATCGTGAGCGACCGTAATGACGATGTTGCGGAGGCCTTGTTGAATACCGTCTTCAGTGCCCCGGTGCCGAACAGAATCCTCATGCAGATCGACCCCGGCACGCCTTTAGCGGACCATCATCCGGCGGCGGGCAAGGGACAAATCGACGGCAAGCCAACGGCCTATGTATGCATCGGTCCGGCCTGCAGCTTGCCGATCACCGAGACTGCTGATTTGCAGGCTGCCCTTACCGGCAACGGCGCCACGACTGAACGATCGTAACGGAGGAATTGTGATGCCCCATTTGTCCATCAAAAGCCCCTATGGCGATTTAACCCTGTTCGAAGAAGACGATCGCCTGATCGCACTGGAGTGGGGCCGCTCGCCGAACGCGCAAACGACGCCCTTGCTCAAAGAGGCAGAGAGACAGCTGGCCGCATATTTTGACGGTACCCTCAAACAGTTCGACCTGCCGCTCGCGCCACAGGGCACGAAATTTTACAAACAGGTTTGGGCTCATATGCAAACCATCCCGTATGGTTCGGTCGAAACCTATGGCGACGTCGCCGTGAAGCTCGGCAGTGCTCCGCGCGCTGTCGGCGGCGCCTGCGGCCGCAACCCGATCCCGATCATCGTGCCGTGTCACCGTATCGTCGGCGCGGGCGGGCGGTTAACCGGCTATACCGGTGCCGATGGCGTCGAAACGAAACGCTCGCTGTTACGCCTGGAGGGGGTCCATCTAAGCCCGCTGTTCGCTAAGGCCGCTTAAAATCACGCCGCAAATCAAAATAGCCAAGAGGCCACACAGGGAGACATCATGACCAAAGCCGTACGCATTCACGAAACCGGTGGGCCGGAAAAACTGATTTACGAAGACGTTGAAGTTGGCCGGCCGGGCGAAGGACAAGTCCGGTTAAAGCAAACCGCAATCGGCCTGAATTATATCGACGTCTATCATCGAACCGGGCTTTATCCGCTGCCGTTCGATCTGCCGGTCGTCATCGGTACCGAAGCCGCCGGCGTGGTCGAAGAGACCGGCGCGGGCGTTGATGATGTCAAAGCGGGTGACCGGGTTGCTTATGCGCCCGTCGTCGGCAGTTATGCCGAAGCGCGGTTAGTACCGGCAAATCGTCTCATCAAGCTGCCCGATAGCATCGACGATAAAACCGCGGCTGCCATGTTGCTCCAAGGCATGACCGTATCGTATTTGCTGCGCCGAACCTTCCCCGTCAAAAAAGGCCAAACGATCTTGCTCTATGCCGCCGCCGGCGGGGTCGGCCTGATCCTCGCGCAATGGGCGAAGCATCTCGGTGTCACGGTCATCGGTGTTGTGGGCTCGGACGATAAGGCGAAGCTCGCGAAGGCCAACGGTTGCGCGCACACGATCAATTACGCGACGGAAAACGTTCCCGAACGGGTTGCCGAGATAACGGGCGGGGCTAAGGTGCCGGTGGTTTACGATTCGGTCGGCAAAGATACCTTTATGGATTCGCTGGATTGTTTACAGCCCTTGGGCACCATGGTCAGTTTCGGCAATGCTTCGGGCGCGCTGCCGCCGATCGATGCCGGCCTCCTGTCGGCCAAAGGTTCGCTATATTTCACCCGGCCCGGATTGATGCATCACGTCGCCAAGCGCGAAGACCTGCTCGACCTCGCACAATCGTTGTTTGATGTTGTCGAGGGCGGACACGTCAAAATTCACTGCAATCAGGAATACGCCTTAAAAGACATCCAGCAGGTCCATAGGGACCTCGAAGCCCGCAAGACCACGGGCTCGACCGTGATCATCCCTTAAAAGCTATCACATCGTAAAAACCCGCCAAATTGCCGGCGGGTTTTTTGTGTTTGAATTTAGGTGTTCATGGAGTCGAAGAATTCCGCGTTGTTCTTCGAGTTCTTCAGTTTATCGAGCAGGAACTCCATCGAATCGACGACGCCCATCGGCATTAATATCCGCCGCAGCACCCACATTTTCGACAGCGTGCCCTTATCGACGAGCAGCTCTTCCTTACGTGTGCCCGACTTGGTGATGTCGATGGCCGGGAAGATCCGCTTATCAATCAGCTTACGGTCGAGCAGAATTTCCGAGTTGCCGGTGCCTTTAAATTCTTCGAAGATCACTTCGTCCATACGCGATCCGGTATCGACCAGCGCGGTGCCGATGATCGTCATCGAGCCGCCCTCTTCGATATTGCGCGCAGCACCGAAAAAGCGCTTCGGGCGCTGCAGGGCGTTGGCATCGACACCGCCCGTGAGCACCTTGCCCGAAGACGGCACCACCGTGTTGTAAGCGCGCGCGAGACGCGTAATGGAGTCGAGCAGGATCACCACATCGCGCTTATGCTCAACCAAGCGCTTCGCCTTAGCAATGACCATCTCGGCGACCTGAACGTGGCGGGTCGCGGGCTCATCAAATGTTGAACTGACAACCTCTCCCTTCACCGTGCGCTGCATATCGGTCACCTCTTCGGGGCGCTCGTCGATCAACAACACCAACAGATAACATTCGGGATGATTGGCCGCGATGGAGTGGGCAATATTTTGCAGCATAATGGTTTTGCCGGTCCGCGGCGGCGCGACGATCAGGGCGCGCTGGCCTTTACCGATCGGACAAATCAAATCGATGACTCGGCCGGTGTCGTCTTTGTTCTTGTCCTTCGGCTTACGCTCAATCTCCATATCCAGTTTGTCTTCCGGATAGAGCGGCGTCAGGTTATCAAAATTAATGCGATGCTTGACCTCCTCGGGGTCGCCAAAGTTGATGTCGGTGACCTTCAGCAAGGCAAAATACCGCTCACCGTCTTTCGGCGAACGGATTTCGCCCTCGACCGTATCGCCGGTTCTTAAACCGAAACGGCGGACCTGGCTGGGCGAGACGTAAATGTCATCCGGGCCGGGCAGATAATTGGCCTCCGGCGATCGCAAGAAACCGAAGCCATCCTGCAACACCTCTAAAACACCGTCACCGAAAATCGATGTGCCGTTTTCGGCTAGCTTCTTCAAGATGGCGAACATCATCTCCTGCTTGCGCAGGCTGCTCGCATTTTCCACCTCGAGTTTTTCGGCATATTCGAGGAGTTCTTTCGGCGGTTTGGTTTTTAATTCTTTTAATTTCATGGGCGTGACAATCTAGGTTGGATGGGTCGGCGGAATGGGTAAACTGGTGGGACGGCTCGCGGAGTTGAAAATTAACTCACTGATTTTATTGAAAATAATTAAAAACTCAGACGGGCCCGCGGGGCAGATAGTGAGCTTTCATGAAGGGTGGATGCGACGGTAATCCGTATATGATCCGAAGGGACAGATAGGATTAACCAAAGGGAAGCGCAAGTCAAATAAAGAATTTAAGGCGGTCCGGAACACCTGTTTTATGACAGTACATTAAAACGGCTTCACGACGGCCATAATAACGATCACGATCATCAAGACCGTCGGCGCCTCGTTCATGATCCGATAAAATTTTGCCGGACGCCGGTTGCGGTCTTCGGCGAATTCCCGCTGCCATTTCGACATCGATCCATGCAGGCCGGCGAGAACAAAGACGCTGACTAATTTCACATACAGCCAACCAGCAGACCAATCATTGAGGATTGCCAACAACAAGCCGCCGAACAAAAACGACGCGATCATCGCCGGGGTCATGATGGCGCGTAGTAAGCGGCGCTCCATAATCTTGAACGTTTCAGATTGCTCCGTGTTGGGAGCGCAATCGGCATGATAAACAAACAAGCGCGGCAGATAGAGCAATCCGGCCATCCAGGCGATCACGCTGATGAAATGCAGTGCCTTGATCCACAAATACACGGTGGCTGAAACTTCAAACATGGAAGGTCTCCCCGGTTACAACGGCCGGCCGCGCGGACAACAGGAAAACTGTTGCTGACAAGACGACCCGTCAACTGCGGGCTCAAGGGCGGCGTTGCCGTTTCTGGCCTGCGTCACGATATCGGCAAGGCCGGCTATGAAAGCCGGATGGGTCCCCAGCGCCGGGACACGATAATACGCCGGCACGCCGAGCTTTTCGGCCGCCGCCTTGTATTCGATATCAAGCTCGACCAGCGTTTCTGAATGTTCCGACACAAAGGCGATCGGCACAACGACAACGGCCGTTGAATCGTCTGCTGCGCGCTCGAGTTCCTGTTCCGTCGAGGGTCCAATCCATTCAAGCGGGCCGACCCGGCTTTGATAGCACACGGCCCAGTCAGCAACGGCATCGCCCAACTGGTTCATAACGCCGGCCGCAGTTTGTTCCACTTGCCACTGATACGGATCACCGCCAGCAATAACCTTCTTCGGCAGCCCGTGGGCGGAAAATAAAACGCGAAAAGGCTTTTCCCGGTCGATCTTCGACAGCGTTTGGCGGATAAGGTCCGCGTGTGCCTCCAATAATCCCTGTTGAGCCGCATAACAGCAGGGCGCGAACGTTGGTGCGAACAATCCCGTTTTTGCGGACGCTTGCTGCCAATCCCATAAAGATGATCCGGTCGTGGTTGTTGAATATTGAGGGTACAGAGGCAGCAGTACAATTTCGTCGGGCTCGAATTTTTTGACATCCCGCGCGGTCTCATCACTCATCGGATGCCAATAGCGCATCGCGGTAAAGACACGGTATTGATTCTGACCATCTGTCGCCGTAAGGCGTTTTTGCAATGCCTGCCCTTGCTCATGGGTAAGCTCCAACAGCGGCGATTTGCCGCCGATATGCTCGTAAATCTTCTTTGCAATCGGCGCACGTTTTTTAGAGATAAATTTTGCCAATAGCCAACGGATTGGTTTAGGGGAATCGATTATGGCTGGGTCGTTAAAAAGATTAAATAAAAATGGCTGGACCGCATCGGGTCCATCGGGTCCGCCCAGATTAAATAAAACTATGGCAATTTTAGGCATACAACGGCCGTCCGGTTTTAAGTCGATGCATGATGATGTCCGCGCACGATTTCGGCAACCCGGATAACATTATCCGGTGGTGTTTCAGGTAAAATGCCATGGCCGAGATTAAAAATAAACGGCCCGCCCGACAGGGTTTGCAAAATGTTGATGGTCTCATCTTCTAATTTTTTTCCACCTTCACGAAGGATCTGATTATCCAGATTACCTTGAACGGTTTTTAAACCCTGTAGATTATCACGCGCCCAAGCCGGCGAAATATCACTATCAATACCGATACCATCAACACCGGTGTTCTCAGCATACTTGATGGTTTGATCACCCGCACCACGGGGAAATCCAATAACCGGCACATCCGGATTGTGTTGTTTGATGCCTGCTACAATTTCCCGGGTCGGTTGAATAATCCACCGGTCAAAATGTTCGGCTTCAAGTAAACCCGACCAGGAATCAAAGAGTTGTATGGTTTCAGCACCATTCTTAATTTGTTCAATAAGGTAATCCGTCGTCACCGGAACCAAAATATCGATTAGTTTTTGAAATCCATCCGGTTCCTCAATCGCCCATTTTTTAATCGTTGAACCGTCTTGCCCCGACCGGCCCTCAACCATGTAATAGGCAACGGTCCAAGGTGATCCGGCAAAACCTATTAAGGCAACGTTGTGCGGTAATGCAGCCGATAATTGCCGAACCGATTCAAACACCGGTTCTAAATGATCTAAAACCTTACTCACTTGGAGTTGTTTTAAGTCTGTTTCAGACCGGATCGGTTCTAAAACAGGTCCCACACCGCCTTCAAACCGAACGGACTGCCCCAACCCGTCAGGAATAACCAGAATATCGCTAAAAAGAATAGCCGCGTCGGGTTGAAACCGGCGCAGAGGCTGTAAGGCCGCTTCTACAGTTAAAGCCGGTGAATAACAAAACGATAAAAAATTCGGCGTATCTTCGCGCAATTTCCGGTATTCCGGTAAATAGCGGCCCGCTTGGCGCATAAACCAAAACGGCGGACGATCGAGCCTTTCCTGATGAAGTGCCCGAAGAAACAGTTTTTTATCTTGGTGAGAAGACAAAGGCGATTTATTCAAGTTATTACTCACTCACCTACACTATCTAATATTATATATAGAAAGGTTGAAGTAGTTGTTGTCCGCTGAATCTCGGGGATTATATCTTATCCCCAATTTCAATATGAAAATTTAAAAGGAAATTTTATACGGCTGTTTCCGGTATAAATTACTGTAAGAAAACCATCGGTACTTGGTTTCCTGCGTTTAAGAAAAACCTGTGAATTATGGGTAAAACATGAATGAATAAATTATTTCGATTGTTATAAACAATTTTAAGGCGGTTGTATGATTTTCGTTTTTAAATTTTCAGCTGTGTATACGAATCGAGCAACTTGCATGATATAAAGACCAATTCATTTTTGGCCCAGTTGTCCACATATATCGATACCGATTTTCTCAGTTATACAAATCACCAAACATTAATAATTACGCCTAAATTCAACGCTTATGAAAAATATACATCTTCATCTTATCTCGGATTCGACCGGTGAAACCGTTTCAATGGTTGCGCGTGCCTGTCTGGCACAATTTGAAGATGTTGCCGCCGAAAACCATAATTGGACATTGGTCCGCCAAGTCGATCAAATCAGTGAAATATTGGAATCCATAACGGAAGACCAGGGATTTGTGCTTTATACCCTCATTAATGCGGAACTGCGGCTCAAACTTGAGGAAGGGTGCCGCCAATTACAAATACCCTGTATCTCGATTTTAGATCCGATTATCAGCGCTATGGGAAGATATCTCGGTTCTGAAGTAAAAGGCCGGCCCGGTAAGCAACACGAACTGGATGCAGAATATTTCAACCGGATCGATGCCATGCAGTACGTCCTCAGTCATGATGACGGCCAAATGGCTTCTGATTTAAACGAGGCCGACGTTGTCATTTTGGGTGTTTCAAGAACCTCGAAAACCCCAACCTGTATTTATTTGGCAAACCGGGGCATTCGGGCCGCCAATATACCCATTGTGCCGGGTTGCCCTTTGCCCGTAGATGTCGAAAGCCTTACGAAACCTCTGGTTGTTGGCTTAACGAAAGACGCAAAAAGCCTGGTTCAAATTCGCCGTAACCGGCTACGCATGCTCAATCAGGACGAAGAAACAGATTATGTCGATATCAAAACGGTTTCAAAAGAGGTCAATGACGCCCATCGATTGTTCACGAGCAACAATTGGCCGGTGATTGACGTCACCCGCCGGTCGATTGAGGAAACGGCGGCGCATATCATGACAATCTATTCAAAACGCAACAAGGAGAGCCCCTGATTCAGCCGGCTTGTGATTCCGAAACGGCACTCGTTCTCGCTTCCGCCAGCAGCGCCCGCGCCTTGGTTCTCGAACGGGCCGGTCTACACTTTATTCGTGAACCGTCCGATATCGATGAATCGATTATCAAGCGGCAATTTCAAGACCGCCAAAAAACAGCTCAGGCCGCAGCCCAAGCCCTTGCCGAGGCGAAGGCTCTTGCCGTGTCGCCGCACCACCCGAAGGCTTTCATTATCGGTGCGGATCAAATGCTGGTATGTAATGGCCTTTGGTTTGACAAGCCAAAGGATTTTGCTGAGGCCCGCGCGCACTTAAAATTGTTACGTGGCCAAACCCATGAGCTCATCAGCGCGATTTGTGTGGCCCAAGATGAAAATATCCTTTGGCGGCATGTTGAAAGCACAAGGCTGACCATGCTCTCTTTCAGCGATGAATTTTTAGAAAATTATTTGCGCCAATCCGGTCCCGAGGTGCTTGAATCAGTCGGCGTATACCGATTGGAAAGCCTGGGCCCTCAGTTATTTGAAAACATAGATGGAAATTATTATTCAATTTTAGGCCTGCCGTTGCTGCCCTTGTTGGCATTTTTACGTAGGGCTAGAGTCATTAATATATAACGCGGCGGAGTCGCTGGACGTGACAAAAAACGAAACAATCAAAGCAGGTGTGATAGGCTGGCCGGTTGGCCACTCCCTTTCTCCGCGCCTACATGGGTTTTGGCTGCAGGCATATTCAATCAATGGAATTTATGAACCGATTGCGGTGAAGCCTGAAGACTTCCGCGATCAATTTCGCGGCCTTGCCGATGCCGGATATGCCGGCGTGAATGTGACCGTACCGCACAAAGAGGCCGCGTTGGCTAATGTCGATGAGGCTGACGACAATGCCCTTCGTATCGGTGCGGTTAATACGGTTGTTGTTCGTGATGACGGGTCATTGCACGGCAGTAATACGGATGGATTCGGTTTTATCGAAAATTTAAAAGACGGCGCCCCGGGCTTCGACTTCACGAATGGTCCGGCCGTCATTTTAGGAGCAGGGGGCGCGGCCCGGGCGGTCGTTACGGCATTAATCGATGCCGGCGTGCCGGACATCCGGCTAACCAATCGCACGATGTCGCGGGCCGAAACATTAGCAGATCAAATCGCGGGCCCCGTGACGGTCGTGCCTTGGGAGAAACGCGATGCCACCCTTAATGACGCACAGTTGCTAGTAAACACGACAACATTGGGCATGAACAACCAACCGCCGCTCGAAATCGATATAACGGGCTTACCGGATAACGCCGTTATCAACGATATCGTCTATGCGCCGCTGGAGACGGATTTAATTAAAACAGCCCGGGCGCGCGGCCTGACAACCGTCGATGGAATCGGCATGTTGCTGCATCAGGCCCGGCCGGGCTTCGCCCAATGGTTCGGCGTGCAGCCGGATGTGAGCCAGGCTTTGCGCGATCATGTCTTGGCCGGCGTGAAGGGGTAGGCGCATGGTGATCCTTGGATTAACCGGCTCGATCGGCATGGGCAAGTCGACGACGGCGAAATTGTTTCGGACACTCGGTGTGCCGGTCCACGATGCCGATGCCTGCGTGCACGCCATGATGGCGCAACACGGTGAGGCGGTAGATAAGGTGGGGGGCGCTTTTCCCGATGCGTTGAAAAACGGCGCCATCGATCGCGGCATTTTGGGCCGGCTGGTATTTGACGATCAGGACGCCTTGGCCCGGCTCGAATCGATTCTGCATCCTCTGGTCCGTAAACATGAGCTCAAGTTTTTGGCTCATTGGGCGCGTCATCGCCGTCCCCTGGTCGTATTGGATATTCCGTTGTTGTTTGAAACCCATGGCGAGCAACGCTGCGATGCGGTTGCGGTCGTGACGGCCCCGGCGTTTATCCAGCGCCAGCGGGTCATGCAACGGGCCGGTATGACGGCCGAACGATTTACCGCGATCCTCGCGCGCCAGATGCCGGATGACGAAAAGTGTCAATACGCCGATTTTCTCGTGCCGACCGGACAAGGAAAGGCATTCAGCTTGCGTGTCGTGCGCAATATTGTCAGAGTGGCGAAGTCGATCCCCGCCAATCGATGGCGGCCGGCCCAGCAGGCGCTCTGGAAATATTCATAAACCGAAATGAAGATTCGATATGCGTGAAATAGTCCTCGATACCGAAACAACGGGATTCGACTCCGCCGGCGATGACAGGATCGTGGAAATCGGCTGCATTGAGCTGATCAATCATATTCCGACGAACAACACATTTCAGTGTTACATCAATCCCGAACGGGACATGCCCGAAGAAGCCTTTAATGTGCATGGGCTTTCATCGGAGTTTCTCGCAAAGCATCCTGTGTTTGCGGCAATTGCGGATGACTTTATCGCGTTTATCGCCGATTCACCGCTCGTGATTCACAACGCGAGTTTCGACATCGGTTTTATTAACGCGGAATTTAGACGCTTAGGCCATTCGCCGATTCCAAGCGACCGTGCGATTGATACCGTTTCAATGGCGCGGCAAAAATTCCCCGGCGCTCAGGCTAATCTTGATGCACTGTGCCGGCGCTTTCAAATCGACCTATCAGACCGGTCCTTGCACGGCGCGCTGAAAGATGCCCGCTTGTTGGCGCAAGTGTATTTGGAGCTGATCGGCGGCCGGCAACCAGACCTAGAGCTGGCGAAAGAAACACAACAACTTACTGCGGAAATCAAAGACCGGCCCGTGCAGCCGGCCCGGCCTCATGCGCCGACCCCGGCGGAAGAAAAAGCACACGCAGCCTTTCTCGAGAAATTAAACGAACCGATTTGGCAGGCCTCGTAAACGCCCCCCGTTCAATTGGTTAATTCAATGGACTAATTTGCCGCCGCCGGCTGTTCGCCGCCGCCTTTTTGCTGATTTTGTTTTTGTTGATTGTACAGCGCCATAAAATCGACCGGGCTTAATAAGACAGGAGGGAAGCCAGCATCCCGGGTTGCGTCGGCAACGATGTTGCGGGCAAACGGGAATAATAAACGTGGGCATTCAATCAACAGCATCGGTTCAATCTGATCGTTATTGGCTCTCAACGTAAAGACACCGCCATAGGACAATTCGACGAGAAAGGCGACCTGATTATCGAGTTTGCAATCAGCTTTGACGATGAGGACAACTTCGTACGTTTTATCCTGCAGCGGCTGGACGTTTACGTCGATGTGAACCGAAACGTCCGGCTGATTTTTTTGCATGAGAGCGTAAATGGTCGGCGCGCCGGGCACCTCGACGGACAAGTCCTTAATATATTGTGCCGAAACCATTAAGGAGGGTCCCTCGACGGTTGCCTCGCTTTCTGTGGTTACGGTTTCATCCGACGGGGTTGCATTTGAATCTTGCTCGGCCATGAGTTTCTCCTGATTACGAAATCTTATTGGACCTTGGCTAACATGCTTTGGGGACAGGAACAAGCAAGCGGCTATGCCTGAAAGCCGGGTTGTTGATTGTTATTTTAACGCTTTCGGCGGATCTTCCGGCGGCTTACGGCGGGGCCCGCCGTTTTTCTGATTGATTTCCCGGTATTCCCCTTCAATCGTCGGCCCGCCGCCGGGATGGTCGGGGCCGAAGGGCCCTTCGGGGCCTGTTTGAATATTAATTCGGCCGGAGGCTCTCCAGTATCGGGCCAGGGTGTGGCGCAGCAAGGCGCGAAACGGCGGTAAAAACAGTAAAAATCCAAAGCCGTCCGTGACAAATCCTGGTGTCAGCAAGAGGACCCCGGCAACCAACAGGCACAGGCCGTCAAAAACCTCGGTAAGGGGAAGCCGACCCTGATCGAGACTCAGCTGAACCTTTTGCAGTGTTGCCAGCCCCTGTTGGCGCAGTAAAAACGTTCCGATCATAGCCGTTAAAATGATGGCACCGATTGTCGGCCACAGACCAATTCTGCCGCCAACTTCGATAAAAACGGCAATTTCGGCAATGGGTATACCGACCATTAGGAGAAATATTATTGGCGCCATGCTTGCCTCGGCATCGGTTCGGGCTTATCTGATGATTGAATAGCGGCTTTTCTATCGAATGTCCGATACGGTGCTGGACCTCGGTGTGACAAGCCGTTAACGTATAAAACTGTTTAACCTACCGTATTAAAGCGGTCCAGCGGTCTTCGGGCCCGCAACAGCGGTTATTGAAACAATGGGCGATTTTCAATTCTTCGACATTATCTTGTTTGCCATGATTGCGGCATTTCTCGTGCTGCGTCTGCGCAGCGTCTTGGGCCGGCGTGACGGTCACGATGGCAGCGGTCACCGCGATCCGTTTTCGCGCCGTCAAACGACCGATGAAGCCGACGATAATGTCATTCCGTTACCTGATAACAACAAGAGCTTAGATATCGAACCGGCGGCCGAGGAAGACGTCGAAACGGCAAAAGCCGACGATCCGTTATCACAAGGCATCGCCGAAATTCGCAAGGCCGACCCGACTTTCAACATGAACGAATTCGCATCGGGGGCGAAAGTTGCGTTTGAAATGATCCTCGGTGCTTTTGCCGAAGGCGACTCACAGTCCTTGAAGCCTCTTTTGAATTCCGATGTCTATGCCAACTTTGAGCAGGCTATTCGCAACCGCGAAGATACCGGTGAGGAACTGGAATACACATTGATCGGCATTAAGTCCGCCGATGCCGTTGAGGCTTTCATGGAAAAATCTTATGCTCATGTCACGATCAAGTTCGTGAGTGAGCAAGTAAACGCCCTAAAAGATAAAGACGGCAATGTTATTGACGGTGATCCGGATCGTATTATTGAAGTTACCGATTTCTGGACATTTGCCCGCAACACCAAATCCTCGGACCCCAATTGGTCGCTGGTTGCCACTCGCAGCCTTGATTAAGGTGTTCCAAATTTCCCGATCCATTGTCGGGTCGTTTCTTTTCTTCATATTTTTAATAGGTATTTTGAGCGCTTGTGGCGAAACCACAATGCGCACCCAGCCCGGCGCGCGTGATATGGCGCCACGCCTCGAGGCCACATCGTTTAACCAGTTGGCGAATTGGCAAAATGATCGCCATGGCCGTGCGTTGCGTGCTTTTGCGCGCTCTTGTACGGCCTTGATGAAAACGCCTGATCACAAAACAATTCAAAGTTTTGACAAACAATTTTTTGCCCGGGATTGGAAAGACGCCTGCCGCTCGGCTGCCGGTATCGATAAAAACAACCACCATGCGGCACGCTGGTTTTTCGAACGCTGGTTTGTGCCCCATCGCATTGTGACTGGAAAAACATCACCGGGATTGTTCACCGGTTATTATGAGGCCGAGCTCAATGGATCGTGGCGCAGAACGAACAGATTTAATGTGCCGCTCTATGCCAAACCAACAGATCTCATCGCCGCCGACTTGGGCCAATTCTCATCGGCGCTGAAGGGCAAGCATATTGCGGGCCGCCTTCGCGGCAACAGACTCATTCCCTATCATTCGCGCCGGGAAATAGAAAACGGCGTTTTACGAGGCAAGGGCCTTGAGTTGCTGTGGGTCGACAGCGTGGCGGACGCTTTCTTTTTGCATGTTCAAGGCTCCGGGCGCGTAAAAATGACAGACGGGAGCATCGTGCGTGTCGGCTATGCCGCGAAGAACGGTCGCCCCTACGTATCCATTGGGCGCGAGCTCATTAGGCGCGGCGCAATGGCGAAAGAAAATGTTTCCATGCAATCCATCCGCACTTGGTTAACCGCCAACCCTCACAAGGCCAGCGATCTTCTTGCCGCCAACCCCTCTTATATATTTTTCCGCCGCCTAAAAGGCACCGACGTGATTGGCGCCATGGGCGTCGGCCTAACGCCGGGCCGCAGCCTCGCGGTCGATCGCCGTCATGTGCCGTTGGGCGCGCCGCTATGGCTTGATACCCGGGACCCGCTTGACGAGCGCCGCCCCCTGCGCCGCTTGATGATTGCTCAGGACACGGGTGGTGCGATCAAAGGGCCGGTGCGCGGTGATATATTTTGGGGCTTCGGGGCCGAAGCGGCCCAACGTGCCGGGCAAATGAAATCCCGCGGCACGTATTATGTGTTGCTGCCGAAAACCATTTGCTGTTAGCCCTAACAAATTGATTTCAATACCATTCTGATGCTTGTCATCACCGCAACAAGCCCTCATGCTGAGCGGCATGGTTGAGTCAAAAACCCACGACACAAAATTTCGCGTCGGTTTGTTTGTCACGTGCCTGGTCGATTTGATGCGCCCGGCCGTGGGCCACGCAACGCTCAAGCTGCTGGAAGATGCCGGCTGCGATGTCGGCATACCGGTTACGCAAACCTGTTGCGGTCAACCGGCCTACAACGCGGGCGATGCGAAAGACGCCCGCACGATTGCGGCGCAAGTGATCGAAACATTTGAGCCGTTCGAATATGTGGTGACACCGTCCGGTTCGTGCGCCAGCATGCTGAAAATTCATTATCCGAATCTCTTTAAAAACGAGATTGATTGGAAAAGCCGCGCGGAAAATTTAGCGGCCAAAACATTTGAGCTAAGCTCGTTCCTCACCGACGTTTTAAATCAAAAAATATTTCACGCACCTTGCTCGGGCAAAACGACGTATCACGACGGTTGCTCCGGCTTACGCGAGCTCGGCATTAAGCGTCAGCCGCGGGTGTTACTCGAGCAAGCCGGCGGAATTGAACTCGTGGAAGCGAAGGAGGCGGAATCCTGTTGCGGTTTCGGCGGATTGTTTTGTGTGAAGCATGCCGATGTATCGACTCATATTGTCGATGCGAAAATCGATGATATTCAAAAAACCGGCGCCGGACTTTTACTCGGCGGCGACCTCGGCTGTTTATTAAACATTGCCGGACGGTTGCATCGCCGGGGGATTGATATACAAGTGCGCCATTTTGCCGAAGTTTTGTCGGGACACGATCAAACGGTTCCGGCGATCGGCGCAGAAGAACAAACAAAAGAAACATCATCATGAAGCCGGCTGTCGATTCGTTTTCAGATAACGCCCGTGATGCCTTAAAGGATGTAAAGCTGCAAGACGCCCTTGAGCGGTTGAGCCACGGCTTTCCGGAAAAGCGGCGCAAGGCCATTGAGCGCTTGCCCGAGTTCGATGATTTGCGCGATGCCGCCCGGGACCTCAAAAACCATGTGTTGGAACATCTCGATTTTTATCTCGAGCGGTTCGAAGAAAAAGTCATCGAGGCGGGAGGCACGGTTCATTGGGCACGCGACGCCGCCGAGGCGCAAGAAATTATTGTCGGACTGTGCCGGGACCATAACGCCAAAACGGTGACAAAAAGCAAGTCCATGATCGGCGAAGAGATTGCGATCAACGAACATCTCGAGGCTGCCGGCATCACACCCGTTGAAACCGATATGGGCGAATACATCATTCAGTTGCGCAACGAGCCGCCGTCCCATCTCATCGCGCCGGCGATTCATTTATCGAAAGATCAAGTCGGCGATACGTTTCGCGACAATCACACGCACCTTTCCAAAGCCCGCCCGCTCGAAGAGCCGCGCGTATTGTTGGATGAGGCGCGTGATATTTTACGCGAGCGTTTCATCAATGCCGACGTCGGCATCACAGGCGCAAACATGCTGGTGGCCGAAACCGGATCGCTGGTCATTGTGACGAACGAAGGCAATGCCGATTTAACAATGACGCTGCCGAAGGTTCACATTGCCGTTGCCTCGATTGAAAAAATCGTGCCGACGCTCGAAGATGCGAGCACAATTCTGCGCGTGCTCGCCCGCTCGGCGACGGGACAGGATATGTCCGTTTACACCAGTATCGTCACCGGCCCGAAACGCGACGATGATCTCGATGGTCCCGGCGCGTTTCATGTTGTACTGCTCGATAGCGGGCGTGCCGCTATGTTGGGCCGGCCGATGCGCGAAATGTTGCGTTGTATTCGCTGTGCGGCATGTCTGAATCATTGCCCGGTTTATAAATCCATCGGTGGACATGCGTACGGTTGGGTTTATTCGGGACCGATGGGGGCGGCCCTCGTGCCGAATTTACTCGGTGTGCATAACGCGCGCGCGCTGCCGCACGCCTCGACCCTGTGCGGCACCTGTGAAGATGTCTGCCCGGTTCGCATTCCCATTCCGAAATTGCTGCGCCTGTTACGTCAGCGCGACTTCATGACCGAGTCCGCTTTTAGCGTCAACAAACGCGCGATGCGGTTGTGGGCGCGCATCGCGGCTCGTCCGCGGCTTTATCGGTGTCTGCATAAAATTTTCGCGGGCCTTTTCGGTAAAGGCGCGGGCCGCTACACCCACCTACCGTTTTTGCGAAAATGGACGGTAACCCGAGATTTTCCGGCTCCGGCGAAAAAAAGTTTTATCGACGATATATCATTACGTAAGTGTAATAAGAAATGAGTACCGCACGAAGTCATATTCTTTCAACCATTCGAACCGCTTTGGGGCGCACGGCCCTTAATGACGCCCGTCAAGCGGACCTGCAGGCCCATTTAAAAAACCCGAAGCCCCGCGTTATTCCGGCGCGTGGCCAGGGGTCGCGTGAAGCCTTGATCGAGCGGTTCATCGACGAGGCCCGCCGGGCGGATGCGAGTGTCGAGCGGATTGGCGGTTTTGCCGATATTCCCGAAAATGTGGCAGAATATCTGGGCCGCTCAAATCGTTTCGGTAAAGATATAAAATTAAAAATCACCCCTGAAGAGGCGTTGAAGAACGTTGATTGGCAGGATTTCGGTGAAAACCACCTCGATTTCGGCGCGGCATCGCCGGATGATGATGTCAGCATTGCTATCGCATATGCCGGGGTGGCCGAGACCGGCACGCTGGCGATGGTTTCCGGCCCGAATTGCCCGGTTTCCCTGCATTTTCTGGTGGAAACCCAAATCGTCGTGTTGGTTGAAAGCGCCATCATCGGACCGTACGAAGAGGTTTGGGGGTTATTACGAAAACAAAACAATAAAGTGTTGATGCCTCGCGCGGTGAATTTTATTACCGGTCCATCGCGCACCGCGGATATCGAGCAAACCTTGTTATTGGGCGCACACGGCCCCAAAAACCTGCATATTTTGGTTGTTCGAAATGGCTAAAAAATCGAAACCCTCGGCGGATGACGATGACTGGGCGTTGTGGCAAAAGATTGCTGGCGAAACCGAACCGCTGCCGGGCAAAAAAGTTGAAAAAGCCCCGCCCAAGCTGACCGAAGCATCCGGGGCGAAATACCAAAATCCGAAGCCCGACAAGCGGCCGGCCCCGCCGCCTGCGTCGGTTGCGAGCGCGCCATCGCGGCTGCCCGAATTGCGCGCCGGAGAATTTGCCGGCCTTGATAAGCGCACAGCTCAGCGCTTGAAGCGCGGTCAGCTTGCCATCGAGGGCCGTCTCGATTTGCATCACAAAACCCAGGCGGAAGCCCATCAGGCCCTGGATCGTTTCATAAACGAATCGGTTTTAACCGGACGGCGTACGGTGATCGTGATTACCGGTAAAGGCCTCAAGCCGACGGGCGAGGTCGGTGTTTTGCGCACCATGGTGCCGCGCTGGCTGAAGCAAACGCCGCTACGCGAAAATATCGTCGCGTTTTGCGAGGCCGCGCCAAAAGACGGTGGTTCGGGGGCGCTTTACCTTCGCTTAAAGAAATTCGGCTAAGCTTTTTTCCATGACTCCTTTTGGTGAAAAAGTTCGATCGTTGCGCGCGCGCCATCGTGTCACGCTGAAACAAATGGCAGCCGATTTGGGCGTGTCGTCGGCATATTTGTCGGCACTTGAACACGGCAACCGTGGTCGACCTGCGCCCGGTTTGACAATGCAGATCTGCGGCTACTTTGAATTGATTTGGGATGAAGCCGAAGAGTTGAAAAAACTCGCCGACATGTCACACCCGCGCGTCGTCGTCGATACATCGGGCCTCAGTCCACGCGCAACCGAGCTCGCCAATCTTTTGTCAAAGACAATCGATCAGCTGGACGACCAAACGATTGATTGGATCGTTGATGAAGTGCGCGGCAGCCTCGGCGACAACCAAGGCCCGACTCACTAAACACTCATTTATAAAATAAACTTTTTAAGGTCCGCGTTCTTGGCGAGATCGCCGACCGCTTCGCGCACGTATTCGGCGTCAATTGAAATTTCTTCGCCCGAACGTTCCGATGCGGAGAAGCTGATGTCGTCCATCAGTTTTTCCATCACGGTATGCAGGCGCCGCGCACCGATGTTTTCGACGCTTTGATTAACCTCAGCGGCCAAGTCGGCGATTTCACCGATGGCATCATCACCGAAATGCAATGTGACATCCTCGACGCCCATCAAGGCCGTGTATTGTTTAATCAACGACGCTTCCGGTTCGGTCAGGATTCGGACAAAATCATCCCGGGTAAGCGCTTTGAGTTCAACACGAATAGGCAGGCGCCCCTGCAATTCGGGCAGCATGTCGGAGGGCTTCGATAAGTGAAACGCGCCGGATGCGATAAATAAAATATGATCTGTTTTTACCGGCCCCCGTTTAGTGACGACCGTGGTGCCTTCGATCAGCGGTAAAAGGTCGCGCTGAACGCCTTCGCGGCTGATGTCGCCACCCGCCCGTTCCGAGCGCGCGGTGATTTTATCGACCTCATCGAGGAACACGATGCCGTTGTTTTCGACGGAATCAATCGCCTCGGCGACAATTTTGTCTTCATCGAGCAGCTTGTCGCTCTCCTCGGCAATGAGGATGTCGTAGGACTCCTCGACCGTCATGCGCTTGGGCTTGGTTTGCCCGCCAAAAGCCTTGCCTAGCATGTCGTTGATGTTGATCATGCTCATTTGCGCGCCGGGCATGCCGGGGATGTCGAACGACGGCATACCGCTACCGGTCTCGCTGATCTCGATTTCGATTTCCTTGTCGCTGAGCTTGCCCTCGCGCAGCATTTTGCGGAACTTGTCGCGCGTGTCTTTGCTTGCGTTCTCGCCGACAAGCGCATTAAGCACACGGTCCTCGGCATGGAGTTCGGCCTTGGCAATAACCTGCTTGCGTTGGCGTTCTTGAATCATAATGATTGCGGATTCGAGAAGATCGCGAATAATCGATTCGACATCGCGCCCGACATAACCGACTTCGGTAAACTTCGTCGCCTCGACTTTGATGAACGGCGCCTGTGCAAGCTTGGCCAAGCGGCGGGAAATTTCCGTTTTGCCGACACCGGTCGGCCCGATCATCAAAATGTTTTTCGGCAGGACTTCTTCGCGCAGACTGTCATCGAGTTGCTGACGCCGCCAGCGGTTACGCAGCGCGATGGCGACGGCGCGCTTGGCGTCGTTCTGGCCGATAATGTGACGATCGAGTTCGGAAACGATTTCGCGTGGGGTGAAGCTGCTCATGAAGATAATTTTTCGATGATGATATTTTGATTGGTGTAAACGCAGATGTCGGAGGCGACATCCATGGAGCGCTTGGCAATTTGTTCGGCGTCGAGATCGTCGCGGTCGATCAGGGCGCGTGCCGCCGAGAGCGCATAATTGCCGCCTGAACCGATGCCGATCAGCCCGTCTTCCGGCTCCAGGACATCGCCGTTACCGGTGAGCACCAAGGACGTGTCTTTATCGGCAACCGCCATCATCGCTTCGAGGCGGCGCAAATACCGGTCGGTGCGCCAATCCTTGGCGAGCTCGACACAGGCGCGCATCAGCTGGCCCGGGTGCTGTTCGAGTTTACCTTCGAGGCGCTCGAGCAAGGTGAACGCATCGGCGGTCGCGCCGGCAAATCCGGCGATCACGGAGCCGTCGGTCAGCGTGCGGACCTTGCGTGCGTTGGCCTTGATGACCGTATCGCCGAGGCTGACCTGACCGTCCCCGGCGATGACCACGTCGCTGCCTTTGCGCACGGACAAAATGGTCGTGCCGTGCCAGGAGGGAATTTCGTTCGTTGCCATGCGTATCTTTCCTGATCGGGCCTCTGAAAACCGAGGCGGGGCGGGACTATAGCGTTGATGTAGGCTTGTGAACAGGCGAGATCAAGACCCTGAAAAAACAAGGAAAAATTCACATTTTATGCGTATGACTAATGCGGCGCGCCGGCGATGAAGCCTGTTATGAAGCTGGCGATAGCGGAGGCTTCCTGTTAAAAGGCCCCGAATTGAAAGGGATCATTCCATGCGGACCGCAACCATCGAACGAAAAACAAAAGAGACGGAGATTTCCGCGACCGTCAATCTCGACGGCACCGGCGTTTCCGATATCTCGACCGGCATCGGTTTTCTCGATCATATGCTTGAGCAAATCGCCCGCCACGCTTTGATCGATCTCACGGTGAAGGCGAAAGGCGATCTGCACATCGATTTTCATCACACCACGGAGGATACCGGTATCGTGATCGGCGAGGCCGTGCACAAAGCACTTGGTGACCGCGCCGGGATCACGCGTTTCGGTGAAGCCTGCGTGCCGCTCGACGAATCATTAACACGCGTGGTGCTGGATTTTTCCGGGCGCCCCTATCTCGTGTGGAAGGTGAACTTCACCCGCCAGAAACTCGGCGAGATGGATACCGAATTATTCAAAGAATGGTTTCAGGCGTTTTCACAATCCGCCGAAATGGCCCTGCACGTCGAAAACTTTTACGGCGAGAACAGCCACCATATTGTCGAAACATGTTTTAAGGCTTTGGCGCAGGCTTTGAAAAAAGCGGTGACGATTGACCCGCGCAAAGCGGGCGCGGTGCCGTCGACCAAAGGCGTTTTGGGCGGCTCTCTTTAAGACACCGTCAGGAAGCCTTATACTGAAGACACTTATTTTTTGCGGTCTTATTTATACGCCATGCGAATTTATACAGTTCACATCAAACGGGCGGGCGCGGGCGAGCTGAAGGATCCCGATCGCGGCCTAATCTTGATTAAAGAAGGCTTTAGCTGGCCGGCATTTTTGTTGACCGGCCTGTGGGCCCTATGGCACCGGATGTGGCTTTGGGCGGTCGTGATCATCGCCGCTAATGCCACGCTCAGCTTGACAGTGCGGGCCCTGACCAGCGACACGCTCATTCAGGGCGCGATCTCGGTCGGGTTCGCACTCATCATCGGCTTCATCGGTAATGATCTTCATCGCCGGTCGCTGGCTTATAAAAATTATCGAGAGTTCGGCGTTGTAGCAGCCGACAATGTATCCGCCGCCGAGGGGCGTTTCTTCGATAACAATCCCCATTGGGTGTCGGCGTTTCGTTCATGAGCATCGCCATCATCGATTACGGTTCGGGCAACCTGCGTTCGGCGGCAAAAGCGTTTGAACGGGCCGCCCGCGAAGCCGGCTTAAACAAGCCCGTTCATGTGACCGCAGACCCCGAAGCTGTGCGCGCTGCCGAACGGATTGTCTTGCCAGGCGTCGGTGCGTTCGGCGATTGCAAAAGCGGCCTCGAGGCCTTGCCCGGTATGATCGATGCACTTGAAGATGAGGTACGTAAAAAATCGAAACCGTTTATGGGCATTTGCGTCGGCATGCAATTGTTGGCCGATACGGGATATGAGCACGGAACTTACAAAGGGTTCGGCTGGATTCCCGGCGAAGTCGTGCCGATTAAACCAAACGACGGGACACTAAAAATTCCACACATGGGCTGGAACGATCTCGCGATTAAAAAACCGCACGCCATGTTCGATAGCATCGCGTCCGGCACGCATGCCTATTTTGTGCATTCGTTCGGGTTTGAGTGTACGGATGAAAACAATATCGTTGCGACTGTTGATTACGGCGGTGCCATCACGGCGGCAATCGGCATGGACAACATCATCGCGACACAATTCCATCCGGAAAAAAGTCAGGCCATGGGCCTGCAGTTCATCACTAACTTTTTGAAGTGGCGGCCATGATTTTTTTCCCGGCAATCGATTTGAAAGACGGTCAGTGCGTTCGTTTGCTGCGTGGCGAGATGGATCAGGCGACCGTGTATGGCGACGACCCGGCGGCCCAGGCGCGGACGTTTGCAGCGGCGGGTTGTTCGTGGCTGCATGTGGTCGATCTCAACGGTGCCTTCGAGGGCAAGCCAGTGAATAAAAATGCCGTCGATTCCATTCTTTCCGCTACCGGAATGAAAGTGGAGCTGGGCGGCGGAATCCGAGACATTTCAACGATTTCCATGTGGCTCGAGGCTGGAATCGCTCGGGTGATTTTGGGTACTGCGGCCTTAAAGGACCCGGCGCTGGTCAGGGCCGCTTGCCGCCAGTTTCCGGGCCGCATTGCCGTCGGTATCGACGCCAAGGATGGTTTCGTCGCCGTCGAGGGCTGGGCGGAAACGTCTTCAATCGCGCCACTCGATCTCGCCCGGCAGTTCGAAGACGCCGGTGTTGCTGCAATTATTTTTACCGACATTTCGCGTGATGGCGCGATGGAAGGACCGAACATCGATGCGACCGTCGAGCTTGCCGGCGCGATTTCAATACCCGTGATTGCGTCGGGCGGCGTGTCGTCCATGGACGATTTGAAAAACATTAAAGTAATCGGTGAGGGCAAGCTTGAAGGCGTGATTGCCGGACGCGCCGTTTATGATGGCAGCGTTGATCCGAAAGACGCCGTTGCTCTGTTGGAAGCCGCTTAGTGTCATGTTGAAAGTACGTATCATTCCCTGTCTCGATGTCGATTGCGGTCGTGTCGTCAAGGGAGTCAACTTCATCGATTTAGTGGATGCCGGCGATCCGGTGGAACAGGCTAAGGTTTACGATGCCGCGGGCGCGGATGAACTGACGTTTCTCGACATCACCGCATCGCACGAAAACCGCGAAACCATTTACGATGTGGTTGGTCATACGGCGGAGCAGTGCTTCATGCCGCTCACCGTCGGCGGCGGTGTGCGCACGACAGACGATATTCGTAAATTATTGCTGGCCGGCGCCGATAAGGTATCGATCAACACGGCCGCGGTTCACAATCCGGAATTTGTGAAAGAGGCGGCCGAAAAGTTCGGCAGCCAATGTATTGTTATTGCGATCGACGCAAAATCGACAAACGAATCTGGGGCCGATGATAAGTTTGAAGTGTTTACCCATGGCGGGCGCAAGGAAACCGGTATCGATGCGGTTCAATGGGCCGAGCGCATGATGTCTTACGGCGCCGGCGAAATATTATTAACTTCGATGGATCGGGACGGCACCAAGGTTGGCTTTAACATTCCTTTGACCCGCGCAATCGCCGATGCGGTCTCGATTCCGGTGATCGCCTCGGGCGGCGTCGGCAATCTCGATCATCTCGTCGAGGGCGTTACCGAAGGGCATGCATCCGCCGTTCTTGCGGCCTCGATTTTTCACTTCGGCACCTATACCATTGCTGAAGCGAAAGCGCACATGCGTGAAGCCGGAATCGCTGTTCGCGATGTTTGAGGAAACGCCATGAGTGAAAACGAAGTTGAGATTCTTGAACGGTTGTTCGCGACGATCAAAAGCCGCCGTGGCGCGGATGCACAATCGTCCTACACGGCAAAATTGTTTGCCGAAGGAAACGAGAAAATCTGCGCGAAGATTAAAGAAGAGGCGCTTGAAGTCATCCAGGCCGCGCGTTCGGAAACCGATGAAAGGGTCGTATCGGAAAGCGCCGATCTTTTATATCATTTGCTGGTGTTATGGGCATCGAAGCAAATCGAGCCCGACCAGATTTGGGCCGAACTCGCGCGACGGGAAGGTGTGAGTGGAATTGAAGAAAAGCGGTCGCGCAAAAAATAGCGAGAGGAAAATTGACATGGCACCACCTCTTCCGAAAGCGTACGAAGACGATAATATCTTTGCAAAAATCCTGCGCGGTGAAATTCCTTGCGACAAGGTTTACGAGAACGATCACGCGTTGGCGTTTAAAGACATTAACCCGCAGGCACCAACCCATGTTCTCGTTATTCCGAAAGGAAAATATATTTCGTTTGAGGATTTTTCCCGCAATGCGAGCGACGCGGAAATCGCCGGATTTGTCCGCGCTGCCGGTGAAGTCGCGCGGGGTGCTGAGGGCGCCGTCGAGCGGGGGTTTCGCATTCTCGCCAACCACGGCCCCGAAGCGCACCAGGAAGTGCACCATTTTCACTTGCACATCTTTGCCGGCCGCGATACCGGACCGATGATTTCCCGGTAACGGCCTGCAATCAATTGATCCAGATCATATTGAGAATTGACCACGGGCACTAATCTACCATCTCCTGGAATCATTTTGTGCTGCGATTGAAAGCAGGACCAAGATGTTTCGTCGGCTATGTGCAGCGTATGTGTTAAGTGTTTTTATGATCGGCGTTGCCCGCGCAGAGCATGTTGAGGGCGTGCCTCACGCTAAGCCCGGCGAAAAGGCTGTCTTTATGGTTTTGTTGCCGAACACTGATATGGCGCACGCCAGCGAAATGCCGTCGATGGAACGATGTTTGGCTGCGATCCAATATCTCTCCCGGGCAATATGTGTCGAAGCCATAATACCGCCATCCGGCGACTGGCCTGATAAAATTCTCAACATGATACCCCCGCCCGACGATGTGCCGGATTAATGAGATTGATTCAAATCAAAGTCCTTATTTACGGTCTACCATAGGATAATTCTGAAGAGTTGAGTCTCAAGGATGGAGGTACCGATGGAATTGCAAAAACCGTCGCTGGTAACGCGCATAACGGTCGGCAAGGGTGTCGGCCTCGTGGTCGGCCTGATTGGGTTTGTCGCCCTGCCCATATTTGTTCCCGAAATTGATTGGTTCATCCGCTGGGGCGTGCTGCTTTGGTACACGACCATGGGGGCGATTATCGGCGTGTTTGGTGTTTTCACCGAGCATCCCATTTTGCGCCTGCCGATGCCGTGGTGGTTTCGTGCCCCGGTTTTGGGTGCGTGGATGAATTTCGTGCTGACGTTTTTCGCTTACGATACCATGGCGATGGTCATGACGGTGACGTTCGGCGAGGGCGGATATTTACAGTTGCCGTTTTGGTTCACCCTAGAGGGCGCCGTGGTCGGCGGTATCATCGGATACTTTGCGACCCTATTTGGCGGCGAAGGTAAGGCGACGGTTGGGCGTTAAGGCAATGATTTAAGATTGTGACGCGGCGAGTTTTTCTTCCGCGTTCATCCAATCTTGTTCCGCCGCTTCCATAGCCTTTTCGACATCGGCCAATTTCATGTTCAGTGCACGCAGATCATGACTGTGACCTTCATATAATGATGGGTCGGCCAGTTGTTGCTCGATCTCGGTTTTTTGTTGGCTCAGTTTTTCGAGTTTATGCTCGGCGGCTTGCGCCTTTTTGCGAAAGCCCGCGGTTTGCTCGCGAGCCCGGGCGCGTTCCTGGCGTTCGGCTTTTTTATCGATCTTATCCGCATGCCCATTCGATTTTTCGGTTTTACTCTCGCGTCTTCTTTGCCGCGCTTGATCGAGTAAAAGACGGCGGTAGTCGTCGAGGTCGCCGTCGAATGGTTCGCATCGGCCGTCATCGATCAGCCACAAACGGTCACTGATTAATTTAATCAAATGAGTATCATGGCTTACTAAAATGACCGTGCCCTCATAAGCATTTAACCCTTGCACGAGGGCTTCGCGGGCGTCGACATCGAGATGGTTGGTCGGCTCATCGAGCAGCAGAATATGCGGCGCCTCAATACTCATCAGGCAAAACAGCAAGCGCGCCTTTTCCCCGCCCGACAGATCGCCAATCTTGGTCTCCGCTTTGTCGGCGCCGAAACCGAAGCGGCCGAGGTGCGCGCGCACCTTGCTTTCGGTCGTCATCTCCAGGCGCTGGGTGAGGGTTTCGAGCGGTGTCGAAGAAAGGTTCAGTTCATCCGCCTGGTGCTGAGCGAAGTAGCCGATTTTCAGTTTGCTCGATTTCGTTACCTTGCCGTCCATCGGTTTTAGACGTGCCGCAAGAAGTTTCATCAGCGTCGACTTGCCGTTACCGTTCGCGCCCAAAAGCGCGATGCGGTCGTCGTGATCAATGCGTAAATCGAGACCGGAAAGCACCGGCTTGTCATCATAACCAATGGTCACGCGATCCATCGCAATCAAGGGCGGCGATAAATCAGTCGGGTTGGGGAAAGTGAATGTCGTCGTGCGCTCTTCCATCACGCTGGCGATGGGCTCCATGCGCGCCAGCATCTTAAGCCGGCTTTGTGCTTGGCGTGCTTTGGTCGCCTTGGCGCGGAAGCGGTCGACAAACGTTTGGATGCGTCGCTGCTCGTCCAATTGTTTGCTGTGCAAGGCGGCTTGCCGGCTCAAGTTTTCGCGCCGGGTGCGCTCAAAGCGGTCATAGCCGCCGGCATAACGGGTGAGCTTTTGGTTATGCAGATGCACGATCGTATCGACGGCGCGGTTTAATAGATCCCGGTCGTGGCTGATGACGATCAATGTGCCCGGCCATGTCGAAAGGTAATTTTCAAGCCACAGCGTCGCCTCAAGATCAAGATGATTGGTCGGCTCATCGAGCAACAGGAGATCGGGCCGCGCAAACAACGTACCGGCCAGCGCAACACGCATGCGCCAGCCACCGGAAAATTCAGAACACGCGCGTGCTTGGCCCGCCTCATCGAAACCGAGGCCGGCCAAAATGGCGGCCGCGCGGGCGGTGGCGGTGTGGGCATCGATGTCGGCAAGACGGGTGTGGATTTCCGCAATGCGGTTTGGGTCGTTCGCGGTTTCGGCCTCTTTTGTGAGAGCGGCTAATTCCGTATCGGCGGCGAGCACGGTTTCGAGCAGGCTCGCTTCGCCGCTCGGCGCTTCTTGTGCGATACAGCCGATTCGTGTGCGCCCGGCAAGGCGAATACTGCCACCGTCCGGCGCGACCTCATCCAAAATCATTCGAAACAATGTTGTTTTGCCGGTGCCGTTCCGCCCGACCAGCCCAACCTTATGGCCCTTCGGTACATGCACGGATGCGCCGTCAAACAATAGGCGTCCGCCGATTCGATAGCTGAGATCGTTGATGTGCAACATGATGGGAGTTGTTTAGCGGTTCGGCAACGATTCGACCATGGATTTCAGCAAGCCGAAATTGGACGGGTCCATGTCGAGCGTGCCTTCATTGATACGCTTATCCAGTGCCGTAGAGGCCGTGTTGACCGGTGTGGCAATACCAAATTCTTGGCCTTTTTCGGCGACGACGCCGGTGATATGCGACATTTCGCTTTGCCGACCCTTGATGTGATCGTGAATGGCGGCCGTCGTCGCGTTTTTGCCGATATGACCAAGCAGCGTGTTCATGGCATTGAGTAAAACCTCATCGGTCGCCCCTGCAAATTCGTCCGCGTTCATGCCGAACACGGGCTCAAGTGAATATCCCAGTGCCTTGCCGACGGCGACGGACTCACGGCCCGCCTGAATAGCGAGTTCTTTCATGCCCGGCAGTTGAGAGGCCTCCCAAGTTTTCAAGCCGAGCAAGCCGGTGAGGCCCATCAACATGGTATTGGCGACAAGCTTGGTCCACTTCGCCCCTTCGATGTTTTCCGTGAGATCGATGCGCGCGACGTTTTGCATAATTTCTTGAACGTCTTTCAGCCGCGGCGTGATCGAGCCATCAAGCTCGCCCAGACCGAACCAGGTTTTTTCGTATGTCGTGTCGCGCTGCACGAGCCCCGGCGTGAACATTTCGCCGGACAGCTCGACGACGGCACCGACGGTGCGCCCACGTCCGACAATGCCGGCGATCATTTCGTTGTTCATGCCGTTTTGCAAACCGACGAGAACGCCGTCTTCTTTAAGATAAGGCTCGATCAACGCGCAGGCCCATTTCGTGTCGTTCGATTTAAAACACAAAAATACGATATCGAATGTCGGCATGTGTTCGGCGAGCTCACAAAGATGCCAGGCTGTTACGGGCACATTCACATCTTCATCGGGAAACTGGATAGTGACGCCTTTAGCCTTCATGGCCTCAACGTGCTCGGGCCACTGATCAATCAGGGTTACGTCAAGACCGGCGCGCGTTAAGTCGGCGCCGACGCATGAGCCAATGGAGCCGGTGCCGAGGATGGCAATTTTTTGATGTTGAACGCTCACGCTACCGATTGGGAATCGATTCGATTAACGATTTAAGGAGACCAAAGTTTGCCGGATCGAGCTCAATTTCTTTGTCGTTGAGGCGGCGGTCGACTTCCGTCACCGCGGCGTTGTGAGTCACGGGAATGCCGAGACGCTTGCCTTCCTTGGCGACCAAACCGTTGATCAGCGACATCTCGCTTTTACGTCCCTTTTTATAATCCATGATCGACGTGGTGATGGAGTGCTTGCCGGTGTGTTCTTGTAGCTTGCGCATGGTTTTAATCAGGGTTTCGTCAGAAGCGCCGGCGAACTCTTCCGCCGTCATGCCGAAGATCGGCTCGATTTGATAACCGAGCGCGATGCCGACCTCGAGGGATTCGCGCCCTAGCTGCACGGCGATATCGGACATGCCTGGCAGTTCGCGCGCGTCCCAGTTCTTCATGCCGGTGATGCCGATGGGCCCCATGGTCATGGTGTTGGCAATCAGCTTGGTCCACTTCGCGCCCTCGATGTTGTCGGTGAGCGTGATGGTGGCAACGGATTCCATAATCTCTTTCGCTTCAAGCAGGCGGTCTGTTGTGGAGCCGTCCAGTTCGCCCAACCCGAACCAGGTACCGGGGCGCGTTGTGTCGCGCTTGACGAGGCCGGGGCCCTGGAACATATCGGCGGATAGCTCGACACAGGCGCCGATGGTGCGTTCCTTGCCGACCACGTCGACGATGGTCGGATTATTCATGCCGTTTTGCAGGCCGATGAAATAACCGTCTTCTTTAAGATAGGGCTCGATCAAGGTGGCCAGCCAACGGGTATCGTAGGACTTAACCGCCATGAACACGCAATCAAATTCGGGCATGTGTTCGGCAAGCTCGCACAAATGCCAAGCCTTGACCGGAATTTGCAAATGCTCGTCCGGTAGCGTGATGTCGAGACCTTTTTCCTTCATGTATTCGACGTGCGCGGGCCACTGATCGATGATCGTGACGTCGAGTCCGGCCTTGGTGAAGTCGGCACCGACGCATGATCCAATCGCGCCGGCACCGAGCATGGCGATTTTTTTATCTTTAATGCTCATGGTTAATTTTACTTATCAATAATGAGGTCGTTGCCGGAAAGGTGCTCGACCGTTTGCCCTGATTCACTAAACGTCCGTGTGACAATGTCGGTCGTATAGATCCATAAAATCTTCAGCGACTTATCGTCGGGTGCGACGAAGCGGTGGGACTTGCCCTTCGGAATATAGGTCGTGTCGTATTGCTTCACCGCGACCGGCTCTTCGCCCTCGACCTCGCAAACGCCCTCGCCCTCGAGGATGGTGACCTGCTCATCGCAGTTATGGGAATGAAACGGCACCTCGTTGCCCGGCGGAAATGTCGTGATGCCGGTGGTGATCAGGGTGTCGTTGTAAACGCCCTTGGTGATCAGCGGCGTCGACTTGACCCCGTTGCCCCGTTCGACGGTCTCGATTTCGTCGATTTTCACAATGGTGGCGTTCGGCATAGATGCATTCTCCCGTATTTTAATCGTTCCGTTATCGTTATAATCGTTATAATCCCAGCAATTTAGCAGCATTGCCGCCGAGAATCAGATCCCGGTCCGCATCGCTCAAGCCTTGGTGATCTTGGACGAATTGTACCGGTTGTTCATAGGACATGTCGAAGCAGAAATCGCTGCCCAGGACGACCCGGTCCGCCCCGACCAATTCGATCAAAAAATCGAGCTGCGGATGGGCATGGGTGATGGTGTCGTAATAAAATCTTCTGATGTATTCCCACGGCGGGTTTTTCAGATGTTTGCACTCGGGCCGCACGCCCCAGCCGTGGGTGATGCGCCCGACGAGATAAGGAAAAGTACCGCCGGCGTGGGGCAAACAAAACGTAAGCCTCGGAAACCTGTCGAGCACTTCGCCGAAGATGAGATGCGAGGCGGCGATGGCCGATTCGGTCGGATTGCCGATGAAGTTGGTGAGGTAAAATTTAGCCAAGCGGGCCGGTTCCACCACCGTGGTCGGGTGCAGGAAAATCGTCCAGCCCCTATCTTCGATACGCTCATAAACCGGAAAAAAACTTTCATCCGACAACTCTTTGCCTTCGATGTGCGTCGACATATATACGCCGCGCATGCCGGGCAAGTCTTTCGCGCGTTCAAGCTCTTGAATTGCTAAGTCCGGCGCTTGCATCGGCAGCATGGCGAGGCCGACGAACCGGTCGGGGTATTTTTCGTGCGCCTCAACGCACCCATCGTTATAGGCTTGTGATAACCGCAAGCCGAGATCGGGCGATGCCCAATACACCATCGGCGCCGTTAACGATAACGCATGCACGTCAAGGTTTTGTTTATCCATCGCCGCGACCCGCGCGTCGATATCGTGATAGCGGCCCTCGATGACAGAGGTCGCCTTGCCGGCAAGATCGATCAATGGCCCGCCGGGATGATCGAGATCGCAGCTCAACCCGAACGCGCCGCCCTCTTCTGCAACGAGCTTCAAATAACGCATGGGATAAAAATGCGCGTGAATATCGATACTGGTTTGTCCCGGCATGATGCTTCTTTTTTTGTTGTGGTTTAGTCGCAGATTTTAAGCGCCGCGCGGCCGGTGACCAGCCCTTGCTCGAGCCGTTGATGCAATTCTTCGGCAGCCTCGAGGGGGTGAATTTCGTTGACCAGCGGCCACACTTCGCCTTTTGCCGCGAGCTCAAGCGCGTGGCGCACTTCCCCCCGGGTCGCGTATTTGCTACCCATGACCTCGCGTTCGGACTTGATCAGCTTGCCCGGAATTTCGATACCGGAAGCCGCCCCACCGAGAATCACCAAACGCCCGGCTTTGTTCAATCCGGCAAGCGCGGTTTCCATGCTCGACTTGGTGCCGGCAAAATCGATGGCGGCATCGACACCATAGCCGCCGGTGAGCTCCTTTAGGGCTTCGGTAACATCGACGCTTGAGGCATCCACGGTTTCGTCCGCGCCGACTTTTTTACACGTCTCGAATTTTTCCGGCCGCACATCGACGGCGATCACGCGCGCGCCGGCCCATTTCGCGACGATAATCATTTGTATGCCGAGCCCACCGCCCGCACCAATGACGGCGACGTCGTGTCCGGGCTCGATCCGCGCGCGGCGGATCACCTTCACTGGCGTTGCAATGGCATCCGTCAGCACGCCGCATTCGGCCGGGTGTTTTTTCCAATCCAGACCTTCCGGGTATTTCATGAACATGTCCGCCGGCAGCTTCATGTATTCGGCGTAGCCGCCGTCGCAGTCGCGCCCGACATTACCCTTGAGATTGTCGCACAGGGTTTCCCGGTCGGCCTTGCACCACTTACATTTGCCGCAGGAGAAATAATAATACGCCGTCACCCCGTCGCCGATCTTCAGGTCCGTGACACCCTCGCCGACCTCGACGATTTCGCCGGTGATTTCATGGCCGATGATGCGCGGGTATTGAAGATTAAATCGCCCGGCCCGGGAGTGTTGGATCGTCAGTCCGGAACCGCAGGTATAGACCTTCGCTACTGCCTCGCCCGGTCCCGCGACCGGGTCCGGCACATCCATCAACTGAAACGGCGTGTCCTTCGCCGTCAAAACCATTGCTTTCATGAAGTATCCCCTTTGTTGAATTTATTTTTTTAAGCCGCCACCGGGTCGCGGCCCGGGACGATACGCCGATAAGATAAAGCTTCCGCGATGTGCAGGCGAGTCACTTGTTCGGTTACTTGCAAATCCGCGAGCGTGCGCGCGACTTTGAGCACCCGATGGTAGCCGCGCGCTGTTAGCTTCATGCGTTCGGCCGCTTCCAGCAAAAGTTTTCGGCCCTCGGGATCGGGCGTCGTGATGTCTTCAAGCAGCGTGCCTTCGGCTTCGGCGTTGGTGCGGATGTTTGTCCCCGCTGCCTTTAATCTGTATCGCTCTTTTTGGATGTCCCGTGCCGTGGTGACGCGTTTTAATATGTCCGCCGAGGCCTCGACCGGTGCGGGAGCGGCGAGGTCCGCCGGGTTCACCGCCGGCACGTCGACATGCAGATCGATGCGGTCAAACAGCGGCCCGGAGATTTTTGCCTGATAGTCTTGTGCGCAGCGCGGCACCCGCGAACACGCCTGTGCCGGATCGTCCAGGTAACCGCAGCGGCAGGGGTTCATCGCCGCGATCAATTGCACCCGGGCAGGATACGTGACGTGTGCATTGGCGCGCGCGACTGTGATGTGGCCAGACTCGATCGGTTGGCGTAGGGCTTCGAGTACGCTGCGCTGAAACTCCGGCAGTTCGTCGAGAAATAATACACCCAGGTGTGCAAGCGAGACTTCGCCCGGCTTGGCTTTCATGCCGCCACCCGTCAGCGCCGCGAGCGAGGCACCGTGATGCGGGTCGCGAAACGGCCGGGTGCGTTTGATGCGCCCTCCCTCAAGCGTACCGGCGAGACTTTGAATCATGCTGACGCTTAAGGCCTCCTTCGGATCAAGCGGCGGCAATATTCCCGGCAGGCGCGCCGCCAACATCGATTTGCCTGCGCCCGGCGGGCCGGTCATCAGCATGTTGTGCCCGCCCGCCGCGGCGACCTCGAGGGCGCGCTTCGCACTTTCTTGACCTTTGATATCGCGCATGTCGGGCAAGGCCTGTTCCGCTTCGGCGGCGAGCGGCTCGGGGGCGGCGAGGATTTGCGTGCCTTTAAAATGATTGATCAATTGCAATAAGTTTTGCGGTGCCAGGATATCGATCTCGCCAGCGAAGGCCGCTTCCGGCCCTTGCGCCGCCGGACAGATCAGCCCGCGCGACGATGCACTGGCGTGAATGGCCGCGGGCAGCACACTGGCGACGGATGTCAGGCCACCATCGAGCGCCAATTCGCCGAGCGCTGTGTAGGTTGCGATTTCATCGGCTGGTAAAACCTGCATCGTGGCGAGAAGACCGACCGCGATGGGCAAATCGAAATGCGATCCTTCTTTCAGAACGTCCGCCGGTGAAAGATTAACGGTGATACGTTCGCTTGGTAACGATAAGCCGATGGCGCTGAGAGCGGCGCGGACCCGTTCACGCGATTCACCAACGGCCTTATCGGGCAAACCGACGATGGTGAACGCGGGCAATCCCGGACTCATGTGGACCTGCACAGGCACATCCAGAACCTCGAAACCCTGAAAGGCGACGGTGGCAGTTCGCGCGACCATCAAAATATTCTCCCGCGCAATTATGGCTCCGATTGTAGCGCGGAAGCTCTGGCGGGGCCAAAATGTTCTTATTTTGTTCTTTTTCGAAAAATGGTTTTATTTCAAACCTTTACTTGACTTTCCCCGCGTAAAGGCGCAAGAGAGGCCCCAGCGACATTCCCGTAGCGGTCGAATTTCGACCCCGTTTAAATGATGAGCCGTCCACCGAAGAAGAAAAACAAGGACCGGCAACTTTCTTTCAGACACCACCAGGGCATTTCGTTAGATGGGCCTCTGCTCGGCATTCGAACGCGTTTCGAATTGGTTTTTTCCTGAGTACGTTTTATCGAATTGCCGGCATTGTGCCTGCGTGTCCCGCCGAAAATCCGGCGGGGCTTACTGATATTGTTTGAGAAAGAAAAAGAATAATCATGACTGACTTTAGCGGCCTCCAATTGGCCCAACCTATCCTGCGTGCCGTTATGGACGAGGGTTACGCGACACCGACGCCGATCCAGGCGCAATCGATTCCTTCACTTATTCAGGGGCACGATTTGCTCGGTGTCGCGCAAACCGGTACCGGTAAAACGGCGTCTTTCGCGCTGCCGTTGTTGCATCGCCTGAGCGAAAACATGTGCAAGCTCCATCGCCGCCAACCGCGCGCGTTGATCCTCGCGCCGACCCGCGAGCTCGCCGTGCAAATCGGCGATAGCTTTAAAACCTACGGCCGTCATGCCGGATTGCGCTCCGCCACCGTTTTCGGCGGTGCGTCCATCGTGCCGCAAATCAAGGCGCTTGCAAAAGGGGTGCATATTCTGGTGGCAACACCGGGCCGCCTGCTGGATTTAATGAACCAAGGCAAAGTGTCCTTAGGCGAGGTTGAAGTATTCGTGCTCGATGAAGCGGATCGCATGCTCGATATGGGATTTATTCCGGACGTCCGAAAAATTTCGAAAGCGTTGCCAGAGCAGCGCCAAACCGTGATGTTCTCCGCTACCATGCCGGCGCCGGTGAAAGCTTTAGCCGATGGCCTGTTGCATGACCCGGTTCATGTTGAAATCACGCCGGCGGCAACCACGGTCGAGAAAATTGAACAACGCGTGATGTTTCTGCCGAAGGATAAAAAACGCGCCCTGTTAAGCAATTTGTTCGCCGGTCCTGACTTAAAGCGCGTTCTTGTTTTTACCCGTACTAAACATGGCGCCGATAAAGTCGCCAAGTATTTAAGCCAAGGCGGCGTAGCATCCGATGTCATTCACGGCAATAAATCGCAAAACGCCCGGCAACGGGCCTTGAAAAATTTCCGCTCGGGCCATGTCCGCGCCTTGGTGGCGACTGATGTCGCCGCGCGCGGTATTGATGTCGACGGCATTACCCATGTGATCAATTTCGAACTGCCCAACGAGCCGGAAAGTTATGTTCATCGAATCGGCCGCACGGCGCGCGCCGGCGCCACCGGCATTGCCATTTCATTCTGTGATTCAGATGAGCGCGTTTACCTGCGCGATATCGAGCGGACCATCGGCCAATCGGTGAATGTCATCGACGATCATCCGTTTCATGCCGATGACATCGCCAGCGATCCGGGCTCTTTTAAGCGCGGCTCGAAAAACCGGCAAAGAAACAGAACACGCCGGCGTTCAAAAGGCGAGCCGCCGTCCGCGCCGAAAAAAGCGGCGCATCGCAAGCCGCAACAGGGTGAAAATCCCAATGCGCATAAATCGAACGTGCATAAAGGGAACTTTAAAAAGAAACGGCCGAACAGAGCGCAACGCCGCGCCGCCGCGGCCCGCCGTTCTGCGGCTTGAGCACGGTCAAGGCCTGATGGGTGCCCTCGTGCAACTCTTCGATGCAGCACACACCGTAATTTGTGTAACTGTCCGGGAGTTGAGCGATGGCGATTACCGAATGGTCCGATGACTTCAAGATTGGCGAAAAGGAAGTCGACAAAGAGCACTGGGGCCTGTTTGCCCTGATTAACGATCTTGCTGAAAAACACGCTATTGGGGCCGACAAAGCTTCATTGGATTCGACGTTAAAGGCGCTCATTGCTTACGTTGATGTTCACTTCGAGCACGAAGAGCGTTTGATGGAAGAAACAGGCTACCCGAAACTAGAGGAACATAAAAAAATTCATGCGGCCCTGGATCAGAAAGTCGATGAATTTCATAATGATTTTGAGAATTCGCCGGAGACATTCGACTACGACAAGCTCATGGAATTTCTTTCGACCTGGCTGAGCCATCATATACTTAAGGTCGATATGGATTACGCAAATTATTTGAAAGAAAGTCACCCCGAACGCGCCAGCCAAGAAGCGGCGCGCGTAAGCCAGGAATATTGATCGGGGTTAATCTGCCGGATTTCGGGTGGCGTCGAATTTAGCTTCGATGGCGTCCCATAATTTTGCCTCAAGCGACACGTTATCGAAGCGACCGATTTCCTGCAAACCGGTCGGCGAAGTGACGTTGATCTCGGTCAACTTGTCGCCGATGACGTCGATGCCGGTAAACAGCAGCCCCCGTTCCGAGAGCGCCGGGCCGATCGCTTCGCAGATCATGAGATCGGCCTTGCTGAGTTCGGTTTTTTCCGGCCGCCCTCCCGCGTGCATGTTAGCGCGTACATCGCCCTCGGCGGGAATTCTATTCACGGCGCCCGCCGGTTCGCCGTCGATCAGGATAATGCGCTTATCGCCCGCGCGCACGGCAGGCACATAAGCCTGCGCGATGATCGGTTCGCGGTAGAGATCGGTAAACATCTCTAAAAGCGCATTGAGATTGTCGTCTTCGGGCGGGCTGTGAAATACGTTGGCGCCGCCGTTGCCGAACAGGGGCTTGATAATAATGTCTTTATATTCTTTTTTAAATGCGAGGATCTCATCGTGATCGGACGTGATTACGGTCGCCGGCATCAGCGGCGCAAAATGAGTGACGAATAATTTTTCCGGTGCGTTGCGCACATGAGACGGATCATTCACGACAAGAGTCTTTGGATGGATGTGCTCCAGCAAGTGGGTCGCGGTGATATAGGCCATATCGAACGGCGGGTCCTGGCGCATCAGCACGATATCCATCAAAGCAAGGTCGATGGTTTCATAATCGCCAAGGGTGCAATGATTGCCGTGTTCGCGGCGTACTTGAAGGGCACGCGCCTTCGCCGTCACCCGGCCGTGTGAGAACGTAAGATGGTGTGGCAGGTAATGGTACAGCGCATAGCCGCGTTTTTGTGCTTCAAGCGCGAGCACGAAGGTGGAGTCCGCATCGATATCAATCGATTCGATCGGGTCCATTTGGATAGCGACGGTGAGGGTCATAATCGGATTGTCCAGTAAGCCATCATTGGGCCCTACTGTAACCGGCCACGCAATTCTTGCAACAATACAGACGTGCGGTAACGGTGTTCATCGCCGTTATTCAGACGCTGAAACGTTTCAAGCGCATCGATGGCAGCGGGGACATTGTCGAGCCGGGTGTGTAAATGGCCCGCTTCACGCCATAAGACCGCCTCTAAGGGGGCGAACAGCAATGCGGTATCGATGACATCGATGGCATCGAAAAACCGTTCTTGCTCCAATAAAGCCGTTTTTACTTCCATTTGCAGACACAACAATAAGGCGCGGCTATCCATCACTGCGTAGTGCGCCGGTGTTAACTCCGCTTGTTTGCCGAGCGCTTTTTTAATTAACCGGCGCAGGTCTTGCGGCGCACAGGCTTTAAAGCCGTTGGCCGGATCGTAAATGGCCCGCTCGCCCGGTGTTTCCAATCGCACCAGCACATGATGCGGAAAATCGATGGCAACCGCGGGCCAATCCAGCGACCGGGCGACGTGAAGATAAAGAATGGCGAGCGCACTATCGGCGCCGAACCGGCTATCGATCAGCCGCATGAAACTGGAAGCTTCGAGCGGGTCGGCTGCTGCCGGCGCCACGCCGTAGCCGTAACGCTTTGCGAGCACTTGACGCAAGGCTTCGGCGCGCGTGCCGAGGTCCGGCCCGTGATTGTCGTTGCCAGGCATTGGCGCCGGGCCGATATAGCCGGCGACGTCGAAGCAGAGCTTCTTTAGGTGACGGATGTAGGGTGCCACGCGCTTATTTTTATCAATGGCGGTCGCGAGGAATAGTGCTGTATCGGCCAGGCGGATTTGATCACTTGGAATCGTGCCGATCCGGCGCAGGCGGTCTTGAATATGTGCCGCTGGTTTCATGCTTTCGGGATCGGTTTTTTGATTTTAACGTGCGAAATAACGCGGCGGACATATTTAAGTCCCCGCGCGTGTGCGGTGACCAGGTCGAGCTCGTGCTGATTTTGTGCAATGCCAAGCAAGTAAACAATGCCGTTAACGGTTTCGATAAAATAATTCACCGCATAAATATCTCGATCGAAGGTAATTTTCGATTTCAGTTGTGTCGTGATCCAGCTGTCTCGTGCCAGCGACGTTTCTTTTTTATCTGTATCGAGCTGTATCTCGTTGAGCACCTCTTTGACGCCTTGTGCCTGCCATGTCAGGCGCACGGCTTCGGCCCGCATTTTTTCATCCGCTGCATAACCGGTGAGCAGAACACGGGCATTATAAACTTCGAGGCCGATTTTCCGTACAATGGCGTCGTCTTTATCGAGCCAGTTGTCGACAATGCGGATTTGTATTTTAAGATCGTTGGCGGCGCCTTCGATCCCCCGTTCCTGATAGGCGGCAATCCCCGTTGCGGCACCGACACCGGCGACGACGCCGCACCCCGACAGGATCGGCGCTGCCATTAAAAACATGATGAAAGAAATGGTGTGCCGAAAGCCACGGCATCTTTGAAAATGATGGAACAATTTCGAAAAAATCATTTGTATGATTTGCCCATTAAACGAATGACGTGGGGCCGCTTTGATCGCTTTGCCGTGGTGGCATCATGCCAAGGAAGAATAGGGCGTACAATGCCCCTCTCGTGACCGGCGATAGGCTTTGCGTTTCGGCGGGCGGAAAATTTTTTAAGTGCGCCAAGCGTCGCGAATGTGGCGCGGGATTCGCCAGGGCGCGATCAGCATGGCGTCGAACCGCAGGTGGAGTTACGCGAATTGTGCGTTGCGCTGCAAATAAAGTTCGGCGGCACGGACAATGCGGTCACGTTGACGGGGGCTGATCGATTCGACCGCCTCTTTGAAATTTTGCCGTGCCTTGACTTCGATGAACGCCAGGACCCGGCCATGCCGGGCGACGATGTCGATTTCACCCAGCGGTGTTTTGTAGCGCCGCGCTAAGACCCGGTAGCCGCGCAGCTGCAACGATAAGGCACACATCGTTTCGGCAAATTGGCCGTAACGCCAAGCCCGTTGCCGCCGGTTAATCATCGTCCGGCCGTTCTTTGTCGATGTCGAGGGCGCGGGCGTAAACGGTCTTTTTCGAGACACCTGTTGCCTCGGCAACAGTTCGCACCGCGTCGCGCAAGCTGTTTGACTGCAAGGCATCGCGAAGCCGGCTGTCGATCTCGGCCTCGCTGAGCATGCTCTCTGCAGATGGCGGTGCGATGACAATCATCGCCTCGCCTTTGGGCGGTGTAGCGTCTTTATAATATGCCGCCAGTTCGGACACCGTACCGCGGCGAATTTCTTCATGAAGCTTGGTCAATTCGCGGGCAACGACGCAAGCGCGTGAGCCGAGAACAGGTTCGGCGGCTTCCATCATCGTGGCTAACCGGCGCGGCGATTCCATCAGGACCAAAGTCGCTGGGATGGAACATAGTTCTTCGATGGCTTTTTGCCGCGCCTTTTGTTTTGCTGGCAGAAAGCCGGCGAAGAAAAACCGGTCGGTCGGCAGGCCGGCGACAACAAGAGCGCTCAAGACGGCCGAAGCGCCAGGAGCGGCGGTCACGGGAATACCGGCCTCATGGCAGGCCTGCACCAGTTTAAAGCCGGGGTCGGAAATCAATGGGGTGCCCGCATCGCTGACCAACGCCACGGTTTCGCCATTTTTTAATCGTTTTATGAGTTCCGGACGTATCTGCGGGGCATTATGTTCATGATATGCGGTTAAATTGGCCTGAATATTGTGAATTTTCATAAGCTTACCGGTGACACGCGTATCTTCGCAGGCAACGGTATCGGCATGGCTTAAAATAGAGAGCGCGCGCAGGGTGATATCGGCGGCGTTGCCGATTGGTGTCGACACAATATAAAGCCCGGGATCAATTTTCGGCCCCGTTGTGTTTTGCGATTGTTTACTCGACATGTCTGTATCGCTAGGCTCAGGCATCAGCGGGTCACGCGGCGTCGAAATGAATATCGAATATGGATAAACGCATTCACGTGAAAAGAACAGGAACCATCCGTTTTTTAACAATCGGGGCACTGGGATTCTGCCTGTTTGCAGCATCGTGCGGTGATTTATCGCTGCCCATGTCTTGGCCCGGCGGCGGCTCGGCGCCGCGCAACGACCCTGTCGGTCCGGCGCAAAAACTGCCTTCGACAAAGTCTCAAACATCGGACCAGCAAAATAAGGCACCGATCAATCCGAACGCGCAAACCCCTTATCGGCCGCCGGTTCAACGCGAGCCGTACCGCCCGCCTGTCTTCGCGCAACCGGCGCCGAGAGGCGAACCGCTTGCGCCACCACCCTATAACCAAACGACGTCATCACCACCTTCACCGGCCCCCGCCTTCCCGTCACGCGCGCCTGAGCCCGAACCGCCCGCGCCGCGGTTTGATGAGCCGGTTCCGGGAGCGCCGGCGGCGCAACCAGCGAGGCCGTCCTTTGAGCAATATTTAAACCGGCCCATTCCTTCCGTTTCCGCCGATCCCGAAACGCAGCCGGAAATGCCACCGCCACCACCGATGAAGACCAGCGGCGTGCGGGTCGCGTTGTTGCTCCCGCTCACGGGTCCGAACAAAAATATCGGCAAAGCCATGTTAAACGCCGCTCAATTGGCATTGTTTTCGTTTTCGGAAAAAACGTTCGAGTTGTTGGTGCACGACACAAAAGGGACACCGGACGGTGCCATCGATGCCGCCCAGTTGGCCATCGGCGATGGTGCGCGTTTGATTTTAGGACCGCTGCTGTCGGCGTCCGTTAAGGCGATTGCCAATTCAGCCCGTGCCGCCAATGTGTCGGTGATTTCCTTTACCAGCGACCGTTCCGCCGTCGGCGAAGGGGTCTTTACGCTTGGCTTTATTCCCAGTGCCGAGGTGCGGCGGGTGGTGCGTTATGCCCGCCAGCGGGGCGTTCAGAATTTTGCCGCCTTGGCGCCGGGCACGCTTTATGGTGAAACGGTTTTACAAACGTTCCGCGAAGCCGTCGAGCAAAGCGGCGGCAGTATTGTGCGCATCGATCAGTATGATCCGAATGCACGCGATTTCGCGCCCCTCATTCGCGACCTGGCCGATTATGAAAACCGGCGGGGCGCGCTATTGGAGCAACGCAACCGACTCAAGGAACGCGATGATGAATTATCCCAGCGTGCGTTAAAGCGTCTCGAAAAATTACAAACCATCGGCCCGGTTGCATTCGAGGCTTTGTTTCTGGCCGATGGCGGGAAGCGTCTGCAATCCGTCGCCGCCCTGTTGCCGTTTTACGATATCGATCCGGCGAAGGTGCGCATGCTCGGCACGGGCCAATGGGATGAGCCCGGCATTGGCCGCGAGCCGGCCCTGATCGGCGGCTGGTTCGCCGCTCCGCCGCCGACGGCACGGGCGAATTTTGCCGCACAATATCGCCAGGTGTATGCCCGTAATCCGCCTCGCCTCGCGACGCTGGCGTACGATGCGACGGCGCTCGCGACGGTCCTGGCGCGCAATACGGAAGGCCCGAAATTTTCGATTAAAGCACTGACGACGCCGAGCGGCTTTGTCGGCCGGGACGGTATTTTCCGTCTGTTGCCGAGCGGCCTGCCGGAACGGGGGTTGGCGGTGTTGCAAGTCGGTCCGCGCACCAACAAGGTGATCAATCCGCCGCCGGAGTCATTTAGCGACGCCGCGTTAAATTAACACCTTACGCGAGAAGTTTTTCCAACACAGCATTGAGACATTGTCGGCCCTTTGCCGTTGCCTTTAAGGCGCGTTTATCGCAAACGAGATAATCTTCTTCGATGAGTGACGATAGTGCATGTGAATCGAATGTTGTCTCAAGTTTCGACCCGAATCGGGATTCAAAACGCTTTCGGTTAATTCCTTCACGCAGTCTAAGTCCCATTAAAATTGTTTCGGTGCGATCGTCTTCAACCGTGAGCGTCATTCGCTTCGCTGTGCCGTGTCCCAAGCTTTCGACGGCCTCGAGCCACTTGTCCGGTGCGCGCCAGTGATGAAATGCCTGCGTCGCTTTATTGCTTTGCAACCGGCTGTGCGCACCCGGACCGATGCCGAGCCACGAACCCATGCGCCAATAGGTTAAGTTATGCCGGCACTCATCACCGGGCCGGGCGTGATTGGAAATTTCATAGGCCGGCATGTCGGCTTGCTCCAACATTTCCTGCGTCATTTCGTATAACGCGGCACCGGTTTCTTCATCGACAGTTGAAACACGGTCTTTATGAAAGGCGGTACCGGGCTCTATCGTGAGTTGGTAAACCGATATATGCGAACCGGCGAGGCTGAGCGCCTGTTGTAATTCATTTCGCCATGAAGCGATTGTTTGACCGGGCCGGGCATAAATTAAATCGAATGAAAACCGCGAAAAAGTTTTTGCCGCGATACCGATAGCGGCCAGGGCTTCGTCGCGGGAATGGCGGCGGCCTAAAAATTTTAAAACCGATTCATCCAAGGACTGTACGCCGAGAGACACGCGGTTGACCCCGGCGGTGTGATAATCGGCAAAACGATTCGCTTCGACCGAGGATGGATTTGCCTCAAGCGTGATTTCGGCTTCGCCAGGCAGGCCCCAAAGGTTGTCAATTTTCTTCAACACGGCAGCGACCGTTGGCGGCGTCATAAGCGATGGCGTGCCGCCGCCGAAAAACACGCTCGTTATCGATGCTTTATTTATTTCGCTAGCAAAATGATCCAATTCGGCGCAGAAAGCCGCGGCCCAGCGCGTCTGATCGATGCTCTCGGTGACGTGGCTGTTAAAGTCACAATAGGGGCATTTCGATTCGCAAAACGGCCAATGAACGTAAAGGGCAAGCTCAGACATGGCGAATGCCTCTTTAAAAAGGGTTCAGGCAAAACAGGCGGCGACGAGTTGGCTGAAGGCCCGCGCCCGGTGGCTGACTGGATGCTTCGCTTCCAGGGTGGTTTCACCGAACGTTTTATCGCGGCCTTCGGGCAGAAAGATCGGATCATACCCGAAGCCGATGGTGCCCCGCGGCGGCCAAACAATCGTGCCGTCGATGCGGCCCTCGAAAACTTCGCAATGACCGTCCGGCCAGCACAGTGCCAAGGCGCACATGAAATGTGCCGAACGGTCTGATTGGTTTTCGAGCAAAGCGTGAACTTTCTCCATTGCCGGTCCAAAGTCACCTTCCGGTGTTGCCCATCGAGCCGAATAAATGCCGGGCCGTCCATCTATGGCATGAACGACGAGGCCGGAGTCATCGGCCAGCGCGGGTAGATTGGCGCCCGTGGCCGAGGCTTGTGCTTTAATGATCGCGTTTTCTGCAAAAGTCGCGCCGGTCTCTTCCGGTTCCGGCAAATTCAATTCACCGGCGGACACCACATCCGTGCCGTATGGGGCAAGCAAATCGGCAATCTCGTGCACTTTGTTTTTGTTGTGCGAGGCGATGACCAAGCGGCCGCCGTCAAAATGCCGTGCCATGATCAATCGATCTTCAAGGCCTGACGCTGCAAAACCGTCAGTTGCTGAATGCCGGCCTTCGCCAGCTCCATGAGTTCCTGGAATTGCGCTTCACAGAATGCGGTCTCTTCAGCCGTGCCTTGAATTTCGACAATGCCGCCTTTTCCTGTGAAAACGAAATTGGCATCGGCTTCGGCGGTGCTGTCTTCGGCATAGTCGAGATCCAGGACGGCCGCGCCTTGATACAATCCGCAAGAGACGGCAGCGACCTGATCGATTAATGGCACGTTATCGATGACACCGAGGTTAACGAGCTTTTGCATTGCGGCATGAAGAGCGACGTAACCACCGGTGATGGATGCCGTGCGAGTCCCGCCGTCTGCTTGAATGACATCGCAATCGACCTTGATTTGAATTTCGCCCAGCTTTTCTAAATCGGTAACGGCGCGCAGGCTGCGCCCGATGAGACGTTGGATTTCCTGAGTGCGGCCCGACTGTTTTCCTCGTGCCGCTTCCCGTCCGGTGCGGGTTTCGGTCGATCGGGGCAGCATGCCGTATTCTGCCGTGACCCAGCCACGACCCGTATCACGCATCCAACCGGGGACGCGTTCCTCGACGCTGGCTAAACACAGTACATGAGTATCGCCGAATTTCGCCAGACACGAACCCTCGGCATATTTATTGACGTTCATGTCGAGTGACACATCACGCATTTGGTCCGGCATTCGGCCTGAAGGACGCTTCATGGTTTAAATCCTTAATTTATTCATCGGCGCGCGCAAGCTAACGCGTGCCGCCAAACGGGTAAAGCCTTGATGCGGCCCTGTCTGCCAACGGCTCCCTCTCCGTTGACGTTTCATGACAGGGTAACTAAGTTTCTTAATGATTACAGGACTGTGTCCGGCCTAGGTTTGTGAAGCCTCGGATCAATGGGTTGAACGGGAACCATGATTACCGAACTGAATGATCGTTCGCGTGAAATATTCCGCCAAATCGTCGATACGTATCTTGAGACCGGCGAAGCGGTCGGTTCGCGTACGATTGCCCGGCGATTGAGCATGTCCTTATCTCCGGCGACGGTTCGTAATGTCATGGCAGATTTGGAAGATTTGGGCTTGCTGTTTGCGCCGCATACGTCGGCCGGTCGTATGCCAACCGAACAGGGCCTGCGCATGTTCGTCAACGGCATCCTTGAGGTCGGCAATTTATCTGAAAGCGAGCGCCGCCGCATTGAAAGCCAATGTGCCGGTTCGGTTAACACTATGGAAGGATTGCTCGAAGACGCTACGGCTGCCCTTTCAGGCTTATCGCGTTGCGCGGGGTTGGTGTTTGCGCCGAAAACCGAAAGCCCATTGCGCCATATTGAATTCGTGCACCTCAGTCCGGGCCGGGCGCTGGTAATTCTGGTTACGGAAAACGGCGTCGTCGAAAACCGGGTGATCGAAATTCCCAACGGCATGACGCCGTCAGCCCTGATCGAGGCTTCGAATTTTTTAAGCGCACGGTTGGTCGGCCGCACGCTGAGTGAAGCCTACGACGCCATCATGGATGAACTGGAGGGTCAGCAGGCGCAGCTTGATTCACTGACCAGCAAGGTGGTCGAATCCGGCCTCGCTAGTTGGTCGGGAGACCGTAAAGACGGATTGCTCATCCTGCGCGGCCAGGCGAATTTGCTGGAAGATGTTAATGCAACAACCGATCTTGAGCGCATCCGTTCTTTATTCGAGGCCCTTGAGACCAAAGAAACGATGCTTAAATTATTATCGCTCGCGGATACGGCCGAGGGTGTGCAGATATTCATCGGTGCGGACAATCAGCTTTTTGGCTTATCTGGATGCTCGTTAATTGTTGGGCCGTATAAAAACCAGGAGAACAATGTTGTCGGCACAATCGGAATCATTGGACCGACTCGGATGAATTACTCGCGTATCATCCCCATGGTTGATTACACGGCAAAATTAATCGGAAAATTAATTGGATAAATATAAACCACAATGACTGAAAATAAAGAAAACGAAACAGAACAAGATCAGGAAACGGAGCAAGCCCCGTTTGGCAATGCGCCGGTAGATGAAAATGAATCGCCTGATCAGGACGCCCAAGTAGCTGATACCGCTGAAAGCGACTCAGATGGAGCTGAGGATATCCAAGGCCAGCCGACGGAAGATCTTGAGGCCGAGGTTGCCGATCTTAAGGACAAACTGCTGCGTGCGCTGGCGGAAACGGAAAATGTGCGCCGCCGGTCCGAACGCGATAAGGAAGACGCGAATAAGTACGCCATCGCTTCTTTTGCCCGCGAGATGGTTGAGGTGCGTGATAATCTGCGTCGCGCCCTCGAAGCCGTTGAGGATGATGCAGGCAAGGACAACGTGGCCATTGCCGGTTTGATCGAAGGCGTCGAAATGACCGAACGGACCCTGCTTTCGACGTTCGAGCGGTTTGAAATCAAGCCAATTGAGGCGATGCATCAAAAATTCGACCATAATTTTCACGAAGCGCTGTTTGAAATCGAAGACACCAGCGTACCGAGCGGTACCGTGGTTCAGGAAATCCAAACCGGCTACAAAATTCATGACCGCCTGTTACGGCCGTCGAAGGTCGGGGTTTCTAAGGGGGGCGCGAAGGCCGAGGCCGATTCGGAGGCTTCAGCCGATTCCGAAGACGGTGCCGGCGATGCCGCCGTTAAAAATTCGGCTCAGGCCTACGAGCAATCCGATCCCGGATCGGGCGCCAAGGTCGATAAGGAGCTGTAGGGCGGTCTTATTTTCTTAATAAATTCAATAAATTAAGTCTATTCCCCCGGCGCCTTGCCGTTCCCAGCGGCCCGTGATGCGGCTCCGGCGCCTCGCCTGATGAGCCCAAACGAATAAAAATGCCCGGAAATAGCGCCTGAGAGTTGCGGCCCCCGATTCCGGCACATATATAACGCGCGCATATGGGCACCGTCTTCGGCTACGATGCGGTGAACGACATTTATCCGGTAGGGACAATCAGGGCGATGAAACCGCCCAACCGTTCGTCCATTACCAGCAAAAAACAGAGGTTAGTATGAGTAAAGTCATTGGGATCGATTTGGGCACCACCAATTCATGTGTTGCGGTTATGGACGGCAGCACGTCGAAGGTCATTGAAAACGCCGAGGGCATGCGCACCACCCCTTCGATGGTGGCCTTCACCGATTCGGATGAACGGTTGGTCGGCCAACCGGCGAAGCGCCAAGCCGTTACCAATCCGGAAAATACATTATTCGCGATTAAAAGATTGATCGGCCGCCGTTTCGACGATCCGATCACGTCAAAAGATAAAGACCTTGTCGCCTATAACATTGTCGAAGGCGAAAACGGCGACGCCTGGGTTGAGATCGAGGGCCAGAAATACAGCCCGAGTCAAATCAGTGCGTTTATTCTGCAAAAGATGAAAGAGACGGCCGAGAGTCATCTCGGTGAAGAGGTCAGCCAAGCCGTAATTACGGTACCGGCCTATTTCAACGATTCACAACGTCAGGCTACCAAGGACGCCGGAAAAATTGCCGGCCTCGAGGTGTTGCGTATCATCAACGAGCCGACGGCGGCGGCACTCGCCTACGGGCTTGAGAAAAAAGGAACCGGCACGATTGCCGTCTATGACCTCGGCGGCGGTACGTTTGACGTGTCTGTTTTGGAAATCGGCGACGGTGTGTTTGAAGTGAAGTCGACGAACGGTGATACGTTCCTCGGCGGCGAAGACTTCGACAACCGGATTCAGGATTATCTCGCCGAAGAATTTAAGAAAGAACAAGGCATTGATCTGCTGCAGGATAAGCTTGCTCTGCAACGCCTTAAGGAGGCGGCCGAAAAAGCCAAAATCGAGCTATCGAGCACGATGCAAACGGAAGTGAACCTGCCGTTTATCACCGCCGATCAATCAGGTCCGAAGCATTTAAACATCAAGCTGACTCGCTCCAAGTTGGAAGCGTTGGTGGAAGATCTAATCGAGCGTACGGTTGATCCGTGCCAAAAAGCATTAAAAGACGCCGGTATCACGGCGGGCGAAATCGACGAAGTGATTCTCGTCGGCGGCATGACCCGCATGCCGAAAGTCATTGAGACCGTGAAAGAATTTTTCGGCCGCGAACCTCACAAGGGCGTCAATCCGGACGAAGTGGTTGCGATCGGTGCGGCCATTCAAGGCGGCGTGCTCAAAGGCGACGTGAAAGACGTTCTGTTGCTTGACGTCACGCCACTTTCGCTCGGCATCGAAACTTTGGGCGGTGTGTTTACGCGCCTGATTGATCGCAACACCACGATCCCGACACGCAAAAGCCAGGTGTTCTCGACTGCTGAAGACAATCAGCAGGCGGTGACGATCCGTGTCTTCCAAGGCGAACGGGAAATGGCTGCCGATAATAAAGTCCTCGGTCAATTCGATCTCGTCGGCATTCCACCGTCGCCGCGCGGTATGCCGCAAATCGAGGTGACATTCGATATTGATGCAAACGGTATCGTGAATGTGTCGGCAAAAGACAAAGCGACCGGTAAGGAGCAGCAAATTCGCATCCAGGCCTCGGGCGGTTTGTCGGATACCGATATCGAGCAGATGGTTAAGGACGCCGAACAGCATGCGGGCGAAGATAAAAAACGCCGTGAGTTGGTCGAAGCCCGCAATCAAGCCGATACGTTGATTCACACCTCGGAGAAAAATCTATCTGAGTACGGCGACAAAATCAGCGAAGATGAAAAGCAGGCGATCGAAACCGCTGTTGCTGAACTGAAAAGCGCCATGGAAGAAGACGATCTTGAGGCCATCAAGGCGAAGACGGAAGCCTTGGCGCAGGCGTCAATGAAATTGGGCGAAGCCATGTACAAAGCGAGCCAGGAAAATGCAAATGCCGCGCCTGATGGCGGCATGGGCAATGGAATGGGTGGCGCATCGGATGCCGGTGGTGATAACGCGTCCGGCAGCAAGCCCGGTGACGACGCAACGGTGGTCGATGCCGATTTTGAAGAAGTGAATCCGGAAACGGATGCGGAAAAGGATAAAAAGGACGGCTAAGGCTTGTCCTGCGACGAAGGGGGAGCCGAACGCGGCCCCGAGGCAGGTTTGCTGCCCCGGGGCGCATGGCATTAAATACATAAGACAATGGCAAAGCAGGACTATTACACACTGTTGGAGGTTGATCGCGAAGCGAGCGGCGATGAATTGAAAAAGTCGTACCGCAAGCTGGCGATGAAATACCATCCCGACCGGAACCCCGACGACAAGGAAGCCGAGCAAAAGTTTAAGGAAATCAGCGAGGCATACGACGTTCTCTCTGATGAACAAAAACGCGCGGCCTATGATCGTTTTGGCCATGCCGCTTTCGAACAGGGCGGTCCGGGTGCCGGAGGTTTTGGCGGCGGCTTCGGCGGCGGCGGCGCCGGATTCGCGTCGGGCTTTGCCGATATCTTCGATGAAATGTTCGGCGATTTCGGCAGTGGCGGCGGCGGTCAACGAGGTCAAGCTGCTGGGCGCGGTTCGGATTTACGCTACAACATGGAGGTTACGCTCGAAGAAGCCTTTAAGGGCAAGAAGGCGAACATTCGTGTGCCGACATCGGTTGAGTGCGACACGTGTAACGGCTCCGGTGCTGCCGGCAGTTCCGGACCGGTATCGTGCGGCACTTGTCATGGCGCCGGCCGGGTGCGTTCTCAGTCAGGTTTTTTTACCGTCGAGCGGACCTGTCCGTCTTGTCAGGGTACAGGCCAAGTGATCCGCGAGCCGTGCAAAAGCTGTAGCGGTTCGGGCCGGGTGCATAAAGAGAAAACCCTGTCGGTCAACATTCCCGCCGGTGTTGAAGACGGCACGCGTATCAGGCTTTCGGGCGAGGGCGAAGCGGGATTTCGCGGTGCGTCGCCCGGCGATCTTTATATCTTTTTGACGGTGAAGTCCCACCGGCTGTTTCAGCGGGATGGCGCTAACATTTACTGCCGGGTGCCGATCCCGATGACAGCGGCATCCTTGGGCGGCTCCATTGAGGTGCCGACCGTTGACGGCGGACGCGCGCGCATCAACGTGCCGGCGGGCAGTCAGACCGGCCACCAGTTCCGCCTGCGCGACAAGGGCATGACAATCATGCGCACCAATTCGCGCGGCGATATGTTCGTGCAAGCGGTGGTCGAGACCCCGGTGAATTTAAATAAAAAACAAAAAGAAATATTGAAGGAATTCGAAACGGCGACTAAGAGCGGCAAGCACAGCCCCGAATCCCAAAGCTTTTTCACTAAGGTGAAAGAGATCTGGGAAGACCTTAAAGAATAAAATTTCAAATATACCCAGAATTTTACCGAGGCTTTGCATTCACCTCGCCAAGCTTTAGGATGTGTTAGCGTCGGTAAAAAGGAACACGTCATGAAAATCGGCATTGTCGGATGCGCCGGCCGGATGGGCCGCATGTTGTTGGGCGAAGTGATTGCCCAGGACGGTCTCGTATTATCCGGCGGCACGGAATCACCCGGCCATGAAAACTTAAGCGATGACCTCGGTGTGTTGGCGGGTGTCGCCTCGCAGGGCATCATAGCCGGTGACGACACATCGGCATTGTTTGATGCTTCCGATGTGGTGATCGACTTTACCGTGCCGGCGACGACAGAAACTCATGCCGCGTTGGCCGCCAAACATCAAACGGCGCTTGTGATCGGCACCACGGGTCTTAGTGCCGAGGATCAAGCGGCCGTCGAAACAGCGGCGCAAAAAGTTGCCGTCGTGCAGGCCGCGAACATGAGTGTCGGCGTTAATGTGTTGCTGGGCCTGGCCGAACGAGCCGCCGGCCTGCTCGGCGATGACTATGATATCGAAATTGTTGAAATGCATCACCGTCATAAGATCGATGCGCCCTCCGGGACGGCACTGGCGCTCGGCAAAGCGGTCGCCGCGGGACGCAATGTCGATCTTGAACAACAATCCGTACGGGTGCGCGACGGCCATACCGGTGCGCGCAAGACCGGCACGATCGGCTTTGCGACGTTACGTGGCGGTGATGTCGCCGGGGATCACACAGTGATGTTTGCCGGAGACGGCGAGCGCATTGAGCTTACCCACAAAGCGTCATCCCGTTCGGTGTTTGCCAAGGGTGCGGTGCGCGCCGCGCGCTGGACCGAGGGCCAAAAACCCGGTCTCTATTCCATGCGTGACGTGTTAGGGCTCGGTTAATCTAAAACACCCACGATTTCTCAAGCTTCTTTTTTGATGCCGCCGTAATTGGCAAAATTGATTGCCGTCGGGCGCGGCTCGTCAAAGGCAAGCCAGAGCCGGAACAGGTGACGGCGTTTAGCCGGATCCGGGTCATCTTCAAAAGCGGTTCGGCAATGCAACATGGTGAAGTTGTTGTTAAACAACATGTCACCTTTGCGAAGATCGAAATCGAGATGAAACTCTGGCTTACAGGCAAGCTCGTGAAATAATGCCAAGGCTTTTTTAGCCTCCTCGCTCACCGGCATGATTTGTTCGCGAATCGCTTTTTCCACCGGATCGGCCTGCAAAGTGCAACTGAGATAATTGTCGGCAACGCTATAAACCGGAATTCGAACCGGTTCAGCATGGCCTTTTTCTTCCATGTGCATGAATGGATAGCCAAAATAAAGATGCTCCAACAGCTCGGGCTGGGTTTGCATAATTGTATCGTGAATGGCCATGGAGCTGGCGACTTTCGTGGTGCCGCCTTTGGGCGCAGGCTGAAAACAATAGAGAGCGCTCATATCGGCCCGGTCAGTGTGAAACTTCAATGTTTGATTTGTTTGGTAGCCCCGCACCCTATCTTCGCCAAGCCTGCCGCCCATATCAACGACATGACCGACTAAGTGACCGTGTGAATTTTGCGATTTTGCCGTACCTAAATAAGTACCGAGCCCCCAAAAAATTTTTGCCGAATCGTCTTCCGTATAGTTTTCACCGGGAAGTCCCGTGACGGAACAGAACCCAAAACCGTCATGCACCTGAGCAAGGATTTTTTTCAACAGTGTTTGTACCGTCGGTAAGGGAAAATCTTCTTTGGTAATTTCCTCGCATTTCAAATCTTTTGAATTGGCATGCTCAAGCGCGGCTTCGATCTCACGAATATTCTCATCCGATAATGTATGGGCCCACTGTTCGTTGTGATCGCGGATATCAGCGGCTTTCCAAGCGCTTTGATCGGCAACAGGCGATTTTCGCATTTCGTTCATGTTGTGACCTCGTTTAAGCGTTTGAGGGCCTGGCGTAAATTTTCGCAGGCTTGCTGGCGTTCGTCGGGGCCGAGAAACGCACCGATGATGAGCGCCTTTCCGTGGCTTCGGACTTCCAATTGACTCACGCCTTGCGGTGCTTTGTTTAAATTGATGTTGAGCCATTGCGGTTGAAACGACCAGGCCCGTTCCCGTCCCCAAGGATCGATGCGGCGCACTTTTAATTCTTCAGCCGTCAGGTCAATCACTTCGCAGGCCCGTCCCGAGCGGTTGTTAAGATAAAACGCGCCGGCCAACAGCGCGATATCGAGTCCGAAAAAACCCATGACCGGCCAGGCGCCGATCAAGGAAAACCCAAGACCGGTAAGAGCGAACGCAACGGTGAGGATGCCAATCAGCCAATTAATTGCCTGCCGGCTCGCGCTACGGTGCGGGCGCAGGGTTGTGCTGTAAATAATGGCAGGACTGGCGATGTTCATCTTGGCTGAAATTTTTATCAGACCGAAAGGCTGGTTTCCATATGGATATATCTAATATCATGGCGGGGCATTGCCATTACAATGCAGCGATTTCACCGCAATCCGGGCCGGAGAGAATGAAAAAAGCCGATATTGAAGAATTTTACCGCCGTTTGGCCAAGGAAAACCCGGAACCAAAGGGTGAGCTAAACTATAAAAATCCTTATACCCTCTTAGTTGCCGTCGTGCTGTCGGCGCAAGCAACCGATGTCGGGGTCAATAAGGCCACGAAAGAATTATTTAAAATTGTCGATACGCCGGAGAAGATGCTCAAGCTCGGCGAGCGGAAACTAAAGTCTCATATCAAAACCATCGGCCTCTATAACTCCAAAGCCAAAAATGTCATGAAGCTCAGCAAGATGTTGGTCGAGGAGCATGCAAGCGAAGTGCCGCAAGATCGAGACGCCTTGCAGAAACTTCCCGGCGTCGGTCGTAAGACCGCGAACGTTGTCCTCAACATCGCCTTTGGTGAACCGACCATTGCCGTGGATACGCATTTGTTCCGTCTTGGCAATCGCCTTGGTTTGGCGCCAGGCAAAACCCCACTCGAGGTCGAGCAGAAACTTGAGAAAAACACGCCGCAGAAATACATGCGGCACGCCCATCATTGGCTGATTCTGCATGGCCGCTATGTGTGCAAGGCGCGCAAACCGGATTGTCCTGCCTGCGTGGTGAATGATCTATGCAAGTTTAAAGGAAAAACGACGGTCTAAAAATAAAACCGCCGGGGCGCTTAGCCTGTTGCGCCGTTTCGCACTTGATCGATGTGGTGCTTAATCAGTTTTTTAAAGCAGTCGTTTTCCGTCACCTTAGCACCGTTTAAGATGCGCACATCGGCATGGGTGACTTTGTAGATAATGCCATCACGGATGCGATAAAGAAACAAATCCAGCGCACAATTTTTATTGCTGTATTGCCACAGATCGGCTGGCTGGTCGTGGCGGCGAAATCGCGGCTCGCCGAGCAGTGCCGAGACTTGATTGCGGTCGAGGCCAATCATGTCATGCAGTGTCGGCAAGGGGCGCTCCGGTTTTGGCACCGCGGATGCCATATGAGGTGATTCCGGTTTTTGTGCTGCGTTGGCCAGGGAAGAAGCATCTTTTGTTTGCGCGCAGCCTGCCAGCGGGCCGGCCGCCAGAAATCCAAGGACAATAAAGCGGAGTAAGCGAAAATTTGAAAACACGTTTTAAGGTGCCGTCCCGATTAGGCTCTGGAAGATTCGGCTTGTCCCTCTCGAGACGGGCTTGCGTCGCTGCCGTCCGGTTCCAGCGCTTTCATATCACCGGAAATTTGACCGCCGGACTCAATAACAATGCGACCGTATCTGATTGATCCGCTCACCTTGCCGCTGGTACGCACGATCAGTTTGTCCCGGGCAATCAGCTCGCCTTCGAATTGGCCACTGATGTCGGCCTCGTCGACTTCGGCATTGCCTTTAAAGAAACCCGACGGTGCGACTTCGATGGCGCGCGCGTTTGATATTGCGACCTCGACCTCGCCTTCGACGATGAGTTTATCGCATGCGGTGATTTCACCCTTTAGGCAGATTTCGCGGCCCACGGTCAGCTTGCGGCTTTCCGTATCCGTCGGCCGTGACCGTTCGGCGCGCGCCGGAACGCTAGGGGCGTCGGTATCGCGCCGCGGAATGTCCGGATGGAACGTCGAGCGCACGGGCGGGCGGGCCGGTGCATGCGAACCTTTCCGGGAAAACGGTTTTAGCGGCGGCGCGTTATCTTCGTTGCGCTTAAAGCCCTCGCCGGATTCATTGCCTGCTGCTTTGTCTTTATTTCGCCCAAACATGACATCAGCCTTTTCTTTCTAATGGAGCGCCTGCGGTTGCCGGTCATCCGGGCGCCACGCTTCGAATAAGTGAACCATCGTTGCCGCTGCGACAATCGGTGTCAGCAAGTTGACGATGGGTACCGTCAGTAAAAACGCAACGGCAACACCCGGTATAAAATACAGCCACCGCTGTTTTCGCCAAAGCGCCCTGACTTCACGGCGGTCAAGCCGTCGCAGGGCGATGAGCTCAAAGAACTCACGGCCTAAAAGATACCCGTTCACGGCATAGAAGACAAAAGGGAAAAACGGCGGAAAAAAGATAAAAATGAGGATCAGGACGTTAAAAAACAACAACAGGACCAGGAAGCTCAAGGACGTCAGGATCATGGAGCCCCAGGTTTCGCCGCTCGCTGGGGGCAGGTGCGGGTAATGCCGATTTTCGACCGCATCGGCAACGTCATCGAGGAAAAACCGCGTGATGGTGATTGCTACCGTCGGAAACAAGAGCCAAGTCAGGATCAAGACCGCTGCACCACCGAGAAACTGAACCAACGAACTGAGCCAGCCCGTTTCGATCAAACTTAGAGCATAGCTCAGCAACACCCACAGGGCGGTGAAAACGCCGAGGGTCGTGAACAGGCAAATCCAAAGGATCCGCCGGATCGCTGGATCGCCAAGCTGCAAAAACGCCTTGTTGATCGCGCTAAAAAGGATTGCCGCCTCCAAATTGTTCCCGGCCGGCGGGCATCCGGCCTTGTTCGCCTCTGTCTGCCAGTTATACTGCGCGACACTTTTTTGCAAGCGGATCCCTGCCGTAAGAGGATGGGTCCAAAGGAGAGTTCAATGGCTGAAGCGCGGTTTGATGTGGTCGGAATCGGCAATGCGATTGTCGATGTGCTGGCCCATGCGGACGAAAAATTTCTCGTCAAACATAATCTCGCCAAGGGGGCGATGACCTTGATCGATGATGACCGTGCCGCGGCGCTCTATGATGCCATGGCGCCGGCAGTCGAATGCTCCGGCGGCTCGGCGGCGAACACCATCGCGTGCCTGGCCTCGCTTGGCGGTGACGGGGCCTTTATCGGAAAAGTGAATCACGATCAGCTTGGTGATATCTTCCGCCACGATATCCGCTCCCTCGGCATTACGTTTGAGACGGAGCCCTCGACGGATGAAACCCAAACCGCGCGGTGTTTGATTTTCGTTACCCCCGATGCCGAGCGAACCATGCAAACGTTTTTGGGTGCGAGCGCATCCTTGGGGCCTGCCGACGTTAATCCAGACATCATCGCGGCGGCGAAGGTCACCTATCTCGAAGGCTATTTGTGGGACCCGCCGAGCGCTAAGCAGGCCTTTATCGAGGCCGCTGATCTCGCCCACGAGGCCGACCGCCTGGTGTCGTTATCATTATCGGACCCGTTTTGCGTTGACCGGTATCGCGACGAGTTTCGCGATCTCGTCGAGCAGCACATCGATGTGGTGTTCGCCAACGAAGACGAAATCCTATCGCTTTATCAGGTCGACACGTTCGATGACGCGCTTCAACACGTGCGCGGCTATTGCAAGATCGCGGCCCTGACCCGGAGCGAGAAAGGCTCGGTGATTATTTCCGGTGAAGAAGTTCACGTGATTGACGCCGAAAAGGTGGAGCAGGTTGTCGACACCACCGGTGCGGGCGATGCGTACGCTGCCGGATTTTTATACGGTCTCACCCAAGGCAAGCCGCTCGATGTGTGCGGGCGCCTGGGTGGCATCGCATCCGCCGAGGTGATCAGTCATTTCGGCGCGCGCCCCGAAACGCCGCTGAACGAGCTTGCCGCGGCAAAAGGATTGTGAGGTTGTGGTGAGGGGTCATGGTGGGTGATACACCGGCCCAATCCTTGACGGAAAAAACCCGCTCCATTTGGCGCGAGGCGAGCGTTTATCGCGAGCGCCGTGTCGTTGTCATTTTATTGTTAGGCTTTTCAAGTGGCCTGCCGCTACTGCTTGTGTATGCGACCTTGTCGGCCTGGCTCAAGGAAGCGGGCGTTTCGTTGACGGCCATCGGTTTGTTCAGTTGGGCCAGCACGGCTTACGCGATCAAATTTTTATGGGCGCCGTTGGTGGACCGTATGCCGCTGGCGTTCTTGACGCGCGTGTTGGGGCAGCGCCGCAGCTGGCTCGTGGTGGCGCAAATTTTGGTTGCGGTTTGTATGCTTGGGTTGGGCGCATCTGACCCATCGGAAAATATCACCGAGACGGCATTGTGGGCGGTCCTCCTCGCGTTTGCATCGGCTACCCAGGATATTGTCATCGATGCCTACCGGGTCGAAACATTGCCGGAAAGTCATCAAGGTGCGGGTGCGGCCAATTATACGTTCGGCTATCGCATGGCCATGCTGACTTCCGGCGCCGGGGCTTTGATCATCGCTGATGTTTCCGGCTGGTTTGCGGCCTATGCGGTGATGGCGTGTTTAATGGCGGTTGGATTTTTAACCGCGCTCATCAGCCCCGAACCCAAACGTCAAAGCACGGTGGAATCGCAGAACCGCGAGCAGGAAATTAACGCAACCATCTCGCGCTTTACCCATTGGCCAGAACGCTTAAGGCGCTTTGCCGCCGAAACCAATGCTGCCATCATTTGTCCCTTTGCCGATTTTATGGGCCGCCGGCACTGGGCCATGATTTTACTGTTTGTCGCACTTTATAAGTATGGTGATGCCTTGTTGGGTGTCATGGCCAATCCGTTTTACCTCGATATCGGGTTTTCGAAGTCTGAAATTGCTGTTATTTCGAAGTTTTACGGCATGGCGATGACGGTAGCCGGTGGCTTGCTGGGCGGTTTGCTGGCGACTCGTTACGGCATTCTTAAAACGTTGCTCATTGGCGGCATTGCCCAAGCACTGTCTAATTTGGCGTTCGCCGCGCAAGCGATGGTGGGTTACTCGCTGCCCATGTTGGCGGTGACGATCAGCATCGAAAACTTTACCGGCGGTATCGCAACGATTGCGTTCATTGCTTATCTTTCATCCCTATGCAATGTCGCCTATACCGCAACTCAATTTGCATTGTTGTCGTCGTTAATGGCTTTTGCCCGGACGATTTTTGCTTCCGGCGGCGGCTGGCTTGCCGATCAAATGAGTTGGGTGATGTACTTTCTCCTGACGACCGCAGCAGCGGTGCCGGGGCTTGTGCTGCTCCTATGGCTTATGAAAAAATTTCCGCCCGAAGATGATGTGAACCGGGAGAAAAAACCTGCGGGATAAAATCAACATCGTCGAAGGCGACATCACGGTCTTGGCCGTCGATGCGATCGTTAATGCGGCGAACGAATCCTTGCTTGGCGGCGGCGGCGTCGACGGCGCCATTCATCGCGCCGCCGGATCGGGGCTTTTGGAAGAATGCCGGATCTTGGGCGGCTGTCCGACGGGTCAGGCAAAAATCACAAAGGGCTATAAATTACCGGCGAAGCATATCATTCACACCGTCGGGCCGGTTTGGCATGGCGGCAATGATAACGAAGACGGCTTGCTCGAAAGCTGCTACCGCAACGCATTGGATGTATTGGTACAGAACGGCCTTAAAACTGTCGCCTTTCCGGCGATCAGCACAGGGGTTTATGGCTTTCCGGTTGAGCGGGCTGCCGTCATCGCGGTTAATACCATTGCCGATGTTGTGGACGATACCGAATCGATTGAGGAAGTGATCTTGTGCTGTTTCGGCGCCGCATCCGTTGCCGCCCACAAACAAGCCCTCGCCGCCTTAAGCATCTGAAATAAAAGGTATATTTGTCCACAGGCTGGGGGTGGCTTGAGGGGGCTTGCGCGTGGTCGCTGTGATAGAGTGATGCCTCGTTGATGTTCACCGCAATAGATTCGTTGATCCGTGTCGTCCGCTAAACCAAAACCTGAAACCGAAACGCCTCAGAAAAAAACGCCCGCATCAAAAGACGCCGGCACGACGCCGATGATGGCGCAATACCTCGCGATCAAAAGTGAGCATCCGGACGCGCTGTTATTTTATCGCATGGGCGATTTCTATGAGCTTTTCTTCGATGATGCGGTACAGGCGTCACGAACCCTCGACATCACACTGACCAAGCGCGGCAAGCATCAGGGCGAAGACATTCCCATGTGCGGTGTGCCGGTACATTCGCATGAAAGTTATCTTTCCCGCCTCATTCGCCGGGGCTTCAAAGTCGCGGTGTGCGAGCAGGTCGAAGATCCGGCGGAAGCGAAAAAACGGGGCCACAAGGCAGTCGTTAAACGCGAGGTCGTTCGTCTAATTACGCCAGGTACGATTACCGAAGATGCGTTGTTGGATGCGCGCCGTCACAATTATTTAGTCGCCTTGGCGCTTGCCCAGGACGATTTGGGCCTGGCCTGGATCGACGTTTCCACCGGCGATTTGTACACGCAAGACTTAAAGGCTGCCGATTTAAGTGCAGCGCTCACTCGCCTTGATCCCGGCGAAGTGTTGGTGTCCGAAACCCTGTTGCAGCGTCCGGAATATTTCGAGGCCCTCAACGAACATGAAGATGCGATCACGGCCCAGCCGGCGAGCCGTTTCGATAGTGAAAACGGCAAGGCGCGGCTTGAGGCGCTGTTTGCCGTGGGCACCCTCGACGGTTTTGGCGCGTTTAACCGGGCCGAGTTGGCCGCCGCCGGCGCGTTGGTCGATTATGTCGAGCTTACGCAAAAGGGAAAGCTGCCACGCATCACGCCGCCGAAAAAACTGGCGCAACATGCCGTCATGGCGATCGATGCCGCGACCCGGCGCAACCTCGAACTCACGCAAACGTTGTCGGGCGAACGGGCGGGTTCGCTCTTAAGTGTGATCGATAAAACCATCACCGGCGCGGGAGCGCGCCTGTTGGCGGCAAGGCTTGCGGCACCGCTCACCGACATCGAAGACATCGATGCGCGTTTGGACGGCGTGCAGTTCTTCACCGGTGAAAATAATCTGCGCGAGGATTTACGCACCCTGCTGGCGCGCAGCCCGGATATCGAACGCGCCCTGTCGCGCCTTTCCTTGGGGCGCGGTGGTCCGCGTGATTTGGCCGGCATTTGCAACGGATTGATGCTCGCTCACAGCGTGCGTGCGATGTTCGAGGCCGGCAACCATGCCGGATTGCCCCGGGTCTTTCAGGAAAACCTTGAAGGACTGGGCGATCATACGGAATTGATTGAACGCTTGAGCAAAGCCTTGGCCGAAGACTTGCCGCTTCAGGCCCGCGATGGCGGTTTTGTCGCGCCGGGCTATTGGCCGGAACTCGATGAGCTGCGCACGTTGCGCGACGAGAGCCGCAAGTTGATCGCCGGGCTGCAAAAACAGTATGCCGATCAAACCAGCATCAATGCGCTGAAAATCCGTCATAATAATGTGCTCGGCTATTTCATCGAGGTACCGGCGAAACAGGCGGAGAAAATTTTATCCGGTCCCGAAAGCGATTTTATTCATCGCCAGACCATGGCGAACGCGGTGCGCTTCACGACCGTCGAGCTTTCGGAATTGGAAAGTAAAATTTCCAAAGCCGCCGACCGGGCCTTGGCGCTTGAGCTGCGCCTGTTTGACGAGCTGGTTCATGAAACGGTGCGCCGATCCGAAAAAATTGCCGGGGCCGCGGCTGCGCTAGCCGCGCTTGATGTCGCCGCGGCGCTGGCGGCGCTTGCCGTCGACCAAAATTATGCGCGGCCCGTGTTGGATCAAAGTACGGCATTTGACATCACGGCGGGACGTCATCCGGTCGTCGAGGCCGCACTTGAGCGACGCCGGGAAACCGCGTTCGTGCCGAACGATTGCGCGCTTGGCGATGACTCGCGGCTTTGGTTGCTGACCGGCCCGAACATGGCCGGCAAGAGCACATTTTTACGGCAAAACGCGCTGATCACGATTCTCGCGCAAATCGGTAGTTTTGTGCCGGCGGCGGAAGCGAAGATTGGAATCGTCGATCGGTTGTTTTCCCGCGTCGGCGCCGCTGATGATTTAGCGCGTGGTCAATCGACGTTCATGGTCGAAATGGTCGAAACCGCGGCTATCCTCAATCAAGCGGGCGCTCGCTCGCTGGTGATCCTCGATGAAATCGGCCGCGGTACGGCGACATTCGATGGGCTTTCGATTGCTTGGGCTGTGGTTGAGCATTTGCATGAAACTAATCGCTGCCGCGCTTTGTTCGCGACGCACTATCATGAGCTGACGGCGTTGTCGGGTAAATTGGAAGCTCTGCAGTGTCACACGATGCAAGTGAAGGAATGGAAGGATGACATCGTGTTCCTGCATGAAGTCGCGCCGGGTGCCGCCGACCGTTCTTACGGCATTCATGTCGGCAAGCTGGCCGGATTGCCGGAAGCTGTTATTGCGCGGGCCGAACAGGTGCTTGAGACAATCGAACATGGCGAGCAGTCGGCGAGTATTACCAAGCTGGCCGACGATCTGCCGCTGTTTGCCCAATCAACGGCGATGCCTGCATCGTCCGCCGTGTCCACGGGGCCGTCGCCGCTCGAGGCGGCTCTCGATGACGTACATCCGGATGAAATGACGCCGAAAGAGGCCCTGGAATTGATGTATCAATTGAAGCGCCTCTTGAAGGATGACGAGGGGTCAGCATAGCCTTTTGAAAATAAAAGGTTATATCTGCTATAGTCGGCTTAGAACCGAATGCGGCGCAACAGCGGTTCCTGTCTCTATATTAAAAGCTAATAATGCCCGCCCGGATCGGTTAAGGAATGTCCATGGCTCGACTCCGCAAACAGCGCGACATCATTAGTCGCCAGGCTCTGACCGGCAAGCTCGACAAGTTGGCCGGGTGGTCGGGGTATTCTGATAAAACCCGCGCCGATGTTTTGAAAATTTTTAAAGACGCTCTGAGCCAGGGCTGGGCGGAAATCAAAAACCGTTTTGAATCCGGCAACATTAAGGGCGCCGAAGCGGTCGCCGCGCACACATTTCTGATCGATCAGCTGATCAGGACCTTGCACGACTTCACCGTGAAGTATGTTTACCCCGTCGCCAATCCGACAAAAGGCGAACAGATCGCGATTGCCGCGACCGGCGGTTATGGCCGAGGTGATCTTGCACCGTACTCGGACATCGATCTGATGTTTATCACGCCTTACAAGCAAACACCCCACACCGAACAGGTCGTCGAGTTTATGCTGTATCTGTTGTGGGATTTGGGATTGAAGGTTGGCCATGCGACGCGCTCCGTCGACGATGCGATCCGGCTTGCAAAGGACGACATGACGATATGCACGTCATTGCTGGAGGCGCGCTGGCTTTGGGGCGACAAAGATTTATTCGATCATTTTTCAGCGCGATTTCAAAAAAATATTGTCGCCGCCGGCGGTAACGATTTTGTCGAGGCCAAGTTGGCCGAACGCGATGAGCGTCATGACCGGATGGGCGATACGCGTTATGTGCTTGAGCCCAACATTAAAGAAGGCAAAGGCGGTTTGCGCGACCTGCATTCGTTGATTTGGATTGCCAAATATATTTATCAAGTCGACAGTGTGCCGGATCTCGTTGAAAAAAGTATTTTTACTAAAGAAGACGCCCGATTGTTTTCCAAAGCGCAAAATTTTTTGTGGACGGTTCGTTGTCATTTACACTACCTCACCGGCAGGCCGGAAGACCGTCTCGGCTTTGATGTACAGACGGCAATCGGCGAGCGCATGGGGTACACCGATCACGCCGGCATGAAGGGTGTCGAGCGCTTCATGAAGCATTACTTTTTAGTCGCCAAGGACATCGGCGATTTAACGCGGATTTTGTGTGCGGTTCTTGAGGACCAGCAAAAGAAAAGCCGGTTCCGCATGCCGTCGTTCTCATTCCGCAAATTTAACGAGCCCGGTTTTTCCATCGACGGTGACCGATTGACCGTCAAAGACGAAAATGTCTTTTCGAAAAATCCGGTGAATTTATTAAAGCTGTTCCATATTGCCATGAAGCAGGGCGTGGATATTCACCCCCATGCGTTACGCCTGGTTACGCAAAACCTCGGTTGCATCAAAAAAGCGGTTCGGAACGATGAAGAGGCCAATCGGCTGTTCATGGACATGCTGACGGCTAAAAAAGGCTCGGCGCTGGCGCTACGCCGTCTTAACGAGGCCGGTGTGTTCGGCCGATTCTTAACGGATTTCGGCCGGGTTGTCGCGCAAATGCAATACGACATGTATCATGTGTATACGGTCGATGAACACACCATTCGCGCCATTGGCATCTTGCACCAAATTGAAAGCGGAGAGCTGATTGACGAACACCCCTTATCCAGCGAAGTCATCCATGAAGTGCAATCGCGTGATGCCTTGTTCGTATCGGTATTGCTGCACGATATCGCCAAGGGCCGGGGCGGCGATCATTCGGAGATCGGCGCCAAGATAGCCCTGAAGCTTGGCCCTCGTTTTGGTCTGAGCGAATGGGATACAGAAACCGTATCCTGGCTTGTCCTGCATCATCTGGCGATGAGTAACACGGCCTTTAAGCGTGATCTGGACGACCCGAAAACCGTTACTGACTTTGTTGCCCTCGTGCAGTCGCCTGAACGCTTGCGCTTACTGCTGGTGTTGACCGTCGTCGATATTCGCGCGGTTGGCCCCAACGTTTGGAATGCCTGGAAAGCGGGGTTGTTGCGTGAACTTTACCAGCGGGCTTTGGAGGTGATGACCGGCGGCGCCGATGCCGAATTACGCTCGAGCCGCGTTGAAAGCGCTAAACATGCCTTGCGCGAACGGTTGACGAATTGGACCGAGGCGGAAATCGAAGAGCATCTGGCTCGCGGGTATCCGCATTATTGGTTGTCGTTCGACACGGAAACCCATTGGCATCATGCGCATATTATTAAGACCGCCGAATCGAAAGGGCTGAACCTGCATATTGAAACCCGCGTGCAGCCTGAGCGGGACGCCACGGAGTTCGTGATTTACACCGCCGACCATCCAGGATTGTTTGCCAAAATTGCGGGGGCCATTTCTCTTGCCAGCGCATCAATTGTGGATGCGAAAATCATTACGCTGACAAACGGGATGGCGCTCGATACGTTTTTGGTGCAGGACGCCAACGGCGGCCCGGTGACGAACAAGCAAAGCCTCAATAAGCTCTGGCAACGGATCGAAGACGTACTGTATGGCCAGGTTAATCCGCGGCGTGAACTTGAGGGCACGCGAAAACGCGCCATGCCGAGCCGGACACGTGTTTTCAAGGTGCCGCCTCAGGTCTTTATCGATAACAAAGCAAGCGCAACCTATACCGTGATTGAAATCAACGGCCGTGACCGTATCGGTTTGTTGCACGATGTGACGGCGGCCCTCACGGAACTTGGGCTACAGATTGCCTCTGCTCACATTTCGACGTTCGGCGAAGGTGTCGTCGATGTGTTTTATGTCAAAGACGTCTTTGGCATGAAAGTGACTCAGGACAGCAAAATTCGGCAAATTCGTGATAGCGTGTTGGCGGCTATCGATTCGGCATCGGTAAGCGAAAAGACTGCTCAAGACGCGGCGGCGGCCGAATAGCGCATCAGGTAATTTCTTCCTTATGATGATCAGCGGCTAGGTATTCATGGCGTTATTGCGTTCCATTGCAACGGTCGGCGGCCTTACCATGATCAGCCGTGTCTTTGGTTTCGTCCGCGATATTTTGATTGCGGCAATACTGGGCGCGGGCTTGTTAGCCGACGCGTTTTTCGTGGCCTTTAAGCTACCGAATTTATTTCGCCGGTTGTTTGCCGAAGGTGCGTTTGCCGCTGCGTTTGTGCCGATTTATGCAGGCTACATTGAAGGCGAGGGCAAGGCCGCCGCGCGGGATTTTGCCAACCAGGCATTGAGTGTCTTATTAGGCGTGCTGTTGGTATTGGTTGTGATTTTTGAGATCGGCATGCCGTGGATTATGCAGGCTTTTGCGCCGGGTTTTTTAGCGACACCGGAAAAGTTTGATCTGACGGTCCACCTGACGCGCATCACATTTCCCTATCTTTTATTCATTTCCATCGTTTCGTTGATGGCCGGCGTTTTAAATTCCCTCGGCCGGTTTGCCGCCGCCGCGGCAACGCCGATATTACTCAATCTTTGTTTAATCGGCGCGATCACGGCGCTGGCCCTCGTGATGCCGTCACCGGCGCATGCCCTGGCCTGGGGTGTTTTCAGCGCCGGTGTCATCCAACTGCTTTGGATGGCCGTTTTTTGTTGGCGGGCCGGCATGCCGCTCAGGGTACAACGGCCCCGTCTGACCCCGGGGGTGCGCCGTTTGATCCGGCGTATTCTGCCGGTCGCCGTCGGCGCGGGTATTTACCAAATCAATCTCGTTATCGATATGATCATCGCCTCGTTGTTACCGGCCGGCTCGATTTCCTTTTTGTTTTTTGCCGACCGGGTCACGCAACTGCCCTTGGGTATTATCGGTGTCGCCGTCGGTACCGCATTGTTGCCGTTGTTGTCGCGCCAATTGCATGCGGGCGAAGCGGCGGCGGCCATGAACAGTCAAAATAGATCACTTGAATTCTCTTTATTGCTGACGCTACCCGCGGCTATGGCGCTGATCATCATCGCCGGTCCGGCCATCGCTGTTTTGTTCGGCCGGGGTGCGTTTGGTGCGGCGGAAATTCAGGCAACAGCGGCAGCCTTGGAAGCTTATGCCTATGGACTGCCGGCATATGTTTTGATCAAGGCACTGGCACCCGGATTTTTCGCCCGTGAAGACACCAAGACCCCGGTCATCATTGCATCGGGCTGCATGGTTCTTAATTTAATTCTCAATCTGATTTTGATGGGCCCGTTCCTGCATGTGGGCATTGCCATGGCGACCGCGATTTCATCTTGGGTCAATGCCGGGTTGATGGCATGGGTCCTGTCACGGCGCGGCCATTTAACGCTCGATGCCCGTTTTAAAAGCCGCTTTTTGCGCACCGTTGTTGCCGTATTTGGCATGGGCGGCGCGTTATGGGGCGGCCTGATGGCGCTGGATATACCGGTGCTGGGTAGCGAGCTTACGCGGATTACGGGGCTGCTGGCGCTGGTTGTGGGCGGCGGCTTGGTTTTTGCCGTTTTGGCCGCCGTGACCGGGGCTGCCCGGCCATCCGATATCAAGGGGCTGCTCTCCCGCGGCGGAGAGCGACACTCTTGACCGCCTGTTGATGAGAGGCGATAACGCCCGGCAGCAAAACGGCCGGCGATGGACCGGCGAGGAATCAAATATGAATCGAATCTTTTCAGGCATTCAACCGACCGGGAATTTACATCTTGGCAATTACCTCGGCGCCATTCGTAATTGGGTTAACCTGCAAGACGATTATGAATGTTTATTTTGTCTTGTCGACTTGCACGCTATTACCGTTTGGCAGGAGCCCGATGAGCTGACGGCCAACACCCGGGAAGTCACAGCTGGTTTGTTGGCGTCCGGGCTTAACCCAAACGACAATACGATCTTTATTCAAAGTCAGGTTTCGGGCCATGCCGAATTGGCCTGGATTTTCAATTGTGTCGCCCGGATGGGTTGGTTGAACCGGATGACCCAGTTCAAGGAAAAAGCCGGCAAGCACCGCGAGAATGCATCCGTCGGCTTGTTTGCGTACCCCAATCTGATGGCGGCTGATATTTTATTGTACCAAGCAACGCATGTACCGGTCGGCGAGGACCAAAAACAGCATTTGGAGCTGACGCGTGATATCGCGCAAAAATTCAATAACGATTTTAAGGTCGACTTCTTTCCGATTGTTGAGCCACTGATTTTCGGACCGGCGACCCGGGTCATGTCGTTACGGGATGGTTCGAATAAAATGAGCAAGTCTGACGCATCGGATTATTCTCGGATCAATATGGTCGATACCGCCGATGACATCGCGTTGAAAATTCGCAAAGCGAAAACCGACCCTGAAGCTTTGCCGGACTCCGCCGAAGCCTGTGCCGAACGGCCGGAAGCGGCAAACCTGATGGGTATCTATGCCGCTCTTGCTGACCAATCGCTCGAAGAGGTTTGTGGCCAATTCGGCGGTTCGACATTTTCAGATTTCAAAAAAGATCTCGCCGATCTCGCCATTGCGAAACTGGCGCCGATCCAAGAAGAGATGCGTCGCCTCATGAACGACCCGGCTTATGTTGACGGCATTTTGAAGACCGGCAATGAAAAAGCGAATGATTTGGCAGCGCCCGTCATTCGTGAAGTACAAAAAATCGTTGGCTTCTTAATCCCTTAGCGTTACGCCTTAAGAGCGTACCTTGTAAATCGCCGATAACGTCCTATATGTGAACATTGTTACATCAGGTCGGCGCTTTTAAAATTTGTCGACCTGACTTGTTCATGACATCGTCACAGGAAATTGAATCGTTGCTCAGGCATTCCATCCCAGTGGGTGACGGAGTTCCGCCAGTTTTAAAAAAACGCAGGAATAAAATCGGCTGGTCGATGGAACGCGAATCGATTAGATAGAAGAGAATCAAATCGAAGTTTCGTACGTTGAGGAAAGCGGAAAAGACGTGCGCTACGACGATGGAGAATCGTTTTAAAATTTTTCCCGGCACGGGCAAGGCGGTTAAATGCTCGTGTCTTTATATTATCTGAAGGCCATCCGTACGGTTATGAAATTTGAACACGGTGCTTTAGGGGTCATAGGTTGTTTGATTGCCGCGCTGGTTGGCGTGAACGTTATGAATCCGCCTCTCAATCAAACAGCCGCGCCGGAACAGGCCATGAATATGGTTACGGCCGCTGGTCCGCAAATGAGGCCTGCTGAAAGTTTATTGAATAGCATCGGTGACGGTAAGGCCGGGCATATTCCGAGCGCGCAAACGCTTTGGAAAGCCTATCGGCAGATGAATTATGATTTTAAAGCCGTTGTTGAAGAGGATGCCCGGGTGCCCCGGGTTGCGTTGGCAAAGCTGCCCCGTGACATTGGTGCCGTTCGTGAAGTTCAAAAGCGCAAAGCAATCTTTTTTAAGACGGTTCTGCCGCTGATTTTAAAAGTGAATGAGGAAATCCGCGCCGATCGCCGCCGGCTTTGGAAAATCCGGTACCGCAAGTCCACGGGCCAGCCGATTACCGCGGTGGACCGGCTTTGGCTTGTCGTCATGTCGGAACGATATAAGGTCAAGCGGGACGATGTGAATGCGTTGCTCAAGCGTGTTGATATTGTGCCGCCATCCTTGGCATTGGCGCAAGCGGCTGAAGAAAGCGGTTGGGGAAGCTCCCGCTTTGTTCGTGAGGGGAATGCAATATTCGGGCAATGGACGTTTTCTTCTCAAAATGTTTTGGAGCCGAAAGACCGTGATGAAGGCGAGACTCACGGTATTAAAACGTTCGCTAACCTGACTGCATCGGTAAAAGCGTACATGCACAACCTTAATACGCACCGGGCGTATCGCGAATTTCGCGCTTCCCGGTTTACGTTGCGCCGGGTGGGGGCCCCTCTCGACGGCCTTGTGTTGGCGACCAAATTAAAACGCTACTCTGAGCGTGGCTGGGCCTATGTGTTAAGCCTGCGTTTAATCATCGAGGGGAACAAGCTGCGGGGCCTCGACGATGCCCGGCTGCGCGACAAGCCTATCCCCGAAGACGAGCCCGCCGCCTAAGCGGCATCCATTCAATCAGCGTGCGTTTTTTGGCCGGTAATATTGCCAGCCGAACCAGTGCCAGCGGCCGCCGCCTGCGGGAAGCGTACAATTTATCCGCGTCCGCCCCGTGGGAAACGGCTGATCAATTCGTACCTCGATTCGGTTCGCCCCCAATTGAAGCGTTTTGGCGCGTCCGGCGTGTGAGGCATAACAGGCCAGGAGCTTTAAATTCTTCACGTCCTTTGTCACCGTAAATCCGATGGCCGGGGGATTATCCGCAGGGACAATCAGCGGGTCTTCCGGCGTAATCTCGGCGACCGGCAACGCAAGGGCATTCACCGCGGTCTTAAACCGTGCCGGGCTGCCGTATTTTTCGTTCATGGCAAAACGCGGCAAATAATATTGCGGACTGGCACGATTAAATGCGCCGGAGTGTTGTCCGAATGCGACTTGAAAACCGGCATGACGGACAACATCGATGACCGTTCGAGACGCCTCGCCATAGGGGAAGGCAAAAATCTTCGGCACAAAGCCCAGCTCTTCTTGAAACCGTTTGCTGGCCGTTTTGATGTCGTGCTTGTTCTTCTCTTGTGAGTGATCGGCCATGTGCAGGTGGGATGCCGTGTGGTGACCAATGGTCACGCCGTTTTTAACAAGCGTGCGAATTTGATCCCAGCTCATCATGTTCTTGAGCTTTCGATCGAGATGGTCTGTCGAGACAAATACGGTAAATGGAAGCTTCGCTTTTTTGAGTCTCGGCCAGGCTTCGGTGAATGTCGATTGGTAAGCATCATCGATGGTGATGCCGACGGTGCGTGCCGGTAAAGGCGTGCCGTCTTTGATTTTCTTAATAATATCGGGAAGCGGTAAAACAGTATAAGCCCCGGAAGTTAAAATTTTGATGTGTTCTTCTAATTGTTCCAGGGTGATATTTGTCGAGGAAAATGATTTTTCACCAAACCGGTGGTACATGATGATAACCGCCGATTCTGCCGCCTGTGCTTGTGCGGGTATTGCGCCGGCCGCAAAAAAACCACCGGCAAAGAGAAACCCGGCCAGTAAACCGCTTATGACGGAAGCAAACCGAGACATGCGTTTTTTCGGCTGCATTTTAACCTGCCAACGCCAAACATACTGACGCATCATCCAGCACCACTTTTTCTCTTACCACTCAGGGTTGTTTGTTCAATTGTTGACGTTTCGAAGCCGGAGCACAAGTATGATGTTGTTGAATGGATCCACGTTTTTATTGAGGAGTAGCGGCTCATGGCGGGTAAAATTAACGATCAGGCGCGGAATATCTTATTTCACGAGGCGCGTACGCAGAACGCCTGGCAGGTTTCGGCGGTATCCATTGAGGATCTTCGGGCCATTTGGGACCTTGTGAAAATGGCGCCAACCAGCGCTAATTGCTCGCCGGCGCGAATCGTATTCGTGACCACGCCCGAAGCCAAAGAACGCCTGAAACCGGCCCTAATGGAAGGAAATGTCGCTAAAACGATGGCGACCCCGGTGACGGCCATTATCGGTTTTGATCTGGATTTTTATGAGCACCTGCCGAAATTATTTCCCCATACGGATGCGCGGGCTTGGTTTGTCGGAAACGAACCGTTGATCGAAGAAACGGCATTTCGCAACGGTACGTTGCAAGGGGCTTATTTTATCATGGCGGCCCGATCATTGGGTTTTGACTGCGGCCCAATGTCGGGCTTCGATAACAATCAAGTCGATCAGGAATTTTTTGCCGGCACAAATGTGAAATCAAATTTCCTGTGCAGCATCGGTCTTGGCGATCCGGCCGGGTTGTTTCCGCGCAGCCCGCGGTTTGATTTCGATGATGTGTGCCAAGTGGTCTGATGGCATTATGCCATCATGGGCTTTGGTAGCGCGCTGTCGCTGATCGTGGGATATTGCCGGGAATCGAAAAGCTGATAATGCCACCACTCATTTCGGAAAAAATCCCATCCGGCCGCTGTCATAAGGCCGAGTAACAACGCCCGGTTTTTTTGTGCCGTCGCCGACACCACCATGGAGCCGTGGTGGGCCGCAGTCGAAAAATCATCGAATGGCGTTCCCATTTCCAATTCTTGCCTGTTGCGGTCAAGCAGCGTCAAATCGACCGCCGCACCGCGTGAATGGGGGGAGCCGCGCCGAGGATCGGCGATATAATTCGGATCCGGTGTATGATTCCAAAGCGCCCATTGGGCTTCGGTGGGGCGGAAAGCGTCGAAGATTTTCAGCCGAAACCCATGGACGGCGGCAAGATCGCGGGCGCGAGTGAAAAGTTTTTCTGCCTCTACATGCAGGTAGCAAACTGCCGTTGTGTATATCGGCGCACCGGTAAAGTTGTCATAACTGGCATAGGCCAGGGAAATGTCGACATTATGGGTTGCCGGCGTGATTTCGACTAAACTCATAATCACAGTATAACGTTGAATTGAGATTTAAGCAGCCGGATGCGCAATTAATTTATGATGACCGTCCATCAAGAATTTTCCATTTTGGGTTTCGACACCGCAACGCGCGGTTGCTCGGTGGCACTTTGGCGCGGCGGCGCCATTGCCAGTGCCGCGGCGAAAGAAATGGAGCGCGGGCAATCGGAGGCGCTTATGCCGATGATTGAAGGCGTTTTACACAAAGCGGATAAAACATTTGCCGACCTCGACGCTTTGTCCGTCACCATTGGGCCTGGCGCTTTTACGGGTTTAAGGATTGGTTTGGCCGCGGCGCGCGGCATGGCGTTGGCCTCAGGTCTGCCTGTCTTTGGCATCACGACGCTAGAAGCGGTCGCTTATGGCGTCGGTGAGATGGCGCGAAAAGGGCGGTCCATTCTCATTGCTTTGGATTCGAAGCGCGCCGATCATTATGTGCAAGTTTTTTCAGAAGATCTTATTGCTCAAACGGAGCCACAGGCGTTGTTGCCGGAGCAGTTAGCTCAAATCGTTCCGGCCGGTCCGGTCCTTATCGCCGGTGATGCCGCTGACTCGGCCGCTAACGCATTAAAGCAAGAGGGAATCGAATTTGATCTAAGTGATGCATCTGGTTTGCCCGATGCAAAAATCATCGCTGCGCGCGCCGCAGCGCGTTGGTATAGCGGGGAGCGTCCCGATACGATGCCCCTACCGCTTTACCTGCGCGCCCCTGATGTCAGCCGGCCCCGATGAACAGCTCATCTGAGCACAGTCGGGCCTTAGCGGATATCGAGCTGACCGTTTGCACGCCGGTTCACGGCGACGTGTTGGCCGGTTTACATCAATCGTGCTTCGATCAATGTTGGCGCGCACCGGCTTTTCAAGAGCTTTTGGCCATGCCCGGCGGTTTCGGTTTTATCGCGCTCGTAAAAGGAGAGCCCGCCGGTTTTATCGTGGCCCGCCAAGCGCACGATGAAGGCGAGATCATCACCCTTGGTGTTGTGCCCGCCCGGCGCCGTCATGGTTTAGCGCGGGTGTTGATCGGCCAGGCGGAATCTCGTGTATCGCATGCGGGCGGCCAAACAATGTTTTTAGAAGTCGCGGCAAACAATCAAGCGGCTCAAACGTTGTATGAAAGCCTCGGTTACGCAGAAGCCGGTCGCCGTCCCGGTTACTATAAAACCAATGACGGTGCGATCGATGCGATGATTTTAAAAAAAATTTTCGGTGGGCCAGGCCCGGCGTTTTAAGAACACCATGGCTACTCTTTTTGTATGCGCAAATGATGAATGCCGTGTGGCTCAGCGTTCGGGTCTTCGGCCTCAAGCACCAAGATCGTATGACCGAGCTCGCGAACGGCACGCGGTACATTTTCCAGTGGTTCGGCACCTTTAAGGCGGACGTCTGCAGTTTGTCCGGGCGACATCTTCTCGATCAAAAGCTTGGTCTTAACAAACGTCAATGGACAAACTTCTCCCGTGATGTCGAGGGTGAAGTCAACGCTCTGTATTGATTTTTGGTTTTTAAGTTGTTGCATTAGTTATTCTTGCGCTCTGCAGGTATATATATTTATATATTATGTATAAATTCAATGATGAAGCATTCGAATATAATAATCAGAGGATATAGCAATCATGAGCGAAAAGCCCGACGTAAGTGAGATCTTGGAATTAACGACTGAAATCGTTGCCGCCCATGTCGGGAATAATACCGTTGCTCCTGGCGACCTGCCGCAGCTGATTCAAGATGTCTATAAAACCTTGACCGACGTCGGCGCCAATGGTGATGCCGGTGAGCGTCCGCGTCCGGCGGTGCCCGCAAAAAAATCGGTTTTCCCTGATTACATCGTCTGTCTTGAAGATGGCAAAAAGCTCAAAATGCTCAAGCGTCATCTGAAAACGGCTTATAATATGTCGCCGGAAGCCTATCGGGAACGCTGGGGACTGCCGGCGGATTATCCGATGGTCGCACCGAATTACGCCAAGCACCGGAGTTCGCTTGCCAAAAAAATCGGTTTGGGGACGAAGCCCCGCGGCCGCGGCCGTAAAGCCGGTTAAAATCATCGTTCCGAAACAATATATGTTTAGGTATACCCACGAACCAATGTTAGTCATTTGAAAGTAATGACCTTGTTTCCTCATTGGGCTTCATCAGTCACGGATATGAGAAATGGCAGCACCCTCAAGGATTGAACAGCTTTGCATCGATCGGGGTATGAAAATGACCGGTCAGCGACGGGTCATCGCCCATGTGCTGTCGGAAGCCTCGGACCATCCCGATGTTGAAGAGGTGCACCGCCGTTCGGTAGAAGTCGATCCTAAGATCAGCATTGCAACCGTTTATCGGACGGTGCGCATGTTTGAAGAAGAGGGTATTCTCGAGAAACACGATTTTGGCGATGGTCGGGCGCGTTATGAAGAAGCGACGGATGAGCACCACGATCATTTGATCGATGTGAATACCGGGAAAGTGATCGAATTCCAAAGTTCCGCGATTGAAAAACTGCAGGATGAAATTGCCCGGCAACACGGGTTTCGCCTCATTGGCCATCGCCTCGAATTGTACGGTGTCCCGGTCGGTGCAAAAAAAACCGGCAGTAGTCCGTCGGAAGAATAGGGTTTAAGATCTTATCGTGGCGAAAAAACTCCATATTAAAACATACGGCTGCCAAATGAATGTATACGACTCCGCACGCATGGCGGATGTTCTGGCACCGCTTGGATATGAATTGTCCGATCAGCCGGACGACGCCGATATGGTTATTCTTAACACATGTCATATTCGCGAAAAGGCGGCCGAGAAAGTTTATTCCGAATTAGGCCGCTTGCGGCAGTTTAAAAATAAAAAAGCGGAAACCGGAGAGGCGATGATCCTCGCCGTGGCCGGCTGTGTTGCTCAAGCCGAAGGCGAAGAAGTTTTTGCCCGCGCGCCTTTTATCGACATGGTTTTTGGTCCGCAAACGTATCACCGGCTGCCTGAAATGATTGCCAAGGCGACGCGTTCCAGCGGCGGCGTGTTGGATATCGATTTTCCGGCTGAGGCGAAATTTGATTCCTTGCCGGCGGCAAGCGGCACGGATACCCGCAGCGCCTTTCTTACCGTTCAAGAGGGGTGCGATAAATTTTGCACGTTTTGCGTCGTGCCGTATACGCGCGGTGCCGAGTTTTCCCGTCCCGCGAAAGATGTATTGGCCGATGCCCGCCGGTTGGTGGCCGACGGCGTTTGCGAAATCACCCTCTTGGGCCAGAACGTCAATAATTATCATGGCGAAGGCCCGGGTACTCAGGAATGGGGATTGGGCCGGTTGATCCATGCGTTGGCAGAAATCGACGGGCTGGCGCGTATCCGTTACACGACGTCCTACCCGGCGGATGTCGATGACGAACTCATCGCGGCGCATCGGGACGTGCCCGCCCTTATGCCTTTTCTGCATTTGCCGGTACAGTCGGGCTCCGACCGTATTTTAAAAGCCATGAACCGGCGGCATGATTCTTCGGATTACCGGCGACTGGTCGAGCAGTTGCGCGCCGCGCGTCCGGACTTGGCATTATCGTCCGACTTTATCGTCGGCTTTCCCGGTGAAACGGATGATGATTTCGCACAGACCCTGAATCTAGTCGACGAAATCGGTTTTGTGCAGGCCTATTCCTTTAAATACAGCCCGCGTCCCGGTACGCCCGCGGCGGAATATGACCGGCAAGTGGATGATGAAGAAAAAACCGGTCGGCTGTTGCGGCTGCAAGACTTGCTAAATAAGCAGCAGCGCTCGTTTAACGAGAGTTTGGTCGGCAAAACATTACCGGTTTTGTTTGACCGCCATGGCCGTTTTGAAGATCAACTGGTTGGCCGCAGTCCTTACATGCAGCCGGTTCATATCGACGGCGGTGCTAATCTTTTCGGTCGAATCGTTGATGTTCATATTAAGGCCGGATTTGCCAATAGTCTGGCCGGTGAAGTTTCCGAATCGATTGGGGGTGCCGCAACGGGAGAGCCGCCAAATGATGCGAAAGAAAGGATCAGCGCGTGACGCCGCCGGTTAAATCGACAGCAGCCGTCAATGATTCGACGATCACGGCACCTTTGCAATTTGAAGACAATCATTTAGCGATTGAACTTTTTGGTTCCCATCACAGTCATTTGGCGCGCATCGAACAAAAACTCGATGTTGCGATAAATGCGCGTGGTAATACGGTGTCCATCACCGGCCCGGCGGATGCCGTCGAGGCCGCTTGCAAGGTTTTGACGGGGCTTTATGAACGCCTGGAAAAAGGTTTCGGCATCGGCAAGGAAGAAGTCGACGCATCCTTGCGCATGACGTTATTAGGCGGTGGTGACATGAAAAATGAATCGCAAACGATCCAAACCCGTAAGCGGCCGATAACCCCGCGCTCGCCGACACAAGCGGCTTACATTCAGGCGATCAGCGATTACGAGCTTGTCTTCGGGTTAGGGCCTGCCGGTACGGGCAAAACTTATTTGGCCGTTGCCAAGGCGGTTGAATATTTAATTAAGGGCGAGGTTGACCGGATTATTCTTTCGCGTCCGGCGGTTGAAGCCGGTGAAAACCTTGGATTTTTGCCGGGCGATTTACGCGAGAAGGTCGATCCGTATTTACGCCCGTTGTATGACGCGCTTTATGACATGCTGCCGTCACCGCAAGTGATAAAACGGCTCGAATCCGGCGAGATTGAAGTTGCCCCATTGGCGTTTATGCGGGGCCGGACCTTATCGAACGCATTTGTCATTCTAGATGAAGCGCAAAATGCCACGTCCGTGCAGATGAAAATGTTTTTAACTCGATTAGGCGAAAACGCCCGCATGGTCGTGACAGGCGATTTATCGCAAGTCGATCTGCCGAAGGGAACACGCTCGGGTTTGTGGGAGGCATTAGAGATTGCCGAAGACATCAATGGCATCGGCATCGTTCGTTTTAATGCTGATGATGTTGTCCGCCATCAACTGGTTACCGACATCGTGAATGCTTACGACAAGCTCGAGGAAAAACGCCGGACCGCTGAACGGTATCAAAAACGGCAAAATGTTAATGGCCGGAAAACAAATGGTAAGCGGGACGTTGACGCTTCCTAAACAAAATAAGGATGACGGCCCACTCGGCATCGACATTTCCATATCATGCCGTTCGTGGAGCGATGCGTTACCGTCCGTAGTAGCGCTTTGCCGAACTGCCGTGACTCAAGCGGTTCTGGCCGGCCTGAATAAGCCGTCCGAACAAATTCCAAAGGCGGAGATCAGTCTCGTTTTATCGGACAATGAATTTATTCGAGAGCTAAACAAATCTTACCGACAGATCGACAAGCCGACGAATGTGTTGGCATTTCCCGGTGATGCGATTCCGGAACATGTTCGTGACCCATCCATTCCGTTATTGCTTGGTGATGTCGTCGTTGCTTATGAAACGGCGGCCCTGGAAGCCGAAACGGAACAAAAAACATTGGCCGACCATCTTCAGCATCTTGTGGTTCACGGCACGTTGCATTTACTCGGGCATGACCATGATAACGAGACTGCTGCCGAGGAGATGGAAGCGCTTGAAGCCAAGGCGCTGCAGGTCCTCGGCGTTAAAAACCCTTATGGGGACGGATAACGATGGAGCGGCTAATCCTCTTTAATCGTTGGGTCTCGATCCAAGCCGGTTGGCGGCGTTGGGGGTTTGCAGCCCTGCTGGGCGTGCTCGCCACACTCGCTATGCCGCCGGTAAATGCTGTCTATATGCTCGTACCGGCGTTTGTCGGCCTCATCTGGCTTTTGGATTCAAGCAACAGTTTACGTGCCGCCTTTGCCGCCGGCTGGTGGTTCGGCTATGGCCACTTCGTTGCCGGTTTATATTGGATCGGCATTGCTCTTTGGATTAAGGCGTCACAGTTCGGCTGGCTGATTCCGTTTGCCGTATTCGGTTTGCCGGCCATTGTGGCGTGCTACATGGGGATTGTGGCGCTGGCTTTTAAGGTTTGCCAGCGCCGGGGTTATGCCGTTGGCGCAGGCCGGATCATCATGTTTGCGGTCCTGTGGGTCTTTTTCGAGTGGGTGCGTGGCTGGGCGTTTACCGGTTTTTCCTGGAACCTCATGGGCACCGTTTGGAGCTTTTCCGATTCGATGATTCAGTTTGCGGCCCTCACGGGAATTTACGGGTTATCGTTTGTCACGATCCTCGCCGCAGCCATGCCGGCCATCATAACGGACAGATTTACGCAAGCCGGATCGCAACGCTCGCCGGTTCCCATCGTAATCGGCGCCTTCGCCATTTTGCTGGTGATTGCCGCCGGCGGTATATTTCGATTGTCGCAAGCCGAACACAACACCGTGGCCGGTGTTCATCTTCGCCTCGTGCAGCCCAGTATTCCGCAACGTCTGAAATGGCAGCGCGATTTGCGCGCCGGGCATGTAATGCGGCAATTATATTTAAGCCGGCTAGCGCCCAAACAAGGCAAGGCCATGCCGACCCATGTGATCTGGTCTGAAACTGCCGTGCCGTTTAATCTCGCGAACGAACCACAGGTCAAACGCGTTGTTGCCGAAGGCGTGCCGAAAAACGGCTTATTGATTACCGGCGCGCCGCGGCTGAAACGATGGGGCCCGCGTTCTCACCAAGCCTGGAATAGCCTGCATGCGATTAATGGCGCCGGCAATGTCGTCGCGACTTTTGATAAAACCCATCTTGTGCCGTTCGGTGAATATGTGCCGTTCCGTTGGCTGTTGAATATGTCAAAAATTACGACGGGGACGACGGATTTTACGCCGGGAGCGGGATTGAAAACGCTAAGCCTCAAAGGCCTGCCACCCGTCAGCCCGTTGATTTGTTATGAAGGCATCTTTCCCGGTCAAGTGGTGGCATCCGGTCCCCGGCCACAATGGCTGCTCAATATTACCAATGATGCATGGTATGGCCGCTCGGCGGGACCGTTCCAGCATTTTGCCGCCGTGCGGTTTCGCGCCGTCGAGGAAGGCATGCCCTTGGTCAGGGTTGCCAATAACGGTATTTCCGCTGTCGTCGATAGTTACGGCCGTGTCATTGCCCGCCTCGGCCTAAACAAGTCCGATATTATCGATAGTCCGCTGCCGCAAAGCCTAAAAACCCTGACACCCTATGCGCGGTTTGGCGACCGGCTCGTGATCTGCCTGCTGGTTTTACTGGCGGTCGTCGGCATCCTCTTGTCCCGCCGCACCGCCTGATATCCTTCATTCATCGACACGCCTAACAAGAATCCCTTGGTCAAGACGGGCCATGTTGTGGAAATCGCGTATAGCAAATGTGGTAACCGCGTATAGAGAAATCATACACGGGCATGTATTGGTCCTGTCATCGCTTTTATGCTAAACTGATTGAATACGATACTATGTACTCATGATGGGATCTCACTTCGTAGCGATTATCGCAGCGGTGAATACGGGGGACTTACGGTAACAATTATTGATTGGCGTCAGGGACTTGTAACAAAAGCACGTCATAGGGAGGCAATTGTGATTCGAATATCCCCATGACGGAATTTAATTTCAGAAACACGATTTGCTCAATGGCGGGGGAAAATGGCTAAGGCACAGAAAAAAGGTTCGCGATCTGGGAAGGCCGGTAAGGCAAAAACCAAGCAATCAGAATTGGATCAGGGGGCGCCGCACCCCATTGATATTCATGTCGGCAGCCGGGTCCGGTTGCGGCGCACACTGTTGGGGCTGAGCCAGGAAAAACTCGGCGAGGCGGTTGGCCTCACGTTTCAGCAAATTCAGAAGTACGAGCGTGGCGCCAATCGGATCGGGGCCAGCCGGTTGCATGAATTCAGTCAGATTTTAGAGGTGCCGGTATCTTTCTTTTTCGAAGGAACGGACACCAAAGCCGCTTCTTCGCGAACAAATGGCGCCCGTGGCAACAACAAAACGAAAACCAATGACGATTATATCCAAAAGCGCGAGACCCTCGAGTTGGTTCGGGCTTATTATCAGATTCCCGATACAATCGTACGCAAGCGCCTATTCGAAACCATCAAGGCTTTGGCAAAAAGCCCGGATTCAAGGGCTTAGTTGGAAAATTCATTTACCCTTGACCCATTTGTTAAAGCCTGCAAGAAAAGTCCCGCGCAGACATCCTGCGTAAAGCTGTGGATGGATTTGGACTACTTGCCACCACATTAAAAAAGGCTAAGTGGGCTCCTCATGCGGAATGACCGTTTTAGGCCCTGGTCCAGACTTTAATTTTGGGATCACGAGGGAGGACTTTATCGTGTCGAACGCAAACTATTTATTTACCAGTGAATCTGTTTCTGAAGGCCATCCGGACAAGGTTTCCGACCGTATTTCGGATTCGATCCTTGATGCAATGCTTAAAGATGAACCGGAATCTCGCTCCGGCCTCGAAACATTGTGCACCACCAATAAAATCGTATTAGCCGGCGAGATCCGTGGGCCGGCATCTGTAACCAACGATGTCATGGAAGACATTGCTCGCTCCTGTGTCCGCGAGATCGGTTACGAGCAAGAAGGCTTTCATTGGGAAAAAGCCGACGTTGAGGTTTTGGTTCATTCCCAATCAGCCGATATCGCCCAAGGCGTTGACGCCGCCGGCAACAAGGATGAGGGGGCCGGCGATCAGGGCATGATGTTCGGGTATGCCTGTACGGAGACCGATGTGTTGATGCCCGCACCAATTCACTTCAGCCATCAAATCTTGAAATCCATGGCGGATGCTCGTCACGCGGGTACAGACAAAGGCCTGGAGCCGGATTCAAAATCGCAAGTGACGCTGCGCTATGAAAACGACAAGCCGGTCGGCGCGACGTCGGTCGTGGTATCGACACAGCACGGCGAAAATATGTCTCAAGAAGAGGTGCGCGAGACGGTGCGCCCGCACGTCGAAAAAGTGCTGCCGGACGGCTGGATGTGCGATGAGGATCATTTCTATGTCAATCCGACCGGCCGATTTGTAATCGGTGGGCCGGATGGCGATACCGGATTGACGGGCCGGAAGATTATTGTCGATACCTATGGTGGGCGTGCCCTGCATGGTGGTGGTGCGTTTTCGGGCAAAGATCCGACGAAAGTGGACCGTTCGGCGGCGTACGCCGCGCGGTATCTGGCGAAGAATGTCGTTGCCGCAGGCATCGCAGATCGTTGCACCATTCAGCTGGCGTATGCGATCGGCGTGTCAAAGCCCGTATCCGTTTACATCGATACCCACGGCAGCGACCGGGTCGATTTGGAGAAACTCTCGAATACGCTCCAGGATATGGTCGATCTTTCACCGCGCGGTATTCGCCAGCACCTGGAAATGAATAAACCGATTTACGCCCGGACGTCGGCGTATGGCCACTTTGGCCGCGAACCGGATGCCGAGGGCGGATTTTCTTGGGAGCGGACCGATTTGGTCGACCAACTTAAATCGGCGTTTTGAGCTAATTGAGCGCATCGGAAACGTTCAGAAAACAGTTCGATCATCCACAGTTTTACGGCCGCCGCCACGGCCATAAATTGCGGCCTGGACGCCAGCGACTTATCGATGATCTGCTGCCGAAGCTTCAAATTTCAATTGAAGCGGTGGGGCCTTCTATAAATAACGGCTGCTTGTTTGAAGTGCCCGTTCAGAACATTTGGCTGGAAGTCGGTTTCGGTGCCGGTGAGCATCTCGCCGGACAGGCGTTAGCATACCCCGAGATTGGGTTTATTGGCTGTGAACCGTTTATCAACGGCGTCGCGTCGCTATTAAAGACCATTGATCAATCGGCGATCGGTAATATCAGAATATTTAACGATGACGCGCGTCTATTGCTACCGGCTTTACCGGAGAGAAGCCTCGGCCGGGTGTTCATTTTATTTTCCGACCCTTGGCCGAAGACCCGCCATCACCGCCGCCGGTTTTTCAACCGCGAAACCCTCGATCAACTGGCGCGGTCGATGAAGGACAATGCCGAGTTGCGGTTTGCCAGTGATCACGCCGGTTATACTCGATGGGCGCTCGAACACGTGCTGCACCATCCCGATTTTTCGTGGCCGGTTCGCCGGTGCATCGATTGGCAGGTGCCGCCGGAAGATTGGGTTCAGACCCGCTATGAATCTAAAACTAATAAGCATGGCGGGGCGTGCACCTACCTGCGCATTTGCCGCCGGCCCCGTTCGGTCTGAGGGCGAAAATACGCGAAAATCAGATAAATTTGGTTGCGCGGGCGGAATAATATCCGACGCCAAGCGAGGCGGTGACGGCGTTTTGCCCGCCGTGCCTCAGCGCCGCCACAGGGGGAATCGTAAAAACCCCTTGTTTTTCAGGAGTTCGGAATGATATTTTATAGGGGTCTCGAGATGAGCATTCTCGTTAGACCTAAATAGAAGAGGTTTGATGGGGTGGGCCTGTGGCCCACCTTTTGTTTTAGGGGCTACCGGTTTGTGCCGGGCGGTACCGAAGAGGATAACGAGCGTGGCGACATCAGAAGCGGGCATTGCGCGGACGATCGAACGCTTAATCACGCCGAGTGTCGAAGATCTTGGGTTTTCGATCGTTCGGGTCCAAATCATGGGACAGAAAGAAATGCGCCTGCAGGTGATGATCGAGCGCAAAGATTTAAACCCGATGCATGTTGATGATTGTGCAAAGGTAAGCCGGGCGATTTCGGCGATTTTGGATGTCGAGGATCCGATTCGGGATAGTTATGACCTTGAAGTCAGCTCGCCCGGGATGGACCGCCCCTTAACCCGGCGTGAGGATTTTGAACGGTTTGCCGGTTTTGAAGCCAAAGTCGAACTGGAACAACCGATCGACGGCCGCAAACGGTATCGCGGCACGATCTTAGGCCTTGAAGACGATCATGTCCGTTTGGCCGGTGAGGATACAGAATGGCAACTGCCGTATGAGGATATCGGCCGTGCCAAGTTAATCGTTACAGATGAAATGCTGGCAGCAGCAGGAGAACATTAAGAGTCATGAGTGAAGCAACGATGGAAAACGAAACGGTATATGCGCGCCCCGAGCTTTTGCAGGTCGCTGAAACTGTTGCCCGTGATAAGGGCATTGAGCAAGACGAAGTCATCGAAGCGATGGAGCAGGCCATTCAAAAGGCCGGCCGTTCGAAATACGGTCATGAAAATGATATTCGCGCCGAAATTAATCGCTCGAACGGCGAGATCTCGCTGGCCCGCTATACGGAAGTCGTCGAAGAGCTTGAAAATGAATCGACGCAAATTCTTTTAAAGGATGCGAAGAAAAAGAAAAAGGACGCCGCCGTTGGCGAATTCCTGGTTGACCCGCTGCCGCCGATTGATTTTGGGCGTATTGCCGCGCAAACCGCGAAACAGGTCATCGTTCAGAAAGTCCGCGATGCCGAGCGCAAGCGCCAATTTGCCGAATACAAAGACCGGATCGGCGAAGTGGTCAATGGTCTCGTCAAGCGTATCGAGTTCGGCAACGTGATTGTCGATCTGGGCCGGGCCGAAGCGTTATTACGGCGCGATGAATGTATTCCGCGTGAACACTTTAATAATGGTGACCGCGTGCGCGCTTATATTATGGACGTGCGCGAAGAAACCCGCGGGCCGCAAATCTTTCTTTCACGGTCTCATCCGCAGTTTATGGCGAAACTGTTTTCACAGGAAGTACCCGAGATTTACGACGGTATTATTGAAATTCAATCGGTGGCCCGGGATCCCGGATCACGTGCGAAAATCGCCGTGGTTTCCCATGACGCCAGTATTGATCCTGTCGGGCCGTGTATCGGTATGCGCGGTTCGCGAGTCCAAGCCGTCGTCGGTGAACTGCAGGGTGAGAAAATCGACATCATCCAATGGTCACCGGATCCGGCGACGTTTATCGTTAATGCGCTGGCGCCGGCGGAAGTCGCGAAAGTTGTTTTGGATGAAGAAGCGCACCGGATCGAAGTTGTCGTGCCGGATGACCAATTGAGTTTGGCGATTGGTCGGCGCGGTCAAAACGTGCGTCTTGCATCGCAGCTGTCGGGCTGGGATATCGACATCCTCACGGAAGCTGAAGAATCCGACCGCCGCACGGAAGAGTTTAAGGCGTTGTCGCAGCAGTTCATCGATAGCCTTGATGTCGATGATGTCATCGCCCACCTTCTCGTGACGGAAGGATTCACCTCTGTCGAGGAAGTTGCCTTTGTGCCGATCGAAGATTTAACGGGCATCGAAGGATTCGATGAAGGTATTTCCGAGGAACTCCAGGCTCGTGCCAAGGCCTATTTGGAAGAGCGGGATGAAATACTCGCGGCCCGCAGTAAAGAGCTCGGCATTACCGATGATCTAATGTCTCTTGAGGGCCTGACACCGGCCATGTTGGTCGCGCTGGGTGAAAATGAGATCAAGACACGGGACGACCTTGCCGATTTGGCCAGTGATGAGTTGCTCGAATTTCTGCCGGCAAAATCGCTGAACGAAGAGCAGGCCAATGAAATCATCATGGCGGCCCGGGCCCATTGGTTTGAAGACGAAGACAAGGAAGCCGCCGCCGGTGAGGAAGCGGGTGAGGTTACGGCGGACGAAACGGAGCCAGCAAAGGAATAGCGATTGAATTCTGCGGTCCAAAAAAGGGCGGCAAGTAAACGATTAGGACGTTACGGCAATGATGACGACTCTCGATCAGGAACATATTGCAGATCACCGGCAAAGCGCGCGCCATCAAACCGTGCGTCATTGTTTGGTGAGCGGCGAGCGGCTGGAGAAGTCCGCGATGATCCGATTTGTTGTCGGCCCGTCCGGTGAAGTTACGCCTGATCCGGCCGAGCGTTTGCCGGGCCGGGGCATGTGGTTATGTGCCGAACGTGGCACGCTTGAGGCAGCGGTGTCTAAACGGCTATTCGCGAAGGCGGCCCGGGCGGCGGTGAGTGTTCCCGCTGATCTCATTCAGCGGCTGGAAACGCTTCTTGTCCGTCGTTGCCAGGACCGTATCGGCATGGCCCGCCGGGCGGGTCAGGCCGTCATGGGTCATGAAAAAGCCGCGTCTTGGTTGAAGGCCGGCAAGGCAGCCCTGATCATTATGGCCGCCGATGCCGGCGGTAGTGCTCAGGAGATCGGATTTGATAAGATGGTTAAATCCGCGCTCACAGGCGAGGAGCTTGGCCGGGTCTTTGACCGCGAACGGACGGTTTATGTCGCGGTTGCCGATGGCCCTATGGCGGAACAGTTACATGTTGATCTGCAACGGCTCGCGGGTTTACGTCAGACGCAGAATCATAAGACGAATAAAGATAGAGCAATAAAGGCGCTTGGTTAATATGGCCGAAACGGAAAAAGAAACGAAATCGAGTAAGAAACCGTTGAGCTTGTCGCGTCCCAGCAAGCTGGAGTTAAAGAAAACGGTTGAAGGCGGGCAAGTCCGCCAAAGCTTCTCGCATGGGCGCTCGAAAATGGTTGCCGTCGAGGTTCGTAAAAAACGGACCTTTACGCAGGACTCGGGCGGCGCGATGACCGAGGTCAAAGATGCGCCCAAAGAATTCGACGAGAAAAACGAAGAAAGCGCGAAAAAACCGGAAGAAATTAAAGAGGATAAAGCCGCCCTTTCGCGTTTAACGGAACAAGAAAAGGCCGCGCGTGCGCGCGCCTTGCAGGACGCCGGCACCAAAGATCAAAATGAGCCGGGCGCCATCACCAGCCGATTTGAGCCGGTCCGAAAAGAAGTTGAAGAAGAACCGGAGGAAACGGAAACCGAAGAGCCGGCGGCTGCTGAACCGGAAGCCGACAATGCGGCCCAACAGGATGTCCGCCGGCAAAAAGAAGACGAGGATCGCCAGCGCGAGGAGCGGGTAAAATTATCGGCGGCTTCGGCGGCGGCTAAATTAAAAGAACATGATGCCGAAGAAGAAGGCGAGGCCCGCCGGACCGCGCGAGGCCGTCCGGAGCAGCCGAAACGCGCTCCCTCGATGCGGCGCGGTGAGCGCCGCCGTTCCGGCAAGCTGACAATTTCGGCGGCGCTGGGCAGCGAAGACGGCGAGGAACGGACCCGCAGTCTAGCCTCCGTGCGCCGCGCGCGCGAAAAGCAGCGTCAAAAAGAACGTCAATCGTTGCAAGACGACCCATCGCAAAAAATCTTCCGCGAAGTTACGGTGCCGGAAACCATTACGGTGCAGGAACTGGCCAACCGGATGGCGGAGCGGAGTGTCGATGTCATCAAGCTTTTGATGAAGATGGACGTCATGGCGACCGCCAATCAAGTGATTGACGCGGACACAGCCGAACTGGTGGTGACCGAATTTGGCCACAAAATTAAGCGGGTCAGTGAATCCGACGTTGAGCTCGGCTTGTCGGGCGAGCAGGATTCCGATGACAAACTGCAGCCTCGTCCACCGGTTGTGACGGTTATGGGGCATGTCGATCACGGCAAAACATCGTTGCTCGATGCCTTGCGCGAAACCGATGTTGTTTCCGGCGAAGCCGGCGGTATCACGCAGCATATCGGTGCCTATCAAATCACGATGGCGTCGGGCGACAAGATCACCTTTATTGATACGCCGGGTCACGCCGCCTTTACCGAAATGCGTTCGCGCGGTGCCAAAGTGACCGATCTGGTCGTCCTGGTGGTGGCCGCCGATGACGGCATCATGCCACAGACGGTTGAGGCCATTCACCATGCCAAGGCGGCCGAGGTGCCGGTCATTGTCGCGATTAATAAGATGGACCGGCCGGAAGCCAATCCGCAGCGTGTGCGGACCGACTTGCTGCAGCATGATCTCGTGGTTGAGCAAATGGGCGGCGAAATTTTGGATATCGAGGTTTCGGCTAAGGAAAAAACCAATCTCGATAAACTCGAAGAGGCCATCCTGCTGCAATCGGAAATTCTCGATCTGAAGGCCAATCCGGCCCGGCCTGCCGAGGGCGTGATTGTCGAAGCGAAAATGGAACAAGGCCGCGGTTCGGTTGCGACAGTTTTGGTGCAGCGGGGCACGCTGCGCGGCGGTGATATCGTCATTGCTGGATCCGAATGGGGCCGGGTACGCGCCATGCTTGATGCGCACGGTCAGGAACTGAAAGAAGCGGGGCCTTCCATGCCGGTCGAAATTCTCGGCTTAAACGGCACGCCGGCGGCGGGTGATGAAGTCGTCGTCGTCGACAATGAAAACCGGGCGCGGGAAGTTTGCGAATTCCGTCAACGCAAAGAACGCGAAAAGAAAGCGGCTGCTTCGGCGCGCGGTACACTCGAGCAGATGTTCGAAAAAATTCAAGACGGTTCGGAAGAAGCGAAAGCATTGCCGGTTGTGATTAAAGCCGATGTTCACGGTTCGGTTGAGGCTATTATCAATGCGCTCGAGGACATGAGTACGGACGAGGTTAAAATTGAGATTCTTCATGCCGGTGTTGGCGGCATTAATGAATCCGATGTGATTTTATCGCAGGCCTCTGAGGCCTTGATCATCGGTTTTAATGTGCGCGCCAATCCGCAGGCGCGCATGCTGGCAAAACGCGATAATGTTGAAATTCGCTACTATTCAATCATTTATAATTTAACGGACGATTTAAGACAGGCTTTGTCGGGCCTGTTGGCGCCGAGCATTCGCGAAACCATCATCGGCAATGCGGAAATCTTGGAGGTCTTCAACATTTCCAAAGTTGGCAAAATTGCCGGTTGCAAGGTGATCGACGGTCAAGTCCGCCGCGGCGCTAAAGTCAGGCTATTACGCGACGATGTCGTTATTCATGAAGGCGACTTAGCGCAGCTGAAACGCTTCCAGGATGATGTCCGCGAAGTCCAAACAGGCAATGAATGCGGCATGGCGTTTACCAATTATCAAGATTTAAAAGAAGGCGACGTCATCGAGTGCTTCGAAGTTGAAGAAGTTTCGCGCCAGCTTTAAACGTTAAACGGACGCCCGGCAGCTTGCAGATTATATAACGGCCGCTTGCTAGGCGGCCGTTTTCGATTGAGAAAAATAATGCAAAAAGGTTCAGCCAAAGCACCATCACAACGACAGCTCCGTGTCGGCGAAGAAATTCGACATGCCTTAGCGGTCGTTTTTGAGCGTGGTGAGATCCGCGACCCGGCGTTGCAGAATGTATCAGTTACCATCACTGAAGTACGTGTCAGTCCGGATCTTAAAAATGCTACGGCTTTTGTGATGCCCCTTGGTGGCAATCCACAGCAGGCGCAGGATACGGTTGATGCTTTAAGCCGGGCGCGCCCGTTTTTACGGCGGTGTCTGGCTAAAGCCATTCAGCTGCGTTATGTGCCGGACATTCGTTTCAGCGTCGACCACTCTTTCGAGCAAGCCGAGCGCATCGATAAATTATTACGCGACTCTGGAGACGATCATGGCGCGTAAACGGCGTGGTCGACCGATCCACGGCTGGCTGGTTCTCGACAAACCCTCTGGGATTACATCAAGCAAAGCTGTCGGCCGGGTAAAACGTTTACTGGATGCCGCTAAGGTCGGTCATGGCGGTACCCTTGATCCTTTAGCAACCGGCGTCTTGCCGTTGGCCTTCGGCGAAGCAACCAAAACCGTGTCCTATGTCATGGACGCCTTAAAAACCTATACCTTTACGTTACGCTGGGGCGAAGCGCGCGATACGGATGATTCCGAAGGTGCTGTCATCGAAACCAGCGATCTGCGCCCGGATCGCGCTGCCATCGAAGCGGCCTTACCGTTGTTTCGGGGTGATATTGAACAGATGCCGCCGCAATATTCGGCTATCAAGGTCGAGGGCCAGCGGGCTTATGATTTGGCCCGACGCCAAGAGACGGTCAAGCTGGCGCCGCGCCAGGTTCATATTGAGCGGTTTGAACTGATTGATATGCCCAATGCCGATTTCGCGGTGTTCGAAGTCCGGTCCGGCAAAGGGACGTATATGCGCAGCTTGGCCCGTGATTTAGCACGGAAATTGGGGACGGTGGGGCATATTTCCGACCTGCGGCGCCTCTCGGTCGGCCCTTTTCAGGCCGAGGACGCAATTTCCCTGGATAATCTTGAGAAGCTCGGGCATAGTGCGCCGCCATCGGACTTCCTCATGCCGATCGAAGCCGCGCTGGACGACATCCCGGCGCTGGCCCTGACGGAAGAAGAAGCCCGGAGCCTTCGCCTCGGACAAGCGGTTGCCGTATTGCCCGTGGCCCGGCGGAACTCCCTGCAAGACATGCCCAAAGGCACCGTTGTGTGCGCCATGGCTGCGGGGAAGCTGGTGGCGATGGCGCGCATTCAAGGCGGCGAAATCCGTCCGGTTCGCGTGCTCAATGTGTAAAACAATTTTATAAGAGGAGTATTTGATGTCGATAACCGCAGAGCGGAAGCAAGAACTTATTAAAGAATACGCCACAAAGAGTGGCGACACGGGTTCTCCCGAGGTTCAAGTCGCAATTTTAAGCGAGCGGATTGTTAACCTCACCGAACACTTGAAATCCCATGATAAAGATAATCACTCACGGCGAGGTCTTCTGATGATGGTCGGCCAACGCCGCCGTTTGCTTGATTATCTTAAAAAGAAGAATTCAGACCGCTACGAAGATCTCGTTAAGCGGTTGGGATTACGTCGTTAAGGCGCAACAAAATAAGGTTGCGTGAAGTTTATGCCAGCATCAAAAGCTGCATATACACGGTCCGGGCCAGAAAACTTTAATGATGATTATTCATTTTCTGACTTGGATTATTTTATTCCTCTCGCCGAGAGGACTCTGTGCTGAGAATGACAGAGACGTTTGTTTGGCGCCATTTGGGTTTGCCAGCGGGGCCGGGGATTTGGTCTTAACCGCTGGTGGTTTGGCTGGCGCTGTGTATGGAAAGAAGGAAAAGTTAAACAATGTTTCAAGAATATCGTAAAGAAATTGACTGGGGTGGGCGCAAACTCGTACTCGAAACCGGAAAAATAGCCAGGCAGGCCGATGGCGCCGTGATGGCAACTTTGGGTGACACCCGTGTGTTGTGCACGATCGTTGCCGAAAAATCAGCGCGCCCGGGAATCGATTTCTTCCCGCTTGGCGTTCATTATCAGGAAAAAGCGTATGCCGCGGGCAAAATTCCCGGCGGCTTTTTTAAACGCGAAGGCCGGCCGGCGGAAAAAGAAACGCTGGTATCCCGGCTGATTGACCGCCCGATTCGTCCGCTGTTCGCAAAGGGGTTTAAAAACGACACGCAAGTGATTTGTACAGTGATGTCGCATGACCTCGAGAACGATCCGGATATCGTTGCGATGATCGGGACGTCGGCGGCCCTGACCATTTCGGGCGTTCCGTTTATGGGTCCGATCGGCGGTTGCCGGGTCGGCTATGCCGATGGCGATTATGTACTGAACCCGAGTTTGGAAGACATGGAAACGAGCGAGCTCGATCTCGTTGTTGCCGGCACGAAAGAAGGTGTGCTGATGGTGGAATCGGAAGCCAACGAGCTGTCCGAAGAAGTCATGTTGGGTGCCGTGATGTACGGTCACGAAGCTTTTCAGCCGGTCATTGATGCAATTATCGAATTGGCCGAAAAATGCGCCAAAGACCCGATGGGTCTGCCTGAGGCACCGGAAGGCTATGATGATCTTAAGGCACAAGTCGCCGGCCTCGTCGAAGACGATTTACGCGCTGCTTATCAAATTACCAATAAACTCGAGCGTCAGGAAAAAGTTTCGGCGGCAAAAGAAAAAGCTCTCGAAGCCGTTACGGCCGATGAGAAATACGAACAAGAGTTTTTGGATGAATGCCTGCCGGACATTTTTAAATCTTTGGAAAAAGATATTGTGCGCCGGGATATTCTTAAAACTGGTCAACGGATCGATGGCCGTGACACAAAATCCATTCGCCCGATCGTTTGTGAAGTTGGTGTGTTGCCGCGCGCGCACGGCAGTGCCTTATTCACCCGGGGTGAAACCCAGGCGCTGGTTGTGACCACATTGGGCACCGGCCAAGATGAAATGCGCATCGATGCGTTATCGGGTGATTATCGCGAGCATTTTATGCTGCATTATAATTTCCCGCCTTACTCGGTCGGTGAAACGGGCCGCATGGGTGCGACTGGCCGGCGTGAAATCGGTCATGGTAAATTGGCTTGGCGTGCGGTCCATCCGTTGTTGCCGGCGAAGGAAGACTTCCCCTACACCATTCGCGTGGTGTCGGAAATTACCGAGTCGAACGGCTCGTCTTCGATGGCAAGCGTTTGCGGCGCCTCCCTCTCGATGATGGATGCCGGCGTGCCGCTGGGCCGGCCGATTGCCGGCATCGCCATGGGCTTGATTAAAGAAGACGATGGCGTGGCTGTTTTGTCCGATATCATCGGAGATGAAGATCATCTTGGTGATATGGACTTTAAAGTTGCCGGCACCGAGCAGGGCATTACGTCGTTGCAGATGGACATTAAAATCACATCCATTACCAAAGATATTATGCAAGACGCTTTGGCTCAGGCTAAAGACGGCCGTATCCATATTTTGGATGAAATGGCAAAGGCCCTTACCAGTTCGCGTGATGCAGTGAACGAGCATGCGCCGCGTATCACGTCGTTCAAGATCAACCCGGATAAAATTCGTGATGTCATCGGCCCGGGCGGCAAGATGATCCGCGAGATTACCGAGGAAACCGGCGCGAAAATCGATATTGAAGACGACGGTACAGTGAAAGTGGCCGCCGTTGACGAAGTCGCCTCGCAAGCGGCGATCGATAAGATTAAGGGCATCACGGCCGAGCCCGAAGTCGGGGCGCTCTATACAGGTAAGGTCGTTAAAACCGTCGACTTCGGTGCCTTCGTCAACTTCATGGGGGCAAAAGACGGCCTCGTGCATATCAGCGAGCTCGCCGATCACCATGTGAAGCAAACCACCGATATCGTGAAGGTTGGCGACACGGTCAAAGTGAAGCTGATCGGTATCGATGACCGGGGTAAAGTGAAACTGTCCATGAAGGTGGTTGACCAGGAAACCGGCGAGGAAATTAAGAAGGAAGCATCATAGGCACCATCAGCAGGCGCCTTTAATCTTACGGAGAGCTGCGATAATGCCCGGGAAACCGGGCATTTTTCGGCCTCAGCAAAGCGGTATCGACTTTCCCGGCTTTCGGTAGGTATATTTGGCCGATAGAGGTTGTGGTATACTTGAGATTCGGCGGCGTTTTATAGGTCGAACGGATATGGATCTGAAAATCTTGGACAAAAAAGACAGTTATTCGCTCGAAGACCTTATTGCCTGTGCCCAGGGGAAACTGTTTGGCGAGGGCAACGCCCGCTTGCCGATGCCACCGATGCTGATGTTTGATCGCATCGTGAAAATCACGGATGGCGGCGGTGAGTATGGCCATGGGCAGATTGTCGCGGAAATGGATATCAAGCCCGACCTTTGGTTCTTTAAGTGTCATTTCGAGAAAGATCCGGTGATGCCCGGATGCTTGGGTCTCGATGCGCTTTGGCAGTTGGTTGGCTTTTTCCTGGGCTGGGTCAAAGAAAAGGGCAAGGGCCGGGCCCTGGGCGTTGGCGCGGTCAAATTTTTTGGCCAGGTCCTGCCGACGGCGAAAAAATTAACATATCAAATCGACATCAAGCGCGTCATCCGGCGAAAATTAACCTTGGCAATTGCCGATGGTTTAATGTTTGTAGACGGTAAGCCTGTATATGAAGCCAAGGATATGCGCGTTGGCGTCTTTACATCCACAGACGACTTCTAATCGCGGTCGATAGCTTAGTAAGGAATATCCCATGCGGCGCGTCGCCATTACCGGCTTGGGGATTGTCTCAAGTCTTGGCAACAATAAAGACGAAGTGACTGATTCCCTGCGCGAGGGTCGTTCGGGTATCACATTTTCTGAAAAATACAAAGAGCTCGGATTTAGAAGCCATCTTCACGGTTCCATCAAACTGAATATTGATGATGTCGTCGACAAGAAGATCCGGCGTTTCATGGGCGATGGCGCAGCGTACAATTATATTGCCATGGAGCAGGCGGTCGTCGACTCGGGATTAAGTGAAAAAGAGGTTTCCAACGAGCGCACCGGTATCATCATGGGCTCGGGCGGTCCATCGACGAAAGATCAGTTCGAGGCCAATACCATTGCTTTGGAAAAAGGACCCAAGCGGGTCGGCCCATTCAGGGTGCCGCGTACCATGTCGAGCACGAACTCGGCGACACTGGCGATTCCGTTTAAGATTAAAGGCGTGAACTATTCGATCAGTTCGGCGTGCGCGACGAGCGCCCACTGTATCGGCAATGCGGCGCAACAAATTCAATGGGGCAATCAAGACATTGTTTTCGCCGGCGGTGGCGAGGAATTGAACTGGACGCTTTCGGTATTGTTCGATGCCATGGGAGCCTTATCTAGTGGATATAATGACCGTCCCACAGAAGCCAGCCGCGCCTTCGATAAGGACCGGGACGGATTTGTCATTTCCGGCGGCGGCGGGGTCGTCGTGCTTGAAGAATTGGAGCATGCTAAAGCCCGGGGCGCAAAAATTTATGCCGAACTCGCAGGCTACGGCGCGACGTCGGATGGTTTCGATATGGTCCAGCCGTCTGGCGAGGGCGCAATTCGCTGCATGCGCATGGCCATGGAAACCCTTGATACACCGGTTGATTATATCAACGCCCATGGGACCAGTACGCCGGTCGGCGATACCCGGGAGCTCGAAGCGATCAAAACAACCTTCGCCGACCGCAACAGAATTCCGCATGTCAGTTCGACAAAATCCCTCGCCGGTCACTCTCAGGGCGCGACCGGTGTGCATGAGGCGATCTACTCGCTCCTTATGATGGACAACAATTTTGTTTGTGCATCGGCCAATGTGGAAAATCTCGATCCGGACGCTGAAGACGTACCCATCGTGCGTGAGCGTATCGACGACATTCAACTTAACTGCGTGCTTTCTAATAGTTTTGGCTTTGGTGGAACAAATGCCGCCTTGGCATTTAAACGTTTTGATGCATAGCGATCAAACGACGAACTCATAAATGAGCCAAAACCAACCGATGATGACCGGCAAAAAAGGTCTCGTAATGGGGATTGCGAATGACCGCTCGATTGCATGGGGTATTGCCGATGCCCTAAGCCGTCATGGTGCGACGCTCGCTTTTACCTATCAAAACGAAGCGATTGAAAAACGGGTACGCCCGTTGGCGGAAAGTGTCGGTGCGGATCATGTTTTACCGTGTGATGTCGCCAATCGCGGCGATCTCGAGGCGGTTTTCCAAGCACTGGCAATGTCTTGGGACAGCCTGGATTTTGTCGTTCATGCCGTTGCCTATTCCGATAAAAACGAATTGAAAGGGCGGTATGTCGATACCACACCGAATAATTTCAAGCAGACCATGGATATTTCGTGCTTCTCGTTTACGGCGACGTCACAATTGGCAGCACCCTTGATGAAAAACGGCGGCAGTTTACTGACATTATCCTACACAGGATCGCGCCGGGTCATGCCGAATTACAATGTCATGGGTGTGGCAAAGGCGGCCCTGGAAGCGAGTGTGAAATACCTTGCCGCCGATCTCGGCCCACAAGCGGTTCGCGTTAATGCTTTATCGGCGGGACCCATGCGGACATTGGCCGGCAGCGCCATCGCCGATGCCCGCGCGGTATATCGCTGGAATGCTGAACACTCCCCCTTGCGGCGGAATGTAAGCCTGGAAGAAGTAGGCCATGCGGCCCTGTATTTACTCAGTGATTTGTCGAGCGGCGTGACTGGCGAAATTCACCACGTCGACAGCGGTTATAATATTATCGGTGTTTCCGGGCCAAAGCCTCATCGTGAAAATGGGAATGAACCCTAAGCAATAAGTAGAATAAGTCCAATATAATCTTTAAATAGTTGATCTAGTGGATATTTTATGCTGTAATACACCTGAAACATGGATCGGATCCGGATATTTCATGCAGCAAACAAGCCCCAAACGCCCCTATAGCGATGTTATTGAGCGGTTACGCTCGGTTGGTCTGCGCCCGACCCGCCAGCGAATGGCGCTGGCAAAATTGCTGTTTGATGGGCATGACCGTCACATCACGGCCGAGAAACTGCACCTCGAAGCACAGGGCGCCGCGATCCCGGTTTCGCTTGCAACCGTTTACAACACACTTCATCAATTTACTGATGCGGGTTTGCTGCGCGAAATTGCCGTCGATTCGGCGCGCTCTTATTTCGATACCAACACCGCGGATCATCATCATTTCTTTTTTGAAGACAGCGGCCGCCTTGAAGATATTGATAATGCGCATGTGAATATTGCCCGGTTGCCCGAGCCGCCGGCCGGCACCAAAATCGACCGTGTGGACGTCGTCGTGCGTGTTAATTCTGATAAATAATATTAAATTTTATCAATATCTTAGTATTTTCCTTAGAACAGTTCAAAAAACAGTTGACTCCCGCAGGGATGTTGCGCATATTCCCCGTGTCATTATTTTAATATTCAGGCGGGCCCCCTGTCTGAATGGGCCAACCAACCAATGCTCAGAAACTTTTGAAGGGAGTTAATCATGGCATCATTGAAAGGCAGTAAGACCGAAGAAAATCTCAAGGCTGCTTTTGCGGGCGAATCGCAAGCAAACCGTCGCTATCTTTATTTTGCGCAAAAAGCTGACATCGAAGGGTTCAACGATGTCTCCGCGGTTTTCCGTTCCACCGCCGAAGGCGAAACGGGTCACGCACACGGCCATCTTGAATTTCTTGAAGAAGTTGGTGATCCGGCAACCGGTGAACCGATTGGTTCGACAGATCAAAATCTGAAAGCGGCTATCGCCGGTGAAACCCACGAATATACGGATATGTATCCGGGTATGGCGAAATCAGCCCGCGAAGAGGGTTTCGATGAAATCGCCGATTGGTTTGAAACCTTGGCGAAAGCCGAAAAATCCCATGCTGGCCGTTTCCAAAAGTCCTTAGATTCTATCGGCTAATACAAGTTCAAAACTTTGAAATGGTGGCGGGGGGATTAGGAATGAACCCCCCGCTATTGTTTTGAGGAACGCTTAATATCAGTGCGGCAAGGATATGACGATGAACACAAAGCAAGACGGTGAAACAGGATCACGTGAAGGCAGCCTGGACGCGCCGATTCGCCATCCAATCCCGTGGCAGGATGCGGATTTTTATAACGAGGAAAAGCTCGACGAAGAATTGCGCCGGGTGTTCGATATTTGTCATGGTTGCCGCCGTTGCTTCAATTTATGCGACAGCTTTCCCCGCCTGTTCGAATTAATCGACGACAGCGAAACCGGCGAACTGGATTCAGTTTCAAGTAAAGATTTTAAGCCGGTTATCGATGCCTGCACGTTATGCGACATGTGTTTCATGACAAAGTGTCCCTATGTGCCGCCTCATGAGTTTGATTTGGACTTTCCGCACTTGATGCTTCGCTATCGGGCGGTCGAAAATAAAAAGGGCGAGGTTCCACTCGCTAAACGCGAACTGACGAAGACGGATCGTAACGGTAAAATGTGCTGCTCCATGGCCCCTGTCGCAAACTGGGCCAGCCAGCGGGGAAACGGCCTGACCCGGCCAGTGATGCAAGCCTTCGGCGGAGTTCACAAGGACGCAGAGCTGCCAAAATTTGCTTCGAACACATTTGAAAAACAGGCAAAGTCAGCGCCGGCCCCCGATACTGAAGCCCCGGCAAAAGACCGCAAGGCAGTCATCTTCGCCACATGCTTTGCCAATTACAACAGCCCGAATATCGGCATGGCCGCCCTTGAGGTGCTGGCCAAAAACGGTGTCGAAACTGAGGTTGTCTATCCGCGATGCTGCGGCATGCCGCAATTGGAAAATGGGAACATCGCCGCGGTTGCGGAAAGCGCCCGTGAGGTGTCAGCAGAGCTTAAGCCCTGGATCGATAAAGGTTACGACGTTGTATCGCTGGTGCCGTCATGCACATTGATGATGAAATTCGAATGGCCATTGATTGTCACCGATGACGATAACGTAAAGCAGTTAAGCGAAGCGACATTCGATGTCGATGAATATGTGATGGATATTGCCGGCAAAGAGGGTTTAGCCGAAGGGCGGCATAAATTGGATGGTGATGTCACCGTGCATATTGCCTGTCATGCCCGCGCCCAGAACGTCGGAACCAAGGCGGCTGAATTACTGCGTTTGATTCCGGACACCAAAGTTGATGTCATCACCCGTTGTTCCGGACATGGCGGCGCGTGGGGTGTTATGAAAGACACGTTCGAGGTTGGCCTTAAGATTGGCAAGCCGGTGGCCCGCCAGGCAGCGAAAAATAAATCCGCTTATGTGGTTTCTGAATGTCCGTTGGCGCGCGATCACATTGTTCAGGGCATGGAGCAAATCGACGATGCTCCAGTGGTTCAGAATTCGGTTCAGCATCCGATCGAATTATTGGCGATGGCATATCGCGATTAGGATTGAAGAGATGGAAGGATCAATAAGCATGCCGGCGAAAATTGAAATCACCCGCGATGACATCTTGCCAATGGATCAATATGCGGCGAAACGCGCAGAGCATCGTAAAAAAATTTCCGGAATTAAAAAGCACCGGCGCGTATCCGTCGGCCCGGATGCGACATTCTATTTCGAAAATTACGATACCATGTGGTATCAAGTTCACGAGATGCTGCATGTGGAAAAGGGCGGCGAAGAGCAAATTGCTGACGAGCTTGAGGCTTATAACCCGTTGATTCCGAATGGAAGCGAACTTGTCGCGACGATGATGTTTGAAATTGAAGATCCGGACCGGCGTGATAAGGTTTTGCGTCAGCTCGGCGGCGTTGAGGATACGATTACGTTGTCTATCGATGATGAAATTATTCGGGCGGTACCGGAAGGCGACATTGACCGCACGAAATCAGACGGGAAAACATCATCCGTTCATTTTCTGCACTTTCCGCTGACGTCGGCGCAAATCAAAAAATTCAAAGAAAATAAGGCTAAAGTTATTCTTGGGTTCAGCCATAAAAACTATGCTCACATGGCCGTGCTGCCCGAAGCCGCTCGCGAATGCCTAAGCGACGATCTCGATTAATCATTGAATTTTATTTGGTGTAGGATTCTTTCGGGTACACGCCCCAGAATTCAACCTTGCGCAGCCAGCCTTGATGTTTGCCGACTTCTATTTCGCACCATGAACCCGCGGTGGGGCATTGCTTGAGGCGGGCGATGACGCCGTTTTCAAGTTTTGCAACGGCTTTGCTTTTAACATCAGCTTCGGCACGCAGGGTCCGCAGGGCTCCCGTCACGATGACATAGCGCTGGCCCGCGAGCATGCCTTGATGCACCCAGCCTTGCGCGCCCTGCCAATCCCTAATTTTTCGCCAAGTCCGAAACTCGGCGATAATTTCGACCGGTAAGTGCTGGCGCTTATACACCCATTCGATAGGATATTGGACGCCGGGTCCGGTTCTGAGATTGATTTCTGCCGCCCGCAAGGAAACATAACGGGGCAAGGGCAGGCCCGAGCCTTGACGCAGGGTTTGAGCATGCGCTTGATCCAAGCCCACGGAAGCCGGTGATACCGGAACCAGCGCAGCGATCATCAGGGTAAAGATCCAACGGGTGAACATAGGTTTGTCTGTTAATTTATCGGCTCGAATGTTGCTCAAGATGTTTTATGATAGCCTCATCATTATAGCGGGCGGTCCCTTTCAAGAGCGTTAAAGCAAATACGTTTCATGAAGGCGGCTCAGTTTACAAGGCTGTTTCGGCTGTTTTCCACCGATTTGGAAAAAGCCACGGAATCTATACCGTTTTGCCGATAGGAATATTCTGATGGTCGAGAAGGCTAAAACAAAACCAAAAGTCGTTCTGACCCGAAAACTGCCCGAAGCGATCGAGGCGCGGATGATGGAACTGTTTGATGTCCGCTTAAACGAAGATGACCAGCCTATGGATCACGATACCCTCAAGGCAGCCGCCAGGGAAGCCGATATTTTAGTGCCGACGATTACCGACCGTATCGATTCAGAGGTTATTGAATCCGGCGCGCCGAAGCTCAAGATGATTGCGAATTACGGCGCCGGGGTCGATCATATCGATCTCAACGCCGCTCGGGAGCGGCAAATCACCATCACCAATACACCCGATGTGCTGACCGAAGACACTGCCGATATGGCTATGGCTTTAATCCTGGCAGTGCCGCGCCGATTAACAGAAGCCGAACGCGCACTGCGGGACGGACAGTGGCGGGGCTGGTCGCCGACCTGGTTGCTGGGCCATCGCATTCATGGCAAGCGGCTCGGCATCATCGGCATGGGGCGTATTGGCCAAGCCGTGGCGAAGCGGGCGCGCGGGTTTGGCTTATCGATCCATTATCATAACCGGAACCCGCTCCATCCGGACACGGAAGCCGAGTTCGAAGCGACCTACTGGGAAAGCCTTGATCAAATGCTGGCGCGTATGGACATTATTTCCGTGAATTGCCCACACACGCCGGCAACATTTCATCTTTTGTCGGCAAGACGGCTGCGCTTAATTCAGCCGCATGCCTATTTGGTGAATACGGCACGCGGCTCAGTCATCGATGAAGCGGAATTAGCGCGGCTGTTGAGCAAGAAAAAAATCGCCGGCGCCGGTTTGGATGTTTTTGAAAACGGTCCCGCCGTTCATCCAAAGCTTTTGGAATTAGACAATGTTGTTTTAACGCCTCATGTTGGTTCGGCGACTCTCGAGGGGCGTGTCGATATGGGTGAAAAAGTCATCATCAACATCAAGACGTTCGTTGACGGTCACAGACCGCCCGATCGTGTTCTTGTGGATGTGTTTTAAAAGCGGTGATGGGTTAAACGAGCGAATAAGGAATGAACACGTGGCATCAATGCCGGCGCAATCAAAAGCAGCGTGCGTGACAGCGGCCCACACGGATGCCGATCAGGCATCGCTGAGCGTTGTCGCCATTCCCTACAAGGACCCGGTGGCGGCGTTTGCTCCAATGGCTGATGAGCCTATGGCGGTGTTACTCGATAGTGCCGCCGCTGGATCACGCGGCCGCTATAGTTACATCGCCATCGATCCTTATCGGGTTCTGACGGCCTTTGAGCAAACCAAACGCGACGGCCGGCCCATTGCGGACGATCCGTTTACGGCGCTCGCAAGGGAGATGGACGCGTGTTCCGGGTTTGCTGCCACCGCACCCGTGCCGTTTCCGACCGGCGCGATCGGGTTTTTTGCTTACGAATTGGGGCGCCATCTCGAGACGTTGCCGACTCCCGCCGAAAATGATTTGAATTTCCCGGAAATGGCCGTCGGGTTTTATGACACCATTGCCGCGTTCGACACCGAAGCCGAACAGGCTTGGGTCATGGCGCGCGCTTTGCCGGAAGATGTTCATTCCGCACCACGGGCCTCGGCTGAATTTCGTGCTCAGGCGTTGGCCACCAAAATTGCAAAAGCACCCGAACTTGCCCCGGTCAAAGAAGGGCTTTATGGAACCTGGTCGGCCGAGATGACGCGGGATGCGTATGAAGAGCGCGTGCGCCGGGCTATCGATTACATTTACGCCGGCGATGTGTTTCAAGTGAATCTCACGCAACGCTTTATTGGCGATTGTCCCGGCGGCGTTGATCCATTCGAGCTTTACCGCCGCTTGCGTGAGATCAATCCCGCACCCTATGCGGCTTATTTGCGTGTGAACGAAACACAATCGATTGTTTCGGCCTCACCTGAATGTTTTCTGCGCCTTGGTGCGGATCGTAAAGTCGCAACCTGGCCGATCAAGGGAACCTGCCCACGTGGTTCAACACCGCAGGAAGACGCGGCCTTGGCCGCGCGGCTGCAATGTAGCGAAAAAGACCGGGCCGAAAATTTGATGATCGTCGATTTATTGCGCAATGACCTTTCCAGATCTTGCGCCGTCGGATCCGTTAAAACCGAACGTCTGTTTGCGCTCGAAAGTTTTACCAATGTGCATCATTTGGTCTCGGAAGTCCGTGGCGAGTTATCACCGGACGCGAGCGCGGTGGACCTGCTGCGCGCGACGTTTCCCGGCGGTTCGATCACGGGGGCACCGAAAATTCGCGCCATGGAAATCATCAACGAATTGGAGCCCGCCCGGCGCGGCCCCTACTGCGGCACGATTGCTTGGCTTGGCTGCAACGGGGCCATGGAGGCCAGCATTGTCATTCGAACCTTGAGCGTTTCGGGCCGAACGGTCGTCGCCCAGGCCGGCGGCGGTATCGTTGCGGACTCCGATCCGGCGGCGGAGTACATTGAATCCCTTGATAAAATCGGCCCCTTGTTGGCGGCCCTCGATCCAAACAAAGGGGTGACGTCATGATTGTTTATATCAATGGTAAACTGGTGCCGCCCGAAGATGCGCATTTTGATCCCTGGGACCGGGGCCTCACCTTAGGCGACGGTTTGTTTGAAACCATCCGAGTGCACGCCGGCGTCGCGCAACGGGTGTTCGCGCATTTAAATCGCCTGGCTCATGGTGCCGGGGTGCTTGGCATCCCGCTTACGATGTCCGAAGAGGACCTGGTCCATGCCATCGCCGTAACGATCCGTGAAAACGGCGTCGAAGAAGGCGTGGCCCGGCTAACACTGACCCGGGGTCCGGCGCCGCGCGGTATCGCGCCGCCCGAAAAACCGACTCCGACGCTTATGATCGTTGCTGAACAAGTGCTCGAACAAACGACCGAACCGGTTCATGCCATTATTGCGACAAAGACTCGTCGGAACGAGTTCTCGCCGTTGGCGGGCCTCAAAACGCTCAACTATCTGGACAATATCATCGCCCGCCAAGAGGCTATCGGTGCGCGCGCACATGATGCGCTATTGCTCAACTCGATCGGCGCCGTTGTCGAGGCGACGACGGCGAATTTGTTTGTCGCCATTGAAGGGCAAATCCTAACACCGCCGATTAAAGACGGTGCGTTGCCGGGCATCATGCGCGCCGATGTGATCCAGGCGACCGGGGCGGTCGAGCAAACCCTCGCCCCCCATGCATTCGCGCAAATTTCCGAAGCGTTTCTTACCAATAGTTTGGGAATCGCACCCTTGATCCAAGTCGATGATCAGGTCATCGGCGATGGCAAGCCGGGGCCGGTTTGTACCCGCCTTCAACAAATGGTGTAAGGGTTAAATAAAAACCACCGCGCCGTCTTTAGAGGCGGCATTTAAAAAACTTACCACGCCGCCTTCGGTGAATTTGATATCGTTTCGAAGATTGTCGCGGGTCATACCGAGCGCGCGCAGACCCATTTCACAGATCATGAATGTAACACCAAGTTCGGCACTCGACGTGATGAGTTCCTCGAACGTTGCAACCTGACGCTCGGCAAAAGCCCGATCCATGTCGCCGCCGGTATGATAAGAAGCACTGCTGACCGGCATGGCCTGCCAGGGATGAGCACCGTCACCATCGGCTTTTAAGAGTGCCGTGCAGGCGTCCATTGTAAAAAACAATTGCGTCGGCTTGTTAATCGCTGCCGCCGCGCTTGCCATAACCAATGCATAATGCACCTTATCGAAATCGCCGGAAAAAACGACGATAGAGAGCGAGTCGGGGCTTTGATGGTTCTGCTCAGGCATGGCCGGATAAGTCCTTAATCGTCGGGGACTCGCCGCACAGTGGGCAAGCCGGATCGCGCTTGAGTTTCACTTTGCGAAACGTGGTGCCAAGCGCATCACAGATAAGCAGAGAGCCCGATAAACTCTCGCCGATCCCGAGAATTTCTTTCAAGACCTCGGTCGCCTGCAAGGAGCCCATCACGCCGCAGAGTGCGCCCAGTACACCGGCTTCTGAGCACGTCGGGATTTGTCCCGGCGGTGGGGCTTCGCGAAACAGGCACCGGTAACACGGATGATCGCCCTTGTTGTGCGCTTTATATGTTGCGATCTGACCGTCGAAGCGCAAAATTGCCGCGCTGACGAGAGTGCGTTTTGCAAAATAACTCGCATCGTTGACCAAAAATCGTGTCGGGAAATTGTCGCTGCCATCGGCGATGATGTCGTATTCGGCAAATAACGACAATGCATTCGTCGCCGTGAGGCGCTCTTGATGAGCGTTCACGCGAACATCGGGATTGATGCGCGCCAGGGTGTGCTTCGCGCTTTCGACCTTTGGCGTGTTTACGCTTTTTGTGTCGTGCAGGATTTGGCGCTGCAGATTGGAAAGATCGACGGCATCATCATCGATAATACCGAGCGTGCCGACACCGGCGGCGGCCAGGTACATCGCAAGCGGCGAGCCGAGCCCGCCGGCGCCGATGACCAATACTTTGGCGTTGAGCAATTTCTCCTGCCCCGTGCCGCCGACTTCGGGTAGCAAAATGTGGCGGGCGTAGCGTTGAATTTGTGTTTCGGAAAAATCCATGATGGCGGACCGTTTACACGGAGAGGCCGTCGAACAACTCCGTCGACATATACCGGTCCGCCGATGAAGCGAGGATAGCGACAATAAGTTTACCGGCCATGTCCGGACGTTGCCCGACCTCGATGGCGGCGGACAATGTTGCGCCCGAGGAAATACCGACGGCGACGCCTTCAAGCTTCGCCACTTCGCGCGCAATCGAGAACGCACTGTTGCTGCCGATGCAAATAATCTCATCGAGAATATCGGTATTGATGATTTTTGGAATAAACCCGGGGCCGATACCGGAAAGACGATGCACGCCGGGCACGCCGCCCGACAGCACCGGGCTGTCTTCGGGCTCGACAGCGATGATTTTAAATTCTGGCTTGCGTTCTTTGATGACCTCGGCGATGCCGGTCAGCGTGCCGCCGGTGCCCGCCCCCGCGATAACGACATCGACTTGACCGTCCGTATCAGCCCAAATCTCTTCCGCCGTTGTGCGCCGGTGGATGTCCGGGTTGGCCGGGTTCTCGAATTGCTGCAGGATCAGGGCATTCGGTGTTTTTGAAACGATTTCCTGTGCCCGCTTAATCGCGCCCGACATGCCTTCGCTCATCGGTGTCAATTCAACCTCGGCGCCCAGCAACAAAAGCATTTTCCGCCGTTCTTCCGAATGGGTTTCCGGTAAACAAATAATCAGCCGGTAGCCTTTTGCCGCGCAAACCATGGCAAGCCCGATACCCGTATTGCCTGATGTCGGTTCGACAATAACGGCACCCGGACCGATCCGCCCGTCGGCCTCGGCGGCTTCAATCATGTTCAGGCCGATCCGGTCCTTCACCGAGCCTAAGGGATTAAAAAATTCGCACTTGCCGACAATCGTCGCCTGGCAATTATGAGCAGCTGCAAGTTTATCGAGCCGCACCAACGGGGTCGCTCCGATGGTTTGGGTGATGTTGTCGTAAATCCTGCCGCGAAAGGTAGGCTGTTTATCGGACGTTGATTTGGTTGAGCTCATGATGAGGTGTTTTCTTTCACAAAAGTAAGATGGTCATGTAGCCGTATTTACCACGTTAGATCGAGTAGTCGAGTTTAAGCCGTCCCGCGCTATCAATGCCGGCTTGATTGGCGCGTGAACAAAGATCATCGATGGAAATTGTATCGAGTCGTCGCAGTAATTCTTGGTGCAATTCCTGCCATAAGGGACGCACGATTTTATGCCCGAGATCCGATCCGGTGATGTCGTCGCTAAGCGCGTCTTTCGCTTCCATCGTCCGGACCACGCGGACAATATCGCCGACACTGATCCGTCGGCGTTCCCGGGCCAAGCGGTACCCGCCGCGCGGGCCGCGCACGCCGATCAAAATGTTTTCGCGCACCAAAAGCTGCAAGGCTTGCTCGAGGTAGCGCTTGGGAATGCCTTGGCGCGCGGTGATGTCGCGGCTTTGTACCGGCTCGCTGCCGGCGTTATAGGCAATATCGAGGACGGCCTCGATGGCATACAACATTTTTTTCGAGAGCCGAAGCATCGTGTTTAGGCCTCCTCGCGAACCGTATTACCGGCGAGGCCGCTCGAGCCGAAGCCACCGTCGCCACGATCACTATCGGGCAATGTTTCCACTTCCTGCCAGGCGATGGGATTGATCCGTCCGATTACCAATTGTGCGATCCGCATGCCGCGCTCGATGATGAACGGCTCCTCGCCAAGATTGATCAGGATCACTTTGATCTCGCCGCGATAATCGGCATCGATGGTGCCCGGGCTGTTCAGGACTGTCACGCCGTGCTTGAGCGCGAGCCCCGAGCGGGGCCGGACCTGCGCTTCAAAGCCGTTTGGCACGGCAATCGCAAGCCCTGTGGCGATTAAGGCATGTCGGCCCGGCTCAAGGGTTACCGGCCGGTCGATGGCGGCGGCGAGATCGACCCCGCTACTTGCCGGAGTGGCATGGGCCGGTAAACCGAGACCACGGCCGTGATCCAGACGTTGAACGGAAATCTTGATCGCTTCGGTCATGAGGCGGCATCCAAATGATCGGCGATGCAAAGGGCGAGTTTATTGGCAACGGATACCTTGCTGCTGCGCGGCCATGAGTCTTCGTGGTCCGCCGTAATCAAATGCACCGCATTGTCGTCGGTGCCGAAGGCGCCACCATTAGCCTCGCTGACATCATTGGCGACGATCCAATCGCATTGTTTGCGTTCCCGTTTCATACGGGCCTGTTCGATCACGTTTTCGGTTTCCGCGGCAAAGCCGACGACCAATAGCGGCCGTTGGCCGCCGGGCTTGCTAAGTTGCGCAAGAATGTCGGGATTTTCTGCGAGCACCAATTGCGGCGGTTTGTTTTTTGCGTTCTTTTTAATTTTACCGGCGGCCGGCTGTTTGATCCGCCAATCGGCGACGGCGGCGGCACAGACCGCGACATCGGCGGGTAAGGCGGACTTACAGGCGTCAAACATTTGTTGGGCGGTTTCGACATGGATGACGTTGACACCGAACGGATCGGGTTCCGCACTCGGCCCTGAGACGAGAGTGGTTGCTGCCCCCATGCGATGTAGTGCGCGCGCAATGGCATGGCCCTGCTTACCCGAAGAGCGGTTAGCGATAAAACGGACCGGATCGATCGGCTCATAGGTCGGCCCGCTCGTGACTAAGACGTGCTTCCCGTTCAGCCGATTAGCAAAGCGAAAAAAATTTTCGATCTCTACGAGGATTTCCATTGGCTCGGCAAGGCGGCCCACGCCGGCTTCGCCGCGTTCGGCCATTTCACCCGTATTGGGCCCGATTCGGATAATGCCGCGCGACTCGAGCCTTTGAATGTTTTCTTGATTGGCTTCATGCGACCACATGCGCCCGTTCATGGCAGGGGCCATCATAACCGGCTTATCTGTCGCCATTAGGCAGGTCGTCGCCAGGTCGTCAGCAATGCCATGCGCCATTTTCGCCAAGATGTTGGCCGTCGCCGGTGCGACCACGAGAAGATCGGCTTCACGGGAAAGGCGGATGTGACCGATTTCGCTTTCGTCCGTGAGCGAAAATAGATCCTGATACACCTTATGTTCGCTCAAAGCGGCGACCGATAGGGGCGTTACGAATTCTGCACCGGACTTGGTCAAGATACAACGAACCGTGGCGCCCCGTTCCTTGAGGCGGCGGATCAACTCGAGACACTTATAGGCGGCGATGCCACCGGCAATGATCAATAGGATGCGCTTACCGTTCAGCACGGCATGTCCTCCTGGGTGGGTGAAGCGTTTAAAATTTAACTTTTAAAGCGTGTTATTGGCCCAATAGTACACAAAAACTATGAGTAAATAAAACCGCTTTTACAGCCGGAATATGGGGAATTCAGCGCCTTAAAATTGCCGAAAAATGCTGAAAATTGCTGATTATAGCGCCAAGGCAATCAGCAGCACGATGGCGATGACGAGCGTGATTAGGCCAAAGGCCGTGGTGCGTGACCAGGAGCCGTTGTCGGACCGTTTCAGGGCACTGACACTATCGGGATGCAGCCGCACCTCACCACCCGCCATGGCGCGCGCACTTTGCTCCATCCCTTCGAGCAGCCGCGGCAGCCGCCGCATGGTTTCGGTCATATCGCTGAGCTCTTCGGCGATAACTTGCTCGGGGCGCATGTGTTCGTTCATCCATTCTTCGATGAGGGGCCGCGCGAGCATCCACATGTTGGCATCCGGGTTCAACGCTCTGACCGTGCCCTCGGCAACCAGCATGGTTTTTTGCAGCAGCAGTAATTGCGGCTGCGCTTCCATGTCGAAGGTTTCGGTGACTTGAAACAAATGAGCCAGCAACCGGGCGATGGATATTTCGTTTTGCGGCTTATCCAGGATAGGCTCGGCGATCGAACGGCATGCCTGGGTAAAGGCTTCCACCGAATGATGCGACGGGACCCAGCCTGCCTCAAAATGGACTTCGGCGGCACGCCGGTAGTTGCGGCTGAGAAAGCCGAGCAGCATCTCACCGAGCCAACGCCGGGTGCGCCGGTCGATGCGGCCCATGATGCCGAAATCGACAGCGGCGATGGAGCCGTCCTGTTGTACGAATAAATTGCCGGGATGCAGGTCGGCGTGGAAAAACCCGTCCCGGAAAACTTGCTTGAAAAATGCCGCCGCGGATTTTTTGATCACGTCTTCCAAATCGTGCCCGGCCTTTAAAAGCGCTTCGCGGTCGTCAATGGGAATGCCCATGATGCGTGTCGTGGTCAAAACCCGTTTGCCGGTTCGCGTCCAATCAATGCCGGGGACATGAAAGGTTTCATCATCGGCAAAATTCTCTGCCATTTCAGCCGCCGCCGAGGCTTCGAAACGCAGGTCCATTTCGATTTCAACGGAATGGGCCAGGGTGCGGATCGACTCGACGGGTTTGAGCCGTCGCCATTCCGGCCGGGTTTTTTCAACCAACTGGGCAACCCATAAAAACAAGTCTAAGTCACGGTTGAAAGCCTGCTCGATTCCGGGGCGTAAAATTTTAACGGCGACGGCTTCGCCCTCGGCGGTTTCGGCAAAGTGGACTTGCGCGATAGATGCGGCGGCAATGGCTTCGTCATCGAATGACCGGAACAGGACCTCGACCGGCTGCTCGAATTCGGCCTCGATTGCCGACCGGGCCTCCTCGCTACTGAAGGGTGGCAGGTTGTCCTGCAGTTCGGATAGATCGGCGGTAATTTCTTCGCCCAGAATATCGGATCGAGTCGAAAGTGCCTGGCCGAGTTTGATGAAGCTCGGCCCGGCTTCGGCCAGGGCGCGCGCGAGGCGTTCGCCGGGACGCCCTTCAGCATTTTTTTTCGAAAACGTTTTGGCGAGCCAAACCACGGAAGGGGCAATGTCGAGCGTTTCGAGCAGGAACAAAGCATCATGGCGTGCGAGAAGACGCGCGATCTGCAGCAGCCTGGTAATATGTCCGAAGGCACGGAACATCGGTTAGGTCCGCCACGCACTGTGCATCGCCGCAATTCCGCCGGAAAGATTACGGTAAGAAATTTGTGAAAATCCGGCATCGGCGATCATGGCGCTAAAAGCTTCTTGATTGGGAAAACGGCGAATGCTTTCGGCGAGATAGCGGTAGGCTTCCCGGTCCTGGGCAATGAAAGCACCGAGAGCGGGCAAAACCTGAAACGAGTATGTATCGTAAAGGCGGTCGAGAATGGGCACGATGACTTGAGAAAATTCAAGACACAAAAATCGCCCGCCGGGTCTGAGCACCCGCCGGGCTTCCGATAACGCTTGATCAATATGGGTCACGTTGCGGATGCAAAACGCGATGGTGTAGGCATCGGCGGAATTATCGTCGAACGGCAGGCTTTCGGCATCACCGCAGACCCACTGCAGGCCATGGATCAATCCTCGATCGGTCGCGCGATTACGGCCTACACTCAACATTTCGGTGTTGATATCGCATACCGTGACATCCTGTCCGCCACATTCAAGAAACCGGAAGGCGATATCGCCGGTGCCGCCGCCGATATCTAACAGTTTGGTTTCGGCCCGCGGGTGAAGCCATTCGATGAAGGCCGCTTTCCATAAACGGTGAACGCCGAAGCTCATCATGTCATTCATGAGGTCGTAGCGGTTGGCGACGCTATCGAATATTTCGCGGACCATGCCCTGTTTTTCACCGGCGGGCACATCCTGAAACCCGAAGGAGGCCGTCTTATCGTTGCCGGCGTTTTCTGCCGCTGAATTTTTTTGTTTAGCGCTCATGGCCGGAACCATAGCCTAAGGGCCGTTCACGCGCTAGGTTACACTGGGTTGCAGTGGTTTCTTCATAAAAAGCGTTAAAACAATGCCTGAACTACCGGAAGTGGAAACAGTGCGGCGCGGCCTTGCCCCGGTCCTTGAAAACCGGATTTTAAAAACCATAACCGTCCGCCGCCGGGACCTGCGCTTCCCGGTTCCCGCCCAATTGGCGAAGCGATTAACTGGCGTTAGGGTGACCGCCCTTGAGCGGCGGGCAAAGTATATCCTGATCCGCTTTAGCGATGGCCATGTTGCGATTTTACACCTCGGCATGTCAGGCCGGATTAAGATATTTCCGCAAGGTCATGAAATTACCCAGGAACCGCACGACCATATCGTGATGACGACCGATCATAATGATTCTGTGGTCTTTAATGACCCGCGCCGGTTCGGCTCTTTATTACTGACGTCCGACAATGCGCTGGCGGATCATAAGCTTCTCAAAGGGCTCGGCCCTGAACCGCTCGACGCGGCGTTCGATGCAAAATTACTGGCATCACGGCTCAAGGGGCGTCATACGCCAATCAAAGCGGCCCTGCTTGATCAGCGCACGGTCGCCGGGCTTGGCAATATATACGTCTGTGAGAGTCTGTTTCGGGCCGGTATTTCTCCACGGCGTCAGGCCAGAACCGTTCAAGGGGGCCGGGCGGTCAAATTACATCAAGCCATTCAAGAAGTTTTGCGCGAAGCAATCGCCGCTGGTGGATCGACCTTGCGTGACCACCGTCAGCCCGATGGCGAACTTGGATATTTCCAACATCATTTCGCCGTCTATGGCCGCGCCGGCGAGGCTTGCCCGGATTGTCACTGCCATAGTGAAAAATCCAGTGGCATCAAACACATCGTTCAAAGCGGCCGATCGACATTTTATTGTGCGCGAAAACAACGGTAATGATATAGCGGTAGCATGATCGAAACGGCCTTATCGATGAGATGCCATAACACATTGTTATTTGTGTGGTTATTGGTTTGTGGGATTTTAATCCCCGCATTTGATGTCGTTGCCGCCGACAATTCGGCAGGCTCGTCATCTTATGTTGCCGATTTTGAAAGCGTCCCCTTGATGCCCGGTTTGACGGAAAAAACAGAAGAGCGGGTCAACTTCGACACACCCGCCGGGCGCATCGTTGAGGCGACAACATTTGGTAGGGTACGAAAATCGCAAATTGAAAAATTTTATTTTAAAACACTACCTCAATTAGGCTGGCAAAAAACCGGTCCGTTGATTTTCGTTCGCGAAGGCGAGCGCCTATCGATCGAATTTGCGGCCGAAACTTCTGCCGGGGCCAAGGATCTTCAAGCGAAACAGAAAATACTCATCGTGCGGTTTCGTATTAAGCCGCTTGTAAAACCGTAATACACGACGGCTTTTTTGTGACCGGCATCGTGCCGTTTGCTCTTCTGTTCAGCCAAGCCCGGCGTGGCGATGTGCCGAAATCGGGCGCCGATTGCGGCCCGATTCCGACAAATTTCAACCATGGCCTTGACGGCGGCAGGCCACGGATATATAAGCCTGCCCTCACGACAAAAACGCTGAAAAGCGCAGAAAACAAAGAGATTGTAGGAAAAGGAAAAATCATGGCCCAGCATGTGTCGGCCAAGAAACGGATCCGTCAAACAAAACGCCGCACTGGCGTCAACGTTCGGCGTCTGAGCCGTATCCGGACTCATATTCGCTCTATCGAAGAAGCCATCAATGGTGGAGATCAGAAGAAAGCCGTCGAAATGTTTCAGTTAGCGCAACCGGAAATGATGCGCGGCGCCCGCCGGGGAATCGTTCATAAAAATATGGTTTCGCGAAAATTATCACGCTTGTCAGCGCGCATTAAAAATATGGCCGCTTAAAATTTTCATTGGCCGCAAGAATGCCGTGTGCCGATTTGGCCCACGGCTTTTTTTGTGCCTGCGCGCAGCCTGATTATTCATGTGTAGCGGGCAGGTACAATATGTTGTCTCCTTCGACTGAGATCGGAGATTGTCAAGGTACATTTTTGTAATTTTTTTCGACGTTCTTGATACGATCTCGTTGCTATGTTCGTTGCACCTTTGTAAGTTTAATCACCAACGGACGACCCCACAGACATTACAAAGACCGATAGGAACTGGACCATCTGTTGACATCGCTTGAAGCGTACAATTTCAGAGGATCGAGCCCGGGTCATATTTTGTTGTGGGGAAGAATGTGAAGACGAAGTTAAATATACAAAAAAAGAATTTTGAGAGTTTTGTTTCGAAGAGTGCGGCAAGTTTTTGTTTATTCGTTTTTTTTTAAGACGCCGGTTTTTCTAGGAAGCAAATTCCAAATCGGCAGGGATAATTCAGGCGGCGGCTATGTTCCGTTGCCGGACAAATAAGGGGGAGGGTCAACAGGAGCATTTTGTGATTTTTCACATCTCGTTTGCCGCAGATGACGGTGGCGGTATGGGTAAAATGGGTGGAAATGGTCCTGAAAGCCTTCAGAAATTTGGCTCGAAGCCGCAGAATTGGGTGGTTTTCGGGTTTGGAAGAAACAAAAAACGCTCTCTATCCGGTTGGGGATCAATAGCCGGGGCACAAGAGGGCGGCGTTCTAAAAGGCTGACAGAAAAATGAATAAAGGGTCTGTGGATAAAGGAATTGAGCTCCAATGGGCGAATGTTCTTGAATCCTTGCGTGGCGAAGTCGGAGAAGACGCTTATAAAAGTTGGCTTAAGCCGATGGTTGTTCGTGAAGTCAACGATGGCCAAATCAATATCACGGTACCGACCCGCTTTATGCGTGATTGGGTCGTCGCGCATTACCTCGATAAACTGAACCAGCTTTGGGCGCATGAAAATCCGGATATCAAGGCCGTCAATGTTTTCGTTCAGCCCGACCAGGCTGCGAAATTGACATCTGAAAATGCCGGGAAGGCGACAATCGAGGCGGCACAGTCTCAGGCCGGTGCGGCGAAAAACAATGGGCTCGATTATCAAAAAGAAATCAGTGCGCCGCTTGATCCCCGGTTCGCCTTCGATCAGTTCGTTGTCGGCAAGCCCAATGAATTTGCCTATGCCGCCGCGCGGCGGGTCGCGGAAGCGTCGACCGTTCCCTTTAATCCGTTGTTCTTGTATGGCGGTGTGGGGCTCGGCAAAACCCATTTGATGCATGCCATTGCCTGGCATATCCGCCAGCGCGATCCGTCCCGAACGGTCATTTACCTCTCGGCCGAAAAATTCATGTACCGTTTCATCCGCGCGCTTCGCGAGCACAATACGGTTGATTTTAAAGACCAATTCCGTTCCGTCGACGTGCTGATGATCGACGATGTGCAGTTCATCAGCGGCAAGGATTCCACACAAGAAGAGTTTTTCCACACTTTTAACGCCCTCGTCGATCAGGGCCGGCAAATCGTCATCTCTTCCGATAAATCCCCCTCCGAGCTCGAAGGGGTCGAGGAGCGTCTTAAATCACGCCTGAATTGCGGCCTCGTGGCGGACATTCATGCCACCACCTACGAGCTACGCCTCGGCATCCTGCAAGCCAAAGCCGAGCAGGTCGGTGTTCAGGTATCCCCTAAAGTCATGGAATTCCTGGCCCATAAAATCACGGCGAATGTGCGTGAGCTTGAAGGCGCGCTCAATCGCGTGATCGCTCACGCTCAATTGGTCGGCCGGCAAATTACCCTCGAGACCACGCAAGAAGTGCTGCATGATCTTCTGCGCGCCAACGACCGCCGGGTCACGATTGAAGAAATTCAAAAGCGGGTGGCGGCGCACTTCAATATTCGGATTTCCGATATGCACTCGGCCCGCCGGGCCCGTTCCGTTGCGCGGCCCCGTCAGGTGGCGATGTATCTCGCTAAGCAATTGACGTCACGGTCGCTGCCTGAGATCGGCCGGAAATTCGGCGGCCGCGATCACACCACGGTGATGCATGCCGTGCGCAAGGTCGATGAGCTCAAAGAGCATGATTCGACGTTTGCCGAAGACGTCGAGCTCTTACGCCGGATGCTCGAAGGCTAAGCAAATTTTCTGCTGAAAAAATGTGCGGTTTTCCGGGGTCTCTTGGGCCTATTTTGCGGCGCTGTGCAAAGGCGGAAATCGCTTCGGATGCCAAGGGTTTTTGATATAATGCCCCGACCTTAAGGGCAGCCGGAACGGGATGCCCTTTTCGGTCAATTCAGAGCCGATAAATTCACCCGCCCTCAAGCGAACAACCGATTGAACACTCGAAAACTGCCATGAAATTTACCATCGAACGGGCCGCTTTGTTGAAGTCGTTAGGACACGTGCAGAGCGTTGTTGAGCGCCGCAATACCATTCCGATTCTCTCCAATGTCAAATTGGAGGCGACAAACTGGAAGCTGAGCCTTAATGCCACCGATATGGATCTCGACATCGTTGAGCAGGTTCCCGCGCAAGCCAATGACACCGGTGCGATTACGGCGCCGGCACACACGCTTTATGAAATCGTGCGCAAGTTGCCGGAAGGTTCCGAAGTCGAATTCGACAGTAATGACGCAAACGGGCAAATGACCCTGCGGGCGGGCCGGTCCCGTTTCACGCTGTCCTGTCTGCCGATCGAAGATTTCCCGGTGCTCGATGAGGGGGCTTTGCCCCACTCCTTGACCTTAAGTGCCGAAGATATGCGGGTCCTGATTGACCGGACCCGCTTTGCAATTTCGACCGAGGAAACACGTTATTATCTCAACGGCATTTATATTCATGCCGCCCAGCGCGACGGCACCGATGTCCTGCGCGCCGTCGCGACCGACGGCCATCGTCTGGCCAGTGTCGAAGTGCCTCTGCCCGACAGCGCTAAAGACATGCCGGGCGTGATTGTGCCGCGCAAGACGGTGACGGAACTTCGCAAGCTGATCGACGAGACCATTGAGGATATTACCGTTTCGCTGTCCGAGACCAAGATCCGGTTCTCCTTCGACGATGCGGTTTTGACCTCGAAATTGATCGACGGCACGTTCCCGGATTATGAACGCGTGATCCCGACGGGTAACGATAAGGATATGGAGGTCGAGCGGAAGGTGTTCGCCGATGCGGTGGACCGGGTTTCCGCGATATCGACTGAGAAATCCCGGGCGGTTAAGCTTAGTCTTAGCAAAGGAACGCTCGTCCTTTCGGCGAGCAGCCCGGACGCCGGCAGCGCAACGGAAGAATTGGAGGTCGCCTACGACGGTGGCGATCTCGAAGTCGGATTCAACTCCCGTTACCTGCTCGACATCACCCAGCAGATTGAGGGCGATCAGGCGCATTTCGTTTTAGCCGATGCCGCCTCGCCGACGATCATTCGCGAAGTCGGCGATTCAAGCGCGCTTTACGTTCTCATGCCGATGCGTGTGTGAGGTGGCAGTACCCTCGGGCCTGGCACATCAACAGGATTTCGCCGGCAATACGGCCGGTCATTCATCGGTTGCGCCGACGCCGACTCCGTTGGACTCTGAAGCCGACAAGCCCGCCTTAGCGCTTAGACAACTGACCCTGACGCATTTTCGTAATTACGCGTCGCTCCGGCTGCGGTGCGGCGACGAGCCGGTGGTTTTGACCGGGCCGAACGGGGCCGGCAAAACCAATTTGCTGGAAGCGATTTCGTTTTTATCGCCGGGTCGGGGATTGCGCCGCGCAAAATTGGGTGACTTGGCGCTGCGCGATGCGGCCATGCCCGCACCGGAAAACGATACGGCTGTCTGGGGTGTTGCGGCGCACTTAAAAACGCCGAACGGGCCCGTCGATCTCGGCACGGGATGTACCGGTGATCATCAAGGAGCCCGACGGCCCCGGCGCATAATCCATATCGATGGCGAAACCGTTTCCCAGCAGGCGGCCCTCGCCGAACACGCTCATATTCAATGGCTGACACCGCAGATGGATCGGCTGTTTCTCGATGGCGCTTCGGCGCGCCGGCGGTTTCTTGATCGGCTCGTATTCGGGTTTGATCCGGCACACGCCGGTCGGGTCGCGGCCTACGATCATGCCTTACGCGAACGCAACCGATTATTCCGTGCCCAAGGGCTGCATGCCGATCCGGATTGGCTGGCCGCCCTCGAAGATACGATGGCCAGCAAGGGGATTGCGGTTGCTGCTGCCCGCCGCGATGCGTTATCGCGTATTCAACCGGCCTGCATCGAAGTGCATAGTCATTTTCCGGCCGCCGAGGTCTGGCTCGACGGTGAGATCGAACGTTGGCTTGAAGAGGCGCCGGCGCTGGCGGCCGAAGACCGGTTTCGCGAAGCCCTGGCAGCGGACCGCGCGAAGGATGCCGAAACCGGACGCGCGACAATCGGGCCTCATCGCAGCGATTTGATGGTGCGCCATACCGGCAATGGGCGCATGGCCGAATTGTGTTCGACCGGTGAGCAAAAAGCATTGCTGATCCGGCTGACGTTGGCCCATGTTCAAACCGCGGCGCGCGATTGGGGCCGCCTGCCGATTTTATTGCTCGATGAGGTGGCGGCTCACCTCGACGAGAAGCGTCGGACGGCCTTGATCGAGGAAATTTTATCCTTGCGTATTCAAGCGTGGCTTACCGGTACGGACGCCGCCTTGTTCGAGCCGTTTCAGCGCGAAGCACAGTTTTTTACCGTGAACGCGGGCACCGTTTTGCCGGCTTAATAAAAGCCGTTTAGTGACTGATTTCTTTGATGAAATCGGTTATAATCGAGGCCCGGTACAGAGAGAAAATGATGAGCGAAAAGAACGAGAAAATAGAGAATTCCAAAAAGAAGAAAAAGGACGAAAACGGCCAGGACGAAGCATACGATGCCGAATCCATTAAAGTGCTGCGCGGCCTCGAAGCGGTTCGCAAACGCCCGGGCATGTATATCGGCGATACCGATGACGGTACCGGGCTGCATCATATGGTGTACGAGGTTGTCGATAATGCGATCGATGAAGCCTTGGCCGGTCATTGCGATACGATCGAAGTAATCTTGAATTCGGACGGGTCGGTCAGCGTGTCGGATAACGGCCGTGGCATTCCGGTCGACATTCACAAAGAAGAGGGTGTGTCGGCGGCCGAAGTGATTATGACGCAACTTCATGCCGGCGGAAAATTCGATCAAAATTCCTATAAGGTTTCCGGCGGACTGCACGGTGTCGGCGTGTCCGTCGTCAACGCGCTTTCGGCATGGCTTGAGCTGAAAATCCGCCGCGATGGCAAAGAGCACGTCGCGCGTTTCGAAAACGGCGATGTCGTGAAATCTCTTGAGATTATCGGCGATGCGCCGATGAAAGAAGATGGCAGCCCTGTTTCAGGGACCGAGATCAAATTTTTGCCGTCGACAGACACGTTCACGATGACCGAGTTTGATTTCGACACCTTGGAACACCGTCTGAGGGAACTTGCGTTTTTAAATTCCGGCGTCGCATTGACTTTAAAAGACGCACGCCATGTCGAGGAGAAGGTCGTCGATTTGCATTACGAGGGCGGCCTGAAAGCGTTTGCCGCCTATCTCGACCGATCCAAAACCGCACTCAGCGATGAGCCCCTCGCGGCATCAGGTGAGCGTGACGGGATTGTCGTTGAAATGGCGTTGCAGTGGAACGACAGCTATCACGAAACCACACTGTGCTTCACCAACAACATTCCGCAGCGCGACGGCGGCACGCACTTGGCCGGTTTCCGCGGCGCGCTCACGCGCACCATCAATAAATATGTGACGCAAAGTGGCATAGCAAAAAAAGAAAAGGTTTCGATTACCGGTGACGATGCCCGCGAGGGTATGACGTGCGTGCTCTCGATCAAGGTGCCTGATCCGAAGTTTTCATCGCAAACAAAAGATAAACTGGTGTCGTCCGAAGTGCGCCCCGTGGTTGAAAGCGTGGTCGGCGATCAACTGGATCAATGGTTTGAAGAGCATCCGGCGGACGCCAAAAAAGTGATCGGCAAAATCGTCGAGGCCGCGACGGCACGTGAAGCCGCGCGTAAAGCGCGCGAGTTGACACGGCGCAAGGGGGCTTTGGATATCACCTCTTTGCCCGGCAAGCTGGCCGATTGTCAGGAGCGGGACCCGGCGAATTCCGAGCTGTTTATCGTTGAGGGTGATTCCGCCGGCGGTTCGGCCAAGCAAGGCCGCGACCGTTCCAATCAGGCAATCCTGCCGTTACGCGGCAAGATCCTGAACGTGGAGCGTGCCCGCTTCGATAAGATGCTAGGCTCCGCCGAAATCGGCACGCTGATTGCCGCCTTGGGGACGGGCATCGGTAAGGAAGATTTTGATATCGAGAAATGCCGTTATCATAAAATCATTATCATGACGGACGCCGATGTGGATGGGGCACACATCCGCACGCTTTTACTCACGTTCTTTTACCGTCAAATGCCAGAGTTGATCGAGCGGGGCTATTTGTACATCGCCCAGCCGCCTCTGTACCGGGCCAAGCGGGGAAGCTCCGAGATTTACCTGAAGGATGATCCGGCACTGGAGAACCACCTTTTTTCCGCTGCGATCGATGACGGTGTCGTCTTCGTCGATTGCAGGGGCCAACAAATCGCCGGCGCGGATCTCCGCAAGCTGGTCGAAGAGGCGCGCAGTGAAAAATCGCTTTTGGAAAAACTCGCGCCGCACGTGCCGATGAAAATCGTCGAGCAATGCGCGATCCTTGGCGTGTTGAACCCGGATATTTTATCGGATTCAAAGCTTGCCGGTCAGGTGGCCGATGCCATGGCCAAGCGGCTCGATGGCCTGGAACTCGTCACCGAGCGCGGCTGGCAAGGCAAGGTCCTGGACGATGGCGGCTTGAGTTTCAGCCGGTCATTGCGGGGCGTACAGGAAACTCATGCCATCGACGGTGCGCTGATCAAAAGTACCGAGGCGCGGAAGCTGGATGAAAAGGCGGCCCGTCTGCAACAAATTTACGCCAAGCCTGGCCAATTAACGGCCAAGGAGCGTGAGTTTGAAATCACCGGCCCTGTTTCCCTGGTGGATGCCGTACTGCAGCTAGGCCGGCGCGGTACCGGCGTACAGCGTTATAAAGGATTGGGGGAAATGAACCCGGATCAACTGTGGGAAACGACGCTTGATCCGAATGTGCGCTCGCTTTTGCAGGTGCGGGTAAAGGACGCCGAAGAGTCCGGCGTGGTGTTCTCGACCCTGATGGGCGACGTCGTCGAATCACGGCGTGATTTTATTCAGGAAAACGCCTTGAAGGTCGCTAACCTGGATATTTAAGGCCTGATTTTTGCTGAAAATTCAGTCTTTTCGGCTATTCCCTTCATATTTTTAACACAATTCTAACGCTAAGGTCCTGATACTAGACGCCCAGGTATGAGGATTCATGGCAGCGAAACGGCGCACCCGGAAGAAGCCCCGCCCGAAAAAGTCCAAGTCGCGAAAAAAAACTCATTCGCGTCAGGGGCTTTTATGGACCCTTTCCAAATGGACATTAACGATGTCTGTTTGGGGCTTGATTTTTTTTGGCGCCGTCGTTGCCTTTTATGCCTACGACCTGCCGGATGTCAGTAAGGCGCTCACGGCGGAGCGCCGCGCGACGATTACAATTAAAGCCGCCGACGGGGCGACCCTGGCGCACATCGGCGATTTATACGGCACGCCGGTCCACTTGCGCGATTTGCCGCCGTCCCTGCCGATGGCGATTATGGCGACGGAAGACCGGCGTTTTTATTGGCACCTCGGCATTGATTTTATCGGTCTCGCCCGGGCGATGGTTGCCAATCTTCAGGCCGGCCGCGTGGTTCAAGGCGGCAGCACATTAACGCAACAAGTTGCCAAAAATCTTTTTCTCACCCCGGAGCGAACCCTCAAACGAAAAATCCAGGAACTCCTGCTCGCCTTTTGGCTCGAATATAAATTTACCAAGGATCAGATTTTCACCATTTATCTCAACCGGGTTTATTTGGGCGCGGGAACCTATGGTGTCGAAGCGGCCGCGCAACGCTACTTCGGTCATTCCGCCCGGCGTCTGTCACCGTACCAGTCTGCGTTGCTGGCAGGATTGCTAAAAGCGCCGTCTCGTTATAATCCGCTCAGTAGTCCGGAACGCGCCCACAAGCGGACCCAACAGGTTTTGGCGAATATGGTGGACGCGGGTTACATCAGCAAACGGGTGGCGAAAGAAGCACAGTTTCATAAAAGCGGGTTGTTGACCCGCCCGCCGGAACGCATGCGCGCGCGTTACTTTACCGATTGGGTTTTGGGCCAAATCAAAAGTTATATCTCGCCCGGCCACGGTGACATTATTGTCGATACGACGCTCGATTCCAGTTTGCAGGTTTGGTCGGAAAACGAGGTTGCCCGGGTCATGGCAAAAGCCGCGCGTTCTGTCAGTGCTTCGCAAGTCGCTATGGTTTCACTCGCTACGGACGGCGCCATCCGTACTATGATCGGCGGCCGGCATTATCATCAAAGTCAGTTTAACCGGGTGGTTCAAGCGCAGCGTCAGCCGGGTTCGGCCTTTAAGCCGGTGGTTTATCTCGGTGCCCTGGAAGCCGGCATGACCCCGGCCTCGACCTTAGTTGATGCGCCGATCCGGATCGACGGCTGGAAGCCGCGCAATTTCAGCCGCCAGTATCGCGGCACCGTCAGCCTTCAGCAGTCCTTGTCTGAATCGATTAATACAGTGGCGGTGCAATTAGGACAGCGGGTCGGCGTGAAAAAGCTGATCAAAACCGCACGCCGTCTTGGTATCACGGCAAAGCTGCGCCGCGATCTCAGCCTGGCGTTGGGGGCATCGGAAATCAGCTTGCTTGAATTGACGGGTGCGTATGCACCGTTCGCCAATGGCGGGTACAGCGTTTGGCCTTATGCGATCAAATCGATCCGCAATAAACAAGGCAAAATTTTATACCGCCGGGCCGGTTCGGGACCGGGCCGTGTCATCGCACCCAATCATGTCGCCGGTATGAACCGGATGCTCTCCAGGGTCTTGTTTGACGGCACAGGTAAAAAGGCGCACCTGGGCCGTTCGGCGGCGGGTAAAACCGGCACCAGTCAAAATTTTCGTGACGCTTGGTTTATCGGTTACACGGCGGATTTGATTGCCGGCGTGTGGATGGGCAACGATAACGCAACGCCGATGAAGGGGGTCACCGGCGGCGGTCTGCCGGCGGACATGTGGCGGAATTTTATGCGCCATGCGCATCGCAACATGCCAGACAGGGCCTTACCCGGCCTTACGCCCAACAGTCCCGCGCCTGAAAAAGGCTTCTGGGAGCGGCTGTTCTCCTCACTGTGAGGCGCTTTAATTTTTATGATTGAGCTTTTCGATAATCGCCGTGGTGCTGTGGCCCGCTAAGAGTTTGGCGAGCACCACCTTGCCGCCGCGGGCCTCGACTTCTTTGGCACCGACCACGTCTTCGTGCTTGTAGTCTTCACCTTTGACCATCACGTCCGGTTCAATCGCGATAATTAATTCTAACGGCGTGTCTTCGGCAAAAATTATGACGGCATCGACGTCCTCAAGGGCCGCAAGTGCATTAGCGCGTTCTTCTTCGTTTTGAATCGGCCGGTCATCACCCTTGAGCCGTTTGACGGATGTGTCCGCATTCAAACCGACGATCAGCTTATCGCAGGCTTCTTTTGATTGACGAAGTAGCAATTCATGACCCGGATGCAGCAGGTCGAAACAACCGTTAGTAAAACCGACGCGCAAGCCTTGCCGCCGCCAAACATTCACGTGTTCTAAAAGCGTTTTCAGGGAATAAACCTTAGGTTTGGTCATCAGGCGTTTGACTGGTGTTTAAGGGCGGCGATGACTTCATCGGCGGTGGCCGCAGCCGTGCCGACCTTGCCGACGACAATCCCGGCAGCGACGTTGGCTAAAGCCGCTGCATCGGTTAAGGCGGCACCCGAGGCGAGTGCCGCGGCGATGGCCGCGACCACGGTATCGCCCGCACCCGAGACGTCGAATACGTCGCGTGCTTCGGCAGCCAAGTGGGTCGCCTTGCCCTTGTCGGTGATCAGCGACATGCCGTCGCGGCTACGAGTCGCTAGGATCGCGCCAATATTATATTTTTTTATCAAAGACTTAGAGGCCTTGACGATATGATCTTCGCTATCGACCGGTTGTCCGCTCGCTTTATGCAGCTCCAGGCGGTTCGGTGTAATCACATCCGCACCAAAGTAATCGTCATAATTGTCGCTTTTCGGATCGACAATGACGGGCACATCGGCGCCGTTGGCCGCTTCGATGAGCGTCTTCGCCATCCCGTCGAGTAAAACACCCTTGCCGTAATCGGACAGCACCAAAACGGCACAGGATGAGAGTGCCGCCGTAACGGATTTGATAATATTTTGTTTTGCTTTTTGGGTTAGCGGCGCGACTGTTTCCTGGTCCGCGCGAAGCATTTGCTGCGTGCCGGCAAGAAACCGGGTTTTGATCGAGCTTTGCCGGCCTTGATCCTTTAGAAGGTTGGCATCGACGTTCTTCAGTTGCTCAAGCAACTTTTCAATTTCCGTGCCTGCATCGTCTTGGCCGATGAGGCCGATGGTTTGCACATGTGCCCCTAAGGCCGACAAGTTGCGCACAACGTTTCCGGCGCCACCGAGCATGGAGGTTTCGTTTTCGACGCTTAAAACAGGGATTGGCGCTTCGGGCGAGATGCGTTCGACATGTCCGGTGACAAACCGGTCCAGCATAATATCGCCGACGCAAAGGATCTTGGCGCTATCGAAAGATTTGATGAGGCTGATTATATCGGTTTGTACCGTCATGGTGCGCGAAACTCCCGCTCTAAAGCCCCGCACAGCATATGGCCTAGCATAATATGCATTTCCTGAATGCGCCCGGTGTCCGTTGCGGGCACGATCACCAACGGATCGGCCAGACCTTTCATACGCCCGCCGTCACGTCCCGCCAGGCCAACGGCCGAAGCGCCGATTTTTTTTGCCATATCGAGGGCGCGGATCACGTTTTCGCTTTGTCCCGATGTCGAGATGCCGATGGCGACGTCCCCTTCGCGGCACAACCCTTCCACCTGGCGCGCGAACAAATCCTCGAAACTGTAATCGTTGGCGACGGCGGTGAGAACGGAGGTATCGGTGGTCAATGCAATCGCCGTGATCGGTGCGCCGTCGACCTCGTAACGCACGATCAGTTCCGTCGCGATGTGTTGTGCGTCCGCGGCGCTGCCGCCATTGCCGAACAAAACGATTTTATTGCCGTTGCGACACGCGGTGAGACAAACTTCGACAAGCCGGGTAAACGGTTCCACGACGACGTCACGTGTGGCGGCAAACGCTTCTGCGTGCTCGTCAAACTCGGCTTGAAAAAAAGCATCAAGAGACATGGTGATTTTTGGCCTTTATGTGAGGTTGATCCGCTCGCCGCTTTGCAGGGATTCGAGGGCGGCAAGGGTTGCGATACTGGTTTCGATTAATTCGGCTTCATCGATGGGGACGTCACCACCGAGGCAGGCGTCGACGAAGGCTTGCAATTCCTGTTGAATGCCTTTGCCGGGGGCGGCGTTATTGTTTTTTGATTGGCCGTTTTCGGTAACACTACAGCTTTTAAAATCATCGATGACCATGACGGCGCCGCCGGCATAGGCTTCAATCCGTTCTTTGCTGAACGCGGCATCACCCCGCGCCGTATAAGCAATGGTTGCTAAACTGCCATCAGCAAAGCGCAGCGTGATTGTTGCGTCCTCGCACGGCACACTACCTGCGCGCGGTGCGCTGGCTTGAACGGACTCAATCGAGGTGCCAATTAGAAACCGCGCTAAATCAATGAAATGACAGGCCTCCCCGAGGATTCGCCCGCCGCCTTGCTCGGTGTCGTGCACCCAATGGTCCTTCGGCAAGGCGCCGGTGTTGACGCGCAGCAATAAAAATTTAGTGCCGTCGTGATCGGATAAAAATTTTTTCATCGCCCGGCTCATCGGCGCGAATCGGCGATTGAACCCGACTTGAAAAAAAGCTTTCGAGCCGTTGCGTGCGGACGCGATGTCGTTGATGTCATCGCGCGTGAGCGCCAACGGCTTTTCAACAAGGACCGGCTTGCCTGCTTGCAGGGCTTTTGCCGTTAGGGTCGCGTGAGTGTCGTGCCGGGTTGCGATAAGGACGGCGTTGATGTCGGGGTTTGAGAAAATGTCGCTATCATCTGTGGAGGCTTGGGTAAAACCGAACGTGCCTTGGCCGTGCTCGGCAGACGCACCCCGCTCCGTAACCAGGGTATGGAGTACGGTATTTTTCATGCCTTTGAGAGCCGGCAGCATTTGCGTTTTGGCAAAACCGCCGGCGCCGATGACACCGATAACGCATTCATGGCCTGATGTACTTAATCGTGGCGCGGTAAATTTTTGCGCCGGTACATTGGCGGCTTCATCGGGGTATTGCAAGACGACCCCGAGGTGGGGTTCGTCGCCCGTGATCAATTCATAAGCGGATTCGGTTTGTTCGAACGCAAATCGATGCGAAATCAATGGCGATATATTTAAGGGCATGGGCAAGTCGGGCGCCATTAAGCGGGCGCACTCGGCCAGATTTTCCGTTTCCGTCCAGCGGACATAGCCTTCCGGGTATGTGTGTCCGCGCACTTCAAAATCGTCGTCGTACCGTCCCGGGCCGTAGGAGCGCGAGACGATGATGTTCAATTCTTTTTGCATAAAATCCCGGTAGGAAAATTCGGTCCCGGTTTTTCCGACCAGCACGACACGGGCCCGGTCCCGGGCGATGGCGGCAGCTGTTTCGAACGGCTCGTTGGAGTCTGTCGAGGCGGCAATGATGACGGCATCGACACCTTTTTCTTTTGTCCAATGCCCGATTGTGTTCGCTGTTGCGTCATCAATGCTGCCGCACACTTCGGCACCCAACTGACGGGCGAGATCGATCCGGGTGGGATCAACATCCAATGCAGCGACCCGAACGCCCGAGAGCTTGAGCAGCTGACAAACCAATTGGCCGACGAGGCCCAAACCAATGACCGCAACATGTTCGCCGAGAGCGGCCCCCGCGTTGCGCACCGCGTGCATGGCAATGGCGGACAAGGTGGCAAAACACGCATCTTCATCAGACACGTTTGGCGGGATTGGCACGCATAAATTCTTTGGCACGACATTCAATTCGGCGTGATTGGCGAGTCCCGCGCCGGCGATAGCGACCCGGTCGCCGACAGAGAACGTGCCTTCGATGCCGGCGCCGACGGCGGTGACGATGCCGGCAGCCGAATAGCCGAGCGGTAAAGGTTCGTCCAAGCGTGCCATGACCGACGTCCAGGTTTCCGCAAAGCCGTCGCGGCGAAATTTATCGATCACTTTTTTGACCAGATCCGGCCGCGCCTTGGCTTTGCCGATCATCGACTTGCGCGCGAATGCCGTAACCAGCCGGTCGGTGCCGGCCGAGATCAAAGAAGCCCGGGTTTGTACCAGGAGATGCCCCGCTTTTACTCTGGGAGCGGGCACGTCCTTCAGCGCCAGCTTACCGGTGCGGGCGCTCTGAATGACCTGTTTCATGGCGCCTTTGTACCCTGATTTTCACCGGTTTGGCAAAGAGAGCATCACGAAAAAGGCTTTATTCCCACACCCTTGGCCGGTTATGACACAGGGTATGTGTGGACTTGCCGCTATTTTGGCCTATGGCCCCGCCGCCCCAGCCGTCGATGAAACCGAACTTTTGGCGATTCGCGAAGCTATGCTGGCCCGTGGCCCCGACGGTGACGGCGTATGGGTGTCGGACGATCAGCGAATCGGGCTGGCCCATCGCCGCCTCGCAATCATCGATCTCACCGACAACGCCGCCCAACCGATGGCGTTTGAGAACGGCCGTTACCGAATCACTTACAACGGCGAAATTTATAACTTTAAAGCCCTGCGCGCGCGCCTCGAATCGCAAGGCCACACTTTTAAGACTCAATCCGATACGGAAGTGTTGCTGCATTTATATCAACGCCATGGCGCGGACATGGTGAAAGAACTACGTGGTATGTTCGCGTTTGCCCTTTGGGATAATGAATCGCGGCGCCTGTTGTTGGCGCGCGATCCCTTCGGCATTAAGCCGTTGTATTACGCCGATGATGGCAACACCGTGCGGGTTGCCTCGCAAGTGAAAGCGCTTCGCGCCGGTGGACACGCCGGTACCGGCATCAATGCGGCCGGCCGTGTCGGTTTTTATTTGTTCGGCAGCGTTCCTGAACCGCACACGCTCTTTGCCGATATTAAAGCCTTGCCGGCAGGGCATGTTTTATGGGTTGATGAAAATGGACCCGGCACCCCGAAAGCGTACTTCAATATTACCGCGTTGCTGGCGGAGTCACCGGCGGGTGACGGCACCGGTGACGAGCCGGAAACCGCCGATCTCATGCGCGATGTTTTGCAAGACAGCGTCGCCCATCATTTTGTTTCCGATGTGCCGGTCGGTGTTTTCTTATCCGCGGGTCTCGATTCGACGACGCTCGCGGCCTATGCCGCCGAGATTAAAGGCTCGAACCTGGAAACGTTTACGTTGGGCTTTGAGGAATACAAGGGCACGCCATGGGATGAAGTGCATCTCGCCGGTGAGGTTGCGAAAAAACTCAATACCCGTCATCACGTCCGTTGGATTTCCAAAGCCGATTTCACGGCTGATTCCGAAAAATTATTACAGGTGATGGATCAGCCGTCGATCGACGGCGTGAATACCTTTTTCGTCGCCAAAGCCGCACAAGAGTTTGGTTTAAAAGTCGCCATTTCGGGTTTGGGCGGCGATGAGTTGTTTGGCGGATATCGTGAAACCTTTCAGCGGATTCCCAAATTTGTCGGCGGGATCGGCCGCATTCCCGGTGCGCGCCCATTGGGGCGCTTGTTTCGCTGTCTGAGCGCGCCGCTCCTCAAACGGGGGCTGTCGCCGAAGTACGCCAGCGCGCTTGAATTATCGAGCCGCTATGGTGATGCTTATTTGTTATGCCGGGGGCTTTTTATGCCGTGGGAGCTGAAACATGTGCTGGACGACGATATCGTTAAACAGGGTTTGGCCGAACTCGCCCCGCTTGATCGCCTTGAAGATGATAGCGCTGCTATTAAAGAGCCTGCCCGCAAAATCGCCGCGCTTGAAATGCAGTGGTATATGAAAAATCAATTGCTTCGTGATTCCGATTGGGCCGGCATGGCGCATTCGCTTGAAATTCGCGTACCGTTGGTCGATTCGGTTTTGTTTCATCGCCTCGAGTCCCGGTTGCTTCGCCCGAACGGTCCGACAAAACAAATCATGGCAGCGAGCCCTGAAATCCCGTTGCCGGAATCCGTCATTAATCGGCCGAAAACCGGCTTTGCTATTCCAGTGCATGACTGGCTGCAAGCCGATCAACCGGAAGCGCCGACGACCCATTTAAACCGGGGCTTGCGCGGCTGGGCGCAACGGGTTTATCAGTCGGCTCTATCATGACGAATGTTCCGCTTTTTCAATACCGGCGATGGATTGCCGCTGTTTTGTTTTCGGGATCGTTTCTGATTACCGGGTCTCTGGCAGCCGATACCGATGCGTTTGAACGCGCCGTCCGCGATTGTATGGATAACGGTTTTACCCGGGCTGAGTGTTTTGACCATGCCGAACGCGTGTTAAATATCGAGCGGTCCGATGCCGAGCGGTATCGCCAAGAGCACCAGCGCCGCCACGAAAACAGCTTGCGCAAACCCGCGCCGCGACGGCGCCACCCGGGCCGGCGCAACGTTACCCGGCCTTGATCGAGTAGGCTTGTTTATTGGTGCGAGTACATCGGCTGGCCCGCCATCGGCATGTCGGCAACCAGGACATGGCCGCCGCCCTCGAGAATATAAAGGCGGTTGCGGTCGCCATCACGAACACCATAAGCAAGGTTGGTGACTTTCGGCGGCAGGCAGGAATGAATGTCGTAAATCGCCAGGCCCTTGTTATTGAACACCCGCACGAGTCCCATGTTGGATTGGCATACCGCGAGGCTGCCGTCTTCGCCCATGGCTTGACCGTCGGGGGTGCCCATACCGGGCAGATAACAGAATACCCCGGCGCGCGACGGCGGTTTCATTTCGCGCAGCGGCATCCACCATACCGTGTTGGAGCGGTTGCCGACCAGAAGCGAAGCTTCGTCCGTCGTTAGGGTGATGCCGTTCGGCCCGGGGAGGGTGTCGATGAGGGATTCGAGGCCGCGTTTTTCGGAAAAGCGGTAAGCACGCCCGGTCGGATCGTGCAGACCGGTTTTCCCCTGATCGGTAAAATACAAATCACCGTTTGAGGCGAACACAAGATCGTTAACGCCCTTGAAGTTTTCCGCCTGTCTCATGTCGAGAAACGGCTCAATTTTTCCCGACTTCGGGTCCATCACCATGATGCCGTGTTTGAAGTCGGCGATGAAAATGCGTCCGTCTTTGTGAATTTTCAAACCGTTCGGTTCGCCGTCGTACTCGGTGGCCAAATCGATCGTGCCGTCCGGCTCCATGCGAAAAATCCGTCCGTACGGGATGTCGGTAAAATATAAATTACCGTCCCGGTCGAACGACGGGCCTTCGATGTAGCAATCGACTCCTTCGGGCTGACGCACATAATAAGTAGAACGCGTCCCCGGGTGCGATCCTCTCTGACGAAATTTATCAGGGATGCGGGCAAAAATTTCGGTTTCGATGACTTCCGGATTGTAATGATTCATGAGACAGCGGTTACCTCTGAATAATGGATTTAAAATAGGCAATGGTTTTTTCGAGACCGTTTTCCAGTGCGACCGCTGGCTGCCACCCGAGCTCTTTTTTTGCGAGCGTGATATCCGGGCAGCGCTGCATTGGGTCGTCTTCGGGTAAAGGCTTGCGTTCAATTGGTGATTTTGAACCCGTCATTTCAATGATTTTTTCAGCCAGCGTGCCGATCGGAATTTCATGGGGATTGCCCAAATTCATTGGGCCTGTCGTTGTGTCCGGCGCGTTCATCAGGCCGATTAATCCGCTAATCAAATCGTCGACATAGCAGAAAGACCGTGTTTGCTGACCGTCGCCATAGACCGTAATCGCCTCACCTTTAATGGCTTGAACGATAAAATTTGAAACCACACGGCCGTCATTAGGATGCATACGGGGGCCGTATGTGTTGAAAATGCGTGCGACCCGAATGTTGAGATTGTGCTGGCGGTGATAATCGAAGAACAGCGTCTCGGCGCAACGCTTGCCTTCGTCATAACAGGCTCTTGGGCCTATCGGGTTGACCTGACCGCGGTAACTTTCCGGTTGAGGGTGCACATCCGGATCGCCGTACACCTCGCTCGTTGAGGATTGTAAAATTTTCGCCCGCGTCCGCTTAGCGAGCCCCAGCATATTAATTGCACCATGTACCGAGGTTTTCGTCGTTTGCACGGGGTCATATTGATAATGGATCGGTGATGCCGGACAGGCGAGATTGTAAATTTCATCAATCTCGACATAGAGCGGAAACGTCACATCGTGACGCATGAGTTCAAAGTGTGCATTGCCCATTAAATGCTCGATGTTATCCTTGTTGCCGGTAAAAAAATTATCGACACACAGCACATCGTTACCGTCTCGAATCAGTCGGTCACATAAATGGGATCCGAGAAACCCGGCGCCTCCCGTAACCAGAATTTTTTTCCGCAAAGCCATCAAGCCGTCCTTAAGCGTTCTAAATTTCGGCGAAGCTATCACCAATTGCCGATTCGGCCAAACGTCATGTTGCTGGCCGTGCAAATATCAATTCTACGTTTCGATGAAATGCCGTTCATTGTCCTCAAGCACAAGGCACGTCAGCCGGTTTGAAAAATATGCGCCCGTATCGATTCCGATGCGATGGTCGAGGACTTCCGGCGTGTTGGAAATGGAATGACCGTGGACGATAACTTTTTCAAACGGCCCCGCATGCGAAAGAAAACGGTTTCGAATCCAAATAAGATCGGTTTTCGTTTGCCGGTTCATGGGAAGATCTGGATTAATACCGGCGTGAACAAATAAATAATCACCGATAGTGTGGCGGAGTTTCAAGTTCCGGTAAAAAGCCATATGGGATTTAGGAATGGCGTCGCTTAATAAGTTTCGGATATGCCGGGCTTCTTCATCGGGTGATTGCTCCCCTGGATCGCGGATGTCGATACCGTAACTTAATAAGGTCTCAATGCAGCCGTTATTTCGCCAAACATCCAAAAGCGGCGCTAGTTTGGATTCATTTTGCACAAACCGAATGAGAAAATCTTCGTGATTACCTTTTAAATTAATGACATCGAAGTCGTCGTTGGTGAATTCGGATAGCCGGTCCACAACGCCGAAAGAATCGGGCCCCCTGTCGATATAATCGCCGAGATGAATCAAGGTTTTTCGTTTGCCCGTCGCCGTTTGAGCATCTTCTAAAATAGCATCGTGAAGTAACTCAAGCAGGTCCAAACGGCCGTGAATATCGCCGATGGCGTAAATGCGCCGGCCACGTGGGATTCTGGGTTGGGGATGGTGCGGGTTTTGTTGAGGCGATTTAACCATGGTGATGCGTTGGCTGGTTGCCTGTCCTGGCGTCACAATCAGTATGCCATAGTAGCCTTGATATATGATTTACGGCTTCTCATGTTGGGAAAGTGCCGCGATTGGTGGCGATTCGGCGCTAGAGGCGCGATTTTGTGGGAAATTTCATGGTAAAATGACGGTAAGCGCCTGTTAACGAAAGGTTTCTATGGTTTAGGGCCGAGGCAGTGTCCGTTTCATGGCCGTCTCGGCGCTTGATGCATGCGTGCCCCATTGAGCAGGGCCCGAAATAGAATGGAACAAACGTAACCATGGCCGATGCGGCAAACTTCACCACCGTACCCAATTTAAGCGGGACGTCCGAAGAGACGCTGTTGGTCGGCCATTTGCGGCGGATTCAAGATCATCCGGTCGGCCAATTTTCGATCCATGTCCACCTCTCTGAATTAAGGCCCGATAATAGCCAGCAAAATTTTATCCGCATTGCCGCCCGGGCCTTTGAGCCCTTGCTCGCAAATTTCGATGCCACACTTTATGTGCTTTCCAATCATGATCTCGTTTTGCTGTGCCGCGACGTGCCCGTCGATGATGTCGATCAAGCTGTTTACAAAGTTCGCGCATTGTTCAGCGAAGACCCGCTGACATTCGGCGATGAAGGCTCCTTCGAAGACCGTTTTACCACGTGGTACGATCTGACACAGAAGGCCGACTTTCGAGCTTTCATGGCCGAAGCGATTAAACTGGAAGAAGAAGCGAATAAACGTCAAAAACTTGACAGCGAGGACAGCGCGCCGGCGGCATCTTATTCCATGGCGGGTAAACCGCTTGACCCACGTAATCTTGCCGCCATCAATCAGCGCATGATGGAAGTGAATATTTCCGATTTGCTCAGACAGCAAATGGCCATCACCATTCGCGAAGACGGTAAAGGCAGTGCCCTTTTTAGGGAGCACTACGTTTCCATGCAGGATTTGCAGCGCCGGCTTGCCCCGAACGTCAATCTGTTCGGCAATTCTTGGCTGTTTCAATATCTGACAGAAACCATTGACCGTCGTATGTTGACCGTCGTGGCGCATTTTGATTTTGAATCGATGCCCGATTCCATTAGCCTAAATCTCAACATCAGCACGGTGTTGTCCCGCGAATTTCAAACGTTTCACCGTTCGATCGGTCATAACGCGAGAAAAATCGTCGTCGAATTACAACTCATCGATGTATTCGCCGACCTGGGTATGTATGCATTTGCCCGCGATCAACTGCGAGAAAACGGTTATCGCGTGTTGATCGACGGCTTAAATCCGATTTCATTTCAATTTTTTAATCCGGGCTTACTCGATGCCGATTTGATTAAACTCGGTTGGAGTAAAGAGTTCCTGGGCGAAGTGCCGAAGTCACGCCTCGATGATATGCGCGTGCAGGTGAATTTAGCCGGCAAAAACAAAATGGTGCTGTCACGGGTTGATTCGGAGGGCGCTATTTTATGGGGACTGCAGCTCGGCATTCACCGTTTTCAAGGCCATTACGCTGACATCATCGTCGAAAAAATGATTGCAAAAGGCATCATATGAGTTCGCTCATCTACCCCAACGATTGGATAGAGGGTTTCCATGGCACGTGATACCCAACCCGTGAACCGGTTGCCGAGCCAAGAGAAATTGCTGCTCGATTACATTCACCGCCTGGAACAACACCGGGACGGCCGGAAGCTTGTTCATCTTCACTTATCGGCCCTGCGGCCATTTAACCGGCGCGAGCATCACATTCGCGCTGCTGCGGAAGATTTTGAATCGTTTGTGGAATCGCTGGACGGCCAATTGTTTGTTCTCAAAAACGCGGACATCTTCTTTTTTTATAAGGAAGAAATTGCGCCGCATGTCGAAACGGTGGTTCAGCAAATCCGGTATTTATTCAGCGACGATCCACTTGTTCTGGAAGAAGACGAATCCGAAATCAAATTTTCCGATTGGTACGATATTGAGACCCATTACGATGTCATTCTGAATCTTGTCCAAGACTTGATCAATGCGTCAAATGACAAAAGCCGATCCTTTAACAATCAAATGGACACGCGTTCGGCATTAAAAGCCAAACAAGAAAAGGGCGAGCCGCTGACGCCGGAAGTTTTGGGCCGGGTCGAGAATGCCTTAACGCGAACGGATTTATCCAACATGGTCCGGCGTCAGTATATTTGTTCTTTAACCCGGCGCCGTGTGCCGGAGCCGGCATTTAGTGAACTGTTTATTTCCATTGCGGACCTGCGGGAGACGTTATTACCCGGCGTCAACCTGATGGCCAATCGCTGGCTATTCCAGCATCTGACCGAGACCCTCGACCGGCGCATGCTGTCCATGCTGTCCAAAACCGATACGCTCACCATCTCCGGCGATATCAGCTTTAACTTAAATGTCGGCACATTGCTGTCTCAGGAATTCCAGTCCTTTGACGATAACATTACCGCCAATCGCCGCGGGGGTATGATCATCGAACTGCAGAAAGTTGATATCTTTGCCAATCTGGGGGCGTATTTATTCGCCCGTGAGTTTATTCAGGCGAAAGGCTATCGGGTTTGTATCGACGGGCTCAGCTATCAAGCTATGGCGGTGATCGACCGCGAGCGCTTAGGCGCCGATTTCGTCAAGCTCGTTTGGCATCCTGAAATGATGGACGGTGGCGAGGAAATCCATACGCACATCCGAAACATGATCCGCTACACCGGCGAAGACCGTGTCATTTTGTGCCGGGTCGACAGCCGTGAAGCAATCGATTTCGGCCAATCGGTGGGCATTACGTTGTTTCAGGGGCGTCATATTGAACATTTGATTGCAGAGGATAATCGCCGCCGTGAGTTGCTTCGTTTGAAACGGCGCATGGAACGCAGCAACGAGGCGCCATGAAATTTTTAACGATTCGATATGATGAAAATTTTTTAAATAACAGCGAGCCCCGCATAAGTAATCAAGGAGTATTTATATGAAGCGAGCTTTGTTTTTTGCGGTGACGTTATTGGGTGCGGTTTCTCTTTCGGCCTGTACTGAGTGGCGAGGCAATCCGCCGGAAGTTTCGGAAATTATTCTTGATAAAGCAGTCGACACGGTCGAGCGGTTCAAGAACACGAAAGACTTCAGTCATTTTACAAAAGAAATACCAAAAGCGAGAGGCGTGATCATTTTGCCGACGGTAGTGAAGGGTGGCTTCTTCTTCGGTGGCGAAGGCGGTAACGGCGTTCTCTTGACCCGAAACGATCAAGGCGACTGGAGTTATCCGGCATTTTATTCATTGGCGTCAGCCAGTTTTGGGTTGCAAATTGGTATTCAGGACACCGAGATTATCATGGTCTTGCGTTCGCAAAACGCCGTGAACGCGGTATTAAAACACCAAGCAAAATTAGGCGCCGATGCCGGTGTGACAATCGGTATTATCGGGGCGGGGGCCGAGGCGGCGACGACAACCAATGTCGGGGCTGATATCATTGCCTTTGCGAATTCAAAAGTCGGTGCTTATGCGGGCATGACGTTTGAGGGTGCGGCGATCATTCGCCGCAGTGACCTGAACGAGTATTTCTACCAAAAAGACGCAACGCCTGAAGCCATTGTCATCGACAGAAAATACAGGAATGCACGGGCTGACAAATTGCGGACGGTGCTGAAAAATTTTTAGGCGACCCTCGGATTATGGTAGTCCGTAGCGCAGCACAGCGAGGCCGGCGATCCCGGCTAAATTGAACAAGCAGGCAACGCTGTAAACATACACGGCCCGATTAACGTCTTGCGCCGTTGTCCGGGCCGATCCCTCACCGATCCAAGGTGTCGCGTCATGATCGGGCCTGCCCGGCCGGGGCCCCGCAAGGGTGAGTGATAAGGCGCCGGCCATCGCTGCGAGCGGCCAGCCTAGATTTACGGACGGATACCGGCCGGCGTCCCGGCCCATGGTTGACATGGCCTGGCCCGGACGGGCCGTCGGTGTAAAGGCGGCGGCGGCGGCGATAAACAAAGATGCCAAGCGGGCGGGAATAAAATTCAACGCATCGTTCAGCCGGCAGGCCGTAAGGCCGAAGGCCCGATACTGTTCTCCTGGTTGTTCGAGATGAACTGCCATCACATGAACCGCTCGCGTGACCAGCAATCCCGGAAAACCGAATAATACGAACCAAAACACCGGTGCGACAACGCCGGTGACAAAATTTTCCGTCACATATTCAATCGCCGTCCGGCATAAAGCGTGTTCGTCCAGGTTTGCCGTATCGTGACTCGTTGCCATAGCCAGGTGTGTGCGCGCGTCGTCAATTTCACTCGCAGAAATGTGTTTTGCCAGCCGCCGGGCTTGAACATATGTTTGGCCTTGGGTGAGAAGGCTGGCCGTCAGGAGCAATTCCAAAGCCCAGCCGTATTGAATGTGGCCTGCGATCCATAGAATGCCGGCGCTCAAACCCATGCAGAGGGCCATGATCAAGACCGTTATCAGCACGCCCCGTATTGCTCGGTCCATTTGGCTGCGGTGCGCCCGGTTTAACTTACGGTCAAAAAACCGAATCAGACCTTTGACGACATCGAGCAAAGAGGGAAACAGTTTAAAGACACGGATTGCAAAACCGGCAGCGCCTTCCAATACCATCGCCAGCAATAGCAAAATCAACGGATCGAAGGCCATGGGACCTTCTGCGAGACCGAACGTGAACATGAGCTTAGTTTGAGTGTGGTATTATCCCATCGTCAACCGTTAAGGTGGTGAAAAGGGTGCCGGGTCCATATATGTGTCACGAAAGCCGGCAGTAATATGAAATCAGGACGAGGCGAGATGGAGAAACCAGACAAAACGGAAGAAACTAAAGCCCCGCCGCGCGTGGCCGTGGCCGTCGGCGCACTGTTGATATGCTTGACGATTCTTGGCGGGATGTATTTTATCATCGGTCCCGACCGGATCGCCGCTTTCTTAGATCCGTCTTTCAAAGTTCCTGAAAAACAAACGTCTCAATCAAAGGGCGTTTCGATCGGCGGCCCCTTCGAGTTGGTCGATCACACGGGCGCGGTCAAAACCCATGCCGATTTTGCCGGAAAGTTTATGTTGATTTATTTTGGCTACACATATTGTCCCGATGTGTGCCCGACCGCTCTGACGGCGATGACCGATGCGCTGAACAGCCTGGGCTCACGGGCAAAAAACGTGACGCCTGTTTTTATTACGGTCGATCCAAAACGCGATACGGTCGAGCAATTAAAAATGTACACCAGCCATTTTCACCCGCGTATGGTTGGCCTGACCGGCTCGGAAAAACAAATCGCTGAGGCGGCTAAGGCTTTTCGGGTCTATTACGCCCGGCACAAGGAAAGTGAACCGGGGGCCAACGATTATCTTGTTGATCATTCATCGATCGTGCTTTTTATGGATCAGCAAGGCCGTTACTTGACCCATTTCGGCCATGCGGTCACGGGCGAGGCGATGGCGGAGCGCTTAAAAAAGTTTCTTTAATTTCAAAGGGTGCTTGGGGGAATTTCGATAAAAATGGCGGAAAATCAGCCGTTTTGGCGGCAAAAGCCCCTATCTGAGATGACCCAAACGGAATGGGAATCGCTTTGTGACGGGTGTGCGAAATGTTGCCTGGAAAAGCTTGAGGATGTAGAAACCGGCGAAATCAGCTATACCAATGTGGCGTGCCGCCTGCTCGATTGCGAGGCATGCCGGTGTACAAATTACGCAAAAAGGCAACGCTTCGTTCCTGATTGTGTCATGTTAACACCAAAGAATATAGTGCAGTTGCATTGGATGCCGACGACGTGTGCGTATCGGTTGTTATCTGAGGGTAAGGATTTACCGTCATGGCATCCGTTAAAGACAGGAGATCCAGAATCGGTGCACCGGGCCGGTATTTCAGTCCGGGGGCGCGTCGTTTCAGAGAAGGATGCGGGCCAGTTGGAGGACCACATCGTAACATGGCCCAATAAAACGGGCCGAGCGAAAGAGTAGATGGGAGAAGTGAATTGACGAAGAAACCTGAAATTCTCAAAGGCGTATTTGCCGCGGCTTTAACACCGATTAACGAGGATTTGTCGCCGAATTATAAAAATCACGCGGCTCATTGCCAGTGGCTGTTGGATAACGGCTGTGATGGCTTGGCTGTCCTGGGCACGACCGGTGAAGCGAATTCCTATTCGGTACCGGAAAAGATCGCCATCATGGAAAACTTGGTGGCGAACGGCATTCCCGCCGAAGTGCTGATGCCGGGTGTTGGCTGTTGTGCGATAGCCGACACTGTGGAGTTAACGAAAAAAGCCGTCGAATTGGGCGCGTCAGGCGTCCTGATGTTGCCGCCGTTTTATTATAAAGGTGTGCCGGATGACGGCCTTTATGCGGCGTATTCCGAGACGATTGAGCGTGTCGCCGATGATCGCCTTCGGGTTTATTTGTATCACATCCCGCCGGTTTCTCAGACGCCGATCAGTTACGATTTAATTGAAAGATTATTGAAAGCATATCCCGATACCGTGGTCGGCATGAAAGATAGCTCCGGCGATCTTGAGAACATGACGGGGGCCGCGCGTAAGTTTCCCGGCTTTGCCGTGTTCACCGGCGGTGATCAATTAACGCTTGGGTTGATGAAAGCCGGCGGCGTCGGTTGCATCACGGCCGTTTGCAATATCGCCCCCCATTGGCTCAAAGAACTTTATGAGGGCTGGGATGGCGATAAGGGCTTAGAGTTGCAAGACCGCATGGCCCAGTTGCGTGAAATTATTATCAGCTTTCCGCAAATTCAGGCATTGCGGGCCGTGAAGGCGCGCCAGACAGGTGACGATTCGTGGCGTGAATCGCGGCCGCCTCTGGTCACCCTCGATCAAGCAAAATCGCAAGAGCTTTACAAGAAACTCGATGATTTTGGCTTTTCGATGCCGGATCAAACATTGGCGGCGGCTCAATAGCGCCGCCATCGGACCGGGCTGCCGGCTCGGCATGACAGAGGTTGCGTGAATGGCGCGATTTCGGGAGAAGGTTATTTCGCTGGATCTTGAAGGCCGGATTGTGCCGCTCACGATCCGGCGCCATCCCCGGGCCCGCAACATTATCCTGCGCATTGAGCCGAGCACCGGTCCCATCGTAACGGTTCCCTGGCATACGTCGTATGAAGAAGGCATCGACTTGGCGCGTCAGAAACAAGCCTGGTTATTACGCCAAATCGATTCAATGCCGTCGCGTATTGCGTTTATTCATGGCGCGCGTGTTCCCCTGTTAGGTATTGAGAGGACCGTATGCCACGATCCCGAAAGCCGCCGGCCCGTCACCGTGACAGACACGGAATATCAGGTTTCGGGCCAAATCGAGCATATGGCCCGCCGCTTGACGGACTGGTTCAAGCAGGAAGCCAGGCGGGTCATCAGTGAACGGGTCGAAGAGAAATCCCTGTTGTTGGGCAAGCCTTACCGGCGCATCGCTATTCGCGATACGCGTTCGCGCTGGGGGTCGTGTTCGGAGGACGGTTCATTGTCGTTTTGCTGGCGCCTCGTGATGCTGCCCGAGATGGTGCTCGATTATGTTGTCGCTCATGAGGTTGCGCATTTGAAAGATCTCGATCATAGCCCGGCGTTTTGGCAAACGGTTTCAACATTAACGCCGGAAACCGAACAGGCGAAAGCCTGGCTTAAAGTGTACGGTGAAAAAGTATTTTACTACGGATAGCATGAAGCAGGCACAAACGACTCTGATCGTCACCGCGCCCCGCCGAGGCCTCTATGAAATGACCGCCGAGATCATGTCATGGACGGCAAAGCAAAAAATTCAAACGGGTTTGCTGACGGTATTTTGCCGGCATACGTCGGCATCTTTAACCATTCAGGAAAATGCCGATCCCGATGTGTTGCACGATTTGGAACAGGCCTTGGACGGTTTTGCGACTGAAAATGCGCCGCAATACCGGCATATCACGGAAGGCCCCGACGACATGCCCGCACACATCAAGAGCATGTTGACCGATGTCAGTTTATCGATTCCCGTGACCGATGGCCGTCTCGCGCTCGGCACCTGGCAGGGACTCTTTCTTATTGAAAGCCGGTCCCGTCCCCGGTCCCGCGAAATCATTTTGCACTTGGTCGGAGAATAGCGTGAATCCAATGCACCGAACCGCCGTGATCGTCGCTGCCGGTTTCGTGTTTGTGTCGCTGGCCCTGACCGTAAGGGCGCCTGCCGAAACGCCGGCCCATGCCATTGCCATGCACGGTCAGCCGAAATATCCGCCCGGGTTTTCGCATTTCGATTACGTCAATCCCCAAGCTCCGAAGGGCGGCACATTGCGCCTCAGCCGTCTCGGCAGTTTTGACAGTCTCAATCCGTTCATCATCAAAGGAAAGTCCGCGGACGGTTGGCGCCTCGTTCATGAGCGGCTTCTCGAGCGCAGCCGTGACGAGCCCTTTACGCTGTATGCCCGGGTGGCGCAAACCGTTCATGTTTCCAAAGACCGGTCCCGCGTCACTTTTACGATTAATCCGGCGGCCCGGTTTCACGACGGCTCACCGATTACGGCCGCCGATGTCCGGTATTCTTGGCAAACCTTGAAAAGTCAGGGCCGCCCCAATCACCGGCTTTATTACCGTCAAGTCGAAAGGGTTGAAACAACCGGTCTGCGGTCGGTGACATTTATTTTTAAGTCCGCCAATAATTGGGAGCTGCCGTTGATCATCGGCCTCATGCCGATCTTATCGAAACAGGCAATGGCCGGGCGTACGTTCAATACAACGACGTTAAAGCCGTTTCTCGGCAGCGGTCCTTATAAGATCGAAACGTTTGAGCCCGGCCGCTCAATCACCTACGCTCGCGTTGAAAATTACTGGGGTCGGGATCTGCCGTTTGCCCGCGGCCATTTCAATTTTGATCGTATCCAATACGATTATTTTCGCGATTCGACCGTCGCCCTGGAAGCCTTCAAAGCCGGCGCCGTTGATTTGCGTGTCGAAACAGACCCGACTCGCTGGTCATTCGGTTATCGTTCGCCCGCATTGAAACGGGGAACGATTATGTTGCAGGAATTTTCAAACGGCCGGCCTGAGGGCATGTACGCATTTGCCTTCAATACCCGTAAGGCGATATTCAAGGACCCATCTGTCCGCGCAGCCTTGGCCCATGCGTTTGATTTTCCCTGGGTGAACCGGGCGCTCTATCACGGCGCTTATAAGCGCACTGCCAGTTATTTCGAAAAATCTGAATTGGCAGCGAGCGAACCCGCCGATCCGCTCGAGCGCAAACTGTTGGCGCCGTTTCGCGCGCAACTCAGTCCTGATATTTTTGCCGCACCCTATCGCCCGCCGGCAGGGATTGGCGACGGATTTTCCCGCGCCAATCTGAAGCGGGCCCTCGAGATGCTTAAAAATGCGGGCTGGCGTTTTCATGACGGCAAGATGCATCTACCGAAAAGCCATCAACCCGCCAAATTTGAGATATTATTGCGTCAGCCTCGCAACGAACGGCTGGCACTGTCGTTCTCCCGCAAGCTCAGAAAGCTCGGCATCGATGTTCGGGTCCGTACGGTCGATACGGCACAGTATCAATACCGTTTAAACACTTATGACTTTGACATGATCATTTATTGGTGGGACCAGTCGTTATCGCCGGGTAACGAACAGGCATTTTATTTCGGCTCCGGTGCGGCACGAACGCAAGGCACGCGCAATTATCCCGGCATTCAAAGCCCGGTTGCCGATGCGATGATTGGTCATATTATCGCGGCGCGGGACCGCAAGCAGCTGATTGCCGCCGCCCGGGCGCTCGACCGTGTGTTGCAATGGGGTCATTACGTGGTGCCGCTGTTTCATCAGCCGAAAGACCGGGTCGCGCGCTGGGATAAGTTCGGCATACCTGAAAAAACACCGCTTTACGGGTTCCAGATCAATGCCTGGTGGACCGATCCGGTTAAGGCAAAGCGGCTTAAACAACATTAGCGCTTGCGGGTGAGGATGCGTTCAAACAAATCGGCATCGTCGAAATGGCGGGTCCCTATAAAAGCGGTCGCATGATGGCCCCATTGGCGCATGGTGCCTGCACTTGGGACTCCCATCGGCCACAACAAGAAACGCTCCGGGCGTGCACTGATGTCAATCAGGCCGTTGGGTCCGTACAGGCTTTTCGATCCCGTTGGGTGTTTCAAAGATCGCAAGGTGCTTGCAGGGGTGAGCCGATAACGGCGGGCGTTATTGTGATCCGTTTGTTTGGCGCTGACCCCGGACACATAATGGGTTGCCGGTTTCAGGCTGATATGGACGCGTTGCCCTTTTGCCAGTAACGGCCCCGGTATGGGTGCGATGGGCGGTTCGCCGAAAAATCCATGCTGCTCGGCAGCGGCCAGGGCCCACGGTTTTACGGGAAAAAATAGATGGTAACAACCGCACGGGTGGATGGTGTCGTACACCATTGGCCGGCCGTCTTCATCAAGCGTCACCCGCCACATGATCCCATCCAGGGTGCCGGCAAAAATATCGAGCGGTCCCTGCGCAGTGCGGGCGGGGAACCAAACTGTGTAGACGAGTTGTGTTAACACGCGGCCGCGAAACCGGGTGAAGGCCAAGCGGTGATAAAGAACGGGCCGGGACGTATCGATTTGAAGCGTGCCATTCGTGCCGTACATCATGTGCCCGGGTTTATCGTCATTACTTTTTTCAATGACCTGAATGACAGGTGCAGACATCGAGACTAAATGTTTTAGATCGCCGTTTTCAAAAAGAGGGATGCCGAGCGCGTCTGGTTTTGCCCGGTGAAAGATTGCCTGTATTATTTTTGGGTCATACGTTGCGTTTGTTATCGGCGTATAAACATTTAAGTCCCCGGGCTGTTGGACCGTTTGAAAATCATTTCGTTGGCGTTTTTGCAAATGCATGATGCCGAACCGCACCGGAATCACACTGAGTGGATATAGCCCGGCGACTTGGGCCCAGCGTTGATAGGAATCGGGGGCCCGTGCCGCTTTTATCAGCCGCCGGCGGATTCCCTCGTTTTGTGAGTCGTGAGCCATAAGGCGCGCGGCACAACGTTCGAGTTGACCCGGTAAATTTTTCAGACGGGCCTGCGTTTGAGCGGGTAAATTTGAAAACTCATACTTACGCGCTTGCCGGTCCAGGGTTCGCAAATGCGTGAGCCAGCGGGTGAACGCTTTTCCGTGCAGTTTTGAATTTGCAAAAGACGCCAGGAACCGGTTGACGCGCAAATAAGGGAACCCCGGGATGCGCGCGGCCTCGGCGTCCGCAACCGTTTCCGTCACCCGGTCCATGACGGTGAAATTATTGATGCAGGTATTGAGTCCATGTGCCTGCCGGCTTTTATGAAGATGATCGTGAACAGTCGGCGCTTCGAGCACGGCGCACCCGGCCAGCCAGCCGACGGAAAGGGCGGCAAAGGCACGTATTATGTGGTGGCCCGGGTTTCGGACGTATTGCATGAATCGTTGAATGGCCGGTCGTTTTTGTGAATTCACATGAATGTCTTCAATAATATGATAGTTTTTCAATAACCGGAGCAAAAATATTGAACGATCAAAACGTCATCGAAAAGTCACTGCGTATTATCGGCACGCTACCCGATGGTGTTATCGATATCGGCGAGGCGGCATTATTGCTAGGGGCCCTCGATTTCCCGGATAAAGACCTTGAGCCTTACCGTGCGCATTTGACCGAGTTGTCGATTGCGGTGGGACGCGCGGCTGAAGGCGCCGAAACACCGGAGCAAAAGGCGGCGGCCTTAGGCGCCGTGCTGGTTGAGGATTTCGGATATGGCGGCGATACCGAGACCTATGACGATATGCAAAACGCAAACCTGATCCGTGTCATCGAGCGCCGCAAAGGGCTGCCCGTTGCATTAGGCATTTTATGTTTGCATATGGGGCGGTCCCAAGGCTGGTCCATCGCCGGCACCTACTTTCCGTCGCATTTTTTATTGCGTTTGCACGAATCGCGCGATCCGTTGATTATCGATCCGTTCAACGGATGCCGTGTGCTGGCGGTTGATGACTTGCGCGGCCTCGTGAAAAAACTGCTTGGCGCGGACGCGGCCTTCGACATGCGCTATTGCAACCGAATCGACAACCGCGATGTGCTGGTGCGTTTGCAGAACAATATTAAAATCCGCGCTGTCGAGACCGGTAATATTGAGCGTGCTCTCGAAATGCTGTCGCGCATGACGCTGTTCTCACCCGAGCATCCCGGTTTGTGGTTCGAGCGGGTCATCTTGCTGTCGCGCCAGGGCCAAGTGAAAGCGGCCATCGAAATGGCGGAAAACTTCATGGCCGAGCCCGCTGCTCAGCCCTACGTGCCGCGTTTCCAGGCGCTCCTGAACGCCATGCGCGCCCAGCTGCAATAACTAGGGAATCCCCTAGGTGAATAAGGGTAAACCCTAAGATTTCTGCGGGAAATCGCAGTATGAATCCCACGCTGAATATTGTTACTTACGTCCCATAACCAGGGGAATTGAATACAAGACGGCTGTGTGCCGCTGAGATGGTCTTCGCGGTTTTTAAATTCTTGAAAACCGATTGTAAGCGAATTTCAAATCCTTCTCCTCAAACGACAATATCTGCGGGAATGTTAGTCATGGCTCATGGAGCAACGGCGCAATTAAAGAGTAGTGAAATTTGTGACAATGAAGAGCGAATTTCCTTAGCGATGCGCGGGTCCAATGATGGGGTGTGGGACTGGAATCTGGAAACAAATGAAGTTTATTACTCGCCCCGTTGGAAAAGCATGCTGGGGTACAATGAGGATGAACTTCAAGCTACGATCGACTCTTGGAAGGCCCATGTTCATCCGGACGATCGTGATTATGTGCTGGAAAAGGCACAAGATTATTTAGAGGGCCGTTCTGAATCATTTGAAGTAGAAATGCGCATGATTCATAAGGACGGTAGCATTGTTTATGTTTTGTCCCGTGCTTTTCTTGCGCACGCCGAATCCAATGAGAAACCGAATCGCCTTGTTGGAACCCATGTGGACATCACGGAGCGAAAAAAATCTGAACAGTTCATCCTAGAAACATCAAATATCCTGGAAATGATCGCCGCGGGTAAGGCGGCCAGTGATATCTATGACGCCATCGCGCTTTTATACGAATCGCGTCATCCGGGCTTGCGTTGTTCAATGCTTGTTCTCGTTGGCAATAAACTGATGCACGGCGGTGCGCCAAGTCTGCCGAAGGAATACTGCGACGCGGTCAATGGTTTGGAGAACGGCCCCAATGTTGGTTCGTGCGGTACGTCCACCTATACCGGCGAAAGCGTTTATGTTGAAAACATTGAGACGGATCCAAAATGGGCAAAAATAAAACATGTTGCTCTTCCCCATGGCATGCGGTGCTGTTGGTCCGAGCCCATTAAAAACGCCTCGGGCAAGGTCTTAGGCGCCTTCGGGATGTATTACAATTACCCGGCCCTGCCCAATGATAATCAAATTCAAGATCTTAAGTCTGCCGCCCGGCTTGCGTCGATTATCATGAACCGGGATCATTCGGCCAATGAACTTATTCAATATACCAAGGAGCTTGAGCGCTCAAATGAAGAGCTCCAGCAATTTGCTTATGCGGCCTCTCATGATCTTCAGGAGCCTTGCCGCAAGATTCAAGCTTTCGCTGATCGCCTGCTAACTAAGCACAATGCTAAGCTGGATGATGAGGCGCAAGATTATCTTTCTCGAATTATCGATTCAGGTAATCGGATGCAGACACTGGTTCAGGATTTGTTATCTTTTTCACGAGTTTCTTCTCAAGGCCGGCCTTTTAAGAAAATCAATTTGCAATCCGTCGTTGAAGATGTTCTCAGTGACCTTGAGATCAGTATTCAAGAGGCGGGCGGGCATGTCATTGTCGGCGATTTGCCAACCCTTGATGCTGATGCCGTGCAAATGCAACAACTCTTTCAAAATTTAATTGCCAACGGCCTTAAGTATCGGCGTGAAAAAGTTCCCCCGATTATTCAAATTGGCGCTAAAATTTTGAATGAAGACCAACAAGGCCTTCATGATTGTCTGCCGGTAATTTGCCGAATTCAAATCCAAGATAATGGGATTGGATTTGAGCAGAAATATGCAAAGCAGATCTCTAACATTTTTCAACGCCTTCATGGCCGGGATAAATATGCTGGTACCGGTGTTGGCTTAGCCGTCTGCGAAAAAATTGTGTTGCGCCACAGCGGCACGATTAAAGCCGAGAGTGCTCCCGGCGAAGGGGCTACTTTTACGATTGATTTGCCTATGATTCAGTCACCAGCAGATGAAAAACCAGCTCATTCACCGTTCATTGGCAGGGTCAACACCGTGATTGATGAACGGGAGCTTGAAAGAGCAGTCCATGAACACACTGCATAAAAAAAATATGTCCATCTTGATTGCTGAAGACGATCCTGATGATCGTTTGTTGATTAAAGAGGCATTCGAGGAAAACAAAATTGCGAACCCGTTTCATTTTGTGGGCGACGGCGAAGAACTGCTTGAGTTCTTGTACCGCCAAGGACCGTTTGCCGAATTGGTAAATGATCCTTTGCCGGCCTTGATTATTCTCGATCTTAATATGCCCAGAGTCGATGGCCGGGAAATTCTTGAAGTGCTGAAGTCGCACCATAAGTTTAAGACGATTCCCATCGTAACCATGACGACGTCGAACGACGAAGCCGATATGTGGCATTGCTACGAAAATGGTGCGAATGCCTATGTGGTTAAGCCTTCGAACTTTAAGCAACTCAGTAAAATAATTTCTGCGATGTCGGAATTTTGGCTGAATTTTGTCAGTCAGCCCAAACCGGAAAATAGAATCGGCTTATCTGGCAACGCCTAGCACTCGCCTCGGCTCAATAGCTTATGGGCGGTGGCCATCAATCATCATGGTGAGAATGGCGCACCCGACAGGATTCGAACCTGTGACCTCTGCCTTCGGAGGGCAGCGCTCTATCCAGCTGAGCTACGGGTGCTTGGGTCGCCGAATGGGGGGACCATAGGCCAAAGCCTATCGGCTAGGCAAGCGGTCAGCACGCCCTATAATGACGGGCATGGAACCGATTACGATCCGTTTCGGCGGCTATAAAGGGCAGAACTCGATCCACACCGAGGCCGCGCGCACGTTCGGTGCCGCCCTCAAGCAATCCCTTGGTGATCGCATACGGTTCGAGCTGATTCCGTCCGTGCTGGACCTCGGCTATCAATCGGGTGACCTGCTGCCGATGATGGAACGCGGCGAATTGACCTGCTTTTATATAGGGACGATCCGATTTTCCGACATCATTCCCGAATTTCAATTGTTCGAGCTGCCGTTTTTCATTCAAGACCGGGCCAAACTGTATCGGGCCCTCGATGGCGATTTCGGTAATACCGTAAAGGAAAAGATGCATGCGCAAACCCCTTTCCGGGTGCTCGGGCTGTGGGATAACGGTATTCGGCATTTGACGAACAAGGTGCGGCCGATCCGCACACCTGAAGATTGTCAGGGCCTGCGTATACGCCTTCAACTCAGCGAGTTTTTGGAAAACGCGTTTTGCGCGCTCGGGTTTGAGCCGTGCTCGATGGATATCAAGGAATTTCTCGACACCGTCACTACCGGTGATGTGGATGCACAGGAAAACCCTCTGGCTGTTATCCGCGATTTCGGTCTTCAGCAGCATCACCCTTATCTTACGTTGAGCGGACACATTTGCGGTGTCATTCAACATTTGTGTAATGCCGACATTTATAACTCCTGGCCCGCGGATGTGCAGCGCGCCGTCGATGAGGCCGCCCGCGAAGCAACACGGGTACAACGGGCGCTGGCGCTGGCGGAAGATGATCAGGTGCTGGCTGAGCTTGAAGCGGGCGATGCCGAAATTGTTCGTTTAACCGATGAAGAACGCGCCGCGTTTATCGAAAAAGTATCACCGCTTTTTGATGCGTATAAGAAGAAATTCGGGCTGCCGATCTTCGATGCGCTGTCATAACAAAATTTAATTATGCCGGCAGCGCCGCTTCGTGGCGTTCGCGTTGCTCCTTGTGTGCGGCGACGTACATGTCGAACACTTGGTCGTGCAGCTTCGCCGCATTGTCGGCAAAGTCGTCCGTCGCGCCCTCGATGAGATCAAAATGGCCGTACTTGTCTTGGCCGCGCACCAGCATCGCCGGCATGCGTATGCCGCGCGGGCGTTTCACGTACGTGGGGATATAGGGAATGGCAAGGCCGATCCGCCGAAAATTGCAATGGTTGCCGCCCGAGCGGTGCACCGTGCGGCAGTGATGAACCGACATTTCGCCGGCCTTTAAGGCTCCAAACACGGTATTGCTGTGATCGAAATCATCGATGATGGCTTGGCCGCCGAGATTAAGACTCGATTTGGCGATGCCCGATTGATGCTGCAGTTGACCAAGGCTAGGACTGCCGGGAACCGCTTCCATACAGCCGCTTTCAACGGGAGCGTCGGATAAGGCGATCCATGGCGTTACCATGTCTGGCGGATCGAGATCAAAATAAGTCACATCTTGGTGCCAGGCCGCACCATCTTCCTGGTGTGCTTCTTTGATGAAAAACCGGCTGGTCCAGACCAGGATATCGGGTCCGATCAGGTCCTCGACCGCATCGAGCACCGCCGGGTGGCGCACGAGATCGTTGGCCCATTTGCACAAGAGATGCAAATTCGCGCGGTATTTTCCCTCAAAACCCATGAGCGAGCCGCCGATGCGGGCTTCAGTGCGCTTAATCCCGTCGTTGAAATAGGCGAGTTCGTCCGCCGTGAGAACGTCGACGGGAAAAACGAAACCGTCACGATGAAAGGTTTCCGCTTGTTCGGGCGTTAATTTCTTATAATTTTCAGTCGGCATTTCGGCTAAGTTGATGTCGTCAACAAATCCAGGTAACCAAATTTACCCAGGCAGCTAAATTTACTATGTCCGCCGATTTACAGCAAATTCTCCAGCAAGGCCTTGCGCACCATGAGGCGGGCCGCCTCGATGAGGCGCTTGCGTGCTACGGCGAGGCCCTTGATGTGAATCCGGAATTTTTCGAGGCATATGGTTTGATGGGCTTGGCCCTTGATGTCCAAGCTCGCCATGCCGAGGCCGAAATTTGTTACCGCAAGGCGCTTGAATTGCGTCCCGATGTGCCGGAGATTCAACTCGCGCTCGGCAATGTGTTACGGGTGCAGAAAAAGCTCGATGAAGCCGAAACATACATACATAAAAGCCTCAGTCTCGATCCGGAAAATGTCGAAGCCCATTGTGCATACGGTATCGTCTTAAAAGATTTGGAAAAACCTGGCGAAGCCGCCGTCCATTTCCAGCGCGCCATCGAAATCGATCCGGGGAATGCGCAAGCCCATAATTGTCTGGGCGTCGAGTTCAACGAGCAAGGCAATGCAGCGGCGGCCGAGGCCGCGTTCCGCAAAGCCCTTGAGTGCGATTCATCATTCGTTAGCGCGCACGTTAATTTAGCCGAGTTTTTATCGAAGGCCGGCCAACATGGTGAAGCGCGCACATACTTTCAGCGCGCCATCAATTTGGCTCCGGATGATGCCGATATTTATGGTGATTTTTTTCTCGGTCTAGTGCGTGAAGGCGATCACGAGGCCGCGTTGGCTTTGTGCGATACGATTCTCGAGAAATTTCCCGGCAACGTCGATGCGCTCGCTTTTAAGGCTGCGATTTTACAGGAAATGGACCGCACGGCCGAAGCGAAAGTGCTGTTCGACTGTGAGCGTTTCGTGCAATCGAACGTCATTGACACACCGGACGGATACGCGGATTTAACATCGTTCAATGAGGCCCTTACCGGGCACGTACTCCATCACCCGACACTGGTGCGATCACAAAGCCAGCATGCTACCCGTTTCGGCGGGCATACCGGCGATCTCTTGAGCGAGCCGAAAGGACCGATGGCGGATTTTGAAAAACTGATCAATGCCACCGTGCGCCGTTATATCGAGGGATTGCCTGACGATCACGCGCATCCGTTTATCGCTGGAAAATTATCAGACTGGGCGTTGACCGTGTGGGCCGTGGTCATGGGCGAGAAGGGGCATCAAGTGGCGCACACCCATCCATCGGCTTGGCTGAGCGGTGTTTATTATGCTTCCGCGCCGGACGATATCCGCGCCGATGACCAAATGCATGCTGGCTGGATCGAGTTCGGCCGTCCCGACGATGAAATCAAGATTGCGCGTGAACCTCTGGTCGAACGCATTCGCCCTCAAAACGGTTTGTGTATCCTGTTTCCTTCTTATTTTTATCACAATACGGTGCCCTATACCGGCGAAGGCACACGCATCAGTATCGCGTTCGATGTGGTAGAGATTTAATTTTTCTTCGAAAGTATTTGTTTTGCGCGTTGATCCGCCTTCGACGGCAGGGGCTTGCTGTTATCTATGATCCACGTAGCGATGTCGTTGAGCACTTTATGGGCGGCAAGATCGCGCAGCATCATGTGATAACTCGTCGGATAGACGGCTATTGTCTGGTTTTGATGCGCCGCCCGTAAGACCTTACGAAAAGCTTTGTAGGTTGGCTCGGCGGGGATGATTTCATCTTTTTTGCCATAGAGCATCAGGGCCGGCGTCTTAAGGTGGGATGAGGCTTCAAGCGCGGCATCCATGAGGTTGACCAGACCGTAGATCGTATCGATCCGGGTTTCCTTGATCACCAGCGGATCGCGTGACAACTCGCGCAGCATGTCGATGTTGTCGGATGGCACTTTGCGTAAACTACGCCCGGTCAGGGTCAGCCACGGCACCGTATGCGAGGCAATTGCCAGCACCCAGCGTTGGTACCAGGGCATGGTCTTACGGCCCCACACGGCGGATGCCGCGAGGATAACGCCGTCAACGGGCGGTGGCGAGGCCCGCTGCATTGCCGCTAACGTCACGGCGCCGCCCATGCTGTTGCCGAGAATATAGACCGGCAGCTTTGGGTGGCGGGAACGCACCAGGCGGGCAAAAACCGTGAGATCGTTGGTGTAGGCATCGACACCGGCCCAAAACCCGCGATGGGGTGTCGCGCCAAATCCGCGCTGATCGTAGGCATATGAAATAATGCCTTCGTCCGCGAGATAGTTGCCGGGGGAATCGAAAAATAAACTGTAATCGTTAAAACCGTGCAATGCGATGATCACGGCACGCGGTTTGGCGAATGTCGATTGCCAGGTGCGGACGGGTAGTTTGATGTTATCGGCGGTGACAAACGTTTGTCCGTCAAAACGCGGGGCTGCCGTATTCGGGCCCGGGACTTTCAATGTCGGCGCGCAGGAACTGACGATAAAACAAAATAAAACCGCAATGCCGGCAAGTCGTTTGCCGCCGGTCATGACGCCGCCTCTTTTTTCCCGGCAGATTTCGTTTCGCGGGTCAGGCGCAGGAAAATATCTTCAAGTTCTGTTTCACGGGTCGATACGTCGATCACTTGTAAATTCGCGGCATTGATCGCATTGAGTATCTCACCGCTATGAATCCGGCTCGGTGGATATTGAAAAACGATTTGCCGTTCACCGGCAAGCTTCGGCTGATAGAGCTGCAAGGCCGCCGGCAAGGTTTCTAAGTTTTGGGCGATGGTGACCAGCATTTGTTTCGAATCGAGCCGGTTCAATAAATTGCGGGTCGAATCACGGGCAATTAGCTGGCCGTGATTGATGATGGCGATTTGATCGCACAGCGATTCCGCTTCTTCGAGATAGTGTGTCGTCAGCAGAATTGTCATGCCGGCTTCATTCATATCGCGTAAGGATTGCCATAATTGATGGCGCAACTCGATATCGACTCCGGCGGTGGGCTCATCGAGCACTAGCACCGGCGGGCTGTGGACCATGGCCTTCGCAACCAGCAACCGGCGGCGCATGCCGCCCGAAAGCCGCCGGGAATAAAGATCCGCCTGATCGCTGAGGCCGACGGAGTCTAAAATTTGATCGACTCGGTTTTGCGATTTCGAAATACCATATAAGCCTGATTGTAATTCGAGCACTTCGCGCGGCGTAAAGAACGGATCGAGATTGAGCTCTTGCGGCACCACGCCGATGGCCCGGCGCGCGGCGCGCATGTCCATCTCAATATCGAAGCCCCAGATTCGGGCTTGGCCTGCCGATTTAACCACCAGGCCGGCAAGGATATTAATCAAGGTAGACTTGCCCGCCCCGTTCGGGCCGAGGAGGGCGAGAAACGACCCCCGGGGTATCGTTAGCGATACATCCTTCAAGGCTTCTTTGGCTCGGGCCCTGCCATTGCCACCATAGGTTTTCGATAACCCCTCAATTTCGATGGCGAATTCGGGTGTTGTCTTGGCGGGATCGGCGTTGGGATGAGAATTTGACATTGTATTGAATGTTGATTGTATGCTGGCAATCGGTATCATCCCGGGAATTATACAGCAATGATTTTGGGGGCGTTATGGCAGCCGAGGAAGCGACGGAAACCAGCTACGTTGAAACGGTCACAGTTTCCTGTGACGGCGGCGGCGGCCCCTTGGGCCATCCTCGGGTGTTTCTCAATCTTGAGGAAACCGGCGAAGTTGACTGCCCCTATTGCAGCCATAAATTCATTTTAGCCGATGGCGCAAAAGAGGCATCGGGTCATTAAGTCCAGCCTATTGAGGAAAAGGCGCTGAGCGCAAATAAAACCAAACCTGCCAAGAAACCAGACGATCTCTTTCTAATTGACGGGTCGGGATTTCTGTTTCGCGCCTATTACGGCTTGCCGCCCATGAGCCGCCCCGACGGAACACCGGTCAATGCGGTGTACGGCTTTACCCGCATGATCATGAAACTGATCGACGATTCGGACGCCGAATACGTCGCCGTCGTTTTCGATAAAGGCCGCAAGACGTTTCGCAACGACATTTATCCAGAATACAAAGCGAACCGGGACGAGCCGCCCGAAGATCTCATCCCGCAATTTTCCATCGTGCACGAAGCCGCCCGGGCCCTCAATATTTCCGAAGTCGGTATCGTTGGTTACGAGGCCGATGATCTGATTGCGACCTATACACGATTGGCGCGCAAAAAAGGCATGAACGTGATTATCGTGTCATCCGATAAAGATCTGATGCAGTTGGTCGACGATAACGTGTCCATGTTCGATGCCATGAAAAATCGCACCATCGGCCCGGATGAAGTGGTGGACTATTTCGGCGTACCGCCGGAGAAGGTTGTCGATGTTCAATCCTTGGCTGGTGATTCGACCGACAACGTACCCGGCATTGCCGGGATCGGCGTGAAGACCGCCGCATTGCTAATTAATGAATTCGGTGACCTTGATTCCGTGTTGGACCGCGCCGAAGAAGTTAAGCAACCGAAACGGCGTCAGTCGTTAATTGAGCAAGCCGATGCGGCCCGCGTTTCGCGCGAGTTGGTCCGCCTGAAGGACGATGTGCCGGTTGAAATTGATTTAAAAGATTTCGCCAAAAAACAGCCGGACCCGGATGTGCTGGTGCCGTTTTTGCAGGAACAGGGGTTCAAGTCGATCATCACGTCGGTCGAAAGCCGTTTCGGCCCGGCTTCTGAATCCGCAAAGGCGAAACCGCCGGCTGCAAAACCGGCGGGGCAAAAATCAACGTCTAAAAAATCCGAGTCCAAACCGAAGAAGGTGACGAACGCCGTAACAGTCGATCCGAAGACAAAAGAATATTCGCTGGTGCAAAAAGAAGTGGATTTGCAGCCTTGGATTGAACAGGCCTGTGAGGCCGGCGTCGTCGCGGTTGATACGGAAACAACGTCTCTGGACGCCACGCAAGCCGAACTCGTCGGTGTATCGTTATCCGTCGAACCGGGCCGGGCCTGTTACATCCCGCTGGCTCATACGGCACCGCAAACGCAAGGCGCGCTTGATCTCGGCGATGATGCATCGAACGGTCAAGGCAAAAAGAACGGCCAAGGGCCTGAACAAATTTCTTTGAAGAAAGCCGTGGCCTTGCTCAAACCGCTGTTTGAGGATGCCGGCGTTCTCAAGGTCGGCCAAAACATTAAATATGATATGGAAGTTTTGGCTCGTTACGGCATTGACATCGATCCTATCGATGACACGATGGTGCTTTCTTACGTTCTCGAAGGCGGGCTGCATGCACACGGCCTCGATGAGCTGGCGAGCCTGCATTTCGGCCATCAAATGATCAAATTCACCGAGGTCGCCGGGACCGGTAAAAAACAAATCACTTTCGATCAGGTGCCGCTTGATCAGGCCTGCGAATACGCCGCCGAAGACGCCGACATCACCGGACGGCTGTACCGGTTATTAAAACCGCAGTTGGTGCCGGCACGGGTCGTCAAAGTTTACGAGACCCTTGATAGGCCCTTGATCCCGGTGCTGACCGCGATGGAACTTGAGGGCATCAAGGTCGATGCAAAATTATTAAAGTCCCTGAGTGCTGATTTTGAAAAACGGATCGCCGGACTGGGCGAGGAAATTCACAAACTGGCGGGCCGCGAGTTTAACATCGGTTCGCCCAAGCAATTGGGTGAAGTGCTGTTCGACGCCCTCGGCCTCGAAGGCGGCAAAAAAACGAAAACTGGCGCATACGGCACCGGGGCCGACGTTCTCGATGAACTGGTTGTGCAAGGCCATGAGTTGCCGGCCAAGGTCCTCGATTGGCGTCAGCTATCCAAACTCAAAAGCACCTATACCGATTCATTGATCGGGCAAATCAATCCGGAGACCGGTCGCGTGCACACGTCCTATTCGATCGCAGTCGCATCGACCGGCCGGCTAAGCTCAAACAATCCGAACCTGCAGAACATTCCCATCCGCACCGAAGAGGGGCGCAAAATTCGCACCGCGTTTGTTGCTGAAAAAGGCAATGTGTTGCTTTCGGCGGATTATTCTCAAATCGAGTTGCGCCTTTTAGCCCATGTCGCCGGAATTGATGTTCTGAAACAAGCGTTCCATGACGGCCTCGATATTCACGCGCTGACAGCTTCGCAAGTCTTCGATGTCCCCGTCGAGGGCATGGATCCCATGATCCGCCGTCAGGCAAAGGCCATCAACTTCGGTATCATTTACGGTATCTCACCGTTCGGCTTGGCCCGCCAGCTTGGCATCTCACGCAGTGACGCCAAGCATTACATCGATGCCTATTTCAAACGCTACCCGGGTATTAGCGACTACATGACCCGCACCGTCGATACCGCACGCAAGGAAGGTTATGTCACCACGTTGTTTGGCCGGCGTTGTCATGCGGGCGGTATTCAAGACAAAAACCCGGCGCGGCGGAACTTTGCCGAACGGGCGGCGATCAATGCGCCCATTCAGGGTGGGGCCGCCGATATCATCAAGCGCGCCATGATTCGATTGCCCGAAGCGCTGGCGAAAAAGAAGCTCAAGGCGAAGATGCTTTTGCAGGTGCATGATGAGCTGATTTTCGAAGTGCCGAAAAAAGAGGCCGATGATACAGCAGCCCTTGTGCGCGAGGTGATGGAAGGCGCGGCTCATCTCGATGTCCCGTTGACGGTGGATACCGGCATGGGGCCGAATTGGGATACGGCGCATTAAGTATTTATGATCAGGCTGTTCGGGGTTTTCTTTTCCGAATGGATTCAAAGATGCGGATACCGAACAGGATGGCCAGGATCACGCCATAGATGATCGGTTCGGTAAAATCCGCTTTGATCATCATATAAAAATGAAACACACCGAGGATGGCCGCCGGATAGACCAGCTTATGCAGGTTTTGCCATGTTTTGCCGCCGATCCGTTTAATCCAGCCTTTCGTCGATGTCACCGCCAGGGGAATGAGCAATACGAAAGCAGTCATGCCGACAGTGATGTACCAGCGTTTGATGATGTCTTTCCAAATGGCCGGCCAATCGAAAAATTGATCCAAGGCGACATAACTCGTTAAGTGCAGGACGACATAGGCAAACGCGAAGAGGCCCATCATGCGGCGAAACCGCATAATTGGGTTCCAACGGGTCATAATCCGGATCGGTGTAACGGCCAGCGCAATGAGGATGAAGCGCAGCGCCCAATCGCCGAGAAACCGGTTCGATGCTTCAATCGGATTAGCCCCGAGACCGTCATTGAGGCCGCGCCATACCAGCAGGGCCAACGGCACCAAGCAAATTGAAAAAACAACGGGCTTAATGACGACACGAAGTGTTCGATCGGAAACCATCGTTAACTGGATTACTCGCCGGATCAGAAGTGTTTGCGAAGATCCATGCCAGTATATAGCGAAGCGACCTCGTCGACATAGCCGTTGAACATCAGGGTTTTGTGTTTGAGAAAGTTGCCGATTAACCGTTCCTTGGCTTGGCTCCAACGCGGGTGTGATACTTCGGGGTTCACGTTCGAGTAAAACCCGTATTCACTTGGCGCGCTCATGTTCCAGCTGGTTGGCGGCATTTTTTCCGTAAGGCGGATTTTGACGATGGATTTGATGCTTTTAAAACCGTATTTCCACGGTACGACAAGGCGGATCGGCGCACCGTTTTGATTCGGCATTTCCCGGCCGAAGATACCGACGCCGAGGATCGTTAAGGGATGCATGGCTTCATCAATGCGCAAGCCTTCACGGTAAGGCCATTCCAAAATGCCGCGTTTTTGTCCCGGCATTTGTTTCGGATCGTACAGGGTTTCGAAAGCTACGAACTTCGCTTTCGATGTCGGTTCGAAACGTTTTAAGACGTCACCTAACGGAATGCCGACCCAGGGGATAATCATCGACCAGGCCTCCACGCAGCGAAAACGGTAAATCCGCTCTTCAAGCTGATGGGGTTTAATGATGTCTTCGTAGTCATACGTGCCCGGCTTGCCGACTTCTCCTTCAATCGTAATTTTCCAAGGTTTGGTTTTGAACTTCCGGGAAAACATAGCGGGTGAACTTTTGTCGGTGCCGAATTCGTAAAAGTTATTGTACGACGTGACGGATTTGAACGTTGTCGGGTTGTCTTTAATGGAATATTTGCTTTTAACGATATTCTTAAAGGCCTTTTTGGGTGTTATCGCTTCGGCCGTGCCGGGCAGCAGCAGGGATGAGGCGGTTAAACCTGCCGCCGCCCCGCCAAGGGTTAAAGCGCTCTTGCTGAGGAAGCGCCGCCGGTCCAGGTAGACGGATTCAGGGGTGATGTCCGAAGGCCGGATATCGGAAGCTTTTTTGACTTTAATCAGCATAATGAGTTCCTTAAAACGTATAGGCTGCAAGCCCGGTGACCGTGTTCAATTGCAAGACTATAAAGCCTCAGCGCTCACGTCCAATGACATCATGGTGATTGACCGGTGATTTCAGGCTTTTTTGGACCGACTCGTACGCTATGACAAAGCGCCGAAATCCATTATAAGGGCGGCCATGCGGACACTTTATCACCTCTGGCTCTCACCCTTTTGCCGCAAAGTTCGAATCGTATTAAACGAGAAAAAGCTCGATTTCGAAATGCGGGTGGAAAACGTCTGGGAACGGCGAGATGCTTTTTTGGTCCTCAACCCGGCCGGCGATGTGCCTGTATTGGTCGAGGCCGATAATACGGCGATCTCCGGCAGCGATGTCATTTGTGAATTCCTGGAAGATATTCAACCGGAAACGCCCTTGATCGGATCACACCCTATAGTGCGTGCCGAAGTGCGCCGCGTGGTGTCGTGGTTTGACCGTAAATTCAACCGCGAGGTGACCGAAAACCTCGTCGGTGAGAAGGTCATGAAAAAATTTCTCGGTCTCGGTCAACCGGATGCGCAGGTGATCAGGACCGGTTTTGCCAATCTGCCGATCCACCTGGATTACATGACCTATCTTGTCGAGCGCCGTAAATGGCTTGCCGGCGATCATTTCTCTCTCGCCGATATCGCTGCCGCCGCGCATATTTCGGCGGTCGATTATTTGGACGACATACCGTGGGAAGACTATAGCGAAGTGAAAGATTGGTATTCGCGGATTAAATCGCGACCCAGTTTCCGTTCCATCCTCGATGACCGGATTCCCGGTATCCGCCCACCGAAACATTATAGCGATTTGGATTTTTGATCCGCATCGTTACTTTTTCACATCCATTTTTTCGAGATTATTCTGCGCACTTTCTGCCGCGGGTGATCCCGGTGCCCGTTTTAGAATTTCCAGCCAGTCGGCCCGGGCACCCTGTGTATCGCCCTTGAGAATCCGCAGGATGCCCCGCTCCAATAAACCGGCAATGTGACCGGGGTCCAGGCGCAAAGCCTGTTCGATATCCGCTTTGGCCGCATCAAATTTTTTTAAGCGGCGGTGCGCACTAGCTCGAAACACATAGCTGTCGGCAAGCGTCGAATCGAGTTTGATTGCGTGATTCAAATCTTCGATCGCCGCAGTATAATTTTTCTGATCGGCGAATACGGCAGCGCGGTCAATATACAGGCTCGGATCATTCGGTTGGAGACCGATGGCTGTAGTGAGGACGAATTCGGCACGGCCGAGATTCCCATCAAGAAGCCAGGCCTGTGCGGCCTGCGCGAGCATGCCGGCCCGCACATCAGCTTCCGCCTTGCTGGACTGAGCAAGGGTCTCAAGCCGGTAGGCCGCTTCGTTATAGATTTTCAGTCCCATGAGGGCCGTGGCGATGCAATGGCCGGCGGCTTCACCGCCGCCGAAATCATGCCAGGCCAGGGCCATGTCAAAAGCGGCATCCGGATTGCTTTTCGACAGCGCAATGCACCGCTGATATTTATGGTGTTGTTTTGAGTGATACAGTTTCTGCGCCGCGGCCGTGCCGCCCGAAAGCCCAAAAGCCAATATGGCGCACAGAACCGGTACGCTGGAACGTAATCTTAAATGGCGTGGTTTAGAGGCTCTTAATAAATTCGTCATACAACTAGACTCAGCATTATGGGAGTGTATTGCAAGGCCATCTCATGATTAGGAACCGAAAAAGCGGCACATGACTGATTCAGATCATGAAGAAGATATGCTTGAAGAGGTTAAGGAAATCGATAGTTCCGAAACCCGGCGCTTATTTTGTTTCGGCTTAGGATATTCTGCGCTGACGTTCGCCCGCCGGTTGCGTGATGAGGGCTGGTCGATTGCCGGCACCTGCCGCGGCGAAGACAAGCAGCGCAAACTTGCCGATGAGGGCTTCGACGCCTTTTTGTTTGATTTAGGCCGGCCGCTGGATCATGCGAAAGAAATGCTGAGGGGTGCAACGCATATTCTTAGTTCCGTTCCGCCGGATTCTGGCAACGATCCCGTCCTCGACTGTCATCTGGAAGACCTTGTTGCACTCGAGACCCTGCAATGGATTGGTTATTTGTCGACGACCGGTGTTTACGGCGATACCGGTGGCGCACCGGTCGATGAAGGCGATCAGTTGAATCCGACATCGGAACGCAGCCGCCGCCGGGTTTTGGCGGAACAGCGTTGGCTAAAATTGCGCCATCAACGTGGTCTGCCGGTTCATATTTTTCGCCTGGCTGGAATTTACGGGCCTCATCGCAGCATTCTCGATAAGGTTCGCGCCGGCACGGCGAAACGGATTTATAAACCAGGTCATAAATTTTCCCGTATTCATGTCGAAGATACCGCAACGGTATTGCAGGCTTCGATTGCGAAGCCGCGCGGCGGTGGCATTTATAATGTCTGTGACAACCATCCGGCGACACCGGCGCAGGTCACCGCCTTTGCATGTGAATTGCTCGGTAAAAAACCGCCGCCCGTTGTATTGTTTAAAGATGCCGAAAAAAACATGACGCCTATGGCGAAAAGTTTTTGGCGGGATAATCGAAAAGTCGATAATGCACGTTTGAAGTTCGAGCTCGGCGTGACGCTTGAATATCCCGATTATAAAAAAGGGCTAGAAGCGATTCTCGAAGCGGAAAAGGACGAGGTTTAATCGTTAGGCCTGCCGGCTTAGCGTTCAATTTCTATAAGTAAATTTTCCGTGATATGCCGCAGCCGTTGAAGGTCGTGCGGTTCGGATAAGCGGTGGTTGCCGTTCTTCACCAATGTAACCTCGACGTTCGCGCTCTGAAGTTTTTCAGCCAAACGCATTGATGTTTCGAAGGGGACATCTTCATCCTGCATGCCATGAATAAGCCGGACCGGGCAATCAAGGGGAATGGTATCGCGCAGCAATAGATGTTTGCGGCCGTCATCGATAAATTTTTGACTGATCCGGTAAGGGCTATCGGGATCATAGCAATTCGGAATTTCCACCACACCGTCGCGCTCAAGCGCGGTTTTTTGTTCCGGCGTTAATTCCTGCTCGATCAGGTCTTCAGTGAAATCGGGCGCCGCGGCGATGCCGACCAATCCGGCAATCCGGTCTCGCCGTTGCAAAGCGGCCAGCAGCATCAGCCAGCCACCCATGCTGGAGCCGACCAGAATCAACGGACCTTCGGTCAATTGATCAATGGCATAGACACTATCGTCCGCCCAACGGCCGATGGTGCCGTCATCGAAATCACCCGATGATTCGCCATGGCCGAAGTAATCGAAGCGCAAAAACGCCTGACCGCGTTCTTGGCATAAGGCTTCGAGGCTGAGCGCCTTATCGCCCGTCATATCGGACTTAAAACCGGTGAGAAACACGACTTGTGGCGCTTGACCCTCAAGGCGGTGGTAGGCAATAGACGCGCCATCTTCGCGTGCTATGATCTCGGCTGCCGATTCGGCCATTTTGAATAGGTCTCCGGTAATAGTTTAGTCACATCTTGCATGGCATCTTACGCAATATGACAGACGAGTCCGAGCATAATACCGAAGAGGCAGTTAAGGCGCATGAGGCGGACCCTTTGCGGTCCGGCGACGCGCGTTTGGCGACTGTCCTGCAAGTGCTGCCCGCCATGGAAGAAGGCGGCGGCGGTGTCGAGCGGGGAACCGTTGAAATAGCCGAGGCCATTACCGAAGCCGGCGGGCGGGCGTTGGTGGTTTCCGCCGGGGGCCGGTTGACTCATGAGCTAACGCGGGTCAAGGCTGAACATATTGAATTGCCGATGGCGAGTAAAAATCCGTTCGTGATGTACAACAACATCGCGCGCCTGGCTCATATCATTCAGGCGCATGATGTCGATATCGTGCATGCCCGTTCACGCGCACCGGCTTGGAGCGCCTATTTTGCCGCCCGGCGCACCGGCGTTCATTTCGTGACCACGTTTCACGGCACATACGGAATCGGCAACCCCCTGAAGCGACGGTATAACGCCGTGATGACGAAAGGCGAACGGGTCATTGCCATATCCGGATTTATTGCCGGGCATATTCGCCAACACTATGGCGTGCCGTCGTCAAAGATTCGGATTATCCATCGTGGCGTGGATCTCAACCGGTTTAGTCCGAAAAAAGTTACGGCAGAGCGCGTTATTAAATTGGCCAATGAATGGCGCCTGGCGGAAGGTTTGCCGATTGTTATGCTGCCGGGGCGGTTAACCCGCTGGAAGGGGCACGTCACATTTATAGAGGCCGTTGCCGCCCTCAAGCGGCGTGATATTCGGTGTTTGATTGTCGGTTCCGATCAGGGCCGCACCGAATACCGGCGCGAGCTTGAAGGCTTAATCGAAAAGCATGATCTCGGCGAAGTGATGCGGCTTGTGGATTACTGCGACGATATGCCCGCGGCTTATATGTTGTCCGATGCGGTTGTGTCGGCATCCACCGATCCCGAAGCATTCGGGCGCGTGGTTGCCGAGGCGCAAGCCTTGGGCCGCTTGGTTATCGGTCCCGATCATGGCGGCGCGCGCGAACTCATCATCGAAGATGAAACCGGCTGGCTGACCCCGCCGGGCGATTCGGCGGCCTTGGCGGAAGCGATTGAGAAAGCGCTTTCTTTTGATACTGCGGCACGGAACCGGGCGGCGGCGCGGGCAATTGTCAACATTCGCACGCATTTCTTAAAGCAATCCATGTGCACCAAAACCCTAGATGTCTATAACGAGGTTCTGCAAATCGGGCCTCAATCCGGCACTTAATCGATGACTGCGTCACAATTATCGTCGCCAGCTGGCCGGATTCTGATCATTAAACTCGGTGCGTTAGGAGATTTCGTTCAGGCTCTTGGTCCCATGGCGGCCATCCGAAACCATCATCGGGATGTGCACCTGACGTTACTGACGACAAAGCCTTATGCCGCGATGGCGTTGCAAACGGATCTCATTGATGACGTGTGGCTCGATGCCCGGCCGGCTTGGTATCGGCCGGGTGAATGGATGTCCTTGCGCCGGCGTCTTCGCGAAGCGCAATTCGAGTGGGTGTATGATTTGCAGACGTCTGACCGCAGCAGTTTCTATTACCGCTTGTTTTGGCCGGGCCCATATCCGAAATGGTCGGGCATCGCCAAAGGCTGCTCGCATCCGCATGCCAACCCAGAACGCGATTTCATGCATACCGTCGACCGCCAGCGCGAACAGCTTCACATGGCCGGCATCGAAGACGTGCCGATGGCCGACTTATCCTGGGCGCAGGCCGATACGGCCGGATTGGGAATTACGGGCCCTTACGCGCTTTTGGTTCCCGGTGGTGCGGCGCATCGCCCGGGTAAGCGTTGGCCCGCCGAACAGTATGGCACCCTGGCCCAATGGTTGGCGGCACGGTCCATACAGCCGGTAATCATTGGCACATCTCTGGAAAGCGATGTTTTGGATCAGATAGCGTCCGCTTGTCCGGACGCCCTTGATTTACGTGATCGTACGGATTTTCCTGCCATTACCGCACTGGCCGGAAAAGCCGTCTGTGCCGTCGGCAACGATACCGGCCCGATGCATCTGATTACGGCTGCCGGATGCCCGACGCTTGTCTTATATTCATATGATTCCGATCCGGCGTTGTGCGGGCAACGCGGTCCGGCGGTGGTAATGTTGCGTCAGGACTCGTTAGCGGACATCACGACCGATACGATTATTGAGGCCTTAAAACGCCGGGTTCCGGCCCTTGCTTGACAGGTCATTAATTCAAACTACATTGCCTCTCCGTTACACAAATTCGGAGCCATCATGGTTGCCATAACCTTACCGGACGGCAGCGTCCGTCAATTCGATAAGCCCGTCAGCGGCGCTGAGCTTGCCGCTGATATCGGGCCCGGACTCGCGAAAGCGGCACTAGCTGTTCGCGTGAGCGGCGCCATGCGCGATTTAAGTTTGCCGATCGACCAAGATACGGAAGTCGCGATCGTCACGTCGAAAGAAGAAGATGCGCTTGAACTACTGCGCCATGATGCCGCCCATGTGATGGCCGAAGCCGTTAAAGAGCTATATCCGGAAACACAGGTGACAATTGGCCCAGCCATCGAAAACGGTTTTTATTACGATTTTGCCCGTTCGGAGCCTTTCACGCCGGAGGATTTGGAAAAGATCGAAAAACGCATGCACGAAATCGTCGACCGCGATGAAACGATTACGCGTGAAGAATGGGACCGTAGCGAAGCTGTCAAATATTTCAAAGATATCGGCGAGGCGTACAAAGCCGAAATCATCGAAGACCTGCCGGCGGACGAAATCATTTCAATTTACCGCCAGGGCGAGTTTCTCGATCTGTGCATCGGTCCGCATTTGCCGTCGACCGGCAAGTTGGGCCACGCGTTCAAGCTGATGAAACTGGCCGGGGCCTATTGGCGCGGAAACTCAGACAATGAAATGCTGCAGCGGATTTACGGCACGGCGTGGGCCACGGAAAAAGATCTGAAAAAGTATCTCACCATGCTCGAAGAAGCGGAAAAACGGGACCACCGCCGCTTGGGCCGGGAGATGGATCTGTTTCACATTCAAGACGTCGCGACGGGCTCGGTATTTTGGCACCCCAAAGGCTGGACTTTATACCGCTCGCTGCAAGCCTACATCCGCCGCCGGCTTGAAGCGGAAGATTATGTCGAGGTCAATACACCGCAATTGGTCGACCGGGCGTTGTGGGAGGATTCAGGCCATTGGGAAAAATTCCGCGAGCATATGTTCACGGCTGAATCGGAAGAAAGAATTCTCGCGCTGAAACCGATGAACTGCCCGTGCCATGTTCAGATATTTAAGCTTGGTATTAAATCGTACCGGGATCTGCCGATCCGTATGGCCGAGTTCGGCTCGTGCCACCGCAACGAACCCTCGGGCGCGCTCCATGGCTTAATGCGGGTTCGGGCGTTTACCCAGGATGATGCCCACATTTTTTGCCTCGAGGATCAGATCACGGCGGAGACCAAATCGTTCTGCGATTTGCTGTTGAGCGTATACAAAGATCTCGGTTTTGAAGACGTGATGGTCAAATTTTCCGATCGCCCCGAGGTGCGTGCCGGCAGTGATGAGGTTTGGGATAAGGCCGAAGCCGCGTTAAAAGATGCAACCACGGCCGCCGGTTTGGAAGTAACCCTCAATCCGGGCGAAGGCGCGTTTTACGGTCCCAAGCTTGAGTTCGTGTTGCGCGACACCATTGGCCGGGATTGGCAGTGCGGCACGTTGCAGGTTGATTTTGTGTTGCCCGAACGGCTTGATGCGTCATTTGTCGGCGAAGACGGCGAAAAATACCGGCCTGTCATGCTGCATCGGGCCATTCTCGGTTCGTTTGAGCGGTTTATCGGCATTTTGATCGAGCAGTATGCCGGGCGCTTTCCGTTATGGCTCGCGCCGCTGCAGGCCATCGTAACCACAATCACAAACGATGCCGATGACTATGCCCGCACCGTTCACCAAGCACTCATCGAGGCGGGTATCCGGGCGGAAATTGATCTTCGAAACGAAAAGATTAATTATAAAGTCCGCGAGCATTCTTTAGCGAAAGTGCCGGTGATCCTGGTCGTCGGCGAGCGTGAAGCGAATGACGGTACGGTTGCGATGCGCCGGTTGGGCGGCAAATCCCAAGAAATTCTTGCGCTTAAAGAGGCAGTTGATACACTAACCGCCGAAACCAAACCGCCGGCATAATCGGCGGTGTGATTGGCACCCAGTAGAGGAGATAAGAAACATAGCGAGACCACCTGTAGACCGTGCACCGGCGCCGAAAGACGGGCCGCGTGTTAACGAAGAGATCGATGCACCTCAATTGCGTGTCGTCGATGCCGACGGTGAAATGCTCGGCGTTCTTTCCCCTCAAGAAGCAATGGAAAAGGCCTATGAGGCGGGACTCGACCTTGTCGAAGTGTCGCCCAATGCCGATCCGCCTGTTTGTAAGATTCTCGATTACGGCAAATTCAAATACAATGAACAAAAGCGCCGTCACGAAGCGCGTAAAAAACAAAAAACCATCGAGGTCAAAGAAATCAAAATGCGCCCGGGTATCGACACCCATGATTATGATGTGAAGCTGAAAAGCGCACGCCGGTTTCTCGATGACGGTGATAAGGTCAAGGTGACGATCCGCTTTCGCGGCCGCGAATTGGCCCACCAGCAACTTGGCATGGATGTCCTGAACCGGGTTCGCGCCGATCTCGATGAAATCTCCAAAGTCGAGCAGTTTCCCGGCATGGAGGGCCGCTTGATGACCATGGTTATCGCCCCGAAATAAGCGGTTTTCAGCCCCCCGGTGGTGAATCGGCCCCTCGCTTGCAATCCGCCAGGCGACCCGCTATAACCCCGCCTTCTAAACAAGACGCCGTGATGAGCTGGCCGGCCATAAAACGGGCATGCCGAGCCGTTCATAGAGGCGCCAACCAGAGGATTAAAAAATGCCCAAACTGAAGACGAAATCCAGCACCAAGCGGCGCTTTCGCTTGACGGCTTCCGGTAAGGTTCGCGCCAATCCGGCCGGTCGACGGCATTTCTTGCGCCGCCGTCCGAAGAAAATGAAACGTCAATCCAGAGGCACGATGATTTTGTCCGATGCGGATGCCCGTATCGTCAAATCATACATGCCGTATAACTAGGAGGACGAATCATGGCACGGATTACCTTTAGCCCCGCCCGCCGGGCGCGGCACAAAAAAATCATCAAAATGGCCAAGGGCTATCAAGGCCGGGGCAACAATGCTTATCGCGTTGCCGTCCAACGGGTCGAAAAAGCCCTGCAATATGCCTATCGCGACCGGCGCACGAAGAAGCGCAATTTCCGCCGGTTGTGGATTCAACGGATCAATGCCGGCGCGCGCCAGCACGGCTTAACCTACTCTCAATTCATCAATGGCCTAAACAAGGCGGGGATCGAGCTTGACCGGAAGGTTTTGTCTGAGCTTGCCATTTCCGAACCGGATGCTTTTGGAGCCCTTGTTGAACAAGCTCAGGCCACTCTCAGCAAGACCGCTTAAGTTATCCAAAGAAAAGGTCATTAAAATAAGGGCGGCCGGACGGGACGCCCTTTTTTATTGTATGGTATAGGAATTAGATTCTGCCGCGCGGCATACGCGGTGTGGCATGAGATGGACGAAACGATGGAAAATCTTGAGGCACTTCGTCAGGAGTTGATCGGCGCGATTGAGCAGGCCGAAGATCCCAAGGCGCTGGAAGATTTGCGGGTTACGGCGCTTGGCAAGAAGGGTAAGGTCACCGGCTTAATGAAGGGCCTAGGCGCCATGGCGCCGGAAGAGCGCAAAGAGGCTGGTGCGGCCTTGAACCAATTGAAAACCGAGATTGCCGCCGCGATCGATGAAAAAAGTAAAACCCTGGAAACGGCGGCACTGTCCGCTCGCCTTGAAGCGGAGTCTTTAGATGTCACTTTGCCGGCGCGCCCCGGTCCTGCCGGTAAAATTCACCCCATCAGCCAGACCATCGATGAAGTCACCATGATTCTCGGCGACATGGGTTTTTCCGTCGCCGAAGGCCCCGACATTGAAGACGATTGGCATAACTTTTCCGCCTTGAACATTCCGCCCGAACACCCGGCGCGCCAGGAACATGATACGTTTTATTTGCCCGGTGAGCGCGACGGACACCGCTTGCTGCTAAGAACTCATACGTCGCCCGTGCAGATCAGGACCATGCTGACGGAAAAACCGCCGATTCGCATTATCGTGCCCGGCCGGACTTTCCGCTGCGACTATGACGCTACCCATTCGCCGATGTTCCATCAAATTGAAGGGCTGCTGGTCGATGAATCGACCCACATGGGTCACTTAAAAGGCTGTCTCGAAGAACTCTGCCGCACATTTTTCGGCGTCGAGGATCTGCCGGTGCGTTTTCGGCCGAGTTACTTTCCATTTACCGAACCGTCCGCCGAAGTCGATATCGGTTGCACCCGCGAAGGCGGTACGTTCCGCATCGGCCATGGCGATGAATGGCTCGAAATTTTAGGCTGCGGCATGGTCAATCCGAAAGTTTTGGAAAACGGTGGTATTGACCCGGAAAAATATCAAGGCTTTGCCTTCGGCGTCGGTATCGAACGGCTTGCGATGCTGAAATACGGCATTCCCGATTTACGCACGTTTTATGAAACCGATATCCGCTGGCTCAAGCATTATGGGTTTTCGCCGCTTGCGGTTCCCAATTTGATTGAGGGTTTGAACCCATGAAGTTCACGCTGTCCTGGCTGAAAGAGCATCTTGATACTGACGCCGGCATTGGCGACATCTTGGCTGCCTTGCCCGCGCTTGGGCTCGATGTGGATTCGGTGGTTAACCACGCGGAAAGCCTAAAGGACTTTATCACCGCCGAAGTGATTGAGGCGAAACAGCACCCCGATGCCGACCGCCTGTCCGTGTGCCAAGTGAACACGGGTTCGGAAACCATCGAAGTGGTGTGCGGTGCACCGAACGCGCGAACCGGATTAAAGGGCGTGTTTGCCGCCTCGGGCACCGTCGTGCCGGGCACAGGGATTAAACTTAAGAAATCGAAAATCCGCGGCGTGACCAGCAACGGCATGCTGCTATCCGAACGCGAAATGGGTCTCAGCGATAATCACGACACGATTATCGAACTGCCCGCAGACACCCCCATTGGTGCTTCCGCCGTCGATGTGATGGGGCTCGATGATCCCATCATCGATATCGAGATTACCCCCAACCGGGCCGACTGCCTCGGTGTGCGGGGCATCGCCCGCGATCTTGCGGCGGCCGGGATCGGCACGCTCAAGCCGCTCGACACATCGCCCGTATCCGGCGATGGTGAAAGTTCTATCAACGTTCACCTCGAATTTGACGGCCTTGATCCATCACCGTGTCCGTTCTTTGCCGGCCGGGTCATTCGCGGCGTCAAGAACGTCGAAAGTCCAAAATGGCTTCAAGACTGGCTCACGGCCGTCGGTTTGCGGCCGATTTCCGCACTTGTCGACATTACCAATTTGATGACGATCGGCTACTGCCGGCCCATGCATGTTTTTGATGCCGATAAAATTCACGGCGATCTGCATGTCCGTCTGGCGAGGCCTGGAGAAAAACTTTTGGCCTTGGACGGCGAAACCCATGAACTAGATGAAACCATGACGGTGATCGCCGATGATGAAGCGGTTGAATCCCTTGGCGGTGTCATCGGTGGCGAACGTACGGGCTGCACGGAAGAAACGGTGAATGTATTTGTCGAATCGGCCTATTTCGATCCGGTCCGCACGGCCGGTACGGGGCGGAAATTAAATTTAATTACTGATGCCCGTTACCGGTTTGAACGCGGCGTTGACCCGGCTTTCGTGCAGGACGGCTTGGAAATCGCCACCCGGTTGATATTAGACATTTGCGGTGGCGAGGCATCCACCGTCACCACAACCGGTGCCGAGCCGACAATTTCACATGATATTCCGTTCCGCGCTGAACGCGTCGAAACGTTGGGTGGCATGACCCTGCCGGTTAAAACGATTGAAACGATACTTAATGCTCTTGGCTTTGAAATTCAGGGCCAAGGTTCATCGATGACAGTCCGTGTGCCGTCCTGGCGTAGCGATGTTGTTGGCGAGGCGGATATCGTCGAAGAAGTGATGCGCGTGCACGGCCTTGATCACTTACAGGCCGTGCCACTACCGCGTGCAAGCGGTATCGTGCAGGCAAGGCTAACGCCACGCCAACGCCAGCGGGCGCTTGTTCGCCGCACCTTGGCCGCGCAAGGATTATTGGAAGCGGTCACTTATTCGTTTATGCCGTCGGACGTCGCCGGATTGTTTGGCAAAATCTCCGATGATTGCCGCTTATCAAATCCGATCAGCAGCGATCTTGATGTCATGCGCCCGAGCATATTGGCAAATTTATTGGCAGCCGCCGGGCGCAACGCCGATCGCGGTTATCCGGATAACGCGCTATTCGAAGTTGGTCCGCAATATGTCGGTGTTGCGGCGGATGATCAAAGTATCGTTGCCGCCGGTATCCGCGCCGGTCAAACCGTTCCGCGCCATTGGGGCGTGACAAAACGTGCCGTGGATGTCTATGACGCCAAGGCCGACGCTATGGCTGCATTATCGGCGTTGGGTGTTTCTGTCGAGCGTATGCAGATCTCAACAAATGCCGCGGCGTATTTTCATCCGGGGCGCTCGGGTTGTTTAACCCAAGGACCGAAAACCGTTCTCGCTCAATTCGGTGAAATTCATCCGTTTGTGTTACGCGAAATGGGCATCACCGGACCGGCTGTCGGTTTCGAAGTCTTCCTCGAAAGCATTCCGTCACCGAAATCCCGTAAAGGCTCGGGTAAACCTCCCCTTGAACTTGCCGCTTTTCAGCCGGTCGAACGGGATTTTGCCTTTGTCGTCGATGAAAGTGTATCGGCGGAGGATCTGATCAGAGCCGCAGGCGGTGCGGAGAAGAAGCTCATTACGCAAATTGAGGTATTCGATGTCTTCAGTGGCGGTAATATCGGCGATGGAAAAAAATCCGTTGGTTTGTCCGTAACGCTGCAGCCGATGGAACAAACATTGACCGAGGCCGAAATCGAGGGCGTTAGCGAAAAAATTATAGCTAAGGTTAGTAAGGCCACAGGCGCTGTTTTGCGGACATCTTAGAGTGTCTGAATAGCCCTTTATTCACATAGTTTTCGATCGGCTTATCTTTTGATCGATCTGTGTGCCAAAATATAATAAATTCATTGACGACCATTCTTTGCGTTCGGCAGGTTTACCACGTGCGTGGTCTTTAAAAAATTGAGGGTTCACGGTTTTGACTGATTATGCGACCGGACCGGACCGGAGCGCCGTATGGTTGTGCAAAAACTTATTGCATGGCGTGGCGCGTGTGGTGACGATGGCTCGATACCGGTTAAAGATGCGATTGAGGGCGTCTTTGCCGAAGTCGCCCCTTTATCTTTTGTCGTGGAAGTGTCCGATGACGCCGAGTCAAAAATTACGAGTATCGGTTCAGAGTTAAAAGAATTGAATGGTGCCGATGTAACGGGCCAAACGATATCGTCGATTGAACTGAACTCTTTTATCGGCCAGATGCTTCAATCGTTAACACTTGTTATTAATAAAAAAGTACCGGCAACGGTCGGCGGTGAATTTGAGAAATCGTCGAAAGAAAAAATCATTTATCGATGCATTCTTATGCCGCTAAGTGCTGCTTCAGAGAAGATCAATATTGTGTTGGGCGCGGTTAGTTTTAAGACAGAATAATAAAGAAACTGTTTTAAAACAGCGATTGCGGTGTCTTCATTTTCGAGGGCGGAAGAGTAGTACTAGAAGCTATGACACAGAAAACGTTTGAACTTTATACGTTGAAAGAGGGCCAGTGGCAGCTCGACAGTGTTTTTAACGAAAAACAAGATGCCACAAACGAAGCGTGGCGTATTCATAATGAAGGCCATCTCGACGGCGTTCGGATTGATCAGGAAGAATACGATGCTGCAACCAACAAGGCTCAGGTTGCAACAATTATGAAGCGCTTAAAAGGTGATGATAAAAAATCCACGACGCGGCGAAAAACAAACCGAAAAGAGTATCAGTCTCATGCGCGCGTCAAAGCATCGAAATCTAAGCAAAATAACGAGAAAAAATCTGGCTCCGCGAACCAATTAGGTCTCAGAATTATTGCCGTGTGTTTTATCCTGCTGGCTCTGGTTAGCGTTGCCTTGTTTTTTGTGAGCCGGTCGTAATCATCGGCGCCTCTGGTTGCGTTTTATGTGAAAAGGTCCGGCCTCGCCATGAAATGGCGCGAAATCTCGCGCCGACTCTGATGGAAAGATCTCAAATTTGCGTTGGAATCAGCGGGTTTGACCGCCGAATCGGCGATAGCATGTTGATATTCTTGCAAAATCAGCAATATTTCCGCTATGAATAGTATCGATTCACTGGACAGTGGCCGCGTTGAAGAAGCCGGAATACCAGGGAATGAGAACCTAGGGGTAACATGACGAAGTCGACCGCTTACGAAATACACACCCTGAAAGAAGGGAAATGGCAGCTCGATACGGTCCATGACCGTAAAGATGATACCATGCATGAGGCGCGCCGGATATACCGCTCTTCGAAGCATGTTGCAGGCGTAAAAGTCTTAAAGGAAGAATTCGACAGCATTGAAAATCACTCGTCAACGCATGTTCTGTACAACGAAATCCGGGGTCAAAAGAGAACCAAAGCAAAAATAAAAAAAGTCGAAGAAAAGAAAGAGATCGTCCGGCCGAAAGCGGTTAAGAAGCCGGAACCGAAGGGTAGTGCGACAAATTATTTCCTGATGATGATTCTTGGCGTCAGTGCGGTTTTGCTAGCCATCGTGGGTATCGCTTATTATTACACGACGACTGCCAATTACCATTTCTTGCCATTTAAAAATTAAATAACGATGCGCTCGTATCCGAGATCTGGTTCGCCGCATCGGTTTAAGATGTGTTCTCGTGCGGCGTTGCGTAAATGGACCGCCTGGGCCCATGTATTATTCTCCGTTTCGTTTGTTGATGGTGGGGTGATCGGTTCGCCGATATAAACGGAAACGGATCCCGGGTGCGGGAACCACGTGTCGGGGCGTAAGATATGCCGGGTACCGCATAATGTAATGGGTACAACAGAGAGCCCAGCTTGCGCGGCGGTCTCAAACGCACCCAGATGAAACGATAGCAGTCCAGGCATCCGTTGGCAGGTGCCTTCGGGATAAAATAAAAATGACCGGCCCGACCGGGCTTGCTCGACAATGTGCCGTGCATCAGCAAGCCCCTGTTCCTGATCGAACCGTTCGACAAAAGCAGTGTCGATCCGGTCTAAGAATAGTCGGGCAAGCGGCTGCTGTTTCAACTCAGCCTTAGCGACAAAGCTCGCCGGTCGATTTAATAGTTCAATCAAGATAAGGCTGTCTAAGTAACTCGAATGATTGGCGACAAAGACACAAGCTTGATCCCGGTCCGGTAAATTTTCAGCATTATGAATTGTTAAGCCGATGCCAAGCGATCGCCTTAAAAATTTGATTGCGATTTGGATGATCGGCCAGCTCCAAGACTTGAAGGGGGCGAGCACGATCGCTGGCCATGTCAGTGCGACCGTTAAACCTAAAACCAGCCAGAAGTAACCGGCATAGGATACCTTGCTGATAAATCGCCATCCGTAGCGCAATGTCGGAATAACGCCTGAAAGAACTAAGCGGATTAGCTGCCAAGCCGGACGGCTCAAGGGTTTGCCGATGGCTCGGCGCTGGTAAAGTTCACGGCATGATGAGCGGCGGATCTTTCCGCTCGATGTCTTCGGAACGCTACGCGGTGGGGCAAGCACGATATCGTCGGGCGGCATGCCGATCAGATCGGTTGCAATAGCATTAATCTCGGTTCGCAACACATTGTGCGTTTTTTCATCCTGTCGCCGGGTCTCGGCAACAACAACGAGTTGTTCCGTGCCCGTAGCCGCATCTGTTGTGCCAAAAACAGCGACGCCGTTCTTACTGATTTCGGAGAGATTACCGATTCGATCTTCGAGTTCTTCAGGGTAGATATTGCGCCCGCCTTTAATTATGACGTCTTTATTGCGTCCAGTGATATAAATATCGGCATCGGCAATATAGGCCCGGTCACCGGACTCCAGCCAATCGCCATCGAACAACTCGCGTGTTTTTTCCGGATTACGATAATACCCACTTGTGGCGGAAGGCCCTTTAAATTGCAGCCGGCCTTCATGCCGGTCGGCGAGCTCAATACCGGCGTCATCGACGATTCGGACCTGGTGGCCCGGTATCGGATGGCCGCTGGCAACGAATTCCCGTACATTGGTCTCGTTTTCCGCTGCCGGGATCGCCAGGCCTGAGCGCATGAACGGTTCGCGTTGAATGCGATCGATGACGGGCCCCCGATTCAACGGTGGAAACGCGAGCGCAACAGACGATTCGGCCAATCCATAAACGGGCATCATTGCGCTACGTTGAAAACCGCAGGCGGCAAACTTTTCACAAAATCGTTCCAGGGTTTTCGGGCTGATCGCCTCGGCGCCGTTGAGCGCTCCGCGCCATGAAGACAGGTCAAGTCCTTCAAGATCCGAATCGCGTATACGCCTGACACACATTTCGTATGCGAAATTCGGACCCGCCGATAAGGTGCCCCGGTATCGGTGAATGGCTTTTAGCCAGCGCTGCGGCCGGGCAAGGAAAGCCAGCGGCGACATGATGATCAACGGTAGACCGAAGTAAAGACAACCGAACCAAGAGCCGATCAAGCCCATGTCGTGATAGAGCGGCAGCCAGCTAATACAAATGTCATCCGGTTGGACTTCCATGGCCTGGCCGTAAGCCTTGATATTGGCCAGCAGGTTGGCGTGGGTGAGGGTCACCCCTTTGGGCGCGCCTGTGCTGCCGGACGTATATTGCAAGAAGCCGATATCATCGGCATGGACGAGCGGCTTGATGGCCCCGCCGATATTTTGTTGTGATGATTGTTTGAGGTCATCGGCCGTGACGACATGATCGAGGGTATCGACTTGCGTGCGCAAGAACTGGGCGATGCGAATGGCCTCGGGGACAGTAATCAAGGCGGCTGCTTGTGCGTTGTCGAGGATGGCAATATGGCGTTTGAGGTGTTCTTCCAGCTGGTTCATCCGGGCCGGCGGATAAACCGGAACAGGGATGCCGCCGGCAAACAAAATACCGAAGAAGCTGGTGAAATACGCCCGGCTGGTTGGCAGCATGATGGCGACGGTTTGACCGGGTTGAATATCATGGTTCAGCAAACCGGCCGCGACGGCTTGTGCCTCTTCGGCCAGCATGCGGTAGCTCAAAATTTCACCATCGTCCTCGTCGCTGTAAAACCGGATATGCGGGTGATCCGGGTGTGTATTCGCATGCCACTCGAGGACCTCAATCAACGTTTGCGCATGCTCCGGCACGGTGCCGGCTGAAGTTGCAACGTCTGTATCAGTTCCCGGCGTTGCAGCGGCGATGCTGGAATGTACAGGGGATTCGGTGCCGGCCGCATTGAGAACGCGTAATAAATCCTGTGGCGTTTCGGCGTCGGCAAAAACCGTATCGGGCAGCGAAACATTGAATTGTTTTTCAAGCCGGGCCAATAACTCAACCCGGGCGAGACTGTCGAGGCCGAGGTCCTTATCAAGCCGGCTATCCATATTGATCGAACGTTGTCCCGCTCGATCCGGGTGAAGTTCCGTCAGGACGGCTGCAATAACGTTCAGCAGTTCGTTTGTTTGATCGGAATTATGTTGTTCGGATTCGGACATGCCCTTGGACTCAGCAAGCAATTATAATGTGTCAAACCATTTGAGTTTATCACGCAGGCCCGCGACAGGACCCACGACAATCAGCGTCGGTGTTTTTAATTTTGCGTTTGCTAAGTCTTCGACGCATGTCTCAAGGCAGGTTTCTAAAACCTTTTGGTCGGGCAGTGTCGCTCGGCTGATGATCGTAACGGGTTCCTGTCCCGGCCGCCCGGCCGCGATCAGCTGGGCCGTAATGTTTTTCAAATTACGCGCCGCCATATAAAAAATCAGAACCGGCGAACCCTGCGATAACGCTTTCCAATTCACATCGTGCGGGATGTCTTCTTTTGCCGTATGACCGGTGATAAAAGTTACAGCCGTGTTGGTCTCCCGGTAGGTGACCGGTATACCGGCATAGGCCGGCCCACCGACACCAGCGGTAATGCCGGGGATGATGCGAAATGGAATACCGGCATCAACGAGGGCAAGACACTCTTCGCCACCGCGGCCGAAGACAAACGGATCGCCGCCTTTGAGACGCAGGACGCGTTTACCGTCGCGGGCGTGTTGAATCAGCTTTTCTGAGATATCCTGCTGTTGCGTCGAAGGCCGCCCGCCGCGTTTGCCGGCGTATTCGAGTGTTGCATCCGGTTTGGCCAATTGAACGATCGCCTCGCTGACCAATGCATCATAAATAATAACATCGGCCTGTTTGAGGCCGTGCCATGCCGCTAAAGTCAATAATGCCTGATCGCCGGGACCGGCACCGGCGAGCCAAACCCAGCCAGGCTTGAACCCCGGCAATGAAATACTGTCGTCGATATCCATGAAAAGACTGTAGCATAATTAGTTTGAATTTGTTTGTATCTACGTTTGCAGAAGCACCGGGTGCCCTTCGAATGAGGAGAGAACATGCCTAATCATAAACCGAATATTGTTTTAATCTTGGCCGATAACCTCGGCTGGGGTGAGCTTGGTTGCTATGGCGGCGGTGCGTTACGGGGTGCACCGACGCCGCGAATCGATGACTTGGCAACCCAGGGCATTAAATTCAACAATTTCAATGTCGAAAGCGATTGCGTGCCGACGCGCTCGGCTTTGATGACCGGCCGTCATCCGATCCGTACTGGCGCGTTTCAGTCGGTACCCGCAGGCTTACCGCAAGGGTTAACACAGTGGGAACGGTTGTTGCCGGAACTGCTGAGCGAAGCCGGTTATGTGTGCGCGCATTACGGCAAATGGCATTTGGGCGATATTCCGGGGCGCTTACCGCACGATCGCGGCTTCGCCGATTGGTATGGTATTCCCCGCACGATGAACGAAGCGATGTTTACAACATCGCCTTATTTTGAAGAGGCTGATGTCGATACGCCTTACATTTGGGAAGGCAAAGCCGGTAATCCCGCCGAGAAAGTCAAAATCTTAAATGAAGAGACACGGCGGACCATTGACCGGGAATGTGCCGAAAAAGGCATTGCGTTCATGAAAGAAAACCATGAAGCCGGCCGGCCGTTTTTTTGTTATCTGCCGATCACGCAGTTGCATTTTCCTTCCCTCGCGCATCCCGATCACATCGGCAAAACCGGCCACGGCGAAATGGCGGACAGCTTGGCCGAAATGGACCACAACGTCGGTTTAATCGTCGATGCAATCGATGACATGGGAATTGCCGAAGATACGTTATTGATTTTTGGTTCCGATAACGGTCCCGAATTTCGCGAACCCTGGCGGGGGACAGCTGGCTATTGGCGCGGCTCGTATCACACGGCGATGGAAGGAAGCCTGCGTGTTCCCTTCATGATGTGTTGGCCCGGCCATATTGCCGACAACATCGTGACCGATGAAATCGTGCATATCGTCGACATGTATGTTTCTTTGCTGAAACTAGCCGGGTGTGAGGTGCCGAACGATCGACCCGTCGATGGTGTCGATCAACTTGATTTCTTTCTCGGCAAACAAGACAAGTCGAACCGCGAAGGATTTTTGTTTTATATCAAAAACGAAATGCGCGCGGTGAAATGGAAGCATTGGAAAATGCACTTTATTTGGGAGCCGGAAGTTTACGAAGGTCCCTATAAACTCGAAGCGCCGTATCTATTCAATCTCATTTGGGATCCGAAAGAACAGACCAACGTGATGATGAAAGCGAATTGGGTTCGCAATATCGTTATGAAAATGATTCACGATTTTCGCGAAAGTCTAAAAGAACACCCACCGATCCCGCCGGGTGCACCGGATCCCTATGAACCACCGAAATAAACGGAAAACGCTGCCATGACGCACCGTCACCCTGCCCAGGTTGGCATGAGCATCGAGGAAATCGAAACACCGGCCTTGATTGTCGACTTAGATACGGTCGAGCGAAACCTAAAAACGCTGGCGGACGCGCTTGACGGAACCGGTGTCGTGCACCGGGCGCACGCTAAGATGCATAAATGTCCGGCACTGGCGAAGTTGCAAATAGCACAAGGTGCCGTTGGCGTGTGCTGTCAAAAGGTCAGCGAGGCCGAAGCCATGGTTGAGGGCGGTATCGATAACGTGCTGGTGACGAACGAGATCGTCGATCCGCGGAAGATCGAACGGTTAGCCGATTTGGCGACCCGGGCCAGTGTTGCGGTGTGTGTCGATAACCCGCTGAACGTGCCGGTGCTGAACGAAGCGGCGCATAAATTCGGCATCATGTTACCGGTGCTGGTTGAGATCAATGTGGGCGCGAACCGAGCCGGCGTCGAACCGGGCCGCGCGGCCTTAGAGCTCGCACAAGCCGTTGATTCCATGGACGGATTAAGATTTGCCGGCCTGCAGGCCTATCACGGATCGGCGCAGCATAAACGCAAGCCTGAAGAGCGCAAAGCGGCGATCGACGGTGCTGTAGCGGCGACCCGGCAAACCAGGGATCTTCTCATGCAGCATGGTTTGGCGTGCGACATGATTACCGGTGGCGGCACCGGCACCTATCGTCATGAAGCCGCGAGTGATTTGTATACGGAAATTCAAGCCGGCTCTTATGTTTTTATGGATGCGGATTATGCGAAGAATATCGGTGATAACGGCAAGCCTTTTGCCGAGTTCGAGCATGCCTTGTTTATTTATGCGACTGTGATGAGTACATCGATTCCGGGACAGGCGTTGATCGACGTCGGTCATAAGGCACAGAGTTCCGATTCGGGGCCGCCCGTTGTTTATGACATGCCCGGTGCCGAATTCGTGAAGGCATCCGATGAGCATGGCGTGTTAAAATTAAGCGAGAGTGCGCCGAATTTAATCATCGGCGATAAGATCAAGTTGATTCCCGGCCATATCGACCCGACCTGTAACTTGCACGAATATTATGTCGTGCTGCGCGGCGATATCGTCGAAGCCCTGTGGCCAATTACGGCCAAGGGACCGGGACTCTAAAACTTAGTTTTTAACCGCTTTATCGGATGGCTCCCGGCGCATCACTTTATAGGCCCGCACCGCGACTGCAAGAAATCCAATTCCGAAGAAAAGTAGGGCGACGGGCCGTTGCAAAAATATACCCCATCCATCGTTTGTTAGAATCAACGCTTGGCGAAGGTTTTCTTCGGCCCCTTTCGTCAGCACAAAAGCGATGATGAAGGCGGCGGCACTAAAATCGAAACGGCGCATGACATAACCGATGATGCCGAAAATACCCATCAGAATAATGTCGAAGGTGCTGTTCTTGGTCGAATAGGCTGCGACAAACGCGGTGAGGAATACAAACGGGTAAATCAGACGCGCCGGCACCGCTGCGATCATGCGTCCGATCAACGGACCGCCGAAATAGCCGATCAGGGCATAGATGGCGATGCCGAGCAAGCCAGAGGCAAACAGTCCGAAGACGAGTTCTTTTGAGGTTTTGAAAATCGCCGGGCCGACAATGATACCGTGAATGAGAAATACGCCGGTGATGATCGCAGCAATGGTGCTGCCCGGGATGCCTAATGTGAGGAGCGGGATCATGGATGGTCCCGAAACCGCATTATTAGATGACTCCGGCGCGGCAACACCCTCGACGATGCCGGTTCCCCACCGTTCAGGGTTTTTCGAACGACGTTTTTCTTCGCCGTAAGCGATGAAGCAAGCGACCGCGGAGCCGAGACCGGGCATCAAGCCGACAAACGCGCCGATGCCCGTCGAACGCAACATCACCGGCAGGCTCGTTTTAAATTCCTGCCAAGTCATGTAGTGGTCGGTTTTGGCACGACCGTCCTTGGACAGCTTTTCAGCAAGCGACCAATCGGTATCCCGCTCTGCCTGGGCAAGAACTTCCGCAATCACGAAAACACCGATGAGGAGCGGCACCAAGGGGAGGCCGTTCTGTAATTCCAGCAAACCGAAATCATAACGGGCCTCGGCGGTAATCGGGTCTGTACCGATTAGTCCACACAAAATGCCGAACAAGGTGCTAAGGAGGCCTTTGGTGATGGATTTGCCGATCACGCTGCCGATGACGACAAAAGCCATAACGTAAACAGCAAAATATTCAGGTGGGCCCATGCGTTCTGTGTAGATTGCAATCATGACGGCGCCGAAAATCAGCAGCAATTCGCCGGAAAAATCGCCGATGGCGGATGCGATGGCGGCGGTTTTCAGCGCCTTGCCGGCTTGGCCCTTTTGCGTCATCGGATAGCCGTCGATCATGGTCGCCGCCGATGCCGCCGTGCCGGGCGTATTAAATAAGATTGCGGCAATGGAGCCGCCGAACCGTCCGGATTTTCCGATAACGTACAAAAAGGCTAACGCGGGCAGTGGATCGAGGTAAAACGTAATCGGCACCAACATGGCGATGGCCGCCGATGCTGTCATGCCGGGCAGGGCGCCGACTACGACGCCGACGATAGCACCGAGAAACACGAACAAAATTGCCGTGGGGTTTGAAAAGAGGGTTTGGAAGCCGATCAGAATATCCATGCCGGCCCCTACAAACCCAAGAGCTGGTTGAAGTTGATTATGGAGCCGCCGGCATCGAACACCTTCATGCCTTTAATAAAGATGATGTAGTACAGCGGTGCCGCAACGGCGGCCATGATGAGAATTTTTCGGATCGAAGTGTTACCGTAAATATAGAGAACCGGCAGTAGAACGACAAACGTCGAAACCAAATAGCCGAACCATTTAAACAGAGCGGCATAAATGAAACTCGACAGCATCAACGGAAAGATACGGGCGAACAAAAATTCGTTTTGCGGGTTTGGTTGGGTCGTTGCCGTTGCGTGACGCCATTTGACGAAATTGATGCCCGACCAAATGGTACCGAAGATGGCAATTAAAAAGGATATGGCCCGGGGCAGAGAGCGCGCGCCGAATTCATCCTCCCCGCTAACGGGAATGTCATCGGCTGCCCATAGGAAGAAGAGGCCGATAGCCATGATGGCGAGACCGACGATGAACTCTGAACGCGGGCTGTTCGCTTGCGTGTCGTCCATGGGCTTGCAGAACCAATAAGCGGCCGGCGCCGTAAAGAAATTTACGACGCCGGTCCCAACTTATTTCGGGCAGGTTTTCGGTTTTTTGGGCTTGAAGATTTCATCCACAACTTCTTTTACGTCGCGGCAAAGCTTCTTGTAATTCGCCAGCGCAACGTCGGGTGGAGAGTGCTTAACCGCAAGACCGGCCTTTTTGACAAAACGCTTGAAGCCTTTTTTCTTTGAAAGCGCCTGTAGGGCATCGACAAGCTTTTTGTATTTTGCATCGTCGATTTCCTTGCGGGTCAAAAGCATCAGAGGTGTTGTGACGTCTTTATATTTCAGGCCTTGTTCCTTAAATGTCGGTACGGATTTAATGATGCCGTCGCGTTCCGTGGTGGTGATGCCGAGACAACGAATTTTGGATTCGAAACCGGTCAGCAGGTGTACGCCGATAAAACCGTAATCGACTTGTTTGCTGACCAGTAAGCCGCGGGCTCGCGAGCCGCCTCGGGTCGGGACGTCTTTGGCTTTGATGTTGTTTTCTTTATGGAAGACGAAGCCCGCCAAGCTGTGCGTGCTGCCGCGGCCTGGATGACCCCAGCGTAATTTGCCGGGGTTTTTGCGTGCCGCCTCGACGACATCGACCGCTGTCTTAAAGGGGCTGTCGCTTGGTACACAAAGGGCGGCTTTCAATGTACCAATGACGCCGATGATCTTAAGATCTTTATAGGGATTAGCCGGTGATTTGCCGCGCAGCCATTGCACCATGCCTGTCGCACCAGTTTGAAAGAATAACGTGTAGCCGTCCGCCTTTTGTCCCATTACGAACTTAAGGCCGATCATGCTGGCGGCGCCGGTTTTATTAATAACGACACCGGGCATGCCGATTTCCTCGTGAATGAAGCTCGCAACAGCGCGGGCAACCGAGTCCGTACCGCCGCCGGCGGACATGCCGACGATGACGCGTATCGGTTTTTTCGGATATTCGTCCGCTAGAGCGGGAACAGCATTGAAGCCAAGAGTGCCGATCAGGCCAACCGCGACGGCTGACATCAACGCCCGTTTAATGGACTTAATGAACATAATATTCCTCCCTTAAATGAGTATGAAATTCTTTAACATTATTGAGATGAAGAATAGCAATTGGCTATTCTCGTGCAAAGGCTATGATGCTTTGGCGCCCAAAAAAGGGGTGTTTTGGACCCACAAAATAAGTGAAGCGGGAGGGAACATGGCGGAAAAGCCAAACATCCTTTTGATCACGGCGGATCAGCAGCGCGGCGATTGCTACGGCTTTCGTGGCCGTAAAGTTCATACGCCCCATTTGGACCGGCTCGCCGCGGCGGGGACCCATTTCGAAAATTGCCTGAATGCCAATTCCGTGTGCCAACCGACGCGTTCCTCGATGCTGACCGGTATGCTTCCGTTAACGCACGGGGTGATCGATAACGGTATCGATCTCGATCCCAAGATCGGCGAACAGGGGTTTGCCGGGCAGTTGGCGAAGGCCGGTTATCACACCGCCTTTCTCGGTAAGGCGCATTTTTCGACCAAATCGACGTTCGCGCCCACCGGCACACCGGAATGCCAATCTTCGTCTTCCGACTTCGATGAACATTGGTTTGGGCCGTATATGGGTTTCGAATATGCCGAGCTGATCGTACTCGGCCATTGGCATCGGGACCGCCCCTTATCGAAACCGCCCGCCGGTGGTCATTTCGAACGCTGGTTTTATGAAAATGCCGGTGAAGAAGGTTTGGAACTTTGGGCCGCCGAAACCCGTCCCGGGACAGGGGCCGCGCAAACCTGGAACTCGGCCTTGCCGGTCGCTTGGCACAATTCGACGTGGCTCGGCAGTCGCACGGTTGATTTTTTGAAGAGCCGTCCGAAGGACCGGCCGTTTTGCGCTTGGGTCTCATTTCCCGATCCGCATCATCCGTTTGATTGCCCGGAACCCTGGAGCCGACTGCATGACCCGAAAGACGTCGATTTGCCGAAGCACGGTGAAAAGGATTTAGACCGCCGTCCTTGGTGGCATCAGGCGTCGTTGGAATCCGAACCGGAACTGGCTGATCCGGTGATGAAACAGTTTCGCGCGAAAGGCTCGCGCGCGCCCGATCAAACCGAAGCGCAACTTCGTGAAATGACGGCGAATTATTACGGCATGATTTCGCTGATCGATCATAATGTCGGGCGGATCATGACCGCCCTTGAAGATTTGGGTCTCGCCGAGAACACGTATGTGTTTTATACCGCCGACCACGGTGACTTGCTGGGTGATCATGGCCTCTATCTGAAGGGGCCGACGCCGTATGAATCGCTTTTGAACGTCGGTATGATTGCGCGAGGACCGAATGTGAAGGCCAACAACACCGAAAAAACGTTGATTTCGACCATGGATCTCGCCGCGACGTTTTGCGACATCGGCGGGGCGGCGTTACCCGGCGAGGCGCAAAGTCAGAGTTTTGCCCCGTTGCTGCAAGGTGAGGCGGCGCCGCGCGAGACGCTCTATAACGAATGGAACGTCAATCCATCCCGGTGTGGCGTGCCGTTGGAACTACGCACGGTGCGGACCGATACTCATAAATTGACCCTCGAATTGGTGTCCGGCGCGGGCGAGATGTATGATCTCGAGCACGATCCGGATGAAATGGAAAACGTTTTCGAAAAATCCTCTCATGCATCCGTGCGCCGTGAATTGGAAAAACGCATTGAAGGGCGCCCGGGGCCGGTCCGGGAAAAATTCGACGAACCGGTCGGCATGGCTTGACCACCAAAAAGGGAGAAAAAAATGACCGAACGACCCACCACGCGCTTACGTAAACTCATCGCAGGAGACCGTTGCGTCATGGCGCCGGGCGTTTCGGATGCCTTGGCTGCCCGGTTGGTGGCGCAAAGCGGTTTCGATGCGGTGTATATGACCGGCAACGGCACGTCGGCACAGCGGTTGGGCATGCCCGACATTGGGTTGCTGACCATGAGCGAGATGATCGATAACGCACAGCACATCGCTGAAGCATCAAACCTGCCGGTCATTGCCGACGCCGATACCGGTTACGGCGGGCCGATGAATGTCCGGCGCACGGTGCGCGATTACGAACGCGCCGGTGTCGCCGCTATCCACATCGAAGACCAGCAATGGCCGAAACGGTGCGGCCATTATGAAGGTAAGACTCTGATCCCCGTCGAGGAGATGGCAAATAAAATCAAGGCGGCGGCCGAGTCGAAAACCGATCCGGACTTTATGATTATTGCCCGCACCGATGCGATTGCGGTTGAAGGATTCGAGGCAGCGATTGAGCGAGGTAAGGCCTGCGATACCGCCGGCGCGGATATCATATTTATCGAGGCACCCATAACTGACGAGCACATCGAATCCGTGCCGAAAATTTTCAAAAAACCGTGCCTCTTTAATATGTCTACTAGTGGTAAGACCCCGGCGCGCTCCGCCGATGAGCTGACGGCCTTGGGGTATAAAATCGTGATTTATCCCAATCATGTGCTGATGGCGGCAATGAAGACAGCCAAACAATTTCTCGAAAACCTTAAAAATTCAGGTTCGGTTGCCGACGTGCAGGATCAGCTTTTATCATGGGACGATCGCCATGCCTTACTGGGCATGGATGAAGTGCAAGAGCTTGAAGCCCGCTACGGTGTTGCCGAGGAGGCCCGCGCAGGCACGAAACGCTGATGGCCAAAACCCTATTCGATAAAATTTGGGACGATCATGTTATCACCACGCGCGATGACGGCGAGGCCCTGTTGTTTATTGATCGCCACTACTTTCATGAAGGATCGTTTCACGCGTTTGATTTTATTAAACAGGAAGGCCGGGGCGTCCGCCGTCCTGATTTAACATTCGGGTTTATGGATCATTATGTACCGACGCTTGGAACCGATGTTGCCGATCCCGAAATCCGCAATATGATCGATTTGTTCCAGAAAAATTCGGCGGAACATCGCTTGACCCATTTCGACATGGGCGATCCCGAACAAGGCATCGTGCATGTGGTCGGCCCCGAACTGGGATTGACCTTGCCGGGCGTAACCTTGTGCTGCGGCGATTCCCATACCTCCACGCACGGCGCCATGGGGGCTTTTTCGTTTGGGATTGGTGCGTCCGAAGT